>Ga0315287_10008039_pt1 | contig 10622 bp, 9 predicted proteins | sample YL17G11_0_MG_FD_205037 | JGI IMG/M metagenome (GOLD analysis project Ga0315287, IMG submission 205037) | Sediment microbial communities from Yellowstone Lake, YNP, Wyoming, USA - YL17G11_0 | ecosystem: Environmental > Aquatic > Freshwater > Lake > Sediment | place: USA: Wyoming | collected...
CTGCCTGGCGAGATCTTCCAGCAGGCCCTCGAGCGATTCCGGCGTCTCCGGGTAGGCCAACAGCACCAGCTCGGTCACGCCGAGCGCCGCGTAGTCCTGCACCATCTTGAGGTCCGCCTTGTGCGGATACGGCGAGGCGACGAACGCGAGATCGCTCATCTTGCGATCCTTCTTCGCCAGCTCGGCCTTCAGCTGCTCGAGCTGCGGCTTCAGCTGCTCAGGCGTATTGTCGATCGTCCACCAGCCGTCCCCCTGCGCCGCAATGCGACGGAACGTCGCCGGTACGTGGCCGGCAATGATGACGGGCGGGTGCGGCTTCTGGATGGGCTTTGGGTAGGCGCGGCACGGGATGAGGTCGTAGAACTCGTCCTTGTACGTGGACACCTCATCGCACCAGATCCGCTTCATAACTTCGACGTATGAGCCCGAGCGCGGTCCACGGTTCTCGAACGGCGCGCCCATGACCTGAAATTCCTCCTTGCACCAGCCGACGCCAACGCCGAGGTCCATGCGGCCGTTCGATAGCCAGTCGACGTTAGCCGTCTCGAGAGCCGTGTAGACGGGGTTGCGTTGCGGCATCACGATCGTTGCCGTTCCGAGTCGCACCTTCTTCGTGATCGCGGCGAGATAGGCTAGAGCCGTGAACGGGCAGAGTTCGACGCGGCCCTCCGGGGTGCCGAGCATCTTGCCGTCGGTCCCGAGCGTCCCCGCCATCGGATACTGCGACTCCTGTTCGTCGAACATTACGGGATGTTCGCCGACCCAGATTGTCGTGAAGCCGAGCCGTTCCGCGGTCACGCCCAGGGTGCGGATGAACTCCGGAGTCGCGTAGCGGCTGATCAGGGGAATCAATAGACCGAGCTTCATGAGTGGCCTTCTCCTGTGGAGGTCGCGAGGCGAACCAGCGGCTTGCCGATGTGCTTGCCGTTCAGCAGCGCGCAGAGCGCCTGCGGTGCCTGGTCGAGCCCCTCGTAGATGGTCTCCTCGAGATGCATCCGGCCCTCGCCGCGCCAGCGCAGCATGTCGGCGACGAACTGGTCGTAGCGGTCGAGAGAGTCCATGAAGCGGTAACTCTGGATGGTCAGGAACCGGTCGAGCACGAACTCGAAGTTGCAGGGCAGGCCGATCTTGCTGCTCAGGTTGTAGGTGCCGACGAAGCCCGCGATGAGCACCTGCTTCAGTTCCTTCATCAGCGGCAGGCAGGCGCACAGGTGCTCGGGGCTCGCGTTCTCGAGCACCACGTCGATGCCGTTCGGACAGCCAGCCTTCAGGGCTTCGCCGAGGTCGACCTTGCGATAGTTGAAGGCGTAATCGGCCTTCACCACGCGCTTCAGCCACTCGACCTTGACGTCGGTGCCGGCCGAAGTCACGACGCGCGCACCGCGCAACTTCGCCATCTGGCAGCCCAGGGATCCGACGGTGCCGGCGCCACTCGAGACGACCACGGTGTCGCCGGGGTTGATGTTGGCGAGGTGCACCATGCCGCGATACGCCGTGAGCGCGGCTACGCCGAGCAGGCCCACGTAATCCTTCGGTTGTGCGCCCGGCGCAGTGCGCCTGGCCAGGGAATCGTTCGGCGACAGGTAAGGTATGAACGCGTCCGCGTTCGACACGAAGTGCTCCTGCCAGCCCGACATGCTCTCGACGAGATCGCCCACGGTGAACGCCGGGTTGCGCGATTCGATGACGCGGCCTACTGACGGGCCGTCGAGCGCCTTGTTCAGCGGCCAGGGCTCGAGGTCCGTCGCGTCCGGGCTCATGCTGCGCCGCATGTACGGATCGACGGACATCCAGAGGTTCTCGACGAGTACCTGGCCGTCGGCGAGATCAGGCAGGGTCGCGGCGGCGACCCGGAAGTCGGTGGGCTGCGCCGTCCCATCAGGCCGGCGGACGAGATGCACCTGTCGAGTCTGGATTCCCATGGTCTTGCTTATCGGCAACGTCTACTTCACCTTGGCGCTGTCACGCTGGGCGAGGGCGCCGTTGCCGCCCTTTGCGCGCTCGAAGATCATGATGCGCATGCCTTCGCTGCGATCGAGCGGGAAGTAGCAATACCGATCGCCGGTCGGCGTCGTCATGGCTTTGCTGCCCGCAGGCAGCGGCGTGTCGTCGCCCGCCGTCATGGTGACGCCCTTGGCCTTCATCGCATCGTAGAACGCAGCGACGTCCGGGACCTCGGCCGCGAGTTCCATGATGTTGCCGTCGCCGAAGCGCGCGTCCTGCAGGATCTTCGCACCCTTGGTACCGGTGGGTGCCACGATGTTGACCCAGACGTTGCTGTTGCCGTGGATCCAGGTCTGCCCGGTCTCGGTCACACCCATCCAGTCGCGGCGCAGCCCCGGCGTCCCCGGCACGCGCTTCAGCTCGAGCACCTTGGTGTAGACCTCGGCGGTCTTCTCGAGGTCGGCCGCGGCGACGGAAACATGGTCCATGCGCGGTGTGGTGCTCGGGGTGCGTTCCTTCGGGCCCCAGGTGTCGTCGCGATAGAACACGACACCTGAGGGATACTCCCAGCCGAGCTCGATGCTGGTGCCGCGTGCGACATCGACCGGCAGGTAGGCGAGTCGCTCGTCCGCAGTGCGGACCTTGCCGTCGATCTTTGCCCACTCCTGCAGCAGGCCTCCGCCCACCATCGGCTTGTCGTCCATGCCGTGGGGCTCTACGCCCTTCGACTTCAGCAGCGCCACGCTCTTTTCGAAATCGTCGACGAAGAAGTCGAGCTCGACAATGCTGCCATTGCCCTTCTGCTTCAGGAACTCCATGCCCGGGCCTTCCGTGGTCGGCTCCACGAGCTCGAGCCAGAAGCCGTTGGCGTCGACAAACGCGAGCTTCATGCCGCCGAAGACGGTCGAGTCCTCCCGCACGCCAAACTCGAGCGGGTGACGGCGCCAGCCGAGCGCATCAGCGAGGAACGCCGCAGTCTTGTCGATGTTCGCGGCCCAGACAGCGACATGCTCGAGGTGAGGTGTGGTCGGCGAACGCGGCGGAGCGGACGATGCTACCGAGGACTCGAGCGGCAGCACGAGGAACGGCAGCATCGTCAGGAATCGGCGCAGAAGCATGGGTGTCCCCCTCTAGCTTGGTGTTCGGCAGTTCGTCTGCAGGCCCAGCTGAACTAGGCCGGTGGCCCAGAATATTCCGAACCGAGTGACCTTGGCAAGCGTGACGGCAGAATACCGCAGTGCACAAATTGACCAATCATAGGCCGACGGCCTATATTCAACCGAACTCGGTGGGGCAGCGGTGCGGCTCCCGGGGACGCAAACAGGAGGCCGTATGCTCGCCGACGATCCCACTTCCCTGGCTGGAAAGGTGGCCGTGGTCACCGGGGCGGCGCAAGGCATCGGCCGCGCCGTGGCGATCAGGTTGGCGCGTCACGGCGCGGACATAGTCGTCACGGACCTGCCGGGCGAGGCGGCCTCGCTGGCAGGGGTAGCGCGGGAAATCGAGCAGCTTGGCCAGCGCGTGCACGTGTTCCCGGCGGACATCGCGCAGAAGGCGCAGGTCGACGAACTGGTCCGATCGGCGCTGCGGCAACTCGGGGGTGTCGACATCCTGGTCAACAACGCGGGCATCCACATGTATCCGTCGCCGTTGTTGACGGTCACTGAGTCCGATTGGGATAAGGTCATGGCCGTCAACGTGAAGGGGCCGCTATTCACGTGCCAGGCGGTGCTGCCACACATGATCGATCGGGGCAGCGGCGCCATCGTCAACATCGCTTCCGACAGCGCGTTCGACGTGATCGTGGAGGAGGGGCCGTACGGCATCTCCAAGATCGCACTCGTGCGAATGTCGTCGTACTTCGCGAAAGAATTGGCGGGCAGAGGCGTGCGCGTCAACTCGCTCGCGCCGGGCTGGGTCAAGACACGTCTCACCGACGAATTCTTTGCGGATCCCGATGCGGCCCGGGCCATTCTCGATGGCGTGCCTGCCCGCCGCGTCGCCGATCCGGCTGACATCGCCGGCGTAGTCGTCTTCCTGGCGTCGGATCTCGCGAACTACGTGAACGGCCACTGCATCGTGGTCGACGGTGGTCGCATCGCCGGAGTGCCTGCCTGAACTGAGGAGTCACCGAATGCACTTTCCTTCCAGCCTCAAGAACAGCGCGGGAGCCGTGGCGCTACTTGCCATTGGTGCCTTCATGGGCGCCGCGTATGGCGAGAGCAAGGCCCTGGCTCACATCCCGCACGGTCCACTCAGTTCGTTCAAGTGGGTCGACCTGCCGGAGTTCGGCGGCCGTGAGGCGATCATCTACCGCTCACCGGACGGCAGGCGCGTGGCGGCGGCGTTCGAGGAATCGGGCAAGGCGACGTTCACGTATCCCTTCGACGAGTTCCTCGTGGTCACCTCTGGCACGGCGAAGATCATGGTGCACGGCGGCGAGACGTTGGAGCTGAAGAAGGGCGACGTGGCCTATCTTCGCGAGGGCACGTCGGTCGAGTTCGAGTTCAGCAAGGACTTTTCGGACATCACCTGCCTGATGGCCGATCACGAAGTGAAGTGGCGCTGAACGACGGCATCAGTAGCAGCGGGCCGTGAGTCCGCCGTCGATTACGACGTCGGTGCCGGTAATCCAGCTGGCCGCGTCGGAAGCGAGAAATGCTGCCAATCGCGCGATGTCTTCCGGCTCAGCCAGCCGGCGCAGCGGATAACGCTCGATCATTTCCCGTCGCGCCGCGGCAGGATCGGCGTTCAACGCGAGATAGTCCTCCAGCATCTGCGTACGCACGTCACCCGGGCAGATCGTATTGCAGCGAATACCGTCGGGTCCATGGCGAACGGCTACCGATTTGCACAACGCAGTGAGCCCGCCCTTGGTGGCGCTGTACACGGGCACCGTGGGGTCGCCAACGAAGGCAGCCACCGATGCGGTCAGCAGGATGACGCCGGAATGCTGCGCCACCATGGTGGGCAGCACGGCGACACACCCGTGAATGGCGCCCTTGAGATTCACGTCGATCGTGCGCGCGATGCTCTCGACTGTGGCCTGCAGCAGGTCCTCGAACGGTGCGACACCTGCATTGGCGTGAAACACGTCGATCCTGCCGAAGGCGTCGAGAGCGCCGGCGACGAGCTGCTGGTTGCCATCGAGCGTGGTGATCTCCGCCAGGCAAGCTGTGACTTTGAACCCGCGGTCCTTCAACTCCCGCACGGCGCGTTCCAGCGGTTCCGCGCGAACGTCGCTCAGCATCACCGCCGCGCCCTGGCTTGCCATTTCGGTCGCGACGGCACGGCCGATGCCGCCGGCCGCACCCGTCACCACCGCAACCTTGCCATTCAGGTTCATCGTTCCGCCTCGCACTTCCGTGCATGTTGAACCGGCCATTGCCCAATTTAGGCCAGCGGCTTACTATGCCACGCGAACTACCCGCAGAGGTGATGCTTGGGAGATCTCAGAAAGCTCTTGCCGGCGATCGTCGTCGGCGTGATGGGAAACACCGGCATTTACCTGATCCCGTTGCTCATCGGCGCGATGGTGGCGGACCGGGGCTTCACCGATCAGCAGGCCGGCTTCGTGGCTTCGGCCGATCTGGCCGGTTACGCGGTCATGACGTTCGTCACCGCAATGTTCTTGATTCATCGTAACTGGCGGCGCATGGTGCTTGTCGGCGTCGCGATCATGTTCGTCGCCAACATCGCCACGACTTTCGTCAGCACTGCCGGGGCATTCGCGGCCGTGCGCTTTCTCAGCGGCCTCGGCGCCGGCATCCTTGCGGCCATTGCAACGGTCTCGCTCGGTCAATCGGACAAGCCGGACCGCAACTACGGCTTCCTTTTCGCTGCGTCGCTGCTGTTTGGCACCGCCGGCCTTTGGGGTCTGCCCCTGCTGCTCGACCGCGTCGGCCTGAACGGCGCGTACGTCTTCATTGCGCTGCTGGCCGTGGTCGTTGGCTTCCTATCGACGTCGCTACCGACAAGTGGAACGCCGCAAGCGCAGGCGTCCGACAGCTCGACCCCGCAGCGCAGCTGGACGCTGGCTGGCCTCGTGCTGCTGTCGATCACGCTCTTCTGGGCGCAACAGAACGCCCTCTATGCCTACATGGAACGTATTGGCAACGCTTCGGGCTTGTCGGTGCAGTTCATCGGCTTCACGCTCGGTCTCGCCAACCTGACAGGTTTCGCCGGTGCCACGTTGGTGGCGTGGCTCGGCACGCGCTTCGGCCGTCTCCTGCCGCTCGTCCTGTCCACCGCCATTCAACTCACCTGCCTGTGGGCGCTGTCCGGCACCGTCAGTTCGTCCGGATACCTCATTGCGATCGGCGTGATCTCATTAGCTTGGAACATCGTCAACCCGATCCAGATCGGCATCCTCGCTGGTGTCGACCCGAGCGGCCGGGCGCTCGCGCTGGCCAGCACCGTCATCGGCGTCGGACTCGCGGCCGGTCCGGCGCTGGGCGCGGCCGTGCTGCACGGCAACGACTACTCGCGCGTTCTTGCGCTGGTGGCATTCCTCGCCGTTCTCAGCATCGTTCTAGCACTTACCGCCATGCGCGCGAATCGTGGAGCGGACCCGGTTGCAGCATGAGCGCGCTGCTCGATGGGATCACCGGTCATGCGTGGCAGAATGCAGGGCCGGATGAAAAAGACTGGCCTGCGAACGGATTGAGCTGGATACATGGGACAAAAAGGCGACGCTAAGCGTCAGCAGATACTCGACACCGCAAAGGAGATGCTGCTAAAGGGCGGGGTCGAGGCGTTCGTGCTGCGCGACGTGGCCGAGCGGCTTGGCATCACGCACGGCAATCTGCAGTACTACTTTCGCACCCGCCAGGACCTGCTCGTCGCGATCTTCGACCAGGAAGTCGCCAAGTACACCAGCAGCCTGCAGGAAGCGGTGGCTGCCACGACGACGCGCCGCGGCCGGCTGGCGGCCATCATCGATGCCGGCCTGACGGAACTGCGCTCCCCGGACACGGCCCTGTGGCGCATGGTCATGTCGATGGCCGACCACAGCCCGGACATGGCCGCGCTTCTCAAGAAGGAGAACGACCTTTACGAGGCCGTCGTCGCCAAGGAACTGAAGCAGATCGCGCCCGACCTGTCGCCGCAACGGCGCCGGCATATTGCGAAGATCATTCATGCCTTCCTGGACGGCCTCGGCATCCAGTTCGTGCACGACGATCCGAACAGCGCCGACATGCGCGCGCTGGAGAGCGAGATCAAGGCGGCGATCTTCGCCCTTGTCGACGCCGAGTGACGAGGCGGCCGGTGGGCCGCCTCGCCGTGATCGCTACTTGAAATCCTTGTCAGTGAAGGTCTTCAGCACCTTGCCGTAGGGCAGGTCGGCGTTGAACCGCGCGTACTTGCAGCCGAGGATCTTCTTGACGGGCAGCTGCGCGTCCGACGCACACCCGAACTCGAGCGTGCCTGGGCCGCTGAAAACCTCCGCCTTGCCGTCGGTCCCGATGATCGGGCTGGCCGAGAACAGCACGGAGATCAGCTGCGCCAGCGCCGGACGGTCGCCGCCTTCCGCATCGGGGATCACGCGCAGGCAGATCAGCGGCAGTGTTCCCACGGCGCTCGCCGGTTCGTTGACCGCCGTACGCACCACGGCACGCAGCGCACGGTCGCCCGGCTTCACTTCCATGATCGCCTCGACCTGGCCGTCCTGGTGGCTGATCAGTTCGATCCGGTGCGCCCGCTTCTTGCCGAAGCCGTAGACCTCGCGGCCGAGAATCTGCGAGTTCTCGCCGGTGACGTAAACGCCCGGCACGTAGGCGTGCAGCTCACCCTTCCACATGACGAGGATGCCGTTGTAGACCTCGCTGTACGGTCCGATCGTCGTCCAGTGATTGGTCTCGATCACCATGAACGCAATGGCCGGTTCCACCAGCTCGAGATCCGACGGCAGGATGCTGAGCACGTAATCCGGGTCCGTTTCGAATTCGACGATGACGCACTCCGTGTCGCGGTAATACCACGGGGCCTTGAGCGACAGCGGGTTGTGCACCGGCATGAAGGGGCCCCACTGCTTAGGGGTCAGCTTTCCGAAATTGGCCATGGTCGCGGGTCTCCGTGGAAGAAGGTATCGGCCTAAAAACTATAGGCCAGCCTATTGTTATTGGCAACTCGATCGCAGGTGGTTTGTCCTCGAGAGTCATTTTGTACTGCAAAAAAGCCGCGAAGATACACCAAAGGGCCCGTTGCCTATTTTAGGCCGACGGCTTAGTATCGGCCCGAATCGGTCGGCCACCCGCCGGCCGCCAGGGGGCGAAATGTCGAACGCGGCCAGAGAAGCGCAGCGACGCGAGGCAGCGAACGCGCAGGAGGACATCCTCCGCGCGTATCGCCAGCGCACGCCGCGTTCGGCCGCCTTGTACGCACGCGCCAGCAAGGCCCTGGTGGGTGGCACGACCGGCAACCTGCGTCACTTCCCGCCGTATCCGCTCTACTTCGCGACCGGCGCCGGTAGCACGATGACGGATGTCGATGGCAACACGTACATCGATTGCTTCCTGTGTAACGGGCCGCTGCTGCTCGGCCACCGCCATCCACGTATCCTGCAGGCGCTGCGGCAGCACGCCGGTGTCGGTTCGATCGTCGTCAATCCCGAGCTGGCGGTGATCGCCGCGGAAGCCGTGCAGCGCACCGTGCCCTGCGCAGAGCGGGTGCGCTTCCTGAACAGCGGTACGGAGGCCGTGCTGGCGGCGGTCCGGGTCGCGCGCGCATTCACGGGCAAGGCGAAGATCGTGAAATTCTTCGGCCACTACCACGGCCAGGACGACCAGTTCCTCGTCGGCCTCGAGCCAACGCCGGTCCCTTTCGGCGCGGGCATACCCAGCGAGTCCTTCGCCAACACGCTGATGGTACGCTACGGCGACATCGACGCGCTGGCGGCCGCGCTCGCGATGTGCACAGATGTCGCCGCCGTGATTCTCGACCCGGCGATGCACTCGGGCGGACTGTGGGGCTCGTCCACCGACTACCTGCGCGCCGTGCGCGAGCTGACCACGCGGCGCGCAGTGGTGCTGATCTTCGACGAAGTCATCACCGGGTTCCGGCTCGCGGCGGGCGGTGCGCAGGCGCTGCATGGCGTCACGCCCGACCTTGCCGCCTTTGCGAAGGCGCTCGGCGCGGGTGAGAAGCTGGCCGCGGTGGCCGGCCGCGAATCCATCCTGAGGTGTCTCGACCCGAACCGTCCGCAGGGCACGCCCGCGGTGTTTCAGTCGGGGACGGGCAACGACGGTACGGCGGCCCTGGCTGCCGGCACCGCCGCCATCGAGCTGTATCGCGAGTTGGAGCAGGACGGTTCCTATCGCAGGCTGAACGGCCTCGCCGAACGTCTCGCGGAAGGCCTGCGGGCCGCGTTCGCCGCGCGCCGTGTGCCGTTCCACGCGAACCAGCTCGGGCCGATGCTGCAGCTGTTCCTCTCGGATGCCACGCCCAGTTTCGAGAACTTCGCCGGCCTGCCGCCCGGCCCGGTACAGCTGTTCTATCTCGCGCTGATCAACGAAGGTGTGCTGCTCAGTCTGCCGACGTCGAACCACATCTATCTCTCGTTCGCCCACAGCGACGCAGAGATTTCGACCGTGCTCGAGAAGGTCGCCGTCGTGCTCGATCGCTACGACTTCCGCGAAATCGTTCACGCGGCGATGCCCGCATCCTGACCGGCTGCCCCACGAACGGACATCCCACCACCCGATTGCGTCCCCGGAGACTACGATGAAAGAAACGCCGACCAAGGAACTCGATCGCCTCTTCGCAGTGCAGAAGGCGGCGTTTGCCAAAGACCGCGCGCCGTCGCTGGCCTCGCGCCTCGACCGGCTCAAAGCGCTCGACGCCGCGATGATCGAATTTCGCGAGCCCTTCAGGAAAGCGGTCAGCGCCGACTTCCGTAATCATCATCCGCTCGTCACCGACCTGTTCGAGAGCGGCGCCGTGGTGGCTCGCTCGCGCTACATCCAGTCGCAACTCGGCGAGTGGATGAAGCCGTCGTCGCGGGAACTCAACCCGCACGTGCACGGCACCTCGACCGCGTGGGTCGTGAAGCAGCCGAAGGGCGTCGTCGGCAACATTGCGCCGTGGAACTTCCCGATCGAGTGCGCGCTGATCATGGTCGCGGATATGCTGGCCGCCGGAAACCGCGTCATCGTGAAGACCTCGGAGCTCGCCCCCGCGACCGCCGAAGTGGTGCGTGAATCCATTGCCAAGCACTTCCCAGAGGACGTGCTCGCCGTCACCTGCGGCGGCGTCGAACTCGCGCAGTACTTCGCCGGCCTGCCGTGGGCGCACCTCACCTATACCGGCAGCACCCGCGTGGGCCGGCTCGTGATGCAGGCCGCCGCGAAGAACCTGACGCCGGTGACGCTCGAGATGGGCGGCAAGAACCCGACCGTATTCGCCGAGGACGGCCTCGAGGACGTGCTGATCGAGCGTTTCCTGTTCTGCCGCGTGTTCAAGGGCGGGCAGGTCTGCACCTCGCCGGACTACGCGTTCGTGCCGGAGCACCGGCTCGACGAGTGGATCAACACGGCGAAGGCCCTGTGGACGAAGATGTACCCGAAGTACGTCGGCCACCCGGAAGCCACCGGCGCCATCAACGACGCGCACTACAACCGGCTGCTTGGACTGGTGAAGGAAGCTGAGGCCGCCGGGGTGCCGGTGATCTCGCTGAACGG
>Ga0315287_10008040_pt1 | contig 10620 bp, 7 predicted proteins | sample YL17G11_0_MG_FD_205037 | JGI IMG/M metagenome (GOLD analysis project Ga0315287, IMG submission 205037) | Sediment microbial communities from Yellowstone Lake, YNP, Wyoming, USA - YL17G11_0 | ecosystem: Environmental > Aquatic > Freshwater > Lake > Sediment | place: USA: Wyoming | collected...
TATTTGCAATGTACGCGATGGGTTTTCCATCCGCAAAAATCGGAGTCGCAAAATTCAGGTCCGGAAGATGCGTGCCTCCGGCGACGAAGGGATCATTCGCTACAAAAATGTCGCCTTCCGACAGTTCGTCCCGCGGGACACTCCTAATGACTTCCTCGACAAGTCCGCCCAATGAACCCAAGTGGATTGGCAGCGACTGCCGGGCTTGCGCAACCAGGCGTCCGGACTCATCAAACAGCGCCACACTGTGATCTCGCCTTTCCTTAATGTTCGATGAGTAGGCACTTTTCATCAACCCGACGAAGCACTCGTCCACTACGGACTCTAATGCGTTACGCAGTACTTCCAGAGTCATTGCATCAAGTGATACCGCAGAACTCGTCATGCGCCGACCTCGATGATGAGATTCGATACCTCGTCAACCCGGAGCCGGTCCCCAGGGTAGATGATGGTGGTAGTGTCGATCTGCTCAACAATTGCCGGCCCTTGCAACCCCATGCCAGGCAACAGATCACTGCGATCAAAGATGGGGCAATCAATCGGCGCGCTTGGATCGAAATAGACCTCCCGCACACCTTTTGGCTCAGGGGGCGCGCCGACGTGAAGGCGGCCCCTTTCAGGGCTGCGAAGTGGAATACCATCGATCTTTGCCGTTACACGCACATTGACTACCTCAACGGTCCCCTCCTCATCGCAAGTTCCATAGAGGCGCTCGTGCGCACTCTTGAATGACTGATGAAGAAGTTCGACAGCAGCTTTCGACGATGCTGAGCTAAGGTTGTCCGCATCGACGGGCACCGAAAGCTCATAGTTCTGGCCGCGATACCGCATGTCCAAGGTCGTCTCAATAGTTCGTTGCGATGGAGCGACGTTCTCGTCATCGAACCATGCGTCGGCTCGCTGCCGTAGGGACGCAATTGCCTCAACCACTAGATCTTGGGACTGCGGGCCGACTTCAATTCGACGTGTCAGAACCCATGCCTCACTGATTCTTGCGGCCAATAGGCCCTGTGCACACAGAATTCCGGGGTACGGCGGCACGATGATTTCACCGATGCCGAGACTTGCGGCGACAGCGCGCGCATGAAGCGGGCCGCCGCCGCCGAACGCCAACAGTGCAAATCCTTTGGGATCGTGCCCTCTTTCAACAGAGACCGTGCGGATTGCACGTGCCATATTCGCCACCACGATCTCCAGACATCCTAGCGCCGCACGTTGGACCGTTGTGCCGACCCGAGACGCGACATCTTGGAAGGCCGCACGGGCGGCCTCTTGATTCAGTGGCAGTTGACCATCCAATAGTCCTCGAGGTGAAAGTCGGCCGAGAATGAGGTTCGCGTCTGTTACCGTAGGTCGCATACCACCCAATCCGTAACATGCCGGGCCTGGATTGGCGCCTGCACTGACGGGTCCAACCTTCATCAGTCCGTCTCGGTCAATCCAGACGATCGATCCGCCCCCAGCACCCACGGCATTCACGTCGACCATCGGCAGTCGAACGGGAAAGCCGCCAACCTCACCCTCGTAGGTCAGGGTCAAGGACTGGTTCCGGATTAGACAGACGTCGGCGCTTGTCCCTCCCATATCAAGAGTCACGACATTCGATCGGCCAGCGGACCGCATCACATAGTGCGCTCCGACGACGCCTGCGGCAGGCCCCGACAACGCTGTTCGAACAGGAAACTTGGCTGCCTGATCGGCTGACATTAGCCCGCCACTGGACTGATTAATACGCAACGACGCCCCCGGGCTGAGTTGCTGGACAGTCGCCTCGAGCTTTGCAAGATAGCCGGACATGACGGGCTGAAGATAAGAGTTCAACACAGTAGTCGACATTCGCTCGTACTCACGGAATTCCGGCTGCACTTCAGAAGAAATTGAAACTCGCTGTGTGCAGGCTGCCTCGATTGCAGCCTTTAATCGCTGCTCATGGACAGGATTAAGAAACGAGAACAGCAGGCAGACTGCCACTGACTCAGCATCAATATCCTGCAGTTCCGCTATCAGCTTCTGTATATCGTCGGAGTTCAGCGAATGTGCGACATCACCATTGGCCAAGACGCGCTCTGGAACCTCCAGGCGCCGTTCGCGCGGGACAAGTGGCTCGGGACTGTCAGCCTGCAAGCTATAGAGATGCGGCCGCGTTTGCCGTCCGATCTCCAAGAGATCTCGGAACCCTCGCGTGACCACCAACACCACCTTTGCCCCTTTCCTTTCGAGTAAGGCGTTGGTACCGACCGTGGTCCCGTGCGCAACCCGGTTGATCGACCCTGCCACGAGTGCACCGCGGTCCAGCAGAGTCTGCAATCCGGCCGCTATTGAGACAGACGGATCCGCGGGGGTCGACGGCGTCTTGAATACGGAAGACTCTCCGGTGCGCGCATCTAGGACAAAAAAATCAGTAAACGTACCGCCTACATCGACCCCAACAATCGTTGTCATCCGAATCTCATCCCCGTGCATTTTTTAAAATGTACCGAACTTTGCGAAGTTTCAAGAGCCTGTCCTACGTACCGCCGAAGCGGCCACATCGGCACTGCACGTATAAGTCGCTGAGCTTCGGGCTAGCCGCGCTGACAGTGCCGAGCGACCCGTTCTGGGCCACATTGGCGAGATCCCGCCGACGTTAACTTCGAAATTAACTCGCGCCAGTCACCGCGAACGAACTCGAATCCAGTAAGAGACTACGTCTGCCGGCCGCCGACGACGGGGCCTGAAGCACGAATAGCGGCTAACGTGCCTCTATTAAGAGGATAACGCCGCAGAGTGAACAGGGAAGCCATCATGAAAACCGCGGGAATCACTAGCACCAGCGCGCGCAACCCATACTGCGCGGCGTCACTATTTTGCCCTTTACCACTGAACCCGATCACGTCCAGCAACGGAAAGGCCAAGCCTACCCCGCATGCCAAAGCCAGCTTGGCGAAGAACGTAACTACCGCCATGTGCGTTGCCGTCCGATCCGTCCCCGACTCGCGAAAGTCGAGTTCGGCGCAGTCCGCAGCCATCGATGTTGGCATGATGCGATACGGTGCCACTGATACACCAATTAATATGTACGCCACTATTGGTACCGCGATGCCCCCGACCGGCGCCAAAGCAAGGACTGCGCAACCCGTCGGAAATAGAACAGTGAAGCCGGCCAACAGAACATGCTTGTCCCAACGCTTTCCAAGCCGCGCGATCAGGGGCATCGATACGATCGTTACGACGAACTGTAGCGTTGCTAGCAGGAGAAAGTACTGCGGTAGCGCCAGCACCTTAGTAACCAGGAATAGCACTACCGAGTCATACACCGTCAGGCCAAGCTGCATAAGGAAGTAAGAGGCACAGATACGCCGGAAAGCGCTTCGACCCTTCAGGATAGTCAAGGCGTCAGTCCACAACAGACCGCTATTAGCGTTTGATACCGAAACAGCGGGAGTGAAGTAAATCGCGCAACCAGTCGTGATGGGGAGCAACACCGCAACCAGAACGGCGTACAGAAACATTACCTTCCGAAGATCAAGCTCAGCCGTCCCGAAGAGCAACACTGGTAGAACAACCGCGGACAATATGCCGAGCATGAAGAAGGTCTCGCGTACCGCGACGACGTGACTGCGTCCTAAATAGTCATCAGCTAACTCTGCGCCCCATGCCAAGTGGGGAATTTGAACGCATGTCCATGCCACGTACAACAAAAACAATGTTGCCGTTAAATACCCATAACCAGCCCCGGCCGGTGGCACGCATACCAGATACGACGTGGCGATTAGCACAACCGCGCCAACCGCGATCCAGGGCTTTCGCGCACCCCACCGTGACCGCGTTCGGTCAGACAAAATCCCGATGACTGGATCAAGGATGCCGTCCCAAAGCCTGCTTGCGAAGAAGATCAACCCGATTGCGGACATGCTCAGGCCGATCTCGGACGCGTAGAACGAAGGCAGATAGTTATAAAGTGGAACAATCAGTATCGCCAAAGGCGCAGCGATACTTCCATATGCTGCCAAGTACTTCGGGCGCGCTGGACTGCGCAAGGCATTACGCGCCAGCTCGGTCATACGTGTGGTGGCCGCGCGTTAGATGGCAGCGAGTGGGGGGCACTGCACTCTTGGCTCATGCCGCACACCCGAATTCGCGTGCCACGTAGGTTCGACACGATGGCACTTCTTGGACTGCGAAGCGGTGCCCATCGACAGGCGAATTCCAACCGGTGCATTAACGTCTTATTGCGACTCACGCTATGGCTCAAACAATGGGCGCGGATCGCCCACATATTGCGCAAGCCTATCGGGGTCGAGCGCCACACCAAGTCCAGCGGACTCTGGGATTGCCAGCATGCCGTCATCGTCCAGACACCACCTATGCCGCGTGATGTCATCGATATACGGGGAACCGACCAAGTACTCGACGAATGTACTGCGCGCGCAGGACGCGGCCATATGGAGATCCGCCGCAAGGCCTAGCGCCGTATTCCAGCCATGACCAACATAGCGAACGCCGCAATCTTCCGCCAATCTTGCAATCCGCCTTTGCTCGCTGAGTCCCCCAACCTTTGTGACGTCGGGTTGTACGATATCCAGCGCGCCACGAGTTAGCCAAGGGGTAAAGCTTTGGCGGCGTGTCAGCACCTCGCCACCAGCAATTGCTATCCTACTTTGATTACGAAGCTGAATGTAGTCATCAATTGAATCAGGGTTCAGTGGCTCTTCAAACCAAGCAACATTGTAGTTGCTCAACATGTCAGCCGTTCGGATTGCCCACTTGTATCCGTGCGGCCAGAATGCATCACTTGCGCCCGCGTCTACCATGAGGTCTACGTCTTCGCCGACAGCACGGCGTGCTGCCTTTACGATCTGCTCATCCACTTTGTCGTTAACACGTCCGAATGGCCCCCAACCAATCTTGAAGGCGCGAAATCCGTGCTCTCTATGTTCATTAATCACGTCGACCATCCGCGACGGCTCGTCCATCAAGAGAGACGCATACGCCTTTACCCGCTTGTGGTAGCAGCCCCCCAGCAACCGACCAACCGGTTGACCGGTTACCTTACCGAGAATGTCCCACAGAGCGATGTCTATACCACTCTGAGTGTGAGTCAAAGTGCCGCCGCGGCCCATCCAGAAGGTGTGCTGAGCGACGTGCTCCGTAATACGTTCCGGCTCCAGAGCGTTCTGCCCAACAATGAGCGGCCGCAGCACGCGAAATGCTGCTTGCACGAGCTCGTGATTGGTGAACACACTACCGAATCCCGTAACACCCGCCTCGGTGTGCACCGCGACGAGGGTGTGAACTGAATCCTGCGGAGCAATCTCCGTCGACCATCCTCCTTTCGGAGTCTTGCCTACCAGACCGACCGCATTCACTGCAATTATCTTCATCGTCGCTCCTATGTACTCGCCGCAGCGACAAGCGGGCGCAGCGTGGGGTCCTGCAATTCCGGCCGCTCGAAGAGCTCCCCCGGGTTCAACCGACTGCAAGGGTTCATTGCAGCTCCTCCTGTGGAACGGCATAGCGAACTCGTACTCGATCTCCATGAAGCGCATCTTGGCCGAGCCATACACCATGCTCGCCGGTGCGGGTGCCTCCCACCTCGAGCGCTTTTGTGTACGGGCTTTTCGTTCGCCTCAGCTGCAATTCGCAGTGCACGCGAATCGAGGCACCCGCTCATTTCGCAGGATCGTATTCAGCCGCAAATGACCAACGAACCACTCGTTGGCTCTGAGCGCCGAGCCCTTCGATACCCAATTCGACATGATCGCCCTCCCTGAGATAGACAGGCAGGGGCTTCTGTCCCATGCCAACACCAGGCGGCGTTCCCGTCGTAATGATGTCTCCAGGCTGCAACGTCATAAACTGACTTACGTAGCTAACCAACCTGCGAATCGGAAAGACCATCGAGGCGGTACACCCTCGTTGCATTTGAACGCCGTTGACCGAAAGCCACATTGTCAATTGCTGGGGATCACCAACCTCATCCGCTGACACCAGGTACGGGCCAATTGGACCAAAGGAATCACAGCCCTTTCCTTTATCCCACGACCCGCCCCGCTCGAGCTGAAATTCACGCTCGGATACGTCGTTCACAACGCAATACCCAAATACATAGCGCAGCGCATCGTGCTCATCAACATACTGCGCCTTCCGCCCGATCACGACGCCCAGTTCGACTTCCCAATCCGTCTTGACTGAATTGCGCGGCAGCACGATCGGATCGAAGGCGCCGACAATGCAACTCGTGGCCTTGGTAAATAGAACGGGTTCCTCGGGTACCGGCTGATTCGCCTCGGCGATGTGCTCAATGTAGTTGAGCCCGATTGCCAGAAACTTACCAACCTGTGCCACGGGCGCGCCTAAGCGGGGGTTCCCAGAAACAAGTGGCAGCGATGAGACGCCTGCTTCCTCGACGCATGCCACCAAGTTCGTGCTCAGTGTCGAGGGGCAAATGTCTGGAACGAGCATCGACATGTCCCGCAGTTCGCCGGACTCGTCGACCACGCCGGGCCGCTCCCTGCCGAGCTCACCAAATCGAACGAACTTCATCCGGAAACCTCAAGGTACAGGACTAGGCATCAATTCGGTTGTGACTCCGCACGCCGATCTCCGACCTGCCGACAAGCAGCGCCTGAAGCAGCTCGTCGCCGGCGGTCGATTTCAGATGGACACGAACAATGCGGGCAAGCAAGACAATCTATTCACCGGCTTACCCGTAAGTCATCGCGAGCATGGCGACACCGCAGTGCCCGACGGCTCCACCTATAACGCGGAGCCGCCGGCACTACTGGTACGGCGACTAGAGTCGCCCTGTCAGCCGGACCCCAATTGTTCGCGGCCGAGTGATCTGCACACGGTCAGTAAATGACTCGCCGGGCAACTGTCCAGCGCCAAGCTCCCCGATCTCGTTGAGCGCATTGTCCATGTACAGAACTAAACCCCATCGGTTGTGCTCTACACCGAAGCGTAGATTGACCACAGAGTAAGCGTCGTTCTGTACGAACGGATCATCCGCATCGGAGAAATTCGGACCGACCATACTATCGCGATAGGCCCAGTCAATCCTCATCGTGCCGATAAAATCGCTCGAGATCTGTTGCTCGTACGCGAGATAGGCGCTTCCGGTCCACTTCGCAACGCCACCCAGCGGCTGTCCCTCCGAGAATGTCGTTCCAGACGGCGCATCCGAAATCTCCGCGTCTGTCAGTGCAAGCCTACCGCCCACGCTTACTCCGCTTGAGAATGACTGGTCCACCTCCAATTCGAACCCCTTGCTTTCTGCTGCACCCAGATTCGTCGTGATGATGTTCGAACAGGCCGGGTTGAAGCGGTTCAATTCCACACCAGTCTGCAAGTCCGTCCAGTCGATGTAGAACACCGCCACATTCACCCGCGTCGTCGCATCATTGAAAAGGCTCTTCAGTCCTAGTTCATAATTCGCGACACTATCCGATACAAACTCACCGGTGTTACCGGTAAGTCCTGCCTTTGCCAGAGCATCCTGACACTCTGGCGAATCAAGTAGGATGCCCGCCGACGCAGGCCCGCCGATGCGGAACCCCTCTGAGTAGGCTGCGTAAGTGTTCAGATTCGGGCTAAATTCATAAGCAACGCTCGCGCGCGGTACGGTGCCGGTCTCACTCGCCTCGCCCAGTATCTCAGCGTCAGCATTCCCTACGGCGTCACCATTTAGGTGACGTTCCGCTTCGTGGCTCTGATCGAAGCCTCGCAAGCCTGCGGCGAAACTCCATGCGCCGAGATTCCAGGTTACGTCGGCGAAGATTGACAGGTTTTCATACGTTGCCGTATCGATAAAACTAATGAATCGGGACTCTGCGTTCGCGATGGCGTTGCCGTTATCCGCATTGATATTCCACAACGCATTCTTCCAGTCACCACGGCTGTCCCGATCCTCCTTCAAATAGCTGGCACCTACAACCCAATCCAGCGACCCCCTGCTGTCAAACTCATGCGTTCCCTGAAGTCGAAATTCCTGCGAGAAAATCTCAGTCTGATAGTCAAAGATGAACGGCATTACGGACGGAAGACTCTCGTCCGTATTCAGGCCGTAGATCAGACCGGTAAGGTACGTAAGATCCTGGGCTGCATCGTATTGCCGATCGCTATATGCAGTGACAGAGATCAAGTCGAAGCTGTCGAATCTATACGTCGCCGAGAGCGCGCCCACGGTCAAGCTCACCCCGCGCGTTTCCTCAAGAAATCGATTCTGCATCAGCCCTTGGTCGAGATTTCGATCATAGGCATTGTCGTGATCTACACTGGTTTTTTGATAGAAAATGCTTGGAGAGATGTCCCAGCGTTCAGTTGGCTTCCAAAGGACCTCCGCGCGAGCGGCCTCTAGCGTACCGTCGTTGGCGCTCTGGACGTATGGATGCGTTGACCGTCCGCGAGGAACGAGCGTGTTGAGCGGAGCCGGATACCAGTCAACGTAACCGCCATCATCACGCAGTGATCCCACGAGGCGGACAGCGAGTGTGTCAGTGCTGATCGGTATATTAACCATTGCGTCCAGGGACGATGAAGGATCGCCCCCTGTCGTACTGCTATAGGATACGGCCGCATTTGCGTCGAAGTCCTTCAGGTCTGGACTATTCAGAATTACGCGGACTGTACCGCCCATCGAGGCTTGGCCGAACAGCGTACCCTGTGGGCCCTTCAGGATCTCAACGCGTTTTACATCGTAGAGATTCGGGTCCGCGGGCATCATCGCGACGTCGTTGACATAGAATCCGGTCGTTAGCGAAGCGACGCCATCGTCCTGCGAACTGAAGAATCGGGTATTTGCGATACCGCGAATGGTGATGTTGGCGCCGTTTCGTTGCCCGGCCCCGATCTCCGAATATTCCAATCCGGGCACGAAGCGCGCCAGGTCGAGAATGCCGTCCAGACCTCTTTCAGTAATTTGACTTTCGTCGACAGCTGATATTGCCATCGGGACGTCTTGCAGCGAAGCCTCGCGACGAGTCGCTGTAACCACAATTTCTTCAAGTCTTCCTGCGTCGCCACGAGATGTCGGCTCCGCTGATAATGCGGCAGGAATTGAAGCCACTGCAGCGGCTCCGCCAAACGCGACCGCCAATGCTCCATTCAAAAAAACGTTTTTTTGCTTCGGATAAGACATGCTCATGTGCTCCCCTGCAGAACTATGAATGTAGTAAATGCTCGTCACACAGCGATCTTCGCCGCTAGATTTTCGGCGCCATCCGCCACGCATGGACAGAATCGTTTTGCTCAACCAGTTAGTGACGTGATCGCGCTGATCGAAGTCCCACATCTTCCCCGCAACACATACCCCCCAAAGTCACATCGCAATTGCACCCGCGCACTTCACTCATAGGCTCATGCCGCCATCGACGATGAATGCGCTTCCTGTTGCAAAGCTCCCACTGTCCGACCCCAGGTATACGGCGAGCTGGGCAACTTCCGATGGCCTGCCGAGCCGACCAATTGGTTGTCTTGCAGTGATTCTCGCGCGCGCCACCTGCGGGTCCCTGTCTGCGGAAAGTCGCTCCCGCAGCGACGGCGTATCCACAGTCCCGGGGCAGATAGCGTTCACTCGAATATTGCTCTGGGCGAAGTCAATTGCCACTGCTTTCGTCATCGCAATTACAGCCGCCTTGCTCGCGCTATAGACAAATCGCTCTGGTGCGGCCTTTAGACTTGAAACGACCGACGCGATATTGATGATCGAGCCACCACCAGTAGACAGCATGCTTTGCACGGCGCACTTCATAGTCCAGAACATGGAGCGTGCATTGACCTCGAACGATTCGGACCAGTCTTGCTCAGTTGTTTCAAGGATCGTCCCTGTGCGAACCAAGCCCGCGCAGTTTACGAGTACATCGAGCCTAGGCATCGACCGCATGAGATTCTCAATGGCTTCGCGATCACGCACGTCCAGCGAACCGGTCTCGCACGCCAGTCCATTCAGCAGGCGGGGGTCTGCGTCGGTCGCCATGACAGTGGCCTCATGGTCAATGAAGGCCTCGGCGATCGCCCGACCAATTCCCTGACCGGCGGCCGTTATTAAGGCGGCCTTCCCTTTGAGCGACCCGCCCATAACTGGACCCGTCATACCGAAACCTCGTTATAAAGAGCCGCCGATTGTCGACAATTGACGGTAAAGCTTCGCCACGTACTTGTCAATGGCCTGGGCTTCGGGATCTTCTCGCATGCGTTGAAAGCCCACGCCCCTGTCCTGTTGAGGGCTCGGTGCGATGCCACTTGCGACTGGTGCCGTGATCTGTCGAGCAAATGCTGCAGCGCGGGATGCGCCCGAAGGACCACACCATTAGCTACTTGGCCGTTCAATGAGGTTAGCGTACGGGTCGCAGTCGTTGAACCATGCTACGCGCAACGCGTTTCATCACCGTCCGGTTGGTTGACCAGTGTCAACAAGCGACTGGACAATATGGCCATGGATCTAAAGCAAATCGAATCGATCTTCTGGGTTGTGCAACTTGGAAGTGTTACGGCTGCGGCACGAAAACTGAATACTACGCAGCCCAACATTTCACAGCGCATTCATGCGCTCGAGCGGGAGTTGCACACGTCCCTTTTCTCGCGAAATGCCACGAAGCTTGTCCCAACTGCGGCCGGCCGAGAGTTTTTCAACCATTCCGC
>Ga0315287_10008041_pt1 | contig 10620 bp, 10 predicted proteins | sample YL17G11_0_MG_FD_205037 | JGI IMG/M metagenome (GOLD analysis project Ga0315287, IMG submission 205037) | Sediment microbial communities from Yellowstone Lake, YNP, Wyoming, USA - YL17G11_0 | ecosystem: Environmental > Aquatic > Freshwater > Lake > Sediment | place: USA: Wyoming | collected...
ATTTTTCCCTCCCCGATATAAACAGCCGCTTTCATTTTTTTCTTCATAAAATATTATCTTGCCTTCTCCAGTCTTTTATTAAGGTAAGCTGGCAGCCCGGCTTTTGAATTTTTTTCCTGAGTGATCCTAAAATCATATTCGACCCTGAAAATCTCAACCAGTTTGGCTGCTTCATCGTAAATGCAACAACTTGCTCTCCTATCTCCATCCCTTGGCTGACCTGTACTTCCGGCATTGATCAAATAGCGGACATCGGGTTTGATTGCGATTTTGCCGGAAAAAGGAATCCCGCTGACCTTTCCGCCGCGGGAAGAATAAATCTCCGGTACATGCGTATGGCCGTAAAAACAGATTTTTTCTTTAAAAAACTTGAAATTTTTACGCGCTTCGCCTAAGGTTTTCAGATATTCCATGGCCGGAGGGCTTGCCGGAGAACCGTGACAAATAAAAAAATTTTCTATTTTTTGCACCAAAAGAAAACTTTTCAGAAATTCCAATTTTTGGGGGGCCAGTTCTCTTTTCGTCCATTCCACCGCGATTGCTGCCTCCTTGAAAAAAGTTCCCATTTCATGCCCGAAGCACCTAGCATCGTGATTTCCCAGCACTGCGAAAAAATTCTGATTCCGTCCTTCCAGAATGAAATTATTTTTTATCAGATCTATACATTCATTTGGGCTGCTGTTATAACCGACGAAATCTCCCAAAAAAATATATTTATCGGCGTCCTGTTTTTTAAGTTCGTCTAAAACAGCCTTCAAGGATTCTAGATTTGAATGAATGTCAGAAAAGATTCCGAATTTCATGCTGATTTTTCTCCCGATAAATCGATTATTGATTTTTTCGCTTTTGGCTCGATATAACACTCATGCCAATACCGCAGTGCCATGCCTTTGGAGAAATTTCTGATCGGCCTGATTTTCTGACCTAAAACCATGTCTTTTATCGATAGTTCCGCTTCGTTAAAACCAAAGTTCGCCCTCATGGAATTGGAGGCAGAAAATCTGGGGTTGATATCGAATACGGCAATCCTGTTTTTTATTTTCCTGGCCTGGATATTGCAGGGACCTAATGGCTTTATGTGCTGGGCAACAGATTCTATAACTTTTTGAACATCCTTGAAATTACCTATCTCGCCGCGGTAGGTAGAACAAGGAAACTTTGATTCCCTTTTCATCACAAATGTACCGATGTTTTTCCCTTCTGCGGTGACAAAAATTCCGCATGTATATTCTTCATCGTTGTCAGGCAAAAATTCTTGCAAAACCATATCCTCGCCCTGATTTTCGATTGTGTCTATATCCTCAGATTTTTTTAGTATTTTCACTCCTTTGGATCCATAACTACCCCGGGGCTTCAAAATTAAAGGTAGAGGATTGTTTTTAATTATTTCAGAAATCAATTTGGGTATATTTTTTTCATCCTTTCTAATCAGAAAGGTACGAGGCGTATCTATCTCTTTTTCGCTCAAAAATTTATACATATTCCATTTATCGCCGACCAGGTCCAGCAAATCCGAAGAAGAAACAACTATTTTGCAACCGGTTTTTTCTTCTATTTCTTTCTTGTTTAACGCAAAAAAGGTCACTTCCTCCGGAATGCCCGGAAAAATTATATGAATTTTTTCCCGGCTGCAGATGTAAATAATAGCCTTCAAATAATCGGCGCTCTTTTTGTCCGAACGAGGCACCATATATCCTTTTTGGCACCAATAAAGCCCCGCCGCGAGATTTTCGGCGTCGGTCCCGACAATCCTAATATTTAGATCGGACATTTGCAGGGATTTAATTATTCCCTGGCCGATAGCGCCACCGACAGCTGTGACTAAGGCGTTTATCTTCTTAAATTTTGTGCTTTCGCCCTTATTTTTTTTACTCATAAAAAATATTTTTTCCACCAAAGCTGGAAAATAACTAACAGCCAGATTTTATTGGAAAGTTCGTTAAATTCGTAGAGATTTTTCGCGGTCTGATTATAATAGCACTTAACCAGCGCTTTAACAACGTTTTCATCAAAAAATCCATGTTTTCTAAGCTGCCCAGAATTTAACGTTTTTTCCACGTATTTTTGCATGTTTTTATGCAGCCAGGTGTTAATAGGCAAAACAAAACCCTCTTTAGGCCGATCAATAATTTCCTGCGGCAGCAAATCCTTGACCGCCTTTTTTAAAATATATTTTACTGCTCCGTTTTTTATTTTCATGCCTCCTGGAATAGTTGCAGTAAGCTCAACCAACCGGTAATCGAGAAAAGGCGTCCTCAACTCAATTGAATGGGCCATTGAAAGACGATCGACAAAAGCCAGCACCTGATCCGGCAAATAAGTTTTTAATTCCGCTTCCAAAATTTTATTAAGCGGATCTTTTGAGGTCGTATTTTTCAAATATTGTTTCCAGACAAATTCAGAATTTATTTTTTTTGTTTTCTCTTTCAAATAATTCGAGTAAAGCTCTTTTTTCTCAGGCTCTTTAAAATAGAACAGGGCCGACCGCCATTTCCAAGGCTCTTTATCGGCTATTTTTGACAAAATCAGGGCATCACTATTTTTTAGACTGAAACTGAATCCCAGCCCGGCTAGATCTTTTTTCTCCGATTTAAAATATTCATCAATAGGACCGGCCAGCCGATGCGACAGATAACTAGCAAAAATTTCATCCGCCCCGTCTCCCGAAAGCGCCACTCTGACATATTTTTTTATAATCTGCGATATGAAATAGCTTGAGATGACTCCTCCGAACGGCTCGTCAAAGGACCCGATTATTTGACCGATAGTTTCGGGTATTTCCCGCCAAGACATTATGTATTCGTGATGGTTGGTTTTGAAAATTTTAGACACTTGCCTGGCCGCCTGAAAATCAGCCACTTTATTCTGAAATTTATCCTCATAACCCAGGCAAAAAGTGTTTATTGGCTTATTGGTGAACTGAGTCATGAGAGCGACTATGGAACTAGAATCCAAGCCGCCGCTTAAATATGCCCCGACCGTTACGTCGCTGCGCATTCTCAATCTAACGGCATCGGTCAAAATCTCCGCTATTTTTGTACCAAGTTCTTCTTCCGGCCAATCGCGCTCTTTAAAAACCAGACTCCAGTAGCGCCTTTTTTGAATCTTTCCTCCTTTAAAAACAAGCAGTTCTCCCGGAAGAAGGGCGAAAATGTTTCTATAAATCGTTTTTGGCGCCGGTACATGCTTAAAAGAAAAATAATGGTGCAATGATTCAAAGTCAATTTCTTTTTTGTAAAACGGGTGGGACAGAATCGCTTTGATTTCCGAACCGAAAATTATTTTGCCATTTCTGAAAAAATAATAAAGCGGCTTGACTCCCAACCTGTCCCGCGCCAAAATCAATTGCTCTTTTTTTGCATCCCATAAACCGATAGCAAACATGCCATTCATTTTATTTGGGAAATCCAGGCCGTATTCTTCATAAAGATGGACTATAGTTTCGGTGTCGGATTTTGTGGAAAACACATGGCCTTTTTTCTCAAGCTCCTTTTTAAGCTCCACGAAATTATAAATTTCTCCGTTAAAAACAATCCAGATTTTTTTGTCTTCGTTTGAAATCGGCTGGTGCCCGCCTACTAGGTCTATAATACTCAGTCGCCTCATCCCCAGATTAATATTTCGGCCAACATAAAAACCCTCATCATCAGGGCCACGATGATAGAGAGTACGCGTCATTTTTTTTATTAAATTTTCGTCTGGCTTGCCGCTGAAACCGCAAATTCCGCACATATTTTTTACAATTTAGCCCTCACCAGCTCGCTGGATTTCCCTCTGTCCATTCTTTAGGATTGAGCCTTGAAATCTTTCCTTTTTTTCTAAAGTTTCTTTTACCAAGGATTACCCACTTAAACCACAACCTGAATATATCCGAAATTGAGGCTGTTATGGCTTTCAATTTAGTTCCTTTGGCTTCGCCTATTTTTCTCGGAATAAAACTTATCGGCACTTCTTTTATCGACAACCCGCTCCAGTGTGCCTTGATTAATCCTTCGGGATTGGCGAAGGAACTCTTGGCTTCATATGCCAGGGACTGAATCCACTTAGTCGGATAAAAAGTGACATTTTGAAAATCGGATATAGGCACACGAAATAGAAACCTAATTAGAATATAATTGATTACCGAAACGATGGCTTTAGACACGCTATCTGAACGTTTTGTCAAATGCCTTATGCCAAATAATTTTAATATCGTAACAAACGGTTTAATAACCGGCCCAATAAATTTCATTTTAATCTCTACCGGTTTTCTTCTGACGCCTTGGACAATATCATAAGTTTTTAAACATTCTAAAAAATCCCTCAAATCTGAAATCTCGTAAGACCAATCGACCGTCTGCCAAAAAGTGAACTCTTTTGAGGCCAGCTGAATGGCACGTCGGCTTGAATAGCCCACATTAAGATTTTTCTCATTTCTGAATATTTTTACTTTTGGATTTTTATCTTGGAATGTTTTGGCAATTTCATAGGTTCTGTCGGTACTGCCATCGTCTATCAAAATTATTTCGTAATCTCTGACTGCTGCATCCATCATAGCTGAAGCTTTTTCTAAAAATTCTTTTATGGAATCCTCTTCGTTATAGGCCCAGCTTAGAAGCGAAACGCTTTTATCAAACAGACCAAGCGTCTTTTTATTATTTGATATTTCTGACATAGTTTGATTACTTACTTAAAATACCGACCAATCCGTGCCAATATTTTTTAATCATGGCCGGCTTAAAACGCCTGATTTCGCCCCAAGCGAACCTCGGGCTTAAATAAAATTTCTTCATCGCTAATGTCTGCAAATCCATTAGTTCGTCTTTAGTTAAGCCGTCCGGCACATAAACGGGCTGGCCGCCGCTATAGGTAGGATAAGAAGTGAAGTCAGACCAGTCGTTAAAATGAATTTTACCTTCGCGACTTAAAGTTTCGTAAAATTCACAGCCCGGATAAGGCACAAAAATATTAAAAATCGCATAGCGGATTTTAAGCCGCTTGGCAAAATTTATGGTTTCCATTATTTCTTTTTCGGTCTCTCCAGGCAAACCGATCATAAACATTCCGTCCGCGTCTATGCCGGCTTTGTTTGTAAGCGCGACCGCTCTTTCAACGTCCTGGATCGTAAAATTCTTCTTAAGTCTTTTAAGAATTTCATTATTTCCGGATTCAATGCCAAAATTAATTCTGGCGCAGCCGGCCTGCTTCATTGTGTCCAACATTTCCTGGTCTATCGGCTTGACTCGGGCTTCAGTCATCCATTTTATTTTTTTATTAAGCCCACGGGCAATAATATCGCGGCACAAAGCCATGCCATGCTCTTTAACCAACGGAAAAGCAAGGTCCATAAAAGAAAATGCCCGGGCGCCGTATTTTTTATTAAGATATTCCAGCTCGTCTACCACCTTTTCTGGTTTCCGCATGCGATACTTCATCCCCAGGCTTTTTTCAGTGTGGGAAGAACAAAAAGCGCATTGATTAGGGCAGCCGCGCGTCGCCAAAATCTGCATTTCTGACTGCCCGGGAATCAGTTCGGTGCGCGGATCCGACTTATATCTATTCAAGGGAAATAAATCCCAAGCCGGATATGGCAATTCATCCAAATTTTCAATAAAGGGTCGCGGCGGCGTGGAAATCACCTGCGATCCTCTCATAAAAGAAATTCCCTTGACGTCATCAACCGATTGGTTTTTTTGAAGCCGCTGCGCGATTTCTAAAAATCCGTATTCTCCTTCGCGGTGGACCACAAAATCCGCCAGATTGTTCCTAAGCATTTCTTCAAAAAATAGAGAAGCGTGAACGTTTCCCATAATAATTTTTATTTGGGGCAGGCGCCGTCGTATTTCTTTAGCCAAACCCGTCACAATGTTGGCTGACGTCGTCAAAACGCTCATTCCCACAATATCGGCGGCTTCTTTTTTTATCGTTTCCAAAATTTCCTCCAAATTAAGCTGCTGGACATAGGCATCAATTAAAGAAACCTCAAAGTCATTTTCCATCAAAAGACTTGCAATATATGCCAGCCCGAGCGAAGGTTGAGGATTCGAAAAATCCTTAAGCTTACCGTAAGACCTTTCTAAGCTGGCGGGTGGAATTATTAAAACTATTTTCATGTTTTTCCGTAGCGATAAACGCAAAGCCTGTAAGGATAGCTTCCGTCTATGCTTCCTTTTATTAATTGGTAGCCTTCCGACTCCAATAAATTTTTTAACTGATTAAAGGTTCTGGTGTGCTTTCCGCGATCAAATTTGAATAAAAGATAGCCCGGAAAATTTAATTTTGGAGGATAGACCGCTTCAATCGCAAAAACTTTGCCGCCGTCCTTACAGACTCTTTTCATCTCCCGGGCCACTTCTTTAACCGTTTCGTCTTCCATATGATGAAAGATTCCGACGTTAAAAACAAAATCAAATTTACCATCTGGATATTGTAAATTGGCCGCGTCCATCACCGCAAAAATTCCTGGGTAATTTTGAGCGGCAAATTTTATATAATCCGGGTTTATGTCAGTTCCGTGATACCTCCCCTTGAATAATTTTGCGTACCGCGCCGTTCCGCAACCAACATCAAGAATTAAATTTTCTTCGTTGGCTTGAACCAAGTCCAGAAGGCACCTTTCGCAACTTCTATTTCCCAAAGATAAAATTTTCTCAACGAAATTGTAAACTCTCGGTTTTTCTAAAAAATTGTAGATATTCATGTTTTTTTCACAAATAAATTGGCGCCTTCAATAATGCCTCCCAGCAAACTTAACGTCAGAGAAATTACGCCGAAAGAAAGAGACAACAGCAAAGCCGATTCCCTAGCCAGCCCGATAGAACCCAGGAAATATACAAAAAAACTTTCTCGGATGCCAAAACCAAAAAAGGTAATTGGCGCCACAATCAATGCAAAATTTGCTAAACAATTCACGATAAAAATATCCGCGAACGAAATTTTTATGCCCGCTGCTCCCGCCAACGCATAGACAACAGCAGCATTCACCAAGTAAATTAAAATGCCAATCCCGATGGCTAAAATCAAAAGGTGAATATTTTTTAAATAGGCGCTGACTGCCGCGAAGATTTTCTCCAAAATATTCGCAATCCGGGGATTAATTTTCCCGGTCATTTTCATTAAATATGCTTTTGTCTTACCGAAAAAAAGCAAAAAACAAAAAAATAGAAACAGGGCAATAGCCGAAATGACCGTCAGCTCTCTAAGATACGGAAATCCTTCCGCCCCCCCGAAAAAATAAATGGCAACAATCGACAAAAGGAGTCCGGTAAAACCGGTAATCCTATCCATAAATATGGCATTGATCAGGGCGCGGCGATCTTGAGATGTTTTGAAAACCCGGTAACCCTTGACCAAATCGCCGGCTATCAGACCGCCGGGCATGATAGTGGCGTAAAACAGGCCGATTAAATTCAATTTCAAATAAAAAATGAATTTGAGCTTAACGCCTAAAAAATTTACCAGCTGCCGCCATTTGATGGTACTGATGATAAATTGCAGAACATAAATCAAAAAGGCTATAACTATTAAACCAAAATTCAATTTTAAAAAAACTGAAGAAAAATTCTTAAAGTCGACTTTCAAAAAAACTAAATATAAAATAATGAAAGTCGCGCTCAACCGCAAAAAGAAAAATATTCCTGTTCTTTTGTTGGCCCCCATAAAAAATTTTAATCGGTGTTAAATTATTATTTCTTCCGACCCAAGAATGCGATAATCATTAGATTCATACAGCGGAATTTTTTTTACATAATTTAAAATTACATGCATCTTATAAAACGGCTCAAACAATGATCTGTCGACGCTAAATGTAGTGGCATAATTTTCTAGTTCTTTTTTAAATTTTCTAACAAATTCATCTGCAGACAACTCAGCGCCTGCCCGGCTTGATAAAAAAGTGAATAAATCGTACATGGGTAATTCAATCTCGCCAAAATTTTCCCAATCCAAAAGTTTCATTTTTTCTCCGTCAATAAAAATATTGGCAAAATGAAAATCGCCGTGCTGCCAAATCAAAGGAATTTTCTGACCTTTTTGTTTCTTAAACTCTCCGGCAACTAGACGGCAAGCATTTTCCAAACGTGTCCCGCGAAAGCCATAAAAATCCAGAAATTTTTGAATCGGCTCATTGATATAACGCGCTAAAAAAACATCATTAATTTCGCGTTCACCGATACCGAATAATTTATGCAATTCTAAAATCAGAGTTAAGACCTGTTTTGTTTTACGACCATCCGTTTTTTTCAGCCTTTTACCGCTCACTGCCTCCTGAATCAAATAGCGATATCCGTCAATTATACCCTCGCCAAGCAATCGCGGCAAGATTTCAGCTGCTGGCTGATTTTTCAGTTTCTCTTGAGCCAATTTGAGCGCGGCTGCTTCTTTATCGATCAAGTAGTTTTCGGCCTCGGCTCTGACGGTTTTTAAGCATAATCTTGGCAATTTTTTGTTACCAACAAAAACTAAAAAAACGACCTTTTTGCCCTTTAACCCTTCGGTGCTCTGCAGCTTGGCAAAATCTAATTTGTCCGTCTGGCCGACGGACAGCAGCTCTTTCTTTCGCGCCAAAATTATTTTTTTAAATTCACTAATCATTTTTTAATTTTTCAGCGGCGATATTATTAACAGCAATGATGCCGAAACTGAAATATAAAATTCGGTAAATACGCAACATAAAAGGAACACGCACAACCAATCTCATAACCTTGCGCCCCAAAGAATTGGCGCTCATGATATGCAAAACCAAATAGCGCAACGCATTCAAATTTTTACATGGCACGATGATGCGCGGGTCGTTATAGCCGGGCCAGGGCAGATAGAAATCAATGTTTTCGAAACCGGCTTGCCGTAAAATCTTTAAATAACCGCGCCGGCTATAGGTATAAGTGCGATAACTCGTCTTTTTCCGCATTTTCGTATAAAGATTAGCCAAGAATCTGGGCATCACGGAAGTGAAGCGTAGCCCGCTGTGATCTAACCCCCTGCCCGTTAATAGAGGCAGGCCGAGGCGATTTTCAATGCCGATATAGAGATGTCCGTCGGGCTTCAATAACTCCTTCATTTTTTTTAAAATTTCTATCTGAATATTTTTAGGATTACCGCTATTTTTGCCCGCACCCACCCACTCCAACAGCCCGTTCATCACAATTAAATCAAATGATTCTTTCGGAAACGGCAGATCAAAAATGCTGGCCACCAAAACCTTGATATTAGATTTGCTCTCCTTAGCCGCCCTTAGCTCAACAAATTTCGCGCGCTCCAGCGACGTATCGAAAGCCACAACTTCTTTGGCAACGTCAGCCAAGGCAGAAGTAACAGCGCCCAGGCCGCAGCCGGCGTCTAAAACCACCGACTCGCTGTTTAGCGGGATATAGAAACGCCAATCAGCCCGACCGGGATTATAAATGAAGCCAAGCCGCTGCGGGTCTTTTGCAGCTAATTCCCGATTGGCTTTTTGCCAGCCATCGCGTTCAATAGACGCCAATAGTTGCCTCATATCATTGCGGCTAATTTCACCCCAATAATCATCCGCATCAAAAAAACTGGCCAAGCCTTCTTTCTTTGACCAAGCAATATGGCATTGTTCACAAAACCAATCGCTACCCCTATCAATTAATCTTTTTTGACATTTTTGGCAGACAAAATCCATTAGATTTTAAATATTTTGTAAATAATCAATTTAATCTTAACAAATTTTTCTAGAATCTTAAAAAACCGGCTTTTCCGAAAATAAGTGTATTCGTCAATAAGTTCGCCGCGAAAAAAAGATTTGAATTGCGCAATGCTTGATTTTTCCGTATCGGTTAGGTTAATTGAGCCCAAATCAAACCAGCGATATCCTTTTGATCGGCCATAAACACAGACTTCGTAGATCAGCCGCCGCGTCGCACTGGCGATAAGACGATAAATTTCTTTGTCTTTAGCCTGCAGCCGCGCCGAGCAGATGGAGCGAGCGCGTAAATACGGATAGCTTTCTAGGCAAAAAATCAGCGAAATCGGCCGGTTCCGCCAGTAAGCCACAAAGGGGTGGAAAGTCCGCATTTCCTTTGCGGAAAACGGCACCCGTCCTTGGCCGTATTCAAATTTCTTATAAAGCTCATAAGCGTCTGCAAAAAACTCTGCGCCCTGCACACATTTCAAATTAGCTAAATTAAATGTTTTTCTAATCTCATTACGGGCTGTATCATTGAAACCGCTAAGAATTTCTTCCGGATTTTTATCAAGATGAATCACCGGTGTTTTTTTTGGTGTCATTTCAAAATCTGGCAAATCCATTTTTTGATATGTCAAAATTGTCAACGCCGCATATTTTTTTTCGGCGGCCAATTTTAAGGCCAGCTCGTCATCAAATGCGACGCTTGCAGTACGAAAAAATAATTTTCTGCTTTCTGAAATCATATAAATTTTCTAATTATAGCCAGCAGCGGATAATAAATGCCTAACCGCAATTTGAAAAAAATCAAATCGTCATCGGGCGCGGGCGAAATACGCGGTAAAATAAATAAATCGGGATTTTTTTGCGCGCCTTTTTTAGTGCTTACAGCCAGCTGAAAGCCTGCTTTTTTAACCGCTTCTATCGCTATATTCGTGTATTTGCCGTGCGGATAAGAAACTGTCAAAACGGGCTGTCGAATTTCTTGCTCA
>Ga0315287_10008042_pt1 | contig 10620 bp, 11 predicted proteins | sample YL17G11_0_MG_FD_205037 | JGI IMG/M metagenome (GOLD analysis project Ga0315287, IMG submission 205037) | Sediment microbial communities from Yellowstone Lake, YNP, Wyoming, USA - YL17G11_0 | ecosystem: Environmental > Aquatic > Freshwater > Lake > Sediment | place: USA: Wyoming | collected...
GCTTCGCCGTCATGCGGTCGGCTCGCTGTCGGGCGGTGCTGGGATTCGATCGCGACTTCGCGATCGCCGGATTCAGCTTCTGGGGTGACGGCCGCTGACCATGTCGCCAGCGGCCCGGCCCCGACGTCGTCCCGTTACGACGCGTACCCGCGGCGGATGAGCGCGACCTTCACCAGCGTCTTCTTCAGGGTCATCATTCCTTCACCTCAAGGTCCCAGTCAGCGCAGCGTGCAGACAGCTTGCCGATATTGGCGGCGAGCCCGGCGAGCGGGAACGTCAACGACACGGTTTTGCCACCGACGCCAGGGATCTCGATCGACACCTCGGCAGCGGGCGATTTCGCCTCCTCGCGGAGGAGGCGGCGGGCGAGCTTGGTCGATTCCGCGGCGGTGTAGACGCGACGGCCGGTCGCGGTCGTGCGCACCGACCAGAGGTCGCGAGCCGAGATCTCGCCGAAGCGGACCCTGACGTCGCCGCTCATGCCGAGCCCGACCTTGCTGTCGGGCTCCTCGACGACCGCGACGCCTCGCCAGCGCGTGCCGGTGTCCCCGTCGCAGCCGATGCCCAGCCGGACGTCGGGCTGGCGCTTGGCCTGAACCAGCAGCGCCACACCCCGGTCGCCGAGGGGGGTCTCGAAGTCCCGCATCTCCCAGCCGGCGGCCAGCGCCGTGCCGCCGTTTGCCATGCCGATCGCCAGCGCCGCTGCGATCGCCGCCAATCGTCGCCTTTGGTTCATCATCCGCCAGTCGGTAGCACGGCGGGCGTCGAGAGTGAAAGACGGGCGTGGCGTCGACGGCAAAACGTGGTAGCTCACTCGGTCGACACATGGCCGAGGCGGCGCTCAAGCGTGGCGACATGGCGGTGAGCCGAACCGGCGACGGTACGCTCGTCGTTCGCCTGCGCGGTGCCTGGACCCTCGGAACCGGGATCCCACCCGTCGCCGACGTCGAGCGCGCGCTCCTGGCCACGCCCAAGCCGACGCGCATCGTCTTCGATCTGGCCGACCTCGGTGCCTGGGACAGCGGTCTCGTGAGCTTCGTCGCCCGGGTCGGAGAGCTGGCGGCCGAGCGCAAGATACCGCTCGACGCGGCGACCCTTCCCGACGGTCTCCGCCGGCTGCTCGTGTTGGCGGCGCGGGTCCCGGGACAGAAGGGCGTGCGCCCGGCTGGCCCGCCGCCGTCGCGCCTGGCGCGCATCGGGCTCCTGGCGCTGGCGGCGTGGGCCGAGATCCTGGCGATGCTGGAGTTCCTGGGCCAGATCACGCTCGCCTTCGGACGTTTGCTGCGCGGGAAGGCGCGGTTTCGCGCCCGCGACTTCTGGCTGCTGGTGCAGCAGACCGGCGCCGACGCGCTGCCGATCGTCACCCTGATCAGCTTTCTGGTCGGCACCATCTTCGCCTTCGTCGGTGCCGTCCAGCTCGAGAAATTCGGGGCCACCATCTACGTCGCCGACCTGGTCGGCATCGCGATCGTCCGCGAGATGGGCGCCGTGATGACGGCGATCGTCATGGCGGGCCGGACGGGAGCCGCCTTCGCCGCCCAGCTCGGGACCATGAAGGTCACCCAGGAGGTGGACGCCCTCACCACCATGGGCTTCTCGGCCCTCGACTTCCTGGTCCTGCCCCGTCTCCTGGCGCTCTGCCTGATGATGCCGCTGCTCTGTCTCTACGCCGACGCCCTCGGCGTGCTGGGCGGGGCCCTCATCGGCGTCACCATGCTCAAGCTCCCGCCCGCGACCTATTTCCAGCAGACCTTTCACGCGGTCGCGCTCTCGGATCTCGGCGGCGGTGTGCTGAAAGCATCGGTCTACGGCGTGCTGGTCGCCCTCTCGGGGTGTCTCCGCGGTCTCCAGAGCGGCAGCAGCTCGTCGGCGGTCGGCGACGCGGCCACCTCGGCGGTCGTGACCGGCATCGTCTTGATCGTGTGTGCGTGCGGCATGTTCGCCGTCGTGTTCTACATCCTCGGGATCTGAGATGGCGGAGCGCGACGACGCACACATCACGGTCCGGGATCTCACCATCGCCTACGGCGACTTCGTGGTCATGCGCGACCTCGACTTCACGGTGCGACGCGGGGACATCTTCATCATCATGGGCGCGAGCGGCTCCGGGAAGAGTACCCTGCTGCGCAACATGATCGGCCTCAACGAGCCGACCGCAGGCGAGGTGCTCTACGACGGGCAGAGCTTCACGCGCGCCGAGCCCGAAGTCCGCCAGCAGATGCTGCAGCGCTTTGGCGTGATGTACCAGGGTGGCGCCCTCTTCAGCTCGATGACGCTGGCCGAGAACGTCGCCCTGCCGCTCGGCGAATACACCAGGCTCAGCGAGGCCGAGATCCGCGAGATCGCGTTCCTCAAGCTCGCGCTCGTCGGGCTCAAGGGCTTCGAGGATTTCTTTCCCGCCGAGATCAGCGGCGGCATGTGGAAGCGCGCCGGGATCGCGCGCGCCATGGCGCTCGATCCCGACATCCTCTTCTTCGACGAGCCGTCGGCCGGCCTCGACCCGATCAGCTCCCGCCAGCTCGACGACCTGATTCTCGAGTTGCGCGCGAGCCTCGGGGCGACCATCGTGGTCGTCACCCACGAGCTCCCCAGCATTTTCGCGATCGCCACCAACAGCGTGTTTCTCGACATCGAGACCAAGACCATCATCGCGCAAGGGCTGCCGCAGGATATGCTGGAACCCGGGGCCGACCCGAAGGTCCGGCGTTTCCTCACGCGCGGCGAGGACGAGCAGCCGGCCAGGAGCACGCATGGGTAGGAAAGCAAATCCCGTCTTGATCGGCGCTTTCGTCGTCGGGGCGATCGCGCTAGCGGTGATGGGCGTCGTGGTCTTCGGCTCGGGCCGGCTCTTCGCCGACACGACGCCTTTCGTCCTGTACTTCGCGGGCTCGGTCGACGGGCTGAGTGTCGGGTCGCCGGTCAAGTTCAAGGGAGTCGAGATCGGCGCCGTCACCAGCATCCAGCTCGATCTCGGCGAGGGGGCGCGCGTCCCGGTGTGGATCGAGATCGACAACAAGAAGATCATCGCGCACGGCGCCGAGCGGCTGCCACGCGACCCCACCCTGCTCAAGGATGCCATCGACCGGGGTCTGCGGGCGCAACTGAACTCGCAGAGTATCGTGACCGGGCTGCTCTTCGTGCAGCTCGACTATCACCGCGACGCGCCGGCGGTGTTCGTGTCGTCGCCGGAGGAGGGTCTGAACGAGATCCCGACCATCCCGACGACGCTCGAGCAGGCGCAGCAGGCGGGGGCCGAGATCATCGCCAACCTGAAGCAGATCGACTTCGAGGGCTTTGGGAAGGCCGTGCGGGCCGCCGTCGACGGCATCAACGCGACGGTCAACGCTCCGGGCCTACAGGCCGCCCTGCAGTCGCTCCCCGAAACGCTCGTCAACGTCAACAAGGCCCTCGCGAGCGTGCAGCAACTGGCCCGGAATTTCGACCAGCGGAGCGGTCCGCTGCTCACGAGCCTGCAGTCGGCCTCCGATCGCTCGACGGTCGCGGTCGAGCAGGCGCGGGCGACGTTGCAGAGCATGCAGGGGCTCGTCGATGCCGGCTCGCCGCTCGCGGGGCAGCTCGTCGCCGTGCTCGACGAGCTGCGCGGGACCGCGCGCTCCATCCGGCTGCTCGCCGACTACCTCGAACGCAACCCGAGCGCCCTCGTGCGGGGGCGGGAGGTGACCACCCCATGAGGATCGTTTGCTCCGTGCTCGCCGTGCTCGTCGCCGGCTGCGCCCTGCTCGAGCCGCGCCACGACCCCTCGCGCTACTACACGCTGTCGGCGCGCGAGGCGCGCCCGGCACTCACCCGCGAAGCCGGACCGAGCGTCGTCGTCGGGCCCGTGACCTTTCCGACCTATCTCGATCGCAACGAGGTGGCGGTGCGCGTGAGCCCGAGTGAGCTCAAGTACGAGGTCGCCGAGCGCTGGGCCGAGCCGCTGGTGCAGAACTTCACTCGGGTGCTCGTGGAGGATCTGGGGACCGCGCTCGGCAGCGAGCGCGTCGCCGCCTTGGCGTCGAGCACGGCGGTCACGCCCGACTTCTGGGTCGAGGTGGTGGTGGTGCGCTTCGAAGCCGGCATCGACGGCAGCGCGCAGCTGACGGCGCGCTGGGCCGTCCGCAATGCGGCCCGCAAGATCGTCCGCGTCAGGCAGTCGCAGCACGCCCGCCAGGCGGCCGCTGCGACCACCGAGGGCGGCGTCAAAGCACTGAGCGCCGCCCTCGGGGATCTAGCGGACGAAATTGCCACGGTGCTCCGCGAGATCCAGGCGGAGCGCTGAGACGCAGATGCATCAACCCCCGAGGGCGGACTTGATGGTTTTCAGGGTTTCGAGATTCTTCTGGAGGCCGTCGACCTGACTCTGCATGTCGCCGATGGCGGTGCCGAGCTTGGCCGCTTGCCCGAGCGCGCCTCCGCCGCCGGCCGCTTCTTTCATCGCCGCGCCACCGACGGCGCCGCCGAGATCGGTCATGTCGGCGATCGCGCGCCGCTCGGTCACCGTGCCGCAGAGATAGCCAGCTCCGAAGATGGTCAAGATCGCTGCGACTTGCATCCCGCGCTTCAAGGTTCCCGTCATGACGAGGCTCCTTCGAGAAAGTGGGCGAGGTGGATGCGTCGGGCGTGCGGTCGCCCTTGCCACCGCGCCCATCGTGCGGTCTGAGACCGCGCTCAGTTGGTGGAGCGGGCGGTTTCCACGTTCGCGGGGCAGCTCGTGCCGGGTTGGCCGGGGCAGCGCGTGATCGCGAGGCCGGCCGTGATCTCATCGGGTTCGGCCTTGAGGCGAGCGAGCGTCGCCTCGGCCCTGGCGACCTTGTCGGCGCGATGGCTCGTGCGGGCGAGCTCACGAGCCTGAGAGGCGAGGGCGACGGCGTCGCCGCGGGCGCCGCGTTCGGCGTAGACCTCGGCGAGCGTGAGGCGGGCGGTGATGCACGTCGGGTCCTCGCGCAGGACGCGCTCCAGCATCTTCTCGCCACGCCCGGGGTCGCCGCCGAGCAGCGTCGGCAGGCGGATCAGCAGGACCCCCTTCGACGAGAGGGCGTCGAGATGGTCGGGGTCGAGTGCGAGCGTGCGGTCGAGCTCCTGTATCATCTTGCGAAAGCCCAAGATCGAGGTGATTTTTTCGCCGTCGACGCGCAGCAATTCGCCGAGATTGCAGAAAATCCCGAAGTGCGCCTGGGCGCTCTCGTCATCGAGGGCAACCGCCTTCTCGGCGATCGCCTGACCGCGCTCGTAGTGCTCGACGCGGAGATCGCGCGTCGTCGCTACTTGGCCCTGCTCGCACTCCCGCATGGCGGTGGTGGCGAGCTCGGCCGCCGTCTCGGCGTGAGCGGTGGAGACGGTGTGCGCGATCGCGAGCGCGAGGAAGGCGGCAGTCGGGCGGCGGCGTATCGACATCGTATTCTCGGGTATCAGGGCGAGCTGCTGTCGACAAGTAGCGGTCGTTCTGGCGGGCCTCGCGAGCGCCATGCTATCCGCGGGGCACGATGCGTTTCGTCGATCGTGTCACGACCTTGCCGCGTCTCGGTCTCGGTGTTTCCACCGAGTACGGGGCCGGGGACGCGCCCCAGTCGCTCGACGTGCTGGCGCTCCACGCTGCGCATCCCGGATATGCACGCTTCCTCGAGATCGGCGTCGAGGCCGCCAAGGGGCTCGATCGCCATGCGCAAGCCTGGGTCGCGCGCGGACTCCCAACCACCTACCACTACCTCGACGTCAATCTCGACGAGCCCGAGGATTTCGACGAGGTGTGGCTCGGCGAGGTGCGGGCGATCGCCGCCGCGATCCGTCCGGCCTGGCTGTGCGGCGACGCCGGCATGTGGCACCTGGGGCGACGCGAGCGAGGTCACATGCTGCTGTTGCCCCCGATCCTGACGCGCGACGCCGCCGATGCGATGGCCGACGGCATCGTGCGCCTCCGCGAAGCGACCGGCTTCGAGGTGCTGCCCGAGAATCCGCCGGGTCAGGTCTATCTCGGCGATCTCCACCTGCTCGACTTCTTTGCGCGCGTCGTCGAGCGCGCCGATACTGGCATGCTGCTCGACTGCGCCCACCTCGCGATCTACCAGCGTCTGCTCGGCAACGAGCCACTGGCGGGGCTCGCGGCGTTTCCGTGCGACCGCATCGTCGAGCTGCACGTCGCCGGCGGCCGCGAGCGCCGCCATGACGGCTTCGCGTGGGTCGATGACGACCACACGCCGGCGGTGCTCGCCGATACGTGGACGATCGTCGAGGCGATCGTGCCGCAGGCCCACGAGCTGCGCGCTGTGGTGTTCGAGTGCGAGCGCAATCCGATGGCGGCGTCGTTGGCCGGCTTCGCGCGTCTGCACGGCCTGCTCGAGCGGAGCGCGCCGCAACTCGTCGCGAGCGCCACCACGTGAGCCACGTGGCGCTCCGGCGCGTGATGATCCGCCTCCTGCACGATCCCGTCTTCGCGACGGCCGTCTATGAGGATGCGGAGAGCGCGCTTGCGGGTGTGGATCTCTCGGCCACCGAACGCGCGTGGCTGACGGCGCCGCCACCCGCGGCGTGGCAGACCGACTCCGCTCGCCCCGCACGGGTGCTCGCGGCGCTCGCCGAAGAGTTCCCGGCGACGGTCACGCTCGCCCCGGCCCATGCCGCCGGCTTTCTGCGCTCGCCGCAGTTTCACACTGCCGTTCAGGAACGGGGCTCGCTCGCGCTCGCCTTCGGGGAGTATCTGGTGCTCGCTCCCGATTCACGGGCGCGCGCCCTCGCACGGCTCGAGCGCGCCGTCGCCGAGGTGCGGCGTGCCGCGTTGGGATCCGCCGCGAGCCCCGCTGGCCGGCTGCGTCTCTCGCCGCACGCGGTGGTCGTGCGTGTCGCGAGGGGAGCGCTGGCGCTCTTCGATGCCACCCGCGCTGGCGGCACGGGCGATGCGCTCGGGCGGGACGAGGAAGCAGTCCTCGTCGCGCGCGCGCCCGGCGGTGGCGACGTCACTCTCGAGGCGCTCGAACCCGCCCTCGCGGACTTGCTCGGATGCGCGGCTGGCGGATGCACGCACGCGGAGCTCATCACCGAGGCCCGTCGTCACGGCGCGGAGCCGGGTGAGGCGATGGAGATCGTCGCCCACCTCGTCGACGACGGGCTTCTTCGGTAGTTGGCGTCGCTTGTGTAGAAATGGGAGGGAGGCGCCCGAATTGACTTCGGGCGCCGACGTTCTTGGCCGCAGCACCGGCGTTGCTGCGGCGCAAATTTCCTGCGCCGACGACTTGCAATCTCGCGCTCGCCAGCTCGCGCTCGCCAATCGGAGCATCAGGAGCGCGGAGCGCTCCTGAGCGCACGGGGCCGAAATGGGAGGGAGGCGCCCGAATTGACTTCGGGCGCCGACGGCCATCGGAGCATCAGGAGCGCGGAGCGCTCCTGAGCGCACGGGGCCGAAATGGACTAGATGGCCAGCACGCGCCGCGCCGCCGCCGTCGGTGACATCCGACCTTCGGCGACGGCGGTTTCGAGCTCGCGCAGCTGCTCGCGCACGTCATGGCGGCCGAGGAAGCGGGCCTTGATGCCTTCCTCGACGACGTTCCAGAACCACACGCGTTGCTGCTCGCGCCGCTTGGCCGCGAGCTCACCGGTGGCGCCGAGCTTGGCGCGGTGGTCCTGGATGATGCGCCAGATCGTGTCCATGCCGCGGGCCTCGAGGGCGCTCAAGGTGACGACGGGAGGATCCCAGGTCGGGCTGGTGTGGCGGAAGAGGTTGAGCGCGGCGATGTATTGCGACGCCGCCTGCTGGGCGAGGGTGACGTTCTCGCCGTCGGCCTTGTTGATGGCGAGGGCGTCGGCGATCTCGAGGATGCCCTTCTTGATGCCCTGCAATTCGTCGCCGGCGCCGGCCAGCATCAACACCAGGAAAAAGTCGACCATGGTGCTGACGGCGACCTCGCTCTGGCCGACCCCGACAGTCTCGACGATCACCACGTCGTAGCCCGCGGCTTCGCACACCAGCATGGCCTCGCGCGTGCGACGGGCGACCCCCCCGAGCGAGCCGCCGGACGGGCTCGGCCGAATGAAGGCCGCGGGCGCCGCCGAGAGCCTCGCCATGCGGGTCTTGTCGCCGAGGATGCTGCCGCCGGTGCGCGCGCTCGAGGGGTCCACGGCGAGCACCGCGACGCGCTTGCCGTGGCCGATCAGGTAGAGACCGAAGGCCTCGATGAAGGTGCTCTTGCCGACGCCGGGAACGCCCGTGATGCCGATGCGGACGGCCTCGCCGGTGTGGGGCAACAAGCCTTCGAGCAGCTGTTGCGCGGCGTCCTGGTGATCGGGGCGGGTGCTCTCGACCAGCGTGATCGCCTTGGCGAGGGTGCGCCGATCGCCGTGTCGTACTCCGGTCGCGAGCGCGTCGATGTCCGTCATGGGAAAATGGCACGCTCGCAGATCGGGGCCAAATTGTCGCCGATCACGACGACGGCGATCACCCAGGGGTCGAGACGTTTCGGGCCCACGCGTGCGCACACCATACGTGAGGATCGCGTCGGTCGCTACGGATGCCATCGCGTGACGGGTGGTCCTCCTCCCGCGCGCGGTCTGCTGAGGCGGCGCCACCACCACGGCGACGAAGACGGCGCTCGTACCATTGACGGCCGTGATCGTACGAGGCAATGACGAGCGGCGAAGTAGGCAGGAGTCGTCCGCGGCGCCGACCCGCTGGCGCTCGCTCTGGAGGCTGTGCCGGCGCGGTCTTCGATCAGGACGCCGGCCTTGAGGCGAGCCGCGCCCCGCGGTAGTCGGACGGATCACCACCGACAACGGATCGAGGGACCCATGACGACAGATGCCCCCAACCTGCCCGCCGGTTTTCCCGCCATGTCGATCGAGCAGGCGCACCACCTGCTGAGCGCGACGCCCGGGTCGCTCCTCGAGGTCGAGGAGCGCGAGATTCGCGGCGTGCGCATCAAGACGTGGAAGAACGCGCCGCCGACGCTCGCCGAGGTGTTTGCGGTGAGCGCCTTCTTCGCCGAGCGCGTCTACGTGGTGAACGACGAGGAGCGGGTGACCTTCGACGCCCATCGCCGGGCCGTGAGCCGGCTCGCCGCGCGCCTGGTGGCGGACGGCGTCAAGAAGGGCGACCGGGTCGCGATCATCATGCGAAACCTCCCCGAATGGTCGGTCGCGTTCTGGGCCGCGGCGTTGACGGGCGCGATCGTGACGCCGCTCAACGCCTGGTGGACGGGGCCGGAGCTCGAGTACGGGCTCACGGATTCGGGCACCACGCTCGCGATCGCGGACGCCGAGCGCTGGGAGCGCTTGCGCGAGCACGTCGACAACTGTCCCGAGCTCGCGCGCATCTACGTCAGCCGCTCGACCGAGCAGGACATCTCCGACCCACGCGTGCAGAAACTCGAAGAGGTGATCGGCGCCCCCAACACCTGGGCGGCGCTCGCCCCGATCGATCTATCTGATGTGGCCGCCGTCACGCTCGCTCCGGACGACGATGCCACGATCTTCTACACCTCGGGCACGACCGGCAAGCCGAAGGGCGCCGTCATCACCCACCGCAACATCATCTCGAACGTCTTCAACGCGCTCGCAGCGCAGGCACGCGCGTCGCTCCGGCGCGGCGAACAGCCGCCACCGCCGAACCCCATGGCGGCGCAGAAGGGCATCCTGATCTCCGTGCCGTTCTTCCACGCTACCGGCTGCTTCGCCGTGATGGTGCCGGCGTTGCTCGCCGGCATGAAGCTCGTGATGCAGCGGCGCTGGAACGTCGACCAGGCGCTCGAGCTCATTCAACGCGAGCGTCTCACCAACGCCGGCGGCGTGCCGACGATCGCCTGGCAGATCATCGAGCATCCGCGCTTCGACGAGTACGATCTCTCCTCGCTCGAGAGCATCTCGTACGGCGGGGCGCCCTCGGCGCCGGAGCTGGTGCGGCGGCTGAAGGAGCGCTTTCCGAAGCTGCAGGTAGGCCAGGGCTGGGGCATGACCGAAACCTCGGCGATGGCCACCAGCAACGTCGCCGAGGACTACGAGCGCAAGCCCTCGAGCTGCGGCGTGCCCTCGCCGACGGGCGAGGTGCGGATCGTCGGCGCCGAGGGCCAGACGCTGCCCATCGGCGAGGTCGGCGAGCTCTGGTATCGCGGTCCGATCGTCGTGCGCGGCTACTGGAACAAGCCGCAGGCGACGGCCGAGACCTTCGTCGACGGCTGGGTCAAGACCGGTGACCTGGCGCGCGTCGACGAAGAAGGCTTCGTCTACATCGTGGATCGCGCCAAGGACATGCTGATCCGCGGCGGCGAGAACATCTACTGCGTCGAGGTCGAGAACGCGCTCTACGCGCACCCGGCGGTCATGGACGCCGCGGTGATCGGCATTCCGCACCGGACACTCGGCGAGGAGCCGGTGGCGGTGGTGCATCTGAAAGCGGATGCCGCGGCGAGCCAGGACGAGCTCCGCCATTTCGTGGCGCAGAAGATCGCGGCCTTCAAAGTGCCGGTCAAGATCCTGTTCCTCCCCGAGACGCTGCCGCGCAACGCCAACGGTAAGATCATGAAGAAGGATCTGAAGGGATTGTTCGCGTGAGTCTCGCCATCGACGTCTTCTGGTCGTTTCGCAGCCCGTATTCCTACCTCGCGACGCCGCGCCTCGTGCAGTTGCAGGCCGAGTACG
>Ga0315287_10008044_pt1 | contig 10617 bp, 10 predicted proteins | sample YL17G11_0_MG_FD_205037 | JGI IMG/M metagenome (GOLD analysis project Ga0315287, IMG submission 205037) | Sediment microbial communities from Yellowstone Lake, YNP, Wyoming, USA - YL17G11_0 | ecosystem: Environmental > Aquatic > Freshwater > Lake > Sediment | place: USA: Wyoming | collected...
GCCGGCCAGGGCCTCGTCGACGCTGTTGTCGACGACTTCGTAGACGAGATGGTGGAGGCCTTCCGTCCCGGTGCTTCCGATGTACATGGCCGGCCGCTTCCGGACGGCCTCCAGGCCCTTCAGGACCTTGATGCTTTCAGCGGTGTACTTTTCTTGCGTCATGTCGGTCTACTTTTTAAAAAGATGCGGGTTTCCGGCGCAGGAACGTCACGGGACCCGGTGGGTATTTTCCAAGAAAATATTATACCAAAAATAGGGTCAAAAAGTAAAGGAAAATCTTCGCTTTTCATAAAATATAATCTATTTTATTTCAATATCTTAAGCGAGTTTCTAGGCCCTCGGACACGTCCGTCTAGCCGGTCCTCTGAAAAGGACGCTCGAGGGGCCCTAATTTTCTCACAGTTAGGAGGGGGTCAAACCTACTTTTTGCGCTTTTTTCAGCTCTATTCAGATATTTCCCAGAAGTGCGGCTCCGGGCCGCTCCGCCGCACTTCTGCCGGTCGCTTCTCAGAATCCGCTCCCTGCCGCCCCTCCGCTACGGGGTCTCTGCATGCCCCCTATCACTGCCCGGCCAGCGTCCGGAGAGCATAAGCTTTGACCCCTCATCCTCGATTTTATATAATTCTGACACTGAGGATACCATGCCGGCCAACTTGCCGCCCGAGTACCACAAGATCGAGGCCGAACTGCGCACGGCCCGGACGCCGCAGGAGAAGATCGACATCTACGAGCGGCTCATCGCCGTCATCCCCCACCACAAGGGCACAGACAAGATCATCGCCATGTACCGGCATAAGATCGCCAAAGCCCGCGAGGAGGGCAGCCGCCGGCAGGCCACGGCCAAACACGCCCCGACGCACAAGGTCGAGAAGTCTGGCGCCGGGCAGGTCGTCTGCGCCGGGCCGCCGAACGCCGGCAAGTCGAGCCTGGTCAGGGCCCTCACGAGCGCCGACGTCGAGGTCGCCGACTATCCCTTCACCACCCGCCTCCCCGCGCCCTACATGATGCCCTTCGAGACGATCCAGATCCAGCTCATCGACACGCCCCCGGTGACCGGGGAGATCATGGAGACATGGTTCCCGGAAATGATCAAAATGGCCGACGCCGTCCTCCTCGTCGCCGATCTGACCGATCCGGACACGGCGGGCCAACTCGACGGCGTCCGCCGCCGGCTCAAAGAACGGAAGGTGGACCTCGTTCCCGCGGCGACGGACATCCCTCCCGAACGGTTCTCGTTCTTAAAGCGGACCGTCCTCGCCGCGAACAAGGTCGATACGGAGGGCGCCAAGAAGGCCTTCGAGGACCTCGGCGTCCTCCTCGAAGGGCCTTTCGAACGCATCCCGGTGTCAGCCACGACCGGCCGGGGCCTCGAAACGCTCCGCCGGGCGATCTTCGGCCTTCTCCACGTCGTCCGCGTCTACAGCAAGATCCCCGGGAAAAAGGCGGAGAGGGCCTCCCCTTTCGCCCTCAAGCGGGGGAGCACCGTGCTGGACATGGCCAAGGCGGTCCACAAGGACTTTTCGGAAAAGCTCCAGTACGCCCGCGTCTGGAACGCGGCCGGCCTCGACGGGCTCCGCGTCAACCGCGACTACATCCTCGCCGACGAGGACGTAGTCGAACTGCACATCTGAAACCATCCTCCCCGCCTTCATTTCAGGGACGATCAGCTGTCTTGACGCCGCCCGGGCTGTGATGGGGATCATCTGGAGCCCCCGTACAAAAGCGGGGACATGTCCTAAAGGGCCCGCTAAAGGCCCTGTAGGGCGTGTCCCCATACTTCACTAAGATATTTCCCAGAATTGCGGCTTCGAGCTGCTCCGCCGCACTTCTGCCGGTCGCTCCTCAGAATCCGCTCCCTGCCGGCCGGGACTGGTTCCCAGGGGGCCGGGGGATATGCATGGCCCCCATCGTCGCCAAAGGGGCGGCGTTAGTTCCTGAAGTTCAGCACGGGCTCATCACTCATGTCCATGATGACCATGAACAGGAGCTGGGCCATGTCCTCCATGATCTCCGGCGTGACGAGATCGAGCGAGTCCCGTGTGTTGTGGTAGGTCGGGTAGGGCGGCTGAGGCCCGCCGTCAGCGCCGAAGGTTAGGGACGGCACGCCTTTCCAGAAGAACCAGGCCGAGTCCTGCCGGGGCCGGGCGGGATAGGACGCCGGTCCCGTGGTTAGCGTCCGGTGGATGAAGCCCTTATTGGCCTTCTCGACGAATTCCCAGAACTTGGGGTAGGTCGTCCCGCCGGAGGCGGAGATCTTGTCGCCGCTGCCCGGGCCTTCCATGTTGATGAAGACGACGGTCTTATCGAACGGGAACAAGGGATGCTCGGTGTAGAACCGCGACCCTTGGACGCCCTCCTGCTCGCTCTGCTCCTCGCTGCCGAAAAATATGAAGACGACGGTCCGCTTCGGCTTGACGGCGCACTTGGCCATGGCCTCGGCCACGCCCAATCCGACGGCGACCGCCGTGGCGTTGTCGTTGGCCCCGGGCAGGAGCTCCCACAGCCGGCCGAGGTGGTCGAGGTGCCCGCCGACGATGATGACCTCGTCCTTGAGCTTGGGGTCGGTGCCTGGGATCTGGCCGATGAGGTTGAAGCCGATGCCGTCGGGATGGTGTTCGGTCTTGTTGCTGATGGTCATCGTCTTGCCCGTGGCGAAGGACTGGGGCTTGAGCTCGGCCCGGATCCTGGCCACCGTGTCCTTGTGGATCCGGCCTGTCCCGGCGAAGACGTCGCCGGTCACGGCCGCGCCGACGTGGTGATAGACGAAGCCGTCCACGTAGGCGTTGTTGGGGTTGCCGATGGGCCCGTAGTTGTAGATCATGCCCTTGGCCCCGTGGGCGGCGGCGTTTTTTAATTTGTATTGATGGAAGGAGTAGGGCCGCCATTTCTTGAAGAGGTCCAGGGTTTTCTCGCCCGGGCTGACCGGCACTTCGGGATCTAGGAGCACGATCTTGCCCGCGACATCGACGCTCTTATAGTCGTCGTATCCGAGCTCGGGAGCGGTGACGCCGTAGCCGACGTAGACGACTTCGGCCGTGACCTCGCCCGACCCCGACGTGCCGCCGGGGATGAACTCGTCCTCGTACTTATAGTATTTCTTGATCACGCCGTTCTTTCCGGCCGGGACGTGCAGGACGCACACGCCGCCCGGGTAAACGGTCGTGTAAGGATTGGGAAAGTTCTGCCGGTAAGTCCCGTTGTCGCCCGCCGGCTGGACACCCCAGCCCTTGAGAAGGGATTCGACCCAAGCGCCGCAAGCCTCGTACTCCTTCGTCCCGGTCAACCGGCCGCCGTATTTCTCAGAGACCATCTCTTTGACATAGTCGTAGAGCGGCTGGCTCGCGATGAGATGCATGGCCTCCAGGATCTTGGCTTCATCCGTGACTTGAGTTGCGGCCTGCTGGGAATTGAGGCTCAGCCCGGTGGCCGCGAGAACTAAAATTACTACCGGGACGAACCGGCGGGAGATCTTCATGGTCCTTCCTCCTTCGTTGATGGGATGGAGGAGTATTTTACGTTCGTGCCGGGCTCAAGTCAAAGGAGGTCGTTCGCCCGGGCCCCCGTCCGTTTGATTCGGAACGCCGATTCTGCTATTTTGTCGTTCTCAGATAATCCACTAGGAGGCTTCCATGACCCGAAACATTCTCCCCATTCTCGTCACCGCGAGTATCTTCCTCGCCGGAGTGGCCCTGGCCCAGGCCCCGGCCGCGAACCCCAAGGTCCTGTTCAAGACGACCAAGGGCGACATCATCATCGAGCTCTATCCGGCCAAGGCGCCCATCACCGTCAAGAACATCCTGGGCTACGTCAACGACAAATTCTACGACGGCTTGATCTTCCACCGGGTCATCCCCGGCTTCATGATCCAGACCGGGGGCCTGACGGCCGAGATGAGTCAGAAGTCCGGCAAGCCCTCGATCAAGAACGAGTCCGGCAACGGCCTGAAGAACGCCCGCGGCTCCGTCGCCATGGCCCGGACCCAGGACCTCGACAGCGCCACGAGCCAGTTCTTCATCAACCTCGTGAACAATGATAGCCTGGACGAATCGAAATACTGCGCCTTCGGCAAGGTCGTCGCCGGGATGGACGTCGTCGACGCCATCGCCAAGGTCCCGACGGGCGACAAGCGCGGCCATCAGAACGTCCCCCTCGAGCCGATCACCATCCTTTCGGCCACGGTCGTCGACGGGAAGTAAGGTTTATCGCGCCGGGCGGCGCTCAACGCCGCCCGCGGTCGCGAAAGCCGGAGACGGGCGGTGTACGACACGATCTTCGCGTTTCTGCACATGGGCGGCCTTCTCGTCGCCGTCGCTTATGCCGTTGTTTCCCTCGTCCGGGGCAATACCTCCCGCTTCGCCCTCATCCTGGCCCTCCTCGCCGTCTACTACATCTTCATCCTCCACCCAGCCGTCAAGAAGGAAATCGCCCGCCGGAAGTTACTAAAAAAGTAGCGCCACTCTTGTGGCGACCGCTTGACCCAACGGCCGAGGGGCATGCTCCCGTTTGCAGGATAAATGGCGCGTGGGCGTTACCCATAAGAGGCCATTGAATAAGGGCTGAGGGGATCATCAGAGAGAGCATAAGCGGTGATTTAGCTGGGCAGAAGCCGGACGAGGGTAGTTTCAGGGGAAACCGCCAAAACGTGTTTGAGCGAAGCGTAGCGCACGCCGAGCGAGTTGTTTTGGCGCCGAGTCGGGCGAGCTGACCGGCGTGAAAAATCACCGCAGCGAACGAAGATGGTCCCCAAGGCCCCTGTGGCCGACCCATTGGCACGCCCCAAGCCAAGCGACCTTGAAAAAGGGAGCTTACCCTGAGGCCGGCATTTACTTTTGGGGGGGAAGGGTCTATCATCATCGAATGAGAATCGCCAAAGAGGGTCTGAGATTCATCCTCCCCTCGGCCGGTCTGGCTTTCCTCTTCGCTCTCACGGGCTGGTGGCCGCTCGTCGTCTTTCTCCTTCTCCTCGCCGCCGCTTTCACTTTTTTCTTCCGCGACCCCGACCGGGTCCCGCCGCCGGGCGAGCAACTTCTCGTGTCGCCCGCGGACGGCGAGGTCCTCGGCATCGACGCCCTCCCCTCCCACCCGGACCTGGCCGGCCCCGTCAATAAGATCACCATTTTTCTTTCCCTCACCGACGTCCATCTCGTCCGCTCACCCCTCACGGCAACCGTCGTCCGCACGGACTACCACCCCGGCAAGTTCCTGCCAGCCTATAGGCCCGAGGCCGGCGTGCACAACGAATCGAACACCCTGGTCCTCAAGGGCGGCAGGACGGACCTGGTCATGAAGATGATCGTCGGCGTCGCCGCCCGCCGCATCAAGTGCTTCGTCCAGGCCGGCGCGGCCGTCGCCCGCGGGCAAAAGGTCGGCCTGATGTACTTCGGGTCGCGGGTCGAGCTCGCCCTGCCGCCGAACGTCGTCCTCAAAGTCGGGCTTCACCAGAAAGTGAAGGCCGGCGAAACCGTCATCGCCGAGGTCCAGCCATGAAAGTCAAAAAACCGAGCAAGGGGGTCCTGGTCCTGCCCAGCCTGTTTTCCCTGACCAACCTCTTCTTCGGCTTCATGAGCGTCCTCATGACCTTCCACGGGCGCTACAAGATGGCCGCGTTCCTGATCATCATCGCCGCGCTGATGGACGGGCTGGACGGACTGGTCGCCCGGGCGATGCACGCGCCGTCCGACTTCGGGGTCGAACTCGATTCCCTGGCCGACTCGGTCTCTTTCGCCCTGGCGACGTCTGTCCTCCTTTATTTCTGGGGCATGGAGATGGCCGGGCCGCCGGCCGTTTTCTTCAGCTTCATTTTCCTGACGGCCGGCGTCCTCCGGTTGGCCCGCTACAACGTCCGCAGCCGGGTCCCCTCGGACCGGAAGCATTACCAGGGATTGACGGTCCCCTCGGCGGCCATGTTCATGGCCGCGGTCGTCAATTTCCACCCCATCCCGCTGGCCACGCGACAATCCGGCTTCCTCGTCGCCGTCCTGACCCTCATCGTCTCCCTGTGCATGGTCAGCACATTCCCCTACCGAAATTTTGTCAAGGCTCTCATCGGCCACCGGATCGATATCCGGACCGCCCTCTTCCTCGCCGTCTCGCTCTTTGGCGTGCTTTTCTACACGCGCCTCTTCCTCCTCCTCTACTTCGGGCTGAACGTCCTTTCCGGCCCGACAATCGCCCTCGTCCGGGCTTTCCGGAAACAACCCCGGAAAAAACCGGAGCCGAAAGTCATCCCTTCCTAGACGCGCCGAGAGGATGGCTCGACTCAAACTGACCATCGACCCGGGGGCCGACCGCGAAAAACCGCGGAGACGGATCAACGGGGCGCGCGTCGCAGCGGCCCTCGTCCTTTTCGCCTGCGCCGCCGCCTGTCTCTTCTTCGTCCTCCGCGCTGTCTTTCCGCCGGAAGCGGCCGCGCCGGTCGGGCCTGCGCCGTCGGGACCCGCCGAAGCGGCGATCGTTCCGGCCCCCACAGCCCCCGCACTCGAGGAGGAAAGGATCGTCATCCCCCCGAGGTCCAGCCTGGCCGATCTTCTCAAGAGGCGCGATTTCGACAACCTCGAGATCCACCGGATCAAGGAAGCCGTCAAGCCCGTCTACGACCTGGGCAAGATCCGGGCGGGGCAGCAGCTGCGGCTGGCCTCACTGCCGGGCGGGCCGTGGAAGACGCTCGAGTACGATATCGACGAAACGCGCTTCCTCGTCATCCGCAACGACGAAGGCGGGATCAAGGCGGAGGTCAAGCTCGTCCCCTTCGAGGTCCGGCCGGCCTTCGTCTGGGGCGTCATCGAGGACAGCCTGATCGGGGCCCTCAACAAAGCCGGCGAAGAGGATAACCTGGCCCTCGACCTCGTCGAGCGCTGTTTTGGCTGGGACATCGATTTCAATACGGACCTGCGCAAGGGGGATTCCTTCCGGATCTACGTCGAGAAAAAATACCTGGACGGCCGTTTCGCCGGATACCGCGACATCCTGGCCGCCGAGTTCACGAACGAAGGCAACGTCTTCCAGGCCTTCCGCTTCACCTATCCCGACACCAAGGCCTCCGACTATTACGACGAGGACGGCGGCTCCCGGAGGAAGGATTTTCTGCGCTCGCCCATCAAGTTTATGACGCCGCGGATCACCTCGCGGTTCTCGGCCAGCCGCTTCCATCCGATCTATAAGATCTACCGGCCACATTACGGCGTCGACTACGCGGCCCCCATCGGGACGCCGGTCCAGGCAACGGCCGACGGGGAAGTGACCTTCGCCGGCCGGGACGGCGGGGCAGGCAACATGGTCAAGATCCGGCATAAGAATTCCTATGAAACGGCCTATCTCCACCTGAGCGGTTTCGGGAGAGGTGTCCGCAAGGGCGCTCAACTCAAGGGGGGGGACACCGTCGGCTACGTGGGTTCATCGGGGGATTCGACGGGGCCCCACCTCGACTACCGGATCTACTACCATGGCGGTCCGGTTAACCCGCTGGGACACAAGTTCAAACCGGCCGATCCTCTGCGCAAGGAATTCCTGGATGTTTACAAACAAGAGGTCAGGCGGCTTCGGCTCGCCCTCGAGGTGCCCCGGCTTTCCCGGGCTTTATTCCCCTCGATCAGTTTTTGATCGTCCCGCCTTCTTTTCCCTTTTCGCCCTTGTCGTTCGAACTGGCCGAGGAACGGCCGGAGCTGGCCCCGGCGGAGACGGACGAGCCGGACGAGCCGGACGAGCCTGAACCGACGGAGCCCGACGAGCCGGACGGCCCGTAGCTGACGCCCTGAGAGGTCAGGTGCGGGACGATACCCGACCCGCGCTCCCTATCCGAGGAAGAGATCCTCAGTTCGGGGCAGCGGACCTCGTTCTTCTGGCTGGAATATTCGATGTGAACGCCCAGCTCGCGGGCGATGCGGATGTCGGGGTTCCAATCGCGGAAGCGGACTGCAGGACCGGCGTCCCGTCCGGCCGTGCCTCTCTCCGTCCTCGCGCCGGTGCCTTGGCCGCCGGTTTCCCTGATGGCCCGGGATCCGTCATCCCGGCGGCCCGTCGCCGCCGGCCCTTCCGGAGTCAGGGGAACGGCGACGAAGTTCCTGCCTTCGATAGACTTTGCGGCCGGGGCCTCTTGTTTTTGTGGACTCACGGCCGGCTTGTCGCCGCTTCGAAAAAACTTGGCGGCTTCACGCTGCGGATCGGCGGGACGGAGCAGAACTCCGGACTCCTTGGCCGGAGGCGCACCGGCTTTGGGAACGTCTTTCCAGGCCATCGCCTTTTCATTGACCGCAGGGGCCTTGAGGTCGCCCTTGGCGACGAAGACGAGATGGCGCGGAACTTCGCTCGCAGAATCCCGGACCCTCGCGTCGCCCCGTTCGTAGGCGGTGGTCACTCTCTGCAGGGCGCCCTTGAGCTCCGAGGGAATAGGCAATGGCGGGGCGGCCGGCTGCTTGAGCTGGTCTTTCCGGACGACGTTCAAGGCCGGCCTCCAGGCCGTCCCCGGGCCGCCTCCGGCATAGGGCCAGTTATAGCCCCAAGCTCCGTCGAGATAATTGAAGCCGGCGCCGTAATAGGAGTAGGCGCCGCCCATCCAATCGTAAAGGCCCCACGGCCGCCAGCTGGCGTACCCGAAATAGAAATCCCAGGTCGCCCAAGCCGGCGCGAACATCGAGCCCGGGAGCCAGACCCAGCCGTGCTTCTTGTCCCACTGCCAGATACCGAGGTGATACGGGATCCAACCCCAGGGCTCCTGGGGCACCCAGAACATCTGCCCTCCGGTCATGGCCCATTGGCCGTAATAATAGGGCTGCCAGCCCCAGGGGTACATTCCGTTGTTGACGAAGGGGCGCCAGACGTAGCCATACATATCATCCCAGAGCCATTCTCCATAGAGGCTGCCGTAGGTCTGGGCGAAGTAGAAGACGGCGCCGGGGAGTTTCTGGATGGGCTTGGGCAACGCGGTCAGGCCCTCGTGGAGGTCGTCGAAATGGGCGTTGACGTCCTTGTTCCAGAGGTCGAAGGCGGTGCCCTCGATGGAGGGAGCGAGCTGGAACTGGCTGTCCTTCTGGACGATCAGCCGCTCGCCCTTCCTGACCGCCTGGTCATCAAGGAGTCGTTCGCTCGCGCCGAAGCGCATCTGGGTCTTGCCAAACTTCACTTGGGTTTCCGTCGAGCCGTCCGCGGCCGCCGTGATGAGGACGACCGAGTTGTGTTTCATCTTGACCGCCGCGTTGGGGGTCAGCACCTGGAATATCTCGCGGCGGTCGTACTCCCTATACATGACATAGATCCGGCCCCTGTCGAGGGCTAGGTTGGAGATCTGCTCGAGGCTGCTCAAGCTGCGGGCCAGGATCGTCTCGATCCGGACTTCGGTGTTGAAGTCCAGGCGGACGACCGTCCCCGTATCGAACTGGATCTCGCAGCGCCGGTCGGCCGAAGTCCGGACCGTGTCGCCGGGGCCGATGGGCAGGTTGAGGACGGCCTGTTCGGGAACCGACAGCCCGCGCAGGACGACCGGGTCCGTCCCTTCCTGGGTGGCCTCGACATAGCTGATATGTCCGTAATAGAAATCCTTCGGGCCGTTGACGACCTTGTAGTGCTCGGCCGCCCGAAGACCGGAAGACGCAACCAGAAAAACGATGCCTAAAATGACTTTTCGAAAACCCCCTCTTTTCATGGCCATCTCCTCGCATTCAGGCGTTTCACATCACTTATAATAGCATTTTTCGTGCCAAGCACCTCCGCCTGTAACGAAATCCCTCCCTCGGAAAGTGACTCAAAAAGGGGACACGCCCTAAAGGGCCTTTGCAGTCCCTTTAGGACATGTCCCCTTTCGACACCGGGGCCCCTCATTGACAGAGGTGGAACGGGCCCATACAATGGTTTTTGCCAACCGAGCAGCAAGATGCGCCGTCAAAAATTCCGCAACCCCGTGCCCACCGTCGACATCATCATCGAAGTCATGGACGGCCGGAAAAGGCGAGGTATCGTCCTCATCGAACGCAAGAACCCGCCGCCCGGCTGGGCCCTTCCAGGCGGCTTCGTCGACTACGGCGAGACGCTCGAGGAGGCAGCCGTCCGCGAGGCCCGCGAGGAGACATCGCTCGACGTCGAGCTCCTCGGCCAGTTCCACGCCTACTCCGACCCCGGACGCGACCCGCGTCTCCATACCATTTCGACGGTATTCATCGCCCGTGCCAAGGGCGCGCCTACGGCCGCCGATGACGCGCGGGCCGCGGTCGTCGTCAATCCCCGGGACCGGAGCTTGCCTTTGGCCTTCGACCATCGGAAGATCCTCGATGACTATCTCGATTCCACGAAAGGACGATTCCCATGTCCGAGCCCGACGAAAAGAACAAGCCGCGGGACGACAACGCCGACCTCGCCGAAGCCGCGCTCATCTTCGGCCCGTTCGAAGCGGACCTGATAAAAAACTTCCTTGAAAGCCACGGCGTCGCCTCGATCATCCGCGGCCGCACGGCACCCTTCGTCTATCCCTTCACCGTCGACGGGCTGGCCGAGTTCAAGGTCATGGTCCAGGAAAAGGACTTGGAAAAGGCCAAGGACCTGCTAGCCGCCATGCCCGCTACGGACGATGAAAACGACTCGGGAAAGGCCGGCTGACCGCGTCCCCCGACCGACCCCCCCAACGCCTAG
>Ga0315287_10008048_pt1 | contig 10616 bp, 10 predicted proteins | sample YL17G11_0_MG_FD_205037 | JGI IMG/M metagenome (GOLD analysis project Ga0315287, IMG submission 205037) | Sediment microbial communities from Yellowstone Lake, YNP, Wyoming, USA - YL17G11_0 | ecosystem: Environmental > Aquatic > Freshwater > Lake > Sediment | place: USA: Wyoming | collected...
TAAACGGCATCATGCTTCTTTACCTTCTCGCCCTTTTCAAGCTTTCCCCGAACATCCCTGACTTCATCAAAAAGTTCCTTTTCCGACCTTATACTAACTTTCATATTTTTCACCCGCCTTCGCAGGAAGCCACGGTCTCCCGGCCGTGGAGGAATGCGGGTGTCCTCCGACCTGTCCGGCGAAGCTTTAGCGAAGTCGGAAGCCTTGGCGAAGCAGGACTGGAGCTTCGGCGGGTTACGCCGTACCTCAGGTGCCACGGGCTCCTGCCCGTGGGGCTCCACTTTCATGGCGTTCTTCCGTTTATTCTTTGGATCAGCATGATGTTGTTTGACATGGTAAACAAGCCTTGGCTTCATATTGGTTATCATATACCATAGCTAATAGGATTTCAAATGCAAACTATGACTCGGAGGGAAAAGGCTCCCATTCATGAGCGATGCCTTTCTTTATCGGGACGTTCCCGACCTTTAGGCGGAGGGTGTTCCGCGTCGGTTTAGCGACTAACGATGGCGTTGACGGAAAGGATTTGAAGTGGGGGCTCATAGGCCCTAAGAACCGTCAGCAGCTCCAAGAGAACCTTCATCACCTTCGGCAAAAGGGTCCCTTGTCAGAGGAAGAAATGCATTGGATCCGAGAGTTCGGGCAGGTTGCGCACAAGGCCAGTTCAGGGTTTACCTTTAGGTTTAAGCTCACCGCAGCAACCTAGATCTTTTGAAAGCCAAAGCCACAAAAATACCTTGACATTACAATAGGATTTAATATGTCTTAGGCGACAAAAATAAGAATGCTGTTCGAGGTAGAGGACCCCAGCGGTAAGGAGGAGGCACGGGACGGATGTATACGTACACGGAGACCCTCCGGGATGAAGAGGTCTACGTAAAAGAAGGACAATACGTAGGCGGTGTTGCTATTGGAATCATTCTCTTTGGCCAGACGGGATATGCCTTGCCTCCGGGAAGCGTAGAAAACGCCACGACGTTCAAGTACCCTGTTTATTTTCGCGCCATACCCGCGGCCTCGGTTGAACGAGTGGTGTCGCCAAAGCTCGATCCGGAGGTCCTGAAGCAGCTCATTGAAGCAGGAAGGGAAATGGAGAAGCAGGGCTGCCGGGCCATCATCGGGGCCTGCGGATATTTCGGAAATTATCTTCCCGAAGTCACCAAACACCTGAGTGTTCCCTGTTTTTTTTCGAGCATCATGCAGGTTCCCGTCATCCTGCGTTCCATGAAACCCGGAAAAAAAGTGGGGATCATTTGCGCTGATGGACGCGTCTTGTCCACAGCCCCTGTCTTGAAGAATTGCGGTGTCGAAGATCGAACATCGATCGTCATTGTCGGGGCTGAGGTATTGCCCGAGATGCAGAAAATATTGAAAGGGGTCGGATCCTACAATCCATACCTTCTGGAACAGGGGGTTGTGAAACTTGCTAAGGACATGGTCAAGAAGGATAAAGACGTTGGCGCGGTTCTTCTTGAATGTACTCTGTTCCCCACCCATGCGCGGGCAGTCCAGGAAGCCGTCAGGATGCCGGTCTATGATTTTTCAACGTTGATCGACTGGGTCTACAGCGCCGTTGTCCGGCGATCCTTTGGCGGATACATTTGACACCGTCAGAGTCGTTGCCTTCTCTAACAGTGATTCATCGAGATCTCACGCGAGCGGGGATTGAAAGCCATTCTTGAAATCAACAACCTGGCAAAATCCTTTGGAGGGCTCCAGGCCTTTACAGGGGTGAGCCTTGAGATCCGGCAAGGTGAAATCGTGGGGCTCATCGGCCCGAATGGGGCCGGCAAAACGACTCTGATCAATTGTATCACTGCGGTGTATCGGCCCAGCAGAGGAGAGATTGTATTTGAAGGCCGGCCCATGTTGAATCTACGACCCCATGAGGTCTGCCGATCAGGAATCGGCCGGACGTTTCAGATCCCCAGACCATTTATGAACATGACCGCCATGGACAACCTGAAGGTGTGCGCGCATCATGAAGGAATCGATTACCGGCAGTTACTGGAAATGGTCGGTCTCTGGGATAAAAGGGATTACAAAGCGAAGGGGCTTACCTTTCATGAGCGCCGGTTGCTGGAACTTTCGAGAGCCCTATCCGTGAAGCCGAAACTGCTGCTGCTTGATGAAACCATGGCGGGGTTGAATCCTGCTGAAACCCTGCAAATGATGGCGTTGTTGCGCCGAATTCACCATGAGCTGAAGATATCAGTTCTGTGGATTGAACATGTCATGAAGGCGATTATGGAGACTGCGCACCGGGTCCTGGTTCTGCACCAGGGGAAACTCATTGCCCAAGGCCCACCGCGAGACATTGCCAATGATCCAGCAGTGATCGAAGCCTATCTTGGCGAGGAGTACCGTTTTGCCTCGGGGAGCGCCTGATGCTGGATGTCCGGAATATCAGTACCCAGTACGACGGCCTCAAAGCGCTGTCTTCGGTCTCCCTGGCGGCACAGCCTGAGGACTTTGTCTGCGTCTTGGGGCCCAATGGTGCGGGCAAGTCCACGTTGCTTCAGACGGTAGCGGGGTTGCTCCATCCGGTCGAAGGAGAGATTTTGTTTGACGGTATGCCCATCCACGGGCTTGCTCCACACCAGGTATCGACCCTCGGCATTTCCCTGGTCCCGGAGGAAGGATGGCTTTACCCCCAGATGGCTGTGGAGGAAAATCTTTTCATGGGAGCCTACCCTCGAACTGCGAGGAGGAAGGCCAAGGAGCGCATGGCACTGGTATTCAATTTGTTCCCTCGCCTAAAAGAACGCAATCACCAATTGGCCGAAACTTTGAGCGGGGGCGAGCGCCAGATGCTGGCGGTGGGACGGGGGCTGATGAGCATTCCGAGGTTACTCATGCTCGACGAGCCCTCTTTGGGTCTGGCTCCTCTGGTGATCAAAGGGATTCTGCAGACCCTGACACGCATCAATTCGGAGGAGAAGATCACGATTCTTCTGGCTGAGCAGAACATTTTTCACGCGCTCAATCTGAGCAGACGCGGCTACCTTCTGGAAAACGGCAGAATGGTTCTGGAGGGAGCAAGCGCAGATCTGCTCAGGAACGAGCATATCAAGAAAAACTACTTGGGACTTTAGAAAGGAGGTTGGGCATGAAAAGAACAGGGTTATGGGTGGTGTTGGTTTTTGTGGCTGCCGTTTTGCTGGGACCGAATGGGGCGGGCGCACAGGATGTGATCAAGTTCGGGATAGCGACGCCATTGACTGCGGGCGACTACAAGTCGGGCCAGATCAATGTCCAAACGGCTGAATTGTTCATTGAGGAGATCAATGCGAAAGGCGGGCTGCTGGGAAAGAAGGTCGTCCTCGTTAAAGCTGATGATGAAGGCAAGCCGGCGGTGGGGGTTACGGCCATGCAGCGACTCGCAAACGAGAAAGTCTCTGCCATCGTCGGCGTGTGGCATTCTTCCGTGGTCATGGCTCAGGCTAAAGTCATTGAGCAGATGAAAGTTCCCATGCTTCTTCATTACACCTGGGCTGACGAGTTGACTGCGAGCCATTCACCGTACATTTACCGGATCGGACCTTTCAACTCCGAGATTGCTGAACTCATGGTCCCGTATTTTGTCAAGGCGGGCCTTAAGACCATAGCCATTCTTCATGAGACCACCGCCTTCGGCACCGGGTTTACCGACGCGCTTCAGAAGTTTTCCGAGGCCAAGGGCATCAAGGTTTACAGGACCGGTATTCCGGCGGAAGCAACGGATCTGAAACCACAGCTTTTGGACTTCAAGGGCAAGAACCCTTTTCCAGAACTCCTCGTTCTTGCCGTTAACTACCAACCCACAAACCTGGCTCCCAAACAGGCGGCTGAAATCGACCTGTATCCCAAGTGCGGCATCCTGTGCGCATGGGACTGGCCGACCTATCCTGATTTCTGGGAGGTGGTGGGAGAGAAGGGAGCGGGCGTGACCTACGCGACCTTCGAATCAAAGAAGCTCAAACTCTCTGCACTGGGTGAGGGTTTTAAGAAGGCTTTTACAGAGAAATACAAATTCGAACCGCCGGTCTACTGCTACTTCATGTATGACGGGATGATGATCGTGGCGGAGACGATCAAGAGGATCAACTCGGCCGATCCACAGAAGATCGCGGAGGCCCTGAAGGATACAAAATTCGACGGGTCGACAGGAGTGATCACTTTCGAGCGGAAGGAAGGACCTGTCTGGAACCAGTGGATGGGTCACCAGCTTTTCGTGAAGAAGCTGACGAAGTTCAAACAAAAAGGGGAAGATGCGGAAGTCATCTATCCTTAACTGAACCCAAGGCCCCGCGACGGCCTCGCGGGGCCCCTCAAGCATGAGAGTCTTAGAATAGAACTTTTTCGCAGGATGCCTAGAAGTTATTGAGCCCGGACCGGGGGGGTGTGGTCTCTTTAGAGCCGCAGTCCAATTGTCATTGAGCATTGATCATTGAGCATTGAAAACCGGATATCGCGCGAAGATTGAGTCATTGGTTGTGAGCCAATGAACAATGGTAAATGCTAAATGAGAAATGACCAATGCCTTGGTTGCGGCCAGAGGCCTGCATTGGGGTATCGATGTTCACGGAACTTGTCATTCGGGGAATAGCCATAGGATTAGTCTATTCGCTGATGGGGGTTGGGTTGAGCCTTCTTCAGGGGGTGATGAAGATTATCAACTTCGCCCACGGCGAGTTTTACATGATTGGGGGCTACCTGGCTTATTTCGCCATCATGGATTTCGGCCTCCCTTTTTACCTGGCAGTGCCGGTGGCGATGATACTGACGTTTTTTATCGGCGCGGTGGTGGAAATTCTTCTCTTGAGTCCGATCCACTCCCAGAAACTGGAGAAGCCCATGGATTATTCACTGATTATGACTTTTGGGCTTCTCCTGGCCCTGCGCCAACTAGCCACAAAGCTCTTCGGGCCCTTTTACCGCAAACCCCCGGATTACATCCAGGCGGATATCTTCATCTTCGGTGTCAAATTTAACGGGGATATGATTCTGGCCGGTGTGATGTCGGCGGTCCTGGTCACTTTACTGGCTCTGTATGTCCGCAGGACATGGCGCGGCAGGGGTTGGAGAGCTTTGACCCAATCCGCACCCGGTGCCAGAATCAATGGGGTGGACATTGCCAAGGAAAGCTGGATCGCGTGTGGAACGGCGTGCGCTCTTGCCGCTGCAGCCGGGGCCATTGTCTCACCCATCTTCACCACCTCACCCCATTGCGGAGGTCCACCCCTGGCCAAGAGCTACGAAGTCCTGGCCATCGGCGGGCTCGGCTCGCTCGGGGGAAGCGTGGCTGCGGGGATTATTCTTGGGTTGGCCGAAACGTTAGGATCGTTCTACATCTCCTCCGCCTACCGGGACGCCATCGGGTTTGTTCTGATGGCTTTTTTCCTGATCTTCAGACCCCAGGGTTTGTTTGGTCAGAAAGTGTGATCCCATGATGGAAAGGCAAAAGAGAAACCAAGTGTGGTTCGCTGCCGTACTGCTCCTTTTAGGACTGAGCGCCCCTCTTTACGTTACTTCCCTCGTCTGGATGACGACTCTCAATATTTTCTTTTACTACGCGATCCTGACCATAAGCTATAACATCGTCCTTGGATACACAGGCCTGTTTTCCTTTTGCCATGTTTCCTTCGGAGCGATCGGCGGCTACACCTCGGCCATTCTCGCGGCCAATGCGGGACTATCCCCCTTCCTGACCCTTGTCGCCGGTGCCTTGGGCGCCGCTGCATGCGGTCTCCTGTTGGGCCTCATCATTCTAAGAGTCCGAGGCTTCTACTTGTGCCTGGTCACCTGGGCCTTCGGGATGGTTGTGGAAAACGTTTTGAAGAATGAATACAAAGTCACCGGCGGGACAGGCGGATTTATGTCCCCAACTTTTTTCAGCGGCTCCCACGCACAGCTTTATGCGTATTTCGTCGGGCTGGGGCTGCTCCTGGTCATGTATCTGGTCTCTGTGGCGCTCTACCACTCCCGATGGGGTCTCTACCTCTTCGCCGTCCGGGATGACATCGATGCCGCCGAGACCATGGGCGTTAAGACCCGTTTTTGGAAAGTCTTCGGGTTTACCTTTGGAAGTGCATGGGCTGGAGTGGCCGGGGCTTACTACGCCCATTTTTTCGGCATGGTGGACCCGAGCATTGCAGGGCTAGACGAGATGGGAAAGATCTGCCTCATGCTCATCCTGGGCGGCATGGGTACGATTGTGGGCCCGATTCTGGGAGCCTTCTTCGTTGTAATCGTCTCGGAGATGATTCGAGGATGGGTGGCTGAAACCAATTTGCTGATTTTTGCATTTGCCATGATCTTGACCGTGCGCTTTGTCCGGGGCGGGTTCATGGAGTTGGTTCAAATGATGAGCCCATGGGTGAGCGCCATCTCTGGCCAAAGACAGAATGGGAGGGCTATTCCGGGAGCCTGATTCGGATGTTGCTGCTGTCAGAAAAGGATATCAAGAAAGCCCTCACCATGGATGATGTGATTAAGGCCGTGGAGGATGCGTCCAGGGCTTTCTCGGACAAAGGGGTGGATGTTCCTTCCAGGATCACCATGCAGGTCAAGGGGGAAAGCGATGCAGCCATCTTTCTGACAGCAAACTATCGCTCCCTGCCTTTTTACGGAATCAAACAGGCTTCCAGCTTTCCCAGTAATATAGGGAAAGGGGTTAGCACGGTTTTCGCGGATATTCATCTCTATTCCACCGAGACGGGTGAACCTGTCGCCATGGTGAGCGCCAATCACCTCACGGCCATGAAGACAGGTGCGGCTTCAGCGGTAGCCACAAAATTCCTGGCCAAGGAAGGGGAAGCGGTTCTGGCGATCATCGGGACAGGCGTGCAGGCAAGCACGCAGCTGGATGGCATTCAAAGGGTGAGGCCTCTGGGGGAAGTGCGGCTGTATGATATAGTCCGTAGCCAGGCACAACGGTTTGCTGAAGAGGTCGACCAAATGAGGAACAGAGACTACCCGGTGATCATCGCCAGAAGAGCGGATGAGTGCGTATCCGGCGCAGATATCGTGGTCACAGTAACCTCTTCCATGACTCCTGTTTTTTCCGGCGACAGCGTTGGCGATGGAACCCACATCAACGCCGTAGGATCGTTCACCCCATACATGCAGGAAATTGACACAAAGACAGTTCTTAGGGCGAGCAAAATTGTGACGGATAATCAGAAAGAGACATGGGCGGTAGCAGGTGATCTGCTGGTACCCCTCGGGGAAGGGAAGATCAGCCGGACAGCCATTTACAGCGATTTGGGCGACATCGTGGCGGGGAAAAAACCGGGCAGAGAGAATGATCAAGAGATCACGATTTACGAAAGCGTAGGATTCGCAGCGCTCGACATCGCTGTAGCCGCCGCAGCGTATCGAAAAGCGCTGGAAAAAGGGATCGGCCTCAAGGTGGATCTGTAGTTCCGGCGGCTTCTGCAAGGAAATATTTCTGAAGGATGATCAAGCCCGCGAAGGCGGGCATCAAGGGGTTTGTTGGAGGACTGAGATGGAACTGAAAGTGAAGGTTTTGAGTGATCGGGAAATCGCCATGATCGATCAGGCCTCGCGAGCGCTCCTGATGGAGGTAGGGGTTGATGTCCCCCACCGAGAGGCTCTGGAGATTTTCAAGAGGGCAGGGGCCATGGTGGATTTCAGCCGGCAGAGGGTTAGGGTTCCGGAGCATGTGATCAACGAGGCCCTGGCCAAGTGCGCCTCCTGTGTGCGCCTGTATGATCGGGCAGGCGGTCCGCCTCTCCTTATTGGAGGGGACCGGGTCTACTTCGGGACGGTCGGGATAGCGACCAATGTGCTCGATTATGAGAAGGATACCTATCGCCAGGTGGTTTGTGATGACCTGCGTGACATCATCCGGCTCTCCGACGTCCTGAATCCCCCGGACTTCATTCTCATTCCAGCAACTCCGACGGACGTCCCATCCAAAATCGTGGATCTCATTGAAACAAAACTCCTCCTGTTGAATACGAAGAAGCATTTTATCGCTGAGGCGCAAAATGGGAAACACTGTAGAAAGACGATTGCCATGGCCGCCGAGGTAGCGGGCAATCTGGAAGCCCTGCAAGCGAAGCCTTTCTTTTCCATGCTCGTGTGTCTGACCAGCCCCCTGGTGCTGAGGGACGATGCCGCGGAGTTGATCATTGAAACGGCGAAAGCGGGATTGCCCCTATTCATTGAATCCGGTCCCATGTGCGGGGGCACGTCGCCGGCAACGCTGGCATCGACCCTTGTCATGGCCAATGCAGAACTGCTCAACAGTTTTGTTCTGGCCAAGACCGTCAATCCTTCGGTGCCGCTGGTTTATGCCAGTTGGGCAAGAATCCTGGATATGAAATCAGCCACCGTGTCCCACGGCGGCCCGGAATTCCCCCTTCTCAGGATCGGAACCACTCAGATGGCCAAGTACTATGGATTGCCCTCCGGAGGAGGCGGCATCCTCGCAGACACGAAGTCCATCGATGTTCAGCTTGGAATGGAAAAGCTGGGAACCGGGTTGCTGCCCGCTCTTGCGGAGACCAACATGGTTGTTGGAATGGGGCTTCTGGCGGATGAGAATGCCATCAGCCTTGAAGCGCTTCTGATCGACCACGAAGTGGCAGGGTGGATCAGAAGAGCCATGCGAGGCATTGAAGTGACGGACGGAACCACGGACCTGTCCGTGTTTAAACAAGTGGGGCCGGGCGCGGATTTTGTGGGAACCCAGCACACGCGGGAGAACTTCAGGAGAGAAATGTTTATCCCCAAGATCATGGATCGAGGATACCTTGCTCTTCACAAGGATCCGAAAGCCAAGGCCATGAGAAACAGGGCAAAGGAGTTCTACAGGAAAATGATGGAGCAGTACAAGTCGCCCGAGCTTCCCAGGGACATTGAAACAAAGCTCGACAAGATCATTGAAGAGTGAGGCATGAGGAGGCGTAGAAAATGAAAGCGGAAGAATACCTCAATCCGATGATTGAAGCCATTGTAAAGGAAGAGGAAGAAGTGGTGAGGAAATGGGTCTCCGAGGGCCTGGCTGCAGGAATCGACCCCATGGCCATCATCAATCAAGGATTGACCGTAGGGCTGAGAAGGGTGGGGGACTTATTCGCCGATGAAGAGATCTTTCTTCCAGGGCTTGTGATGTCTGCCCAGATCGTCACCAGGGTCATGGAGGACCTGAAGCCCCGGCTTAAGGCTGAGCAGAATCTCAGGAGCAAAGGCGTGTGTTTGATCGGAACGGTTTACGGGGATATTCACGATATCGGAAAGAGTCTCGTCGCCCTTCTTCTCTCTGCCTCAGGCTACGAGGTGGTGGATCTTGGCAAGAGCGTGCCTACAGAGACGATCGTCGCTAAAGCCAAGGAGCTGAAGCCTCAGCTGATTGCCCTTTCGGCGCTGCTCACGACCACGATGCAAGAACAAAGAAATGTCATCGAGACCCTGGAAAGAGCAGGGGTGAGAAAAAACCTGAAGATCCTTGTGGGGGGATCCCCCGTGTCCAAGGGCTGGGCTGAGGAGATCGGGGCCGATGGCTACGCAGAGGACGCGGTGGCCGCGGTGGCCGAGGCGAATCGAGTGATGGGAGTGGGCTGATCTCAAAGGTTTTATCTCGCCAACGGGTTTTCCGGTCATGGACTCCAGCAAGGCCCGGCTGTGGGTCGATATATCTCCGAACTCATCCTGGGCCTGAAGCCCGCAGTGGACCTATCTGTTTTCACTCCCCAGCGGATACTTGAGAACAAACCTCTTAGTGAGGGGGGAATTGTTTGAAGTCTTCGGTTGCGGCCAAAGGCCTGTATTGCGAAAGATTGATCTGGAAAACGCGGAGGGATCCTGGTAATCTTCTGCTCTGAAATTGCTGTTGGAAGCAGGAGACAAGCATTTCCGATGGAAGAAATTGCAGATCTGGCTGCTTAAAAGACCTATTCCGCTATGGTTGCCCTGCGTCAGGCCAAGGTTTGATATGTTCATGCCTGGAGGTGCATCGTGCTTGACAATGTAAACACCCCACCACAGTTTTATGTGAAAATGGCCGGTCCTAAAGTAGGGAAGGCCAAGCTTTCCGTTTCCGATCTCGCGGAAATTATCCGACGAACACAGCAGGCTTTGAAGCGAATAGGACAGGTGCTGTACGGCCAGGAATCCCACGGCAAAGGGCGCAAGAAGAAGGACATCGAGCGGCAGTGTGAACTTTTTGTGATCGAGGATGACATGGATAAAAGCAATGAAAAGGGACAAGGTCGTTCCTTCTGGCAGTCTGTCTCTCTGGAGGAACTGGCGGAGGAGCAGGGAACGGGTGTGGTGTCCGAAATAGACTCGTTTGCGGCATTATGGCCCGCGGATGACGACCCGGACGCTCTCCTTGACTTTGTCGTCCGTGAACGACATGAACGTCGGAGTGTGGGTGGTGAAGGGATCACCTGATGGTGCTTTCTAAAGCGGAGAAGGAACGGGTCATTGCCCTGATTCAGGAGGGGAAGCCTCTTCCATTGAAATACCGAGACGGCAAAGAACATTTTGAGCAACTGAACACGATGCTGGGTGCAAACGGTATCGACTGGACCTATCACTTCTTCTTTCTCTCCCCCGAAGATTACTCCCCCTTCTTCCAGGCCGTCCGAGACCGCAACTGGACC
>Ga0315287_10008050_pt1 | contig 10615 bp, 8 predicted proteins | sample YL17G11_0_MG_FD_205037 | JGI IMG/M metagenome (GOLD analysis project Ga0315287, IMG submission 205037) | Sediment microbial communities from Yellowstone Lake, YNP, Wyoming, USA - YL17G11_0 | ecosystem: Environmental > Aquatic > Freshwater > Lake > Sediment | place: USA: Wyoming | collected...
CAGAAGGGAGCTCCGGAAGATGTGGCAGCATTCGGGGACTTTCTGATGAAGCTTGGCGACAAGGTGGCGAATGCGGCCAAGGAGGGGGCGTTCTTGGGGTTCGGCGGCGAGCGCGTCAGCGAGGAAGAACAGTCCCTGCTGGCCGAGTTGGGCCAAGCGTTGGGCGTTCAGCGGGCTTAATGAGTGTAAATGGCGAGGGGCGCGGATGTCTGTTTTGGTGGGTACCCGCGCCTTTCGCAAACCGTATCAATCTATAGAGAAATCAAGCACTGATAGGGGCCGAAAAAGGTCTGGCGACCCTCTCCGCCCTCCGAATGGTGTAGGCGATTCAACCCGCCACGGCTCTCCAGTCGGTAGCTTCCTCATTGCAATTTAATACGGAACCCCAACTGCCAATATGAATGTGATACACTATGCCCTGAAAGAGTCGGCTGAACAGTCGCTGTTTTATCGTCAAGATAAGATGGAGGAAAGTCCGGGCTCCAGTGGGCAGGGTGCCAGGTAACGCCTGGGGGGCGTGAGCCTACGGAAAGTGCCACAGAAAATATACCGCCGTCACTTTTGACAGGTAAGGGTGAAAAGGTGCGGTAAGAGCGCACCGCGCAACTGGTAACAGAAGTGGCATGGTAAACCCCACCCGGAGCAAGATCAAATAGAGGAACAGACGCGTGGCCCGCGCGGTTCCTGGGTAGATTGCTTGAGCTGCAGGGTGACTTGCAGCCTAGATGAATGGCTGTTCTCGACAGAACCCGGCTTACAGGCTGGCTCTTTCTTCATTATTACGTATGCGTCGCCAGTCTCATTGTAGTTGTTAGTTCCAAGAGTAGTATTGAACTGTTTATTTCAAAATACTCCGTGCAAATAGTGCGGTTGTATCCTTCCTCGTTGTCCCTTCCCGCATTAAAAAAGCTGATGTTTTCCGTGGGCTTACACTTCAAGCATCACCTTAACAAGATTAATTAACCTCCTGATAAAGCATAGAATTTATTTTGCTATTTTTTATGTTGTTTAGCCTTTTTCCGAGGGTGATGTAAGTCATTGTCAAAAAAGAAAGAGTTTAAATGAAATCATCCTTGACTAAGAACTATTTGGTATCTATAGTGACTCCAGGTGGTAGAAAAGTGGTGAAAAATGGTTTTTTTTGGGGTGGATTTTGTTTCGAGGTACTAGTTCAGTCAATTTAGATGATAAGGGCCGTTTTGCAATTCCAACTCGTTATCGGGAAGAATTGCAAGATTGTTGCGAGCGTCAAATGATTGTAACGGTTGCTGTTGACGAGCGATGTGTGGGCGAAAGCGGCTGTTTATGGCTTTATCCATTGCCTGAATGGGAAAAACTTGAGCAAACAATTAGTAAATTACCCACTTTAAATAAAATGGCTGGCAAGTTAAGGCGCTTTCTTATTGGCAATGCGTCTGAATGTGAAATGGACGGGCAGGGCCGGTTGCTACTGCCGGAAAATCTCAGGAATTTCGCCAATATGGACAAAAAAATTGTCCTGGTCGGACTGCTTAACAAGTTTGAAATCTGGAATGAAGATGCCTGGAAAGCCAAAGAAAATCAGTGGCTGGATGGTGATGATAATGAAGGTCTGGAAGAGCTAGGTCCATTATCTTTTTAATCCGGGAGATTTGTTGGTGGAACATTTGCCCGTTATGTTTGCAGAAGTTTTGCAGCAGTTGGCTATTAAAAAGGATGGCATTTATCTCGATTGTACCTTTGGACGCGGCGGGCATAGTCAGGGAATTTTAAATCAGCTGGGTCAAGGTGGGCGATTGCTGGCTTTTGATCGTGATTTTGATGCGATTAATTCTGATTATGCACAAGCAATGCTTAAGGGTCAGCGATTTAAACTGAAGCATAATTGTTTTTCTGAGCTGGAAAGCATCATTGCAGTCGAAGGGTTGACGGGACAAGTCGACGGTATTTTGGTGGATTTGGGTGTGTCATCACCGCAACTTGATAATCCCGAAAGAGGTTTTAGTTTTTTGCGGGACGGACCGCTGGATATGCGCATGGATAGTCTGGCGGGAGTTACGGCGGAGCAATGGCTGGCTAATGTTGATGAAAAAGAGCTGGTTAAGGTTTTATTTGACTATGGCGAGGAACGTTTTGCGCGGCGTATAGCCCGCGCAATAATCGAAAGAAGAGCGCAGTCGCCTATTACAACAACCAGACAATTAGCGCAATTGGTTGCAGATGCAGTACCCGTAAAGGAGATGCACAAACATCCTGCAACCCGCACGTTTCAAGCAATACGCATTGAAATTAATAGCGAATTGGATGAATTAAAGGCTGTTTTGCAGCAGTCCGTCCGAGTCTTGAGGCCGGGAGGGCGATTGGTAGTGATTTCTTTTCATTCATTGGAAGACAGGATTGTAAAACGCTTTATCAGGGAAGAGTCCGGCGCCAAGCATAATCCGGGTAAGTTGCCGATTAAGGAAGTTGATATAGTCAAGGGTATTTTAAAGAAAATTGGCAAAGCGTTGAAAGCCGAAAAGAAGGAAATTGCTGAAAATCCCAGGGCCAGAAGCGCTGTCATGCGAGTCGCTGAGAAGGTTTAAATGTTAATAAATCGGCTTTTGAGTGCAGCGGGAATGGCGCTTTTATTATCGGCTCTAGCGGTGATTTATAGTAAATACTACTCACGTTTGATTTTTATTGAAATTCAAAAGCAGGAAAGAGCATTGGATCAATATGAAGTCGAGTGGGGACAAATGCAATTGGAGCAAATGATGCTGGTGGAACAGAACCGGGTTGAATTGGTAGCTCGGGAGCAACTGAAGTTGGTCATGCCGTTACGCGAAAAAATTATTTATATAAAACCGTAAATGTTGGATTTTCGAGGCAAAAGCAAGGCAAGCAAACCGAAAGACGATTTTTCGGGGAGAAGAAAATTCCTGGTTCTTTTTATGATGGCTTGTATGCTGGTTTTGATGGGTCGCGCTGTCGATTTGCAAGTCCTGAATAATCAGTTTCTTAAAGCTCAGGGTGATATGAGACAGGTAGATGATGTCTCTGTTTCGGCATACAGGGGGATGATCAAGGATAGAAATGGCGCACCGTTAGCTGTAAGCACACCTGTCGAGTCTATTGCAATCAATCCCAGAGAGCTCAAAGCTGATGACAAGAATCAGCTCAAGCAAATGGAAAAGGAATTCAGGCGTAAGCGGAATATAGAAAAGCTGACTGAAAGTGACAAGGCGCAGGTATTGAATGACTTTCGCCAGGAAAGGGCGTTGAAAATCGGGCAAATGGAAAAGTTGCTGAATTTACCGGCAGAAAAGATAGTTGTATTACTTAATGAAGAGCCGCCCAGACCCTTTGCCTACATCGCCAGAAGGATAAATCCGGGACTGGGTGATCAGATAAAAGAATTAAAACTGGCAGGCGTTTATGTTGAGCGCGAATTCAAGCGTTTTTATCCTACAGGCGGTATTTCTGCACATTTGGTTGGCTTTACTGATGCTGATGATATAGGGCAGGAAGGAATGGAATCCGGTTATGAAAAACTATTAAAAGGAATTTCAGGCAGCAAACGGGTACTCAGGGATGGGCAGCGTCGAATTATTGAAGATATAGAAAATATAAAAGAACCTGTTTCGGGAAAGAATCTTGAGCTAAGTATTGATCAGCGCATTCAATATCTGGCATATCGGGAGTTGCAGCTGGCGGTCAGCGCCAACAAGGCCAAATCAGGGGCATTAGTGGTACTGGATGCAAAAAACGGGGAAATCCTGGCGGCAGTGAACCAGCCATCTTTTAATCCGAATACCAGAAGCAGTTTGAAAGAAAGTTTGTACAGGAACAGAGCGCTTACCGATGTGTTTGAACCGGGATCAACGGTTAAACCCTTTGTTGTTGCAGCGGCTTTAGAGGGCGGTTATGTAAGTCCTAATGCCACTTTTGCCACGCACGGAACCTATCAAATCGGACGCAATACGGTTAAAGATGTACATAATTACGGCACACTGGATTTAACGCATGTAATAAAAAAATCCAGTAATGTCGCTGTTAGTATGATGGCATTGAAAATGCCGCCGAAATATTTTTGGGGAGTTTATCACCGGCTTGGTTTTGGAACTTCAGCGGGTTCCGGTTTTCCAGGTGAAGCCAGTGGTACTTTGCTGGATTATAAAAGGTGGCACGATTTCGACCGGGCGATTTTGTCATTCGGCTATGGCTTGAGCAGCTCGGCATTGCAACTGGCAAGAGCTTATACGGCTTTGGCAGATGGCGGTATTTTGCATTCAGTGAGCTTGCTGAAACGTGAAGAAGATGATGATGCAGTTCGAGTATTTTCAGCTAAAACGGCAAAGAGTGTCAGGAAAATGATGGAAACCGTGCTTATGAAAGATGGTACCGCTTATGAAGCCAGAGTAGATGGCTACAGTGCCGCCGGTAAAACCGGGACGGTAAAAAAAGCCGGCTCCAGAGGTTATACCGAGAACAGTTATTTTGCTGTTTTTGCCGGCATGGCGCCTGCCAGTGATCCGCGGTTGATTATTGTCGTCATGATTGATGAGCCTTCTGCGGGTCAGTACTACGGTGGACTGGTTTCGGCTCCAGTATTTTCCAGGGTGATGGCGGGAGCCTTGAGAATACTCGAAGTTGCCCCTGATCAGGAAGAAACGATGCCGGTTTTATTGACTCAGAAAAGTCCATAACACTGTTTATGAGACTGAAAGATTTATTGGCAGGATTTGTCTCATTTCCAAACTCCAGCCTCGGAATGGCAGAGGATATGCTAATTACGGGCCTGGCTTTGGATAGTCGGGAGGTCATTGAGGGAAATGTATTTATTGCCCTGACAGGCGCCAGACAGCATGGTTTGACTCATGTTGAACAGGCTATTAACAGGGGCGCTGGTGCTGTTGTTTTTGACCCATCCGGGGACGGCAGGCGGTTAGCGGAGCAGATTACCAATGTGCCGATTATTGCTGTAGACAGTCTGGGTTTGAAGCTGGGTGAGATAGCCGCGCGTTTTTATGGCGTCCCCTCCGGATTTATCGATGTTATTGGCATCACCGGTACTAATGGCAAAACTTCCTGCAGTCAGTTTTTGAGTCAGTTGCTGGATGACTGCGGAATTATCGGCACGCTCGGTTGGGGCGAGTGGGGTAAGCTCAGGAAAACGCTTAATACCACCCCTGATGCCCTGGAAACACAAAGAATACTGGCTGAATTACTGAAAGACCAAAAGAAAGTAGTAGCTATGGAGGTTTCATCGCACGGTTTGGAACAGGGTCGAGTGAATGGTGTTAATTTTAAAGGCGCTGTGTTCACCAATATTAGCCGCGATCATTTGGATTATCACGGCACTATGGAGGCCTACCTGCAGACTAAATTGGCGTTATTGAACAAGCCCGGTGTAACGTTTGTTGTAGTGAATCTGGATGATCCCTATAGCGGCCAGATTATTGCCGCAGTGCCGGAAGCAGTTGTTGTGTGGGGCATTAGCGTTCAGGGAAAAACCTTAGCTTCAGGCGAATGCGTCAGTGCAGACAATGTACTGCATAAAGTAAACGGAATTGAATTTGATGTGCACTGGCGGGGTGATAGCCAGCGGGTAAAAGCGCCGCTTTATGGTGATTTTAATACCGAGAATGTCTTAATTGTTTTGGCTGTCGTGCTGGCTATGGGTGTTTCAATGGCTAAGGCAGTTCAAAAGCTTGCCTATATAAAGCCTGTTATCGGGCGGATGGAGCGTTTTGGCGGCGGCGCACAGCCGCTGATTTTTGTAGATTATGCCCATACGCCCGATGCCCTGGATAAGGTTTTATCCAGTACGAGGAAACATTGTCAGAAGGCGTTATGGCTGGTTTTTGGTTGTGGCGGCAACAGGGACACGGGTAAGCGTCAGCAAATGGGGCGCATTGCGGAGCAGAGAGCAGATTATGTGATTATTACCGATGATAATCCGCGTTTTGAAAATGGACTGGATATTGTGAATGACATTTTGGCTGGTTGCAGTTCGATTGGGCGCAATTCGGGTAAGGTTGAAGTGATTCAAGACAGAGAGCAGGCGATACAAAACGTAATAACAAGAGCCGCTGTAAATGATTGCATTGTAATTGCGGGTAAGGGACATGAAGACTATCAGGAAATCAATGGCGAGCAACAACCATTCAGCGATAGTCGGGTTGTGCTCGAAGCATTAAAAAAGAGAGTTGCTTAATCATGGAAATGCTGTTGAGTGATTGTGCCGCGTGTGTGCAGGGAAGGCTTGTCGGGAAAGATCTTGCAATCAGCTCGGTCAGCATCGATACACGGACAATAAAGCCCGGACAGCTTTATGTTGCGATTAAAGGACACAATTTTGATGGTAATGACTTTATAGCTCAGGCTGAACAGGCAGGAGCTGTTGCAGCTATTGTTCACAATGGCGTTGCGGCGGCGATACCGCATATTGTTGTTGATGATACGCGTCTGGCATTGGCTGAGTTGGCAGGCGCCTGGCGGAAAAAGGCAGCTGTTTCGGTTGTCGGTATTACCGGCAGTAACGGCAAAACGACCGTTAAAGAAATGGTTGCAGCAATATTGAGCGCCTCCGATTCAAAGCAAAGCAATGTGCTGTATACACAAGGTAATTTGAATAATGACATTGGCGTGCCTTTAACGCTGTTGCGTTTGAATGAACAACACCAGTATGCAGTGATTGAAATGGGCGCCAACCATCCGGGAGAAATTGCCTACACCAGTACTTGTGCACAGGCTGATGTGGTGATTATTACCAATGCGGGAGCTGCGCATATTGAAGGGTTTGGCAATCTTGACGGCGTTGCCGAAGCGAAAGGGGAAATCATCCAGACGCTTAAACAGGACGGTGTTGCCGTTATTAACAGGGACGATAAATATTTCGATTACTGGAAAACAATAGCAGGAAACAGAAGGACCCTAAGCTTTGGATTGAATGAAACAGCTGATGTCACTGCTAAAGATATCGCGACGGAAATTCGGGATAACGCGTTTGCCACTACCTTTAAACTGGTCACAGCGCAAGGTACTGTTGAAAGCGTGTTAAGACTGGCGGGACGACATAATGTCGTTAATGCTCTGGCGGCAACGGCGGCATGTTTGGCCTTGGACATAAGCCTGCAACAGATTAAACAGGGGTTGGAAAGCGTACAACCTGTGACAGGACGCATGCAACCACTGGTGAGTCGTTTGGGGAATATTGTTATTGACGATACCTATAACGCTAATGCCGCCTCTCTGAAAGCGGGTCTTGATGTGCTGGCTACCTGTGCAGGCAAACCGTGGCTTGTTTTGGGCGCTTTTGGTGAACTGGGGCCGGAAAGCCCGAAAATGCACGAAGAAATAGGCGAACTTATTAAAGCCAGTGGCGTTACAAGATTGTTAGCTGTTGGTGCAGATAGCAAGAATACTGCGCAGGCCTTTGGCACTGGAGCGACGTTTTTTGCAACACAGCAGGATTTGATTGCTGCGCTAAAACAAGAGCTAAAAGGCGATGAAACGATTTTGATCAAAGGGTCGAGAGCGCAACGCATGGAAAATGTAGTGGCGGCTCTGGTTGATAATTTCAGGAATTAAACAATGTTACTTTACTTGGCAGATTATTTGATGACCTTTGATGGCGGTTTCAGGGTATTTCATTACCTGACCTTTCGCGCCATTCTCGGCGCATTAACCTCATTGTTGATTTCTTTTATTATCGGCCCGGTAATGATCAGGAAATTAAGTCGTAACAAGATCGGGCAAAGTATCCGTGAATTAGGTCCGCAATCCCATTACGAAAAAGCGGGAACCCCTACGATGGGTGGAACTTTAATACTGGTTGCAATTGCCTTCAGTACTTTGTTATGGGCTGATTTGGGAAACAGATATATATGGGTTATTTTGCTGGTAACGATGGGTTACGGCGTTGTTGGTTTTGTTGACGACTACAGAAAAGTTATTAAAAACAACAGCGATGGCTTGTCGGCTAAAGCCAAATATTTCTGGCAGTCTGCAATAGGCTTAACGGCCGCTGTTTTTTTGTACAAAACAGCAATTTTACCGGCGGAAACACAACTCATCGTTCCGTTTTTTAAAGACTTCATGCTGAATATGGGCTGGACGTATGTGGTGCTGACCTATTTTGTCATCGTTGGAACCAGCAATGCAGTCAATTTGACCGATGGTCTGGATGGGTTGGCCATTATGCCGACAGTGATGGTCGCGGCGGGCTTGGGAATTTTTGCCTATCTATCAGGGCACGTGACTTTTTCAGACTATCTGGCCATTCCATACCTGCCCAATGCAGGAGAACTTTTTGTATTTTGTGCTGCTTTAGTGGGCGCCGGATTGGGTTTTTTATGGTTTAACGCTTATCCTGCGATGGTGTTTATGGGGGATGTTGGCGCGTTGGCATTGGGTGCGGCTTTAGGCGTGTTGGCAGTATTGGTCAGACAAGAAATTGTGTTGATGATTATGGGCGGTGTTTTTGTAATGGAAACGGTATCCGTAATTATTCAGGTTGTCTCTTTTAAGCTGACCGGAAAACGGGTTTTTCGTATGGCGCCGATACATCATCATTTTGAATTGAAAGGCTGGCCGGAACCACGGGTTATAGTGCGTTTCTGGATTATAACCGTCATTCTGGTGTTGATCGGATTGGCGACTTTGAAATTGAGATGAATGATATTTTGGCTGGTTGTAGAGACGCGATTAATCGCGTCTGTACCGTGTTGTTGTGAGACAAGAAATGGATAATGCAGCGATTACAGACTTGTTAAAGAAGAACTTTGCACTGGATCTGGAAAATTCCAAGGTTCTTGTAGTGGGTCTTGGTAACACAGGGATTTCGGTTGCGCGTTATTTACAAAACCTGGGGATTAATTTCGCCATCACCGATAGTCGCGATAAACCGCCATTGATTGAAGCGTTTTTGCAACAAATGCCTGATGCCCCTGTTTTTACCGGCAGTTTTGATGAAGCTGCCTTTAAAGTTGCGACACATCTGGTGGTAAGTCCAGGCGTGTCGCTTAATGAAAAATCGATCATCAAAGCCATTGCCAATGGCGCGAAGGTAGTCAGCGATATTGATTTGTTTGCCAGTTCTGTTGATGTGCCGATTATTGCCATTACCGGATCCAATGGTAAAAGCACAGTGACAACGATGCTGGGTGAAATGGCGAAAGCCGCTGGTAAAAAGGTGGGCGTTGGCGGCAATCTCGGTACGCCGGCATTGGATTTGCTGACGCAGAAGGCAGAATTGTATGTATTGGAGCTTTCAAGTTTTCAGCTGGAAAGAACCTCTGTTCTGAATGCCGCCGCAGCAACAGTGCTTAACGTTTCCGCTGATCATTTGGACAGACATGCAGATATAGCCGAATACGCACGGGAAAAACAAAACGTTTTTAATGGTAATGGCGTCATGGTAATCAATGCCGATGACCCTATCGTCAACGCGATGCAGGAAGCCGGCAGGCGTATATTTACCTTTTCAATTAAAAAAGACGCTGATTTTTATATTGCACGCAAGGACGATGCGGAATATCTGATGCATAACGAGCAGCGCCTGATGCCGTTGGCCGAATTGCCGCTTGAGGGTAGACATAATGCGGCCAACGCCCTGGCTGCATTGGCGTTAGGCGTGTCTATAGGATTGAATGAACAAGCCATGTGTAATGCCTTGCGAACATTTAAAGGGCTGGATCACCGAATGCAGCGTGTTGCGGAAATACGCGGTGTTACCTGGATCAACGACTCGAAGGCAACCAATATTGGCGCCTGTGTTGCAGCTTTACAAGGTTATCAGCGCAAAGTGATTCTTATTGCAGGCGGTGATGCCAAGGGAGCGGATATGAATGAACTGATGCCCGCCATTAAAGAAAAAGCAAAAACCGTGGTGCTAATGGGCAAGGATGCGCGGTTAATAGAGCAGGCGCTGAATGGCAGCGTTCCCGTTTACGCTGCCGAAAACATGGCGCAAGCCGTACAAATTTCTGCCAGTCTTGCGAGGGCCGGTGACAGTGTATTGCTATCTCCGGCCTGCGCCAGTCTTGATCAATATAAAAATTATCAGGATAGAGGCGAGCAATTTGCTAAAGCCGTATTGGGGTTGCTTGCATGAGCAAACGAGCGAAACCATCACGGGTTGGCCGGTTTCATTTTGACCCAATGTTGCTTGTCGTGTGTACAAGTTTACTGCTTATTGGTTATGCCATGGTGGTTTCGGCATCATTGCATTTGGGTATAAAAATGACAGGCAACAGCCTGCATTATCCAGCAAGGCAGTTAATACATATAGGTTTGGGGCTGTTTTTAGGCGCTTGTGTTGCAGTGACTCCCATACGCGCCTGGGAGAAGGCGGGGTCGTGGCTGTTTTTAACGGGATTGTTGCTGCTGGTAGTTGTGCTGGTGCCCGGCCTTGGAGTAAATGTTAACGGCAGTACCCGCTGGTTGTCGATAGGCGGTTTAAGAATACAGGTATCAGAAGTGGTCAAGTATTTTGCCGTCATTTATATGGCGGGCTATGTTACCCGGCATCAGCAATCAATACGAGAATCAGCCTTCGGATTGATTAAACCTTTATTTTTGTTTTCGGTGGCCAGTCTGTTGTTGCTAATAGAGCCTGATTTTGGTTCGGCGGTGGTGATTTTAATTATTG
>Ga0315287_10008051_pt1 | contig 10615 bp, 7 predicted proteins | sample YL17G11_0_MG_FD_205037 | JGI IMG/M metagenome (GOLD analysis project Ga0315287, IMG submission 205037) | Sediment microbial communities from Yellowstone Lake, YNP, Wyoming, USA - YL17G11_0 | ecosystem: Environmental > Aquatic > Freshwater > Lake > Sediment | place: USA: Wyoming | collected...
GGAACCATCACCATCAGTTGACGAGTCTTCGGATCGATCGTCACTTGGATTCCGATTCCGCCAAACTCTTGTTCAACGGATTCGTTGAACTGTTTCAGTTCGGACGTGTCGATGTACGACGAATACGGATCGAGCTTCAGGACCATTCCACGCATCGCGGCTTCAAGCAACTCGCGTCGATCCACCGGTTTGACGTAATTCCGGTCGATTTGCTCGAATGTGTCGACAAACACCTTCATCAATTCAAAATATTCATCCTCAGTTGCTGCCGATGTCGGCTGTGCAAATAACAGACACAGTCCCCACGTTCCGAACAGTATCAGAGTCAGCATCCGCTCGCGCATCCGCGTCTCCCTTCCGAGTGTTTTTTTCATGTGCTTACCATGGCTCCAAATCGTTTTCGCTCAGAAATTGCCGAACCGGCTTCGTTGACCGTGTGTCTCAGCTTGTCGAGGTAATTGAATGGGAGCACACCGAGGTTCGACAGGTGCGATGTGGATCGGCGTGCGATGTTGATCTGCATGAACAGAGCAGACTTGTTAACGAGTTTCCGAAATTGCCGAGCAAACATCATGTATTTGCCACCGCATCAGTTTACGAGCTTTGAGGCAACCGGGCAAGACGTTGGCCGTTCGCTGCCGCTACGGGCGTGGAATTTTCCCGTCCGTCAATATCGAGGGATCGTGGGATCGATGGTCTGTGACCAGTGATCAATCCCGCCCGCCATATTGGTCGCGTTGGCAAAGCCCTGTTGACGCAACCAGTTCACGACGCGCAGACTTCGTCCTCCGTGGTGACAGTGAACGATGATCTCGTCAGTTTTGTGGGGTTCCAGTTCGGCAATGCGATCGGCCAGTTCACTCATCGGAAGCAACAGCGTTCCCGAAATGTGAGCCACCAAATATTCGTCCGCTTCACGACAATCGACGAACAGGAATGTCTCGCTTTGATCGCGTTTCGCTTGGACGGTTTTGCAGTCAACTTCCAGTGGTGTCGGCACGTTCTGATTCTCCGGTGAGACAGCGGGTTCTTAGTTCATGACTTGCATTCTCTGTCCAATTTCTCGAAGCACTTCGATGTCAGCTGACGTCCGAGCGGTTGCGTTTGGGTGAGTTCGATCACAGTCGATCCAGCCCCGCAGTTTCAGGAATTGAGCGCAGGAGTGTTTGTAAGCCGGCGCCGGCGTTCGAAACGCAAAGTAGCCCAAATATTGAAGCTGATCGTTGAGCTCATAGAAACGGGGATCGCCAGTCTCCCAATAGGTATCGCGGAGCGCGAACAGATCTGGAGCGAAGCTGCTCAGACCTAATAAATAATCGCTACCGTAGATCACCATATCGATTGCAAAGTCGTTGCCCGTGAAAACCAAAAAATCAGGGCGTTTCTCATTTCGCAGGTTCAAACGATCCCATTCGGGTTCGCGATGAAACGACGAATGCTTGGCACCGATGCACTGAGGTACGCCCATCATTCCACCATAGGTTTCCAAATCGTAAATCGCGCCGAAGGGAGCTAGATCGGTCGTCAGTTCAAATCCAATGAACTGATCCACGACGCGACCGAGTCGCTGATAACTGGCAATGATCTCCGGTCCGGTCTGTCTCGTCAGGCCGTAGGATTGAAAAATCACTGGAGTCCCGCCAAAAGATTGAATGGTCTCCATTTGTCGAGCATAGCCATCGAAGGTGAACGGATCGCCCAACTTGTCGGAAACGAATGCGCCGGCCACAAAAGGGCGGTTTCCTAAGACAGATCGAGTTCGCTGCAACACTTCGACTTGAGTGGCAGAATCGATCAGGTTGACATATCCCGTGTCCATATTGACTGCCGGAGTTAATCCCGACTCTGCGGTTCGGGTGATGTGTGCCTGCAATGCCCGCCAATCGACATCTCCGGCCTCCGTCAACGGCAGCAGGATCGCCGAGATTCCAGTGATCTTGCGACGTGGTTTGATCATCAGAATTGGATCAACAGGCATTTTGCAGTGTTCTAAAGTTGCGGGGAAGGTAATAACTTTCAGTCGGGGGGATTCTAATCTTCCGGGCGTCGAGTTGCGACCAATAGCGGTCTTGAGCACTTCCGGTCTTCTGTCGAACGCAAACGCGCTTTGCAGACGGCAAACGACGACGCTACAAGAGTGCTCAGGAACCGGCACCGCCTTGTACGTAAAGTCTCCCGATGTCTCTGCGTGTTAGCAATCTGCGACTCTCCATTTCGATGCCCGAGACGGAAATCCCCGTATTTCTTGCCCAGCAACTTGGTGTTCCGGCAGAACTCTTGCTTCGCTGGCGCATCTTGAAAAAGAGTCTGGACTCACGATCGCCGTCGGAATTGCAATTTGTTTACACCGTGCTGGTCGATTTGCCGCCCGACGTGCAGCAATCGGCGTCGGTGCGGCGGCGGATGGTTGGTGACGTGCAGCCCTTCGAGTTGCCGTTGTTCGACGATCCTGCGCCGGGGTCGACTCCGATGGCAGAGCGGCCGGTGGTGGTCGGTTCCGGTCCGGCAGGACTGCTAGCAGCTTATTACCTCGCCCAAAAGGGGTTTCGACCCCTGATTCTCGAACGAGGTGAGGCGGTTAAAGAGCGGGTCCAGGCGGTGCGTTTGTTTGATCGCGGCGGCGAATTCGACCGCGAAAATAATTATCTATTTGGAGAAGGGGGAGCGGGATGTTTCAGCGACGGCAAACTGACGTGCCGCATGGAAGGGCCGGACGTCGATTGGGTTCTCGAACGCTTTGTTGAATGTGGTGGACGTGCCTCCATTATTTACGAAAACCGTCCGCACCTCGGGAGCAACAAACTGCCCATGATTTGCCGAAACTTCCGTCGTCAGATTGAGGCGTTGGGTGGTGAGTATCGATTTAGTTGTCGCATGGAGGGGCTCGATATCCGTGAGGGACGAGTTGTTGGACTACACACGTCCAGTGGGTACGTCGCCACGAATCACGTGGTCCTCGGAATCGGTCACAGTGCCCGCGATACCTACCAAATCCTGCATGACCAAGGAGTTCCTCTGCTTCAAAAAGCGTTTCAACTCGGACTGCGAATCGAGCAACCGCAGGAGCAAATTAACCAACAGAAGTACGCGAAGCCCGAGTATCTGTCGATGTTAGGTGCGGCCGACTACACACTCAACGCACGCGGTGAGAAGGATGTCTTTACCTTTTGCATGTGTGCCGGTGGAATCATCATGCCGAGCGTCAGTCAACCGGAAATGTTCTGCTCCAATGGGATGAGCAATTCTCGTCACGATTCCCCGTTCGCGAACAGTGGTATCGTTGTCACCTTGGAGACACACGAATTCGGGAGCTCACACCCGCTAGCGGGGATGCACATCCAACAGAGATACGAGTCCGAGGCATTTCGAATTGGTGACGGCAATTATTTGTGCCCCATCCAGTCCGTCCGAGATTTTTTGAATGAGCGAACTCCAGATCCAACGGCGCGATTGCAGTGTTCGTATCCCCGAGGGGTCAGACCTGCGTCTCTTGACCGTGTTCTCCCTCCTGTTATTGTGAGGGCTATTCGATGTGGTTTGCCAATCATGGATCGCAAGTTGCGAGGGAACCTCTTAAAGGAGGCGATTCTTGTTGGTCCCGAAATGCGAGGCAGTTCCCCGATACGTATCGATCGTGATCGGCTCACTCGGCAATGTCAGGCCATGAGGGGGCTGTTTCCGGTGGGAGAAGGAGCCGGGTACGCCGGAGGGATTGTGAGTGCCGCCGTCGATGGCTTGCGAAGCGCTCGTTCTATCGTCAGCCAATTCGCCCTGTTGTAACGGCTCGTCTGGCGACGCGGACAATTCGCAGGGATAATCCGAGATCAATCCGCTGTGATGACGCTGCGGAGGGTGAGTCACCAAACGGGTTCGAGGAGATGCGATGAAGTCAGAGGCACTGCGGGTGGGAGTCATCGGACGGACCGGTAAGGGAGACTATGGGCATGGCCTCGACACGGTCTGGGCCGACGTCCCTCGATGCCAGGTTGTGGCCATTGCCGATGAACACGAAGCCGGCCGATTGAATGCCCAAAAGCGCACGAAGGCGGCCAATGCCTATGCCAGCTATACCGAGATGCTTGACAAGGAAAAACTGGATCTTGTTGCCGTGGCACCGCGTTGGATTGATCAACATTTTGAAATGGCCTTGGCGGCCGCCGAACGAGGACTCCATATCTTTATGGAGAAGCCATTCGTCCCCACGCTGTCGCAGGCAGATGATCTGATTCGTGCCTGTGAGATGCGGCATGTCAAGCTAGCCATAGCGCATCAGGGGCATTACACACCGACGATACCCGTCATTCAAAAATTGATTGCGGAAGGTCAGATTGGTGAGGTGCTGGAGCTTCGCGGACGCGGCAAAGAGGACGATAAACGTGGTGGCAGCGAAGACCTGTGGATCCTCGGTTCGCATGTTTTAGATTTGATGAGACTCTTTGCCGGAAATCCCAGCAGTTGCTTTGCCACTGTCACAACGCAGGGGAGGGCGATCACCGCTGCCGATATTGCCGCAGGAAACGAAGGAATCGGCTCGCTTGCTGGAGATGCGGTGCATGCGCGGTATTCGTTTGCCAACGGAGTCGTCGGGACTTTTGACTCAGTTCGTAAAATGGGCGGCAGTCCGTCCCGTTTCGCGTTGCAGATTCTGGGGAGCCGAGGTGTCATTGAGCTCTCCACAGGATATCTGGCTCCGGCGTGGCTGCTGCAGGATCCCAGTTGGTCTCCTGGCCGAAGCGGAGCCGAGTGGCAACGCGTGACCTCACAGGGAGTCGCGCAGCCGGAAACACTGAAAAACGAAGGAACGCATCGCGGGAACATCGCCGTAGTTGAGGATCTGATCGATGCGATCGATCAGGAGCGGCAGCCTTTATGTGGCATGTACGACGGCCGTGCTGTGATTGAAATGATCGCGGCGGTCTTTGAGTCGCAAAGAGTGGGTGGCCCGGTCGCTCTGCCTCTTGTCCGCCGGGACAATCCATTGGCCTCCTTCAAGTAGCTTGGCATACCCCGTGACAGTTGCCGTTTCTGGCCCCGGTTTTTCGGAAAAGAATTGTTCTTCCGCCAGACACCAATTGACCGCCAATCGCGATTTGTTCTACAAGGCGAGGAATCCGCATGCATTCGGTCACGGTGAGGTCTTCTTGTTGTCCCCGCATCAACCCCCAGAAAAGAGCCTGAAAATCGTCGCAAGGATTTCCCGGAATCCAACGGGGAATCGCCGTGAATCGACGAATCCCGTTTGGCCAGTCGGGGAGATGTTATGAAGAACCCGCCACGCCGAAATCCACTGCCGCTGTTGGCCAGGTACTCGGCCTTGGAGGACCGGACCTACGTTTGTCCGGGCGAGGCTCATCCCATCTCACACAGCATTCATCTGGCTCGGCAGGCATCTTTTTATTCGAAGTGCCGCTCATGTGCTCAACGCACGAGTGCAGATCACTCGTTGGGGGAACCTTCCGAAAGGAGAGCCGGGGCGGAGCATCAACGGGTTTCTGGGACAATCGTTGTCGCCGAGGGAGTGCGGGGGATCTATTTGAACGCGTGGGATCGGACACGCGCGGCCCAGTGGGCTGCGGCGCTCGCGTCCATGCTCTGGGACGAGGAACCGCGTCAAGGAATCTCCAGCGTGCTTCCCGTGGAGTCTGGGGATGACGGGCACTCCAGACGCCGCGGTCCGACGGTCGTCATTGGCTTTGATGAGCGTCCCTGTTCCCCGGACATCGTGACCGGTGTCGCGCAGGGATTGCGGCGGATGGGATGTCGAGTCATTGATCTTGGCCAGACGACTGAGCCGATCACTCAATTCACGGTCCATCATTTGAATGCCGCGGCAGGGGTGTTTGTCACGGGAGCAGGCCATGGTCCTGCATGGACGGGCTTCGATGTTGTGGGGCGATCGGGTCAGCCGTGGCCGGTGCGTGGACGATTGGAGGAACTCGAGCAGCGGACGAATTCCCACGTGATGCGACCGACTCGCTCCGCCGGAACGCAACGTACGTTTCAAGCGTTGGCCCTCTATTTGGAGGGATTGTGGAAGCACTTTCATGCGTTGAGACCCTTACGCATTGTTTGCGGTTCATCGACGAAGCTGTTTCCTCGTATTCTTGACCAGATTTTTTCGAAGTTGCCGTGCCGAGTGACTCACGTGGCGATGCCAGTGCGTCAACGCCACGTTTTCGAAGAGGGTGATGTTGACATCCAGAGTATCGGGGCGGCCGTTGTCTCACTCGGTCAGCATCTGGGTTTCATCGTCGATGACGATGGGCAGAGGTGTGCCTTCGTCACTGAGCAGGGGCGACTTGTGATGCCGGGAGAGGTCGCTCGGATTTTGATCGAAGCGGAGCGGCGCGCGCAGGCAGATTCAAAAGTCGTCATTGGCAAAAGTCTGGCCGACGAATTGTCGCCGTGGCTGATTCAACGCGGAGTTGTGGCCGTGGAGGTGGACAATACGGCCTCGGAAATAGTCGCGGGACTTGTTGAAAGCGGTGCCCGACTGGGGTTATTGCATGACGGACGAGTTTGGTTCGGTGACTCCCCCCCGTTTTGCGATGCGATCATCACCTGCGCTCGAATCCTGCAGTCTCTCAGCTTCAGTGACGCCCCCTTTGGTCAGATTGTGGCAAACACATCGGGTCCTTAGGACGAACGATTTCGCTCGGAGAAGTCAACCAAATCAGACGCGTCTCGCTATCGGCAAATACTTTCGTTCGGCTGGACCCACATAGTTTGACGACGGTCGAATGATTTTGTTGTCGTGGAGCTGTTCCAACACATGAGCACACCACCCCACGATGCGGCTTGCCGCAAAGATGCAGGTGAACAGATCGCCGGGAATCCCCATGTAATGCTGCAAACTGGCGGAATAGAAATCGACGTTGCAGTGCTTGTGGATGGACGCCAGAACGGCCTGCTCCATGGCGATGGAAATGTCATACCACTTGGTGTTGCTGGTTTCGATTCCCAGTCGACGTGAAAGCTCTTTTAAATGAGCTGCTCGTGGATCTTCGACTTTGTAGACGGCGTGTCCGAAGCCCATGAACTTCCCTTTTTTGGCACGAACGCCTTCGACCCAGGGAATGACATTTTCAACAGTTCCGACCTGCATCAGGGTCTTGAGGACTTCGGTATTGGCTCCCCCATGAAGAGGCCCCTTCAACGCACTGATGGCTCCGGTGACAGACGAGTACATGTCCGACAAAGTGGCCGCGATAACTCTCGCCGCGAATGTGCTGGCGTTGAGGCCATGTTCGGCGTGCAGGATCAAAATTAAGTCCATCGCTTTTTCGGCATCGGAAGAAGGAGCGACGCCGTTAAGCATATACAGGAAATTTCCGGCGTGGCTGAGGTCGGCACGCGGAGACACGGGTTCTAGACCAACAGACAATCGACGGATGGCCGCGACGATTGTGGTCATTTCAGAAGTCAGTCGAATCGTTTTTTGGAAGTTGGCCGCCGGAGATTCATCTTCGGCGAGTGGATCGTAAGCTCCCGATACTGAAACGGCCGACCGCAACGCCGTCATGGGAGGGATTCCCCGAGGTAGCGTCCTCAAAAAATGGAGGACTTGTGGTTCGATTTCGCGATGATGGACCAGCAACGTGTTGAAATCCGCCCGTTGTTTTTGATCCGGTAATTCGCCCTTCAACAACAGGTAGGCGGTTTCTTCAAAAGTCGAAAAATTCGCCAAATCGTCGATGCTGTATCCGCGATAAATCAGCTTTCCCAAATCACCATCGACATCGGAGATCGTCGTATCCGCTGCAACCACGCCCTTAAGACCTTTTGTGACCATTTTTTCGGCCGAACAAGTTTTGTCCTGAATGGAATCGACGGTCATAGAGGCATCTCTCGGGTGGTTCGGGCGAACGGTCTCGATCAACGTGGAATTGCTTTGGACTGAGGGTAACGCCGACTTTCTTTTTCGCAACGCCCGCAAGTCCCTTGATGGTTCCACCACTTCGCGATGACACGCGATGAACGTCGAGTATAGTCATCGTTGCGACACGACTTCAACGAAGCGGGTTCGGAACAGAGGCGATCATGCTTTTCGAATGGAGGTCTCTACCGGGTGCAACAATTTTTTTTAAAAAAAATTGTTGGAATTCGAACTTTTTTGATCGGTGTGTGGTGTGCTTTGTTAGCATCTTGCCTTATCGCAATAAGCAATGCAGCTGGAGAGAGCATAGACGCTACTTTGGGAGTAATTCTCTTTCGTCGTCAAAGATTTGGGCGATGTCCGTTGTCTCTTAGGTGGTACGGTATATTTCTGCGGCTGGCACGGTATATTGATCCTGTCGGCTTTTTTGTACGCAGGGCTTTCGCCTAATGGGGCTGACTTCGTATGGTGTGTTTACGAGATCGCTGTGCATTGCACGAGCATCAGCGATCATGCCGAAAAATTGCATCTGTACCGGATGTCAGTGCACAACAGTGGGACTCCTCGACAAGGATCTCACGCACAAGGATGTGGCCGCTTAATCAGAAGGAGTTGATCAATGCATCGTTTTAATCCAGAGCTCGCAGTGGTCTTGGAGGCATCCCGCGTTAAGGGGTATGCGACTTTCCAGCTTCTGAATAAATATTTGCCTGATGAAGGTGGCGAGCCAGAGATGGTTCACGAGTTGATCGCGTGTTTGGATGACGCGGGACTGGACATCGTTGATGAACCGACTCCAGAAGAGAAGGCGGCGGCAGAAACTGTGCCTCAATCGATGATTGAGCCTGAGCCTCAGTCTTCTTCTCGCGATCCGATTCGGATGTATCTCAGTCAGATGGGGCATATTCCTCTTCTGTCGCGGGAGCGAGAAATTTTTCTGGCCAAGCAGATCGAAATGACGCGGAAATGGTTCCGCCGGAAGATGATGGAATCGGATCTGGCTGTCAGTATGGCCGTGGAGACGATTCAAAAGGTCTGCCGAGGCGAATTACCGTTCGAGCGGACTTTGCGCACAAGCGAAAGCGAAAATTTGCGTAAGGAGCAGATTCAGGGGCGCATTCCGGTCAACATTCCCACAATCGAACGTCTGTTGGATGAAAACAAGCAGGACTGGGAGCAATTGAAGGGCGTCAAGGCCGTCGCTGATCGCAAGGAGCTCAAGCATCGGATGGCCCGTCGTCGCCGCAAGCTCTGTTGGTTGATAGAAGAACTGAGCGTTCGAACTCAGCGGTTACAGCCTGTGTTGCGTCGTTTGGACCAAATCGCCAAGCGAATCGCCGAACTGCGGGCTCACATTCAGAAATTGTCCGAACGGCATAGCGTCGCTGCGCACAACGAAGCCGAAATCTGCCGCCGAGAGTTGAGCGACATTGTGGAGATGACGCGGGAGTCGCCGGATGATTTTTGTGATCGAATGGCTAGGGTTATGGCCAAATACGATGCTTGGACGCGAGCCAAACAACAATTGTCGGGCGGAAATTTGCGTCTTGTGGTTTCCATTGCAAAAAAATATCGCAACCGCGGTCTAAGCTTTCTGGACCTGATCCAAGAGGGGAATGCCGGCTTGATGCGTGGAGTTGAAAAGTACGAATACCGCAGAGGATATAAGTTTTCAACGTATGCGACATGGTGGATCCGACAAGCGATCACTCGTTCTGTTGCCGATCATGCGAGGACGATTCGGATTCCGGTCCACATGTTTCAGTGTATCTCCATGCTTAAAGCCAAAAGTGAGGCGATCCGTCAGGCCTCCGGCCGTGACCCCAGTATGGAAGAGCTCTCCGAGGCTGTTGGCATGTCCCTCGAAGAGACCGAACGGATCATGAAGACTTGGAAGCATCCGATTAGTCTCGATACCCCGGTGGGTGAAAGCGAAGACGCCAGCTTCGGCGACTTTTTGGAAGATGACAATGAGTCTAGCCCGGCGGACTCGGCGATGCGTGAGATGCTTCGGGATAAGATTGAAGTCGTCCTGAGGAGTTTGACCTATCGCGAACGCGAAATCATCCGCTTGCGTTATGGCTTAGGCGATGGATATAGCTACACTTTGGAAGAGACCGGTCGTATTTTTAAGGTCACACGAGAGCGTATTCGCCAAATTGAATCGAAGGCTCTCCGCAAACTTCAGCATTCGACCAGAGCGGATCATCTGAAGGGTTTCGTCGATGCCATGTACCCTAACAGCGTCGGTGCCGTTGCGGAGGCCGGCGATGCTGCGGAATTGGATGCACAAGGTCTGCTCGTCGTAGCGGAATAGTCGTGACAGACAAGAAGCTGTAACAACCAATCCCAGGTGACCTCATTCACGCTTCTCGCGGTATTATCGTCGCCGCGGGAAGCATTTTTGTTGGCCCAGGTGTCCCGTTACGTGTCAGCGATCTTGAGGGTGTTGCCATCTCCATTCCGATTCTTGAGAAGATCCGATAAGCTTTGATCGGTGATCTTTTCGTCGCTTGCGTTGCACCCTTGGCAGCCTATAATCGGGCGACGCTTTTGGTCTGGTGAGTTGCCATAAAAGTGACATCTTGATGGTGCGATTATCCCCACAACGAAATTACAGTGAGCCAACCATGCCTTGGTTGAGGAACTTCGGAGAATGGTCTCGGAACGTTTGGAGTGCCGTTTCCACATTGTTGTTTGGCATGTGCGTGACTGCCCGGACGATGCTGATCACGTATC
>Ga0315287_10008052_pt1 | contig 10615 bp, 11 predicted proteins | sample YL17G11_0_MG_FD_205037 | JGI IMG/M metagenome (GOLD analysis project Ga0315287, IMG submission 205037) | Sediment microbial communities from Yellowstone Lake, YNP, Wyoming, USA - YL17G11_0 | ecosystem: Environmental > Aquatic > Freshwater > Lake > Sediment | place: USA: Wyoming | collected...
CATAGTAATGGAACTAACGTATCTTTATTGAACTGGGGTGTATGCGTTTATCAGCCCCAACAAAGTTCCGCAACCTATATTTGGAACAATATAGCTGGTGGAGCTAGTAATAATAATGTTGACGTTTTAGATATGATTTCCGGCGGCGAGGCGCCTTATTATAACCAATACGATGTTCAATCTTATGCCCAGCGACCCCAAAACTGGCAATACCGCAATGACGGGATGGTTTATTCATATACTCCCTATCCCTATCCGCATCCTTTGACCTTGGGCGGCGCTCCCGACACCACCCCGCCTGCGGCACCCAGCGGCGTCGTTGTCAATTAGATAAATTTTAAATCAATTAATAAATGCTAATCGGCATTGAGGCGCAAAGCTTGGAAGGGAATCGCACCGGCGTTGGCCGGTATCTTTTTAATTTGTTGCGCGAGTGGCAGACGGCAGGTCGCGAAAAGCAAATCGCTGATTGTCGATTTATTTTGTATTTCAAAGACGAAATTCCGGCAGATTTACCAAAATCGGATTTATTTGAAATGAAATTATTGAAGACCTTGAGTAAGGCATGGTTTATTCATCGGGCGCTGCCGCGCGCAGCTAAAAAAGATAAAATTGATATTTTGTTTTGCCCGGCTTACGTGGCGCCGCTATGTTATCGCGGTAAAATTGCACTCACTTTACACGACATTGTTTACGAGGCGCATCCGGAATGGTTTAACTGGCAAAGCAAAGCGGACAAGATTTTGCTTAGATGGGTTTCAAAAAAGGCCGCCAAAAAAGCCGCTATAATTTTTGTGCCTTCGGAATTCACGCGGCAGGAAGTAATTAAAAATTATCGGGTGCCATCGGAAAAGGTGGTTTTGACCTACGAAGCCGTTGATTCATCATTGCGGTTTTTGGTTAAAGATGAGAAAGCGTTAGCGAGCGTAAAAAATAAATACGCACTTAAGGAAAAATTTATTTTTTTCGCCGGCTCAATTTTTTCGCGTCGGCACATTCCGGAAATCATTGAAACGTTTTCAAAATTTGCCCAAAAACGCGGCGATTTTCAGCTGCTGCTTTGTGGAAAAAATTATACCAGCCCCTGGGTAAATATTGATCGGCTGATTGAGCAAAAAAACTCAGCTTTAGGCCGGCAGGCAATTTTGCGGGTTGATTTTGTCGCTGATAATGAGTTAAAATTACTGTATAACGCCTGCGCGTTTTTTGTTTGGCTTTCCGATTATGAAGGTTTTGGTTTGCCGCCGCTTGAAGCCATGAGCTGCGGCGCGCCGGTTATTTCAAGCGACTCGTCTTCTCTACGAGAAGTTATTAACGGCGCGGGCTTATTGATTAAAAATAATTCTGATACGGAAGAAATTTGTCAGGCGATGCAACGGTTGGCGGAGGACGATGTTTTACGGGCAGAATTAATCCGGAAGGGAAGTGTGCAGGCAGTAAAATTTTCATGGCAAGAATGCGCAGAGAAAACGCTGCAATTATTAATTTCCAATATAAATGTCTAATGCCTAATTTTTAAATTATTTTGGGCATTTGAAATTTAGTCATTGAACATTTTTATAAATTAGGAATTTTGAAGAAATATTTCACTCCGCTGAATATAATTTTAGTTTTAGAGGCGATTAGCGCGTTTTTAACTGCGCTCGGCCTTATACCTCGTGAGGCGATTTTGGTTTGGACGGGAGTCGCGATTTTTTACATGATTTTTTCTCCGGTTGAAGATTCTTTGTGGCTTGCGGTTGCCTCTATCCCGCTTTTTGCCGCTTTGCCAATCAGCGAAAACTTTGATTCTATGGCTACTTGGCGTATTTTGGTGGCGGTTTTATTTTCAGTCTGGTTTTTTAAGCGGAATATTTTTACTCAAATCAAGCAGTTTAATTTTGGGAAAATTTTGACAAAAGAATATTTTAAGCAAAACGCGATAAGCTATCTGACGGTGCTGTTTTTGTTTATTGGCGCATTGTCTGTTATCGCGGCCGGCTATAAACTGCTGGCAATAAAAAAGCTGCTTTTTCTCATAAATATTTTTTTGCTCTTTTTAGTAGTAAGGGATTTGGGTAAAACGCGGGAAAGTATCGTAAGAATCTGGCAGGCAGCGGCGACTGGCGGAGCAATCGTTTTGGCCGTGGCGTTGGCGCAGTTTACTGCTGTTCTATTGGTACCGCTTTTTTCTTTCTGGCAATTCTGGGCCGAAAAAGTAATCGTCGCCTTTTACGGGCAAAATTTGGCGCATCTCTTGTCCCGTTCTAACACCTGGTTTGCTTACTACGCCTCAAATCCTCCCGCTTTGCGTCTTTTTTCCGTTTTTCCGGATTCGCATTCATTTGCTATGTTTTGTATGATGCTGGTGCCGATTCTTTTGGGCTTGGTTTTATATTTTGAAAAACAAAAAAAACAAAGAATACTTTTTTGGTCACTTGCTGTTTTAGCTTTGGGCGGCATTGTGCTTTCTGGCTCGCGAGGCACTTGGCTCAGTATCGTGCCGGTGATTCTTTGCGCAATCTATCTTTATGGGAAAAGAATTGAACCGTTGTTGGTGAAAAAGGTCTTATCTGGATTTGCGGTTTTTATCGTGTTATTTGTCGTTTCTGCCGGTTATCCGCCACTGCTTTACAAATTTCAATCATGGCAGACGGGCGAAAATGCCTCAACCACTTTTAGTTTTTTTGAACGCGCCCGCTCAATTTCTGACGCGGAAGAAATTTCCAATAAAGGGAGAATGGAAATTTGGCTCGCGAGCTTAAAATCAATCAGCCAGCGGCCGATTATCGGCGTGGGGCTTGGCAATTATGTTAAGGTTCTGGGACAGGATGCCTCGGCGGCAAAACAAGGCGCCTCGGCGCATAATCTTTATCTGGACTTTGCTTCCGAAATCGGAATAATCGGCGTGCTGATTTTAGTTGCGATATTCGTTAATATTTTGTATACTAGTTGGGCGGTGTTTCGGCGCAGCGACGCAAATTACGCCAAACTTTACGGGCTGGTATTCGGTCTTTATTTTTTGTGGATTTCGGCTTATAGTTTTTTTGATGTCGTGCTGCTAAACGATAAAGTGTTGTTGTTTTTGATGGTCACTTTAGCCGCGCTTTATAGTTTAAAAACGTTAATGAAAGTTAATAATTCCTGAAAAAATGTCTGATAGCGGATTGACAACTAAAGAAGAAGAGCTTATAGAGGAGCAGGGATGGAAAGAATTCCGGCAAGAGAGAAAAAGGCCGCTTTGGAAAAAATTTGCCTTTGGTTTTTGGATAACTTTTTTGATTATCTTGTTGGTGGGTATCGGTGCAGCTTTGGTTTACAAAACCGGTTTCACTTTTTCCCAGATGAACGTGGGTAATTCGTCTGGCATTCTGCCGTTGACAGAAGATGAAGCCACTCCCTTGCCTGACAGCGACCGGTTGAATATTCTTGTTTTGGGACTGCGCGGCGAAGACGATCCCAACGGCGGTTTGTTAACCGATTCCATAATGGTTTTGAGCATTAAAAAATCAACCAAACAGGTAGCGCTGATTTCTATCCCGCGCGATTTATATATCACCATGCCCGGCCAGAACTATAAAGAAAAAATAAATTTTGCTTATGCGTTGGGATTTGAGAAAAAAGGTGCGGTCGACGGAATGTATCTAAGTAAAATAGCGGTGTCGCGCGTGACCGGCCTCTATATAAACAATGTCATTGCCGTTGACCATACCGCTTTTAAGGAGATAGTTGAAATCGTGGGAGGCGTAGACGTGTATTTGGATAAGCCTTTCAGCGAAAAAGAACAATTCGCCAAAGAAATCCTGATTGATTTACCTGCCGGTCTGAATCATCTGGGCGGCCAGACAGCCTTATATTTTGTTCGCGCCCGTTATTCCACTAACGATTTTGACCGGGCGCGACGCCAGCAGATGGTGTTTCTGGCGGTAAAGGAAAGAGCCATGACCTTGGGCGTGCTTGTTAATCCAGTTAAAATCTATCAGCTGTTGGACTCAATGGGCCGTAACATAAAAACCGATATGAGCGTCGGGGATATAAAAAATTTAGTGGGTCTCGCGCAGGACGTTGATTCAAAAAAAGTCATACATAAAGTTTTTGACGTCGCACCTGAAGGGTTGCTTTACGCCAGTCAGTCACCGGCCGGCGCTTATATTCTCCTGCCTGTTGGCGATAATTTCCAAAAAATTCAGGAAGCTTGCAATAATATTTTTAATTTTTAAAATCGCCGAATAAGCATTAGCTGCGCATTATGAAAAAAAGATTTTTTGCGGCAATTTTAGCGGTTGTTATTTTGGCCGGCACTTTCTACGGCGGTTTCTGGTACGGAAAAAATAGCCGCCCTTCAATTGAAAAAGTCATCGGCATTCAGAATCTAGAAGCGGGCAAACCCTCGAGCGTTGATTTCAGCCTGTTTTGGGACGCTTGGGCGCAGATTCAGGAAAAGTTCGTCAACCGGCAGAATCTGGATTATCAAAATATGGTTTACGGCGCGATTTCCGGAATGCTGGCATCGTTAGACGACCCTTATACCATTTTTATGACGCCGCAGGAAAATAAGGATTTTTCTCAGTCGCTTCAGGGAAATCTTGAGGGAATTGGCGCCGAAATCGGCGTTCGCAAAAACGTTTTAACGATTGTTTCGCCGCTGGAAAATTCTCCCGCTCAAAAAGCGGGGTTGCTCGCCGGCGATAGAATTATTAAAATCAACGACGAACTTTCTAGCGGTATGTCTGCGGAAGAGGCCGTCAGTAAAATCAGGGGTCCCAAGGGCACGGAGGTGAGGTTAACGATTGTCCGCGAGGGCTGGAGTGAATCAAAAGAAATAAAAATTGTGCGGGACATTATCAATATTCCCATTGTGAAAGTGGAAATGAAAGAGGTGAGTCCCGGCAAGAAAGTTGCGTACATTGCACTTTATCAGTTTACCGATAATTCCGCCGCAGAGTTTGAAAAAGCGGCGCGGCAGGTTTTGACTTCCGAAGCGCAGGGGATTATTCTTGACCTGCGTGACAATCCGGGCGGCTATCTGGATTCGGCGGTTGATATTGCCAGTTGGTTTTTATCCCGAGGCGTTTTAGTGGTGAGTGAGGATTTCGGAGACGGAAAAAAGACCGAGCATCAAAGCAGCGGCCTTAATAAGCTGGGTTCCTATCAAACAGTAATTTTAATCAATCAAGGTTCGGCTTCGGCTTCGGAAATTTTGGCCGGCGCTCTGCGCGACGACAAGCAAGTAAAGCTGGTGGGTAATAAAAGTTTCGGCAAGGGTTCGGTGCAGCAATTGGAGCAGATGCGCGGCGGCACATCACTTAAAGTGACGATTGCTAAATGGTTGACACCCTCCGGTCATTCAATTATGGACGAGGGTCTTGAACCGGATATCCAGGCTGATTTGATTAAAGACGACATTGATAACGGCCGCGACCCGCAGCTGGATAAAGCGCTGGAATTATTCAAATAAATTTTTAGACGCTTAGTCTCTGCGTTAAGGATAAAAGGGTAGTTGGTAAAAGTTAAAATATGGCTAAAATTTTTAGTAGGCGCAATTTGAGATGAGAAAAGCTTTAGCCATCATAGTTTCTGGTGTAGTTCAGGGAGTTTTTTTCCGCGTTAATGTCCGGCAGAAAGCGCGGGAGCTCGGGCTTTCGGGCTGGGTGCGAAATGAGCCGGACGGCACGGTAAAAATTTTAGCTGAGGGCGAAGAAGACAATTTGAAAAAAATAATTGCGTGGTGCTATAATGGAGCTGAGGGCGCGCGTGTCGATCGGCTGGACGCTAAGTGGGGGAGAGCGGCCGGCGAGTTTACGGAGTTTCAAATAAGAGGGGGCGTCAAACCCTGTAGTTGTTAATTCGCTCGAAAAAACAAAAACACGTTTTTGTTTTTTCGCTCGCTCACGTCGCAAATAAAATATGATCAGAAATTCACTTATGAAAATAATACTTCTTCAAGACGTTGGAAAGTTAGGTAAAAAAAATGACGTTAAAGAGGTAGCCGACGGCCATGCCCGCAATTTTTTATTTCCGCGCGGTTTGGCCAAACCGGCGACCGAGGAAGCGCTTAAACAGCTGGAAATAGAAAAAGAGGCGGCGACTAAAAAAGCCGAGGAGGATTTGAAAATAACCGAAGGATTGGTAGCGCAGGTTGACGGACAAGAAATAGAAATATTGGTTAAGTCCGGCAAAGGTGGCAAGCTTTATGGCTCAATTACGCCGGCAAAAATTGTCAATGCGTTGAGTGAAAAGGGTTTTGAGATCAAGAAAAGTCAGGTGAAATTAGATAAGCCGATCAAGGAAGCGGGTGAATACGATGTCGCCTTGGAATTGGACCACGGCCTTGAAGCAAAAATAAAACTAATCGTGATTGAGCAGGCGGCCGACGGATTAGCAGAAGAAGACGTTTTGGCTTAGCCAAATTTAAAGTAGCCTCCGTTCCATTAAAAAATGACGCCGTACGAGGGCGTCATTTTTTTAAAATAAGAATTAGCGATGTGTTACTTTGCCGGCATCACATTGACAATTTTCGTCAGCCGTTTAGCACCGGTAAAGCGCGGCAGCTTTCTGGTGGTAAATTTAACAATGCCTTCAGCAATTGAATAAAGGGTATCATCGGAGCCGCGGCGGACATTTTTGCCGGGTTTGAAATTCGCGCCCCGCTGGCGTACAATAATACTGCCGGGTTTGGCAGTTTGGCCGGCAAAGAGTTTAATGCCTAAATATTTTGGTTGAGAATCGCGGCCTAACCGAGTTGAGCCGGCCGCTTTAGTATGCGCCATAAACCAACAGAAAAATCAAAAAATAAAAAAGTTAAATTATACTCAGTGAGTATAGCAAATAAAAACCCAGATGTCAATTGGCGGGTTAAATAAAATAGGGGACTGGCTTCGAGCCAATCAAGCCGATATAGCGATTGTTGTTGGCTTTATTTTGGTGGCTTTAATCGCTTTTGGCGCGGGTCGCCTGACCGCTCCGGAAATTGTGCGCAATCCCGTTGTAATTGAGGAACCGAATGCTTCGAGTTCTGTAAATTTATACGGTGGCGTTTCACAAACTTTAAGCGGAGCGGGGGAGAGTATCGCTCCAAAAAGCCAAAAAGGGATTTTTGTGGCCAGCCGCAATAGTAAAAAATATCATTGGCCTTGGTGTTCTTGGGCGCAAAAAATTAAGACGGAAAATCAAATTTGGTTCAATTCCGAAACCGAAGCGCAACAAGCCGGCTATTCCCCATGCACCTGTATCGCCAGCAAAGCGCCGGCGGGGTATAACTCCGAATGACTGAAAGAGACACCGCGCGGTGTCTCTTATGTTTTTTCTTTTTTCACCGAAAAACTTTTGTATTCTTTATCAAGTTTTTTTGCTTCTTCAATTTTGGCGCGGGCGGATGCCGGTACTTCTTTAGCGACTTTTTTTAATTTGGCATCGTCAACTTTCAAAATTTCCTGCCATTTGCCGAGCGGCTCAAGGATCTGGCGGAGCAAATCAGGGTCGTATTTGAAACGCTGAATAAGCTTGCGCGTGATATAGCCGTCTTCCGAGAACAGCCGTTCCATTTGCGATTGGTCCATAAACAGACTGAAAGTGCCTTTCATTTCCGCCAAACGTTTTTCCTTTTGACCGATTTCGTCGTCTAACGAAATATATTCGTTAAGAAGTTTTTTTATATCTTGGTCGTTGAAAATTATTTTTTGTTCAATGAATTTATGTTTGAAAAGCGGGCAGTACCTTTGATAGCCGCACCAGTCACAGAGGGGATTGGGCCGCGGCTCAAATTTTTCGGCTTTTCGGGCCTTAACGATTTCTTCCAGCTCCCGGATGGCGTTTTCCTTGGTGACGGCCAGCTGTTCGGCGTTACGCATGGCGGAGAGCTTTTCGCCGTGTTTCAAAAAATAAAAGCTTACCTTTACCGGCCGGTTTTCTTTTTCCAGCATCGGCCACTGATTTATCGTGCCCAAATGATAAATAGCCAGCTGTAGGTCATTCTCCACGGCTTGCTGTGAAGGCATCTTTTTGGCGGTCTTATAATCGATCACTTCAAATAGACCATCACTCGTTTTATCAACGCGGTCAATTTTGCCGGCCAGTAAGTGTGTTTCACCGGCCGCTTTTAGCGGTACGGCAAACGATGTTTCCAGCGCCACGATATTGAAATTAGCCGGATAGTTTTTGGCGTAATAGTCTTTAAGTATTTTCACGCCCTGGCTGAAATTGGTGCTGGCTTCCAGCTCGCTCGTATAATTTTTTTGGTCCCAGTTGTCAGCAAAAAATTTCAGTATTTCTTCTTCGGTTGGAATAAGCAGGCCCGGTTCATGGAGCTTTTTTAAAGTGCTGTGAATGAGTGTGCCAAAAAGCGCCTCCTTTGACTTCGGGGTTCTTATTCGTTCAATGTATTCAAATTTGAACTTCAGCGGACAGCGCTGAAAAGTTGCCAGCGCCGAATAAGATAAACGCATAATCTTTTTAGATTCAGAAATAAAACTTGCACCAAACTTGTTTTAGTATTTGGGATGACGATATAATGATAACTAATTTTAGCACTTTATTTTAAGAGAGGCAAAATTTTTGACTCGCGACTAAGGATACCTTTAAAGATATGCGATGGTATTATCGGGGGAGAGGGGTAAAAAAACGATTCCATTTTTTATATTTTATATAGAAAAATATATTTTATATAAAATATAAAAAGATAAAAATATTTCATGGAATTGGTTATTTAAATATTTGAAGAACTATCAAGGTTGCTTAGCTAAGCTTAATGGAGCTGTGGATAACTTTTCAGGGGACTTTGTCAAGTACGTAGAGAGAGCGTCGCACAAGATAGCTTTTGCGACGTATTTATATACAAAATAAGAAGGGCCTCTCGCCCGTCTTGATTTTTTAAATTTTGTTGACTTTTTGATTAGTTATCTGTTTGCGTGCTGTTTTATTTCGAAAAGATATTTTTTATTTCTAAAAATATTATGGAAATTTTATTTTTTATCATTATCACTGCTCTATTTGTTGTGTCGGTCACCATATTTTTCAGTTCTTGGATTCGTTGGTTGGCTTGGCGTCGGGCTTCGGTCTTAGCCGTTTCCTTGGCTGACTTGGAGGCCTCGCTGAAGGTCTGTTCAAGCCGGTTTTGCGCTTTTTGCATTAAGGTTTGTACCCTGGCCTTGATCTGTTCCCCGGCCGATAAATTATTAGCCGAATTTGACGGGTTTACAGGGCCCAAATCCGACGCGGCGGTTAAATTAGCATTACCGGCATCCAAAACCCAGTCCTGCGCTAAGATTGGGGCTTTAGGGGCGATAAGGACAGTCAAAATAAGGACAGTCATAGGCACTGTCAGTATTCGGCTTATTGTCCGGCGCTTTCTAATATTATGTCGCACAATATTTGATAGCTAATAATGCTCTGTTAGCGTTCTGGTCGCAAGATGTCTCCTGCTCTAACTAAAAATTACTATGAAATAAATTATCGGTCAAATCGATTTTCTTTGACAAGGCGAGGCGCGTATTATACGATAAGCCAATATACAGTTCTCTTTGAAATAGCTACAGAATACCTTTTTGAAATAAGGAGGCGCTATGTCTTCTACGGTAAGCCCGGGGCATTACGTTAAAGTGCATTATCGGATGAATAAAGTGACAGAGGGTATTGTTAGCGCGATTGAAAGAGCGCTGGAGGGCGTTCGTGCCATCGTCGTTGAATGCAGCGACGGAAAGACGGCAGTGATTACGAATAAAGACATTTCGCTTATTTTTGTGCGAAATTTAGAAGGAGGTGCCGTAACTTGGACGTTGGCACAATTATAAGCGCAAACGTACCGAAAAATAAAAACCCGTTGGTCAAAAACCAGCGGGGTTTTATTTTTTACTGCTTCAGTTCACAAAATTATTTTCTTGCCCCCAGATATTTTTGAGCGCGTATGCAATTACAAATACGACAACGGATTCAGCGGGCCGCCTAGCGGTACCGGTCCGTACCATTTTTGTTCAATGGAAAAAGTATTAGCGGCATAAACCGTAAAATGCAGATGCGCGCCGGTGGAATAGCCGGTTGAGCCGGCATAGCCGATAACATCGCCGGTCTTAACTTTTTCGCCAACACTTACCGATTGTGCCGACAGATGCCCGTACATCGTTACCAAGCCGTTAGCGTGAGTAATGGTTATCCATTTACCATAGGAATATTTTCCTAAATTACCGACTCCGGAAACCGTTCCGTTCAGCGCCGCGCGTATTGGATCACCAAGCTCGGCATCAATATCAATGCCGTTGTGGTAGCCGCCGCTACCATTATTGCAGGCCGGATAGGAGCGGACGGCAAAGCGTGTCTCAAGACAACCGAAGTTTTGCGTCAGATTTCCCTGAAGCGGCCAAGCGAGTACTTTTGTTCCGGCAATCGGAATGGAATTTGGATTGATGGCCAGACGCAGTTTTTCTTCCGTCACGAAAATTTCTTTTTCAATCTGGTCGCGTTTTTTTTGCAGGTCGGTGAGCATTGTCTGGTACTGCTTTTCTTGACTTTTGGTCGTGGTCAGTAAATCCTGTTTTTCGCCTTTTTGATTGTCTAAAACCGAACTTTGGCCACGCAACTGAGTTCTTAAGCCCTCCAGCGCCGTTTTTTGATTTTCCTCTTCCAATTTCTGGTTTTCCAATTG
>Ga0315287_10008055_pt1 | contig 10613 bp, 9 predicted proteins | sample YL17G11_0_MG_FD_205037 | JGI IMG/M metagenome (GOLD analysis project Ga0315287, IMG submission 205037) | Sediment microbial communities from Yellowstone Lake, YNP, Wyoming, USA - YL17G11_0 | ecosystem: Environmental > Aquatic > Freshwater > Lake > Sediment | place: USA: Wyoming | collected...
AATCAATAGTAATGAGGAAAGGGAACTTTACCGCCGCACCGAGGCGGAATTTCTTGGGAAGGGGATAAACTTTTTCCGGATCTAGCGACAAAACTTTATCTCCCGCTTCAAATGAAGTGATCCAGCGATCGGTTATCGGTGTCCAGGAAGAATTCTGTCCGGGCTGCAGCAGAGTGTCGACTTCAGAAGTGCTAAAATCTCGATGATCGTAATAGGCGGAAAGGCCGTTCCCCTTCATCGTTAGGGTAGCGCCATTAATATTTTCCAGTGCCATCCCAACGGTGAACATGTCTGATATATCATACATAAAACCCAGGTCCATCCGAGTGGTGTTGCCGCTATAAAAGCCACGGTATTTAGCATTGGCCACTACATCACCGGCGGGCAGAATGATTTGTTTTCTTGAATAACCGGCCGAAGTTCCATATTTGTCCGGATCTGCCAGCCAGCTGGTGCCCGAAGAAGGATCGTCCGGATTAAAATTCGGGACATAAAACAGCTGGTCGGGAACGTCAGAATTGACCACCGTTCTAACATCATTATTGATCTCGGCGTTAGCAGAAATGGGAATAAAATTTAGACCGGCATAAAACTTTTTATACTGGGTGGCTATTGTTCCGGTATAAGGGGATTGAATATTAAGGCTGTCCCTTAATTCACTGACTCCGGTCAGTGGAATGGTAACTTCCTGGGTCAAAAACCCGCCCCAGGCGGCGGTGGTGGTTTCGGGTGTAGTGGTAATTCCTCCGGAAGTAATAGTATATTTTAGTTTACCATCGGTGGCAACGGCCATATTCCCCATACTCTTACCATAAAGGTTCAACCCAACCCGGCCGGTGACCGGGAAATTGCCGGCTAACGCGATATCCGCGTCGATCGGATTATTAGAAGTAAAACCGACAATCAGCCAGTCATTCATCCTCTGGGCCGCAGAGAAATTGATGCCGGTGCCGGAGGTGGAATAATTTAAATTGGATTGGATCTCAACTTCTTTGGTGGCCAGTCCGATCCCGGTTACCGCGTTGTAGGGGCGGAAAAATAAGGCATAATCCATGGTAGCTTTGCCTGAAATCCCGCTGCCAGCGCCGACTTCAAAGGTGCCGCGTTTTTCTTCGACCTTGCTGATCTTATTATAACTATAAGCGTCGGCCGGGCTAAAGATCGAAATCGAAGCTTCGGTCAGTTTTACTTTGCCCAGCGAGGCCGGGTTCCACAGAACCGATTTTAAACCGCAGGAATAGGCGCTGTAATAACTGCCCAGTCCAGGGTATGGATCTTCGATCGGAGGGAGTTTTAGATTAATGCGGCCGTAAGGGAAATTAACATCGGCGGCTTGTGCGGTGGAGCCCACCACAAATAATAGCACCAGGAGGGTTATGCCATTTCGTAAATTCACTGCTCGCATTTTATTTTAGATGAGCATTTTTGTCAAGCGGTAATCAGCGTGTTATAATGTCCCGGTCAGATGCAAAAAATTGCGCATAAAATAATCGGTCTAACCGGACCGATCGGTGCCGGCAAAGATCAGGTTGCCAAGGTCCTGAAAAAGTGCGGCGCGATGGTTATTGATGTTGATAAGCTCGCCCATACATTATATTATCCTCAATCCCCGCTCTGGGTGGATTTATTCAGAGTCTTCGGCTCCAAAATATTGAAAAGGGGAGGAGCAATTAACCGGAAAAAGCTGGGAGAAATCGTTTTCGCGGACAAAAAGATGCTTCAGCAACTTAATAAAATAGTGCATCCAGCTTTGAAGGAAGCAGTAATCAGGGAACTCGAAAGCCATGCCTGCCGGCAGGCAGGCAGTAAGCCGATGATTGTAGTCAATGCCGCGGTGCTAAAGGAGATCGGGCTGGTCGATCTGGTTGATGAAGTATGGCTGGTCACGGCTTCAAAAGAGAAGCGTTGGAAACGCCTGATCAAATCCGGTTTATCAAAGGAGAACGCACTAAGAAGGATCAATGCCCAGGCTTCGCAAAAAGATTATCTCAAGATAGCGGATTTAGTTATCAAAAATGACGGCACCATCAAAGAGTTAAATGAAAAAGTTCGAGCTGGTATCGAGTTATAAACCCCAGGGCGATCAGCCCAAGGCGATCCGCCAGCTGGTAAAGGGGCTGGAAGACGGGAATAAATACCAGACCCTGCTGGGGATCACCGGGTCCGGCAAGACCTTTACCATGGCGAACGTGATCGCACAGGTGCAGAAGCCGACGCTGGTCATCTCTCCCAATAAAACGCTGGCCGCCCAGCTCTGCCAGGAATTCAGGGCTTTCTTCCCAGACAATGCGGTCGAATATTTCGTCTCCTATTATGATTATTACCAGCCGGAAGCATATATACCGCATACAGATACTTACATAGAAAAGGATTCTTCTATTAATGAAGAGCTTGACCGCCTGCGCCACGAAGCGACCATGTCGCTGATCTCGAGGAAAGATGTGATCGTGGTGGCTTCGGTCTCCTGCATTTACGGATTGGGCACCCCTTCCGATTACCTCAAAGCGATGCTGATGCTGCGGGTGGGCGAAGTTCATGACCGGGAAGAAATAATCCGGCATCTGGTCTCAATAAAATATGAAAGGAACGACTTTGAGCTCATGCGCGGGCGGTTCCGGGTGAGGGGGGACGTGATCGAGATCCTCCCGGCTTATGAAAAGAATTTATTGCGCATTGAGCTGGATGGGGACAGTATTGCTAGAATATCGGAACTTGAGCCGGTGGCCGGCAAGAAGCTGATGGAGCGGGAATCGGTCGCGATCTTTCCGGGGACCCATTATGTCACTTTTGAGGACCGGCTTGAAGGAGTGATCGAATCAATTAAAAAGGAGCTCGTCTCCCGCCTCGAGGAGCTGAGCGGCCAGAATAAATTGGTAGAGCTCCAGCGGCTGGAACAGCGCACCAAATATGATATCGAGATGATCCGCGAGATGGGATACTGCTCGGGGATCGAAAATTATTCCCGGCACCTGGACGGCCGAAAACCCGGTCAGCCGCCTTCAACCCTTTTGGATTATTTTCCAGATGATTTTATTATATTTATTGATGAATCGCATATCACTCTTCCGCAACTGCGCGCTATGTCTGCCGGCGATAGGGCCAGAAAAGAAACCCTGGTTAATTATGGCTTCCGCTTGCCTTCAGCCAAGGACAACCGGCCGCTGGTATTTGAAGAGTTCCAAAAACATATCAACCAGGCGATCTTTGTTTCAGCGACCCCCGGACCATATGAACATCAGCACTCGAAGCAGATCGTGGAGCAGATCATCCGTCCCACTGGATTGATCGATCCCGCGGTGGAGGTGAGGAAAGCGGAAGGCCAGGTTGAGAATCTGCTGGAAGAAATTAAAAAACGGGTAGAACGCAGAGAGCGGGTGTTGGTGACAACTCTCACCAAGCGGATGGCGGAAGACCTCTCCGAATATTTAAACGAAGCGGGAGTCAAGGTCCGCTATTTACATTCAGATGTGCAAACCCTGGACCGGATCGATATATTGCGCGGTTTGCGCCTGGGTGAGTTCGACGTGCTGGTCGGGATCAATCTGCTGCGCGAGGGCTTAGACCTGCCCGAAGTATCGCTGGTCGCGATCTTGGACGCGGATAAGGAAGGTTTTCTCCGGGGTGAGACCTCGCTGATCCAGACCATCGGCCGCGCGGCGCGCAATGTGAACGGCACTGTTATTCTCTACGCGGAGAAGATGACCGATTCGATGAAAAAGGCCCTGAGCGAAACTAATCGGCGCAGGAAGATCCAGATCGAATTCAACGAGAAAAACCATATCACGCCCCAAACCATCGTCAAAGATGTGGCGGATATTAAGGATCGCATCCGTGAAAGCAAGCTGGCGGAGATCAAACGGCTGAAGGATTTCATGCCGAGAGAAGAAGTCCCAGACCTGATCAAAATGTTGGAAGATGAAATGCAGATGGCAGCGACGGAATTGAACTTTGAAGTGGCGGCGGAGATCAGGGACCGGATCAAGGAGCTGAAGAAGGCGTTTGGGTTAAAAAATTAGATATCAGCTTTGGGCAGATAAACAAAGGTGTAACCGTAACCATCCAAAATCTTGCTGGCTTCGCTAATCGGTTTAGTTGAGATAATGTCAAAAAGGAAATCAATCATTACTGCTGGAACGGGTTTATCGATTGAAATCTCCACCACTCCGGCCGCCTCGAGGCGTTTGGCCCAGCTGGCAGAACCCAGCACCTGGTAACGCTGGACCATATCAGCGGCTCGATTACACAGCCCTCTATTTTCGATGGTAAGAGTAGTGGGAGTAGGAAAATTTTCCGTAAAGGCCTGAATTGATTTGGCAACTCTTTCGCGGCCGGCCGGTTTAAATTTGCGATTTAAATACAGTCTGAAATCGGTCTGTTTTATCTGGCCTAAATTGATGACGATTTTTCCTGCCATTTCTTTATTTCCCTATCTTAAACCAAGTTCGTTTAATAATTTAGATACTTCAAAAGAAAGTTCAATTAAAGGAGCGTTTACTTTCTGTCCAAAGATCTCGAGTTCATAAAAAGCTTTACCCAGATCGATCAATTTTTGAGCGACAGCTTCATCCCATTTTTTACGGATATCTGCCGGAAGGGAAGCAATCAATGCTTTGTATTCCTTGATAGCTTGCTTGTCAACATTCATACTATGAGGGCGAATGGTTTTGCTGGTATTAGATGTTTCTCTTTTTGGATTGGTATCTTCTAGGTTAAGAGCGACAGCTGGTTGAAAATTGATTGCACGATGGAAGATGGTTGTCCCTAATTCTTCTGGAGTGGTTTTATCTTGCAAAATCAGCTTTCTTAAAGCCGCGGTATGGACGGTTAAGTCCCTGCTGAAAGAAAAGTAGCTTTCTCCGATCCCTTTCTTAATTAACCATAGTTTAGCACCGCGTACGATCATGTATTGATATCCTTATTATATTGTTGGAATTTCAATCTTTTTATGGCAGTGCAAATGTGGTAAAATAGGTTATTCTCGGAGGTGTGAGCATGGTAAATTTAGGAAAAGTATTAACCGCGATGGTGACCCCTTTTAAAGCCGATCTTTCGGTTGACTGGAAAAGGGTGGAGGAGATAGCGGATTATTTGGTGACGAATGGCTCAGAAGGCTTGGTGGTTCACGGGACCACGGGTGAATCCCCGACATTAACGCACGAGGAAGAATATGAGCTCTACCGGGTGGTAAAAAAAGCGGTCGGCGGCCGGGCAAAAATTGTCGCAGGAACCGGATCGAACTCCACCGAAACAACAGTCAAATCAAGCCGGGAAGCGGAGAAAATTGGAGTGGATGGCTTGATGGTGGTTGTCCCTTATTACAATAAACCGTCGCAGGAAGGGATGTTTCAGCATTTTAAAGCCGTAGCGGAGAGCACTTCTCTGCCAATAATAATCTACAATATACCGGGGCGGACCGGGATCAATATGACGCCCGAAACCACCGCACGTTTAGCCGGAGTGAAAAATATTGCCGGCTTAAAAGACGCGGCCGGGAATCTTGATCAAACCTCCGCCACGCGGCAGCTCTGTCCGAAAGATTTTACTATCTGGAGCGGGGATGACAGCCTGACCCTGCCGATGCTTTCGGTCGGGGCGTTGGGAATTATCTCGGTGGCCTCTCATATTGTAGGAAAAGAGATCGCTCAAATGGTTAACGCCTATCATTCCGGGGATGTCAGGAAAGCGGCCGAGATCCATCTGCGGCTCATGCCGATCTTCAAAGTGCTATTTATAACTTCTAATCCTTCGCCCGTTAAATACGCGCTGGAACTGGTTGGTCAGCCGGTCGGCAAACCGCGCCTGCCACTGGTTGAACCGAGCGAAAGTGAAAAACAACAGATAAAGAAAGTCTTGCAGGATCTGGGGCTTGTTTAATATCCCTCACCCAAATTTTGATTATCAAAAAGTGATTAATAAACTCCCTCTCCCTCAGGGAGAGGGAGTTGTGGCCCGCCCACAGGTTAGTGAAAAGATGGGTGAGGGCTGGTTAATTTGTCTTCTTTGTTTACTCTTCCTTTTTTTATTTGCCCATTCCTCCTTCGCCTTTTCCTTTGTGGTTTTTGGCGATAATCAGGACGGCGATAGTATTTTCCAAAAAATAATCAACAAGGTTAATCAGGAAAAAGGGGTCGCCTTCGCGGTGAATACCGGCGACCTGGTGCAGAACGGCACAGAGAGTGAATACCTTCATTATAAAGAGCTGATCTCTCAGCTGAAAATGCCGGTGCATAACGCTATGGGGAATCACGATGCGGTTTCTGGCGGCTGGAAAATATTTAAGAAAATGTTCGGACCGGATTACTATTCATTTGATTATGAAGGCGCGCATTTTGTCATACTGGATAATTCTTTCAAGGCCAGTTTTGACAGCCAGCAGTTCGAGTGGCTGAAAAAAGATCTGGCGGCAACCGATGCTCGGCAAAAATTTGTTTTTATGCATCGCCCGACTTTTGATCCTTCCGAGCTCTACAAAAACTACATTATGTCCGGCCGAGAAATCGCGCAGCAATTAATGCAACTTTTTATCAAATATAAAGTCGATTATGTTTTTGCCGGGCACATCCACGGTTACGCCAGATCAGAACGGGATGGGGTGATCTATCTTATTTCCGGAGGGGCCGGGGCGCCGCTCTACCTTCCGCCGGGCTTCGGGGGATTTCATAACTATATCAAAGTGGAAGTAAATAATGATAAAATAAGCGATAAGGTCGTCAGAATAGATGAATAAAGCATTGAATGCCATCACGGAGAGGAATCGCATCGCTCTGGCTTATATGGAGCTGGCGCAGGATAAAGTATTTAAAAAAATGGAAGAAGATGAGCGGTTGAAACTGATCAAAGAAGTGCTGGCGATTGGCGACGAAACAGCGGGCTGGGTCGCGACCGAATATAGCAATAATGATCCGCGCAAGATCGCGGTCAAGATGGGGCTAAGGGTTTTTGGTGAAGAGAAGTCGTCGCTTTCTCGCAGTGAATACCGGCGGGCCCGGAAAGAGATCGCGGTTTCGCGGAAATTCCACGAAAGACTGATGCGGGAAGTAGAATCATCCGAACTCTCAGAAAATTTGCTTAAATTGGTAGTGGCGCACGAACTGTTCCACCATCTGGAAGCGGAGCGGATCGGTGAGGTATACAAACGTTACCGGTTTAAGGCCTGGCAGATTGGCCCTTACGTGCGGGAGAGGTTTATTAAAGGATTGAGCGATGTGGCGGCCCAGGCGTTTACCCAAACGTTGCTGGGGCTGGAGATATCTCCCGCGGTTTTTGATTATCTAACCTATATTCTGTACACGCAAAAAAACTGAGCTTTGTGCGCTCGTGAACATTTGCTATAATTGAAGCATGCCAGCTGATCTACACATTCATTCTTCCCTTTCGGATGGGACCTATACCCCGGAAGAAATTGTAGCGATGGCCGGCCGGTCCGGACTGACCAAGATATCTATTACCGATCACGATTTAACCGACGGGATCGAGAGGGCGGAAAAGGCTGGCAGAGAAGCCGGGGTGGAGGTGATCCCCGGGGTAGAATTTACCACCGATAGTCCGGGGATAGAAATTCATATCCTGGGTTATTTTATAGATTACAGAAACCAGGAGTTTTCGGAAGCATTAAAACAGATTCAAGCGGATCGGGTTCGGCGCATCTATAAAATAGTTGATAAGCTGAAAGAGATCAACATCCCGATCGAAGCCGATGAGGTGTTCGCGCTATCAGGGAAGATTGCGCCCGGACGGCCGCATGTGGCAAAAGTTCTTATCAACAAGGGGATCGTTTCCAGCTTTAAAGAGGCATTCATCCGTTTTTTAGATACGCGGGGACCGGCCTATGTCCCCCATTTTAAGCTGTTGCCCAAAGATACGATCCATTTGATAGCCAAAGTGGGCGGGGTAGCGGTTTTTGCCCACCCGGCGGTCTCAAACTGTGACGCTTTAATTCCCGCTTTAATGGCCGAAGGTTTGAAAGGGATCGAAGTTTATTACGGAGGATATCGGCCGGATCAGATAGAACACTATCGGGAGCTGGCCAACAAATATGGTTTATTGATGACCGGCGGTTCGGATTTTCACGGAGAGAATTCGGGCCGCGAATCAAAATTGGGAGAACTGACCATCCCGGATGAGCTGGTCGAGAAATTAAGAGATGAACACTTACACCGAAATTAGTCTTGAAGCGATAGAACATAATATCGCAGAAGTAAGGAAACTGGCCGCGCCGCCCATCAAGTTCATGGCGGTGGTAAAAGCTAATGCCTACGGTCACGGAGCGGCGGCAGTGGCGCGTGCGGCGGTAGGCGCCGGGGCGGATTACTTAGGAGTGGCCAATCTCAAGGAAGCATTGGAGCTAAGAGAAGCGGGGATCCTGGAACCGATCCTGATCCTGACCGAGTCACCCGTTTCGGTAGCGGACGAGATCATTCAGCACGGATTGACCCAGACCATCTATTCTTTTTCAGAAGCCAACGCACTCTCGGATGAAGCCCAGAAAAGAAAAAAAACCGCTAGAATTCATGTTAAGATCGACACCGGGATGGGGAGGGTTGGGGTTCAGCCTTCGGAGGCGGTGGCATTTATTTCAAAGATTTCCTCTCTTCCTGCTTTAGTGCTGGAGGGGGTTTTTACCCATTTTGCCAAGGCCGAAGATCCGGAAGACCATTTCACCGAAGACCAATTCCAAAAATTCAATCAGATCATTGCCCGCTTGCCGCAGATCCCGATCCGGCATGCCGCTAATTCCGCGGCGGCGGTTTTCCATCCCAAAACGCACCTGGATATGATCCGGGTCGGTCTGATGATGTATGGTCTTTATCCACAGGGAAACTCCCGGCGGGTGGTCAATCTTAAACCGGCTTTATCTTTTAAGTCCCGCATTACTTATATTAAAAAAGTTCCGGCCGGAACTCCGCTTTCTTACGGGAGCACCTATGTCACCCCGTCCGAAACGACCATTGCCACTATTCCGGTCGGATACGCCGATGGTTTTAGCCGGCGTTTGTCCAACCGGGGACAGGTGCTGGTCAATGGGCGGCGCTATCCAGTGGTCGGCCGCATTACTATGGATCTGACTCTGATCAATCTGGGAAATGCCAAAGCCGAAGTCGGTGATGAGGTGGTATTGATCGGCGAACAGGGAGGTCAGGGGATATCAGCGGATGAAGTAGCGGCGCTGGAGGATACCATTAGTTACGAAGTGATCTGCGCCATCGGGAAAAGGGTGCCGAGGATTTATAAATGAACTATATTTCTCTTTATCGCAAATGGCGCTCGCAAAATTTTGATGAGGTCATCGGGCAGCCGGTGATCGTACAGACTTTAAAAAATGCCATCAAGGGCAATCGTCTTTCACACGCTTATCTTTTTACCGGACCGCGCGGAACGGGAAAAACATCGACCGCGCGTATTTTGGCTAAAGCCCTCAATTGTAAAGACGGGCCAACCCCGGATCCGTGCGGTAAATGTTCCAACTGCGAAAAGATCCGGAACGGCCATTCCGCCGACGTGATCGAGATCGACGCCGCCAGCAACCGCGGGATCGACGAGATCCGCGAATTGCGGGAACGGGTGCGCTACGCGCCGCTGGAGGGCAGATATAAAGTCTATATCATCGATGAAGTTCATATGCTGACCCCGGAAGCATTCAATGCTTTGCTGAAAACTTTGGAAGAACCGCCTTCCCATACCATTTTTATCTTAGCTACCACCGAGATCCAGAAGGTGCCATTGACCATTGCCTCACGCTGCCAGCGGCTTGACTTCGCTCGCCTCAAGCTGAATGATATTAAAGGACAGTTGCAGAAAATTGCCGGGGAGGAAGGTTTCGCGATTGAAGAGAAGGCCCTGGATCTGATCGCGCGTTCGGCGGAGGGCGCCATGCGTGATGCTATTTCGCTGCTCGATCAGCTGGTTTCTTTTTCGGGGAAAAATATTACCTATGACGACGTGGTATCGCTTTTGGGGACCGCGGACGAAGAGCTGCTTTTTGGCTTTGGGGAGGCGCTGGCGGAGGGTAAGGTGCAGATAGTTTTGGACCTGATCGGAAAGGGAATGGCGGAAGGCCGTTCTATGCCGCAGGTTACCCGCGATCTTATTTTTCATTTCCGCAACCTGCTGCACCTAAAAGTCGGTTCCGGCGAAGCTTTGGAGCTGACCAAAGATTATCTTAAAAGATTAGCGGTCCAGTCCGAGCGCTTTTCCCTGCAGCGGATCAAAGAGATCATTCGAGCGCTCTCCCGGGCAGAATTGGATATGAAATGGCATCCGCACGCTCGGCTGGTACTAGAAGTCGCCCTGCTGGAACTGCTTGAAATCCGGGAGCCGGCTGCTGATATAAAGCCGGTTTCAAAACCAGAAGTTCGTCCGGTTGAGCCGGAACGGAAAATGAAAATTGCAGCCGAGCCGGTTGCGCAGATCGAAAAAGAAGCTGTTGCTGCCGTAACTCCAACTGGTCCGTTAATTCTGCAGATCAAAGAACGTTGGAATGATATTCTTGAAAGCATGCGTAAGAAGAGCATTTATGGGTATGTTTCTCTGCACGAAAGCGAACCGCTGGAGATTAATCCTCAGGGTAAATTGATGGTTGGGTTCCGCAAAGGTTATTTATTCCATAAGGAGCG
>Ga0315287_10008057_pt1 | contig 10613 bp, 9 predicted proteins | sample YL17G11_0_MG_FD_205037 | JGI IMG/M metagenome (GOLD analysis project Ga0315287, IMG submission 205037) | Sediment microbial communities from Yellowstone Lake, YNP, Wyoming, USA - YL17G11_0 | ecosystem: Environmental > Aquatic > Freshwater > Lake > Sediment | place: USA: Wyoming | collected...
CGAGGCCAAGGTCTGCCGCACCAGTGACATCGAGGCCATCCAGAAGAAGGCCGAGGCCTTGATTGTCAAGGCCTGCAAGAAGGCCGTTGATCTGGCTGTGTCACCCCGGGCAGACCTCAAGAAGCCTGTCTGCCTGCTAGACCGTACCATGTTCTCAAACCTGAAGGTCGAGTCCATGGACACAACACGCAAGCCCGAGGTCCTCATGCCCAAGGAGGAGAATCCTCGGGTCAAGTCCCTGGCAGGCAAGAGCCGGTCTGCCTTTGACCCCAGCGGCAAGCGATTAAAGGACAGCCAGTGCGTGGTCCTGCGCGACGCGATCTTCGAGGCGATCCTGGACCGCTTCTACGTGGACCCTACCCTGGTGGCATACGGCGAAGAAAACCGGGACTGGGGCGGTGCATTTGCCGTGTATCGAGGCCTGACAGAGGCCCTGCCCTACCATCGGCTCTTCAACTCGCCGATTTCAGAGGGGGCCATCGTAGGAAGCGCGGTCGGCTACGGCCTGGAGGGCGGCCGCGCCCTGGTGGAGCTGATGTACTGCGACTTCCTGGGCCGGGCAGGCGACGAGGTCTTCAATCAGCTCTCCAAGTGGCAGTCCATGAGCGGAGGCCTCTTGAAGATGCCCGTGACCGTGCGTGTGTCGGTTGGGAGCAAGTACGGGGCACAACACAGCCAGGACTGGACCAGCCTATGCGCACACATACCTGGCCTGAAGGTCGTGTTCCCTTCCACGCCGTATGATGCCAAGGGCCTGATGTACTCCGCCCTTGTCGGAACCGACCCGGTCATCTTCTTCGAGAGCCAGAGGATCTACGGGATCGCCGAGGAGTTCGTGCCAGGCGGCATACCGGCAGGTTACTACGAGGTCCCGTTTGGCGAGCCGGCCATCCGAAGACAAGGCAAGGACCTGACCATCCTCACAATCGGTGCCACCCTCTATCGGGCAATGGAGGCGGCCAAGGAACTGGAGACCAAATATGGCCTGTCCTGCGAGGTCATAGACGCCCGCAGCCTGGTGCCCTTCAACTATGAGCCGGTGATCGCATCCCTCAAGAAGACGCACAAGATCCTCCTGGCCTCTGATGCCTGCGAGCGGGGAAGCTACCTCCACACCATGGCCTCCAAGATCACGAAGTTGGCGTTCGACGAACTGGACGCCCCGCCCGTCGTGGTCGGAGCCAAGAACTGGATCACCCCGCCCGATGAGATCGAGGACGCATTCTTCCCGTACCCGTCTGACCTGCTGGACGCCGTGCATGAGCACATCCTGCCGCTGAAGGATTACACGGTCAAACGGGACTGCTCCAGCGCAGAACTGACGAAACGGAGTGCCCAAGGGCTATAATGAGTGAAGGGTGAATAAGGCGTTCCGAAACGATAGGTGGTACGTTGAGGTTAAGCAGTGGAAATCCATCCTCTGCTATTCTCAGCAACTCACCGATTTCCCAGGGAGGTATGTCTATAGCCTCCAATCTCCCCTTCATTTCTCGCTCCACATTCACCGCATCGTATCGCCGATGGGAAATGGCAATAAGGACTACTGGGAGACCTTCGAAGACAAGCGGCTTCAACGCACGAATAACGTTACCCTGGAACTCTCGCGAGGTAGTGGAAGCCGTCGACGACGAACGGGCGACTCGACGAACGGAGTTACGAAATTGCGGCCGCTCGGGTGCTGAGAGATAGGTTTCTGGTCTGGTCTGTACCCTGTTTCTTCGAATATTCCGCGTCTAGATTTCCTTTGGCACTCGCCCACAAGGCTCCGCCGATCGCTATGGCCCAGTCACCTCCTGTGTTGCTCCACTCAGATCCTGAGGCCCGGCTTGCATATCGCCCTCATCGGGGCCGTCTTCCCCCAGCCCCACGGCCATGAGATAGCCGCGGGCACGCTCTGCCAACGGGTAACGGTTGACGGCCTGCCAGAACCGCTCTCCGTGGCCTGCGTGCCTCAGATGCGCAAGCTCGTGGACAATCACGTAGTCCAGCACAAAGGCCGGCATGCCAGCCAGGCGGTGCGAGATGCGGATGTGGCCCTGGCTGGGTGAGCAACTGCCGAACCGCCGGTCCTGATTGGTGACCCAGCGGATGGACGTCCAACGAAGGCATCCGTCAAAGACCTCTGCATTGAGCCTCCTGGCCCGCTGGTCCAGGGCCTGGTCGTCCAGGCAGCAGGCCTCGCGCCTGCGTTCGATCCGTTGGCGGATGCTATCGATAAAGGGCTGCAAGGCCTGGTCGTCGAGGTGTGCTGGGGCCAGGATCTCCAAAATCCCGTCCACCTGACGACCTTGGACCGTACGCCTGCGATTGCGACTGCGAATGACCCGGATGTCCATAGCCCTTATCCTCCAGCCGAATGCTGCTCTCTCATCGATCGGTGGGTTGTTCCAGTAGATCCAGGGTCCACGTGGTCTCTATCTGCTTCCGGTAGAAGTCGCGGTACACGCCCTCTCGTTGAACAAGCTCCGCATGCGTACCCTGTTCGACGATCCGGCCATCTCGGCCAGCTCATCCTGGATCTGGATCGTGGTCTGTCTGATCATGGCGCTGAACCGCCGAAAGAAATACAGATACGCCGGAAAGGTGGCCATCGCCACCAGCGACGTGGCCACGTCCAACCGAAACAGAAAGACAAGCACCACCGCAGTCGCCACGGCATCCATCCAGGTATTGGTCAGGGCGCTACCCACCAGATTCTGAGCCAGTTGGACGTCGCTGATCAGGCGGGACACTATCTGACCGGACTTGTTGTGGGAAAAGAACGAGGCTGACAAGCGAAGGATCTTCTCGAACAGATCGCACCGCAGGCGAAAGACTGCGCGGTGGCTGGCCTTGTCCGCGTACAGATGGCGGATGTACACCCCGGGCGCAAAGACCAGCAGGAATATGGCGGTCAGTCCGCCTGTGTACAGCAACAGTTGGCGGAGCTTCTCCTGGCCGGTGAGGTCCTGGTTCAAAAAGACCTCATCGAGCAGATATCGGGTCACCTGGGGCACCAGCAACGGCACGGTGAACTTGATGATCCCGCCGATCACGGCCAGGACCAAGTACCCCGAGTACGGTCTGACATAGCCCAAGAACCGCACAAAGTTGTTCTTTGATACGTCTGCCATAGCAATGGCGGACATTATACCACAGGAAACGCGCAAGGAGTGACTGTTGCACTTTAAACGGGGGGACGACAAGAAGCAAAAAAGGTAGGAAGGTAGGAAGGTGAGAAGGGAAGAGGACCGTGAGACGGTCGGACTGTAGGGCCGTAGGCCCCTGGCTGCTCCGCCGCCTAGTGTCTTATCTTTCTACAACCGGGAGCCAAGGGATCACTGCTGGCCGGCAGCGGTGATCCAGTATACCACCTACCCGTTTGTCAGCTCCCAGCCTTTCCGATACTCGCGAACCAGGTACTTGTTCGCCTCCGGCAGATTGGTGATCCTCATGTTCGCGGCATCCCAGATAAGCCTCTTGCCGCCCAACCGCAGCGAGATCGCGCCCAGGTTGAAGGCCTCGGAGATCGGGCCGGCCAGCAGGAAATTGCCGCTCGTCGGCTCTCCGCCCTTGAACGCCTCCACCCATGCGGGATTGCGGGCAGCCTGGCCTCTGACCCGATCCTGCGGGGACCGCGAGCCGGCACCTCCGGCCGCCCCATACTGGCGAGATCTCCGCTCTGGAATGATTCGCGGATTCTCGCAGCGGAATCCGGCAAGGATCTTGCCCTTGTCGCCGACAAACATCATCCCCTCAGCAGGCAACACTTGCCTGTCCTCTTCAACTTCATCCGGGGTCGGTGGTTTCATTCCTCCGTCATACCAGAAGAGATCCAGGGCCGGACGTTCTCCCTTGGCTGCAAACTTGAACCGGATGGTACTGGCAACCGGGAAGGAGTAGTCGTTCTGTATCCTGGTGCTCACGTGGTCGGTGATGGAGCAGACGTGACTAGGCGTTGATTCAACCACGATCGGGGCATCCCAATTGAACTCCGTAAACACCGACCAGAGGCTATAGTGGCCCATGTCCGCCACAGGCCCTCCTCCGAATTCGTACCAGCCGCGAAACACCGCATGGGTGTAATGCGGATGATATGGACGGAACAGCGACGGTCCCAGCCACAGATCCCAATCAAAGTCCTTAGGGACCGGAGGCGTATCCATTGGAATCGTCGCGTATTGAGGCCATACCGGCCGGTTCGACCAGTTGTGCACCTCTCGGAGGTTGCCGATGGCGCCCTCCTTGATCCATTTCGCTGCCACCAGAACCTCCTCTCCGGCATTGGCGGGCAGGAAATGGGTTGCGACCTTCGTCTTGCGGGCAGTTTCGACGACCCACCTGGCCTCCTGCACCCGATTCGCAAGGGGTTTGTGCATCAAGACGTGCTTGCCTCTTTTCATGGCCGCAATCGCTACGGTCGCATGGAGATGGTCCGGCGTCATGACCTTCACCGCATCCACGTCCTTTTCCCGTTCCAGCAGCTCACGATAATCCGCGTACGATGCGCATCCTTTGAATTGGCCGGAGGGAGCCTTGTTGGCATAGTACAGTTCCACGATCTCTCTGGCGACCTCCCGGCCTCCGGGAATCCCCGCTGTGCCTTCTCGCCACTGCGGTCTTTCCAGGCCTGCGGCAATGTCCTTGCGCAGGCCATCCTTCGACCAATCCACATAGTCGTCGCTGTCCTTGTTGGGGTCACACACGGCAACGACCTGTATCTCAGGGATGGCTAGCAAGTCCATCATCTCCCTCAATCCCTGGGTGCCGCAGCCGATCAAGGCCACGTTAATTCTCTTACTTGGAGCTACCTGTTTGGCCCCTCCAAGCACTTGGCTAGGAACTATGGTCAAAGCGGCAGCAGATGCGGCTGCATGTCCCAGGAATCTGCGACGATTCATGTCTGGCGCCATTCTTTTCTCCTTATCCCTTATCCTTGTCGATCCTCATCGGGGCCGGCTTCCTCCAAACCAACGGCCATGAGGCCTCTTATCTTCCAAACGAATGCCACCCACGTCAAGAGACATTTTGACGCAATGTAGAAGGCAGGGAAGCGGTTATCTTCCTCCGGTCACATACGGTAAAAGCCATGGTAACAATCGCCGTATGAAGTAATACGCAAGAATGCACAATGGAAGAACAACGATGGGAATGAGAAGGAAACTAAATAATGAACCATACAATGGCCAACCATGGGCCAGCCAGATCTTAGCAATAAAGGTCTGCATCGGTTCATGAATGGCATATACGAGAAATGTTGACGATCCAAGGACTGCAAGACGCTGTCCCAATGCAAATCGAGAAAGAAGCAACGACAGAAATAAGATAAAGGTTGTACTGCCGATCTGCTGGAGTGGAAATGGGATTGAAGTCCACATTACGATTGTCCCACATCCAAGAAGAATCCAAGCAATGCAGTAGCTACCCAATGATTGCCCAACAAAATATTGGGAGGTGGAGAAATATGGTTGAATGGTGTATCCAAGCAAGAAGTAGCCCATTGAACTTGCCATGGGTATTGGAATGAAGAAAAGCAACCATGGCAGCAATGGAATCCGTGGGATGTATCTGCAAATAACAAAGGAAACTAGAGTAACAACGATTAAATCTCGCAAGAACCAGAACTGATAAACGATCGGAGGCCTGCCAATTCCTAATAATGCAGATGCAATGGAAGACACGGTGGGCTCCACGTCAAAATAAGCGCCGCTACTTCTAGATACCGAATCTAAGCCAATAGCCTTTGCCAGAAAGACTAATGATAATACAAGAGCGTTCCAGAATAGAAACGGAATGACGAGTGTATGTAGTTTTTCTTTAGCATAGCACCCTATGCTTACACCTCGATCATTAATCTTTCTCGCTCCGAGGTATCCTGAAAGCAGGAAAAACAGAGGAACGGCTCCGCTTGCTATAAAGCTTTTAAGAAAGAATACTGCTGGTTTGTCTTTTGGATCCCCAGTCACAGGTGAATGCATGAGCATCACGAAGAACATCGCGATGACGCGAAGAAGGTCCAGAACTGGTAACCGGGTTGAACTCACTTTGATGTTCTGGCGGAACATAGATTCTACGCCTGCCCGATAAAGATCATGACGCCAGGTGAGCTCCTGGGGCCGTGACCACTAGGTCGCACTCATCGACCAGCCGGCCGAACAGGGCCCCCTTATGGCCGGCCCATTCCAGAGAGGGCTCTGCGGTCATGGCGATCTGGCATTCCATTTGCATGGCATTGCCATCGTGGCCGATGGGGAGGTTTATCGTAACTATGCGGGAATCACCCGATGAGGACCCGGCCCTTCGCCAGACCAGCGTCTCTGCCTGGCCGCTTTGGTCCCGCGTGACCACGGACACAGAATCGAACTCGAATCTCGTGCCGGCGTCGCAGACGGCCTGCCACCACTGGTCCAGGTCATGGGCCTGCCGGAAACGAAGCTGCAGATCCTCAAAGGTCTCCCGGATCTGCTTCTCCTGGGCCGCGAAGGCGTACTTTTGCTGCACTCTCAGGAGGGTCTGTCTGAAGTGTACTGCACCCACGACGCGAAAGAGCAGGACCAGCAGCAGCAGGATACCCCCGAACAAGACCAGGGCCCCTGCGTCCCGGTGGACCATCATGAACAGCCCCAGCCCGGCGGCCCCGCAGGTGGCAGCATAGATGGCAAGGACGGCATGCCGCTGCTTGAGGCCCAAATCGATCAAGCAATGGTGGAAATGACTGCGGTCCGGGGCAAATAGCGACCTCCGATCGAGGTATCGACGCAGCATCGAAAAGAACGTGTCGAAGATCGGTATGCCCAGTGCCAGCATCGGAAGCGCAAGCCCTACCAACGCCGACGACTTGGTCAGGCACACCATGCTGGAAGAGGCGATGGTGAATCCCACGAACAGACTGCCACAGTCCCCCATAAAGACCTTGGCCGGATTGAAATTATAAAAGAGAAAACCGCAAAGCCCCCCCAACAAAGCCAGCATGAACACCGCCATGATCAGGTTCTGGCTGTATAGGGCAAAAACGGCAATCACGGCACAGGCGATCGCCGAGACACCGCCGGCCAGACCGTCCAGGCCGTCGCTCAGGTTCACCGCGTTGGTGACGCCCACGATCCAGAACAACGTGAGCACGCAGCCCCAGCCTCCCAAGTGCAGCACGAAATGGTCCGTGATCGCGATGTTGGAGATCCGCACGCCTACCATGCACAAGGCAGCCGCGGCCGCCATCTCGGCCAGGAACTTGACCCGCGCAGGCAGGCCCTTGAGGTCGTCCGTCAGGCCGATGATAAATATGATCGTCGCCGTGGCCAGGAGCGTCCCCAATTGCAGGCGCACGGACCGGAAGGCCTCCCCGATACCGTTATCCAAGAACAGCACGGTGACGATCGCGATCATGGCCGAGAGGAAGATGGCCACCCCACCGATGCGTGCGACCGGGCGGCTGTGAACGGTCCTCACCCCAGGGCGATCCAGGGCATTGATCCGATGGGCTAGCCAAATGACGGCCGGCGTAAACGCCATCGCCAGGAGCAGCGATCCCAGGAAGACGAACAGATATATTCCCATCCCGGCGTTACCTCAACCTAGAAGCTGCTGAAATAGGTACTGATCCCCGTGACCCATGCCGAGGCAACGCTAAGATCCAACACCCCGTGGACATCATGCGAAAGGGCCTCTCAACTCGCATACACCCTCTCCGGAGCTGTGGGCCGTCTTGAGGAATCGATTGCCGCCACAGCCCGTCTGCCCACACTGGGCTCAGGCACGGTCGTGGACTTGGCGACAAACATGGGTCTGACGGTCGATGCAATGATGCTCATGGTTGTGAACGAGTAGTGGCGACAAAGCCATCCAAGTTTGGGCATCGTGCTGCGAAGATTGACGTAGCACTTGAACCGGCGGGATAGGTTCAACGGCAGGCGGGGGTGATGGGGATCGATCTCCCTCGGATGGACGTACACCACCAACGGCTGATCCGCCCTGTGCAATCGGAGGACCCCCCACCGGATGAGCGACAACGGAGATATCCTCAGGTGTCCGCCGCCGAACAGGCAGTACCTGCGCCCCAAGAAACGGACGGTCGATACCGGGATCTCAACCAACGGCCCATTCGTTGTCTCGACCAGGTGCGGACCAGGAATGGTGTCCTGCAGACCGCCGTGTCCATGATAGGCAGGAAAGACGCTGGCATCATACTTAAAGCCCGCCTCGGCCACCACGTCGAACACCCACCTGTTTCCGTTCTTGACCGCAAATCCCGGGCAGCGGAACCCGATGACTTCATGGCCCGTGATGTGTTCCAGGATCATCTTGGATCGCACGATGTCCTGCAGAAACGCCCTTCGTCCAACCCGATAGGCCAGGACGTGACCGTACCCATGCGATCCGATCTCGTGCCCGGCCCTATGGCAATCTCGGACCAACCGAGGCATTCGCTCGGCCATCCAGCCCAGGCAGAAGAAGGTGGCCCGCACGTGGGTCTGGTCAAATAACTCCAGTAATCGCCGGACATTGCCTTCCGCCTGAAGCGGCAATCGCGACCACTCCTCCATGCGAGGAGCCCGATCGCTGTCCAGGATGTGAAACCAATCCTCGAGTTCACAACTGATCGCATTCAATTGGTGTCTTTGAGTTGCCTCCTCCATATCTTTGTCCTCCATGACAATCGATTTGTGGGCTGCTTTTTTGTGTGATATCTCCCCTCCAATCCGTCACCCGCACTGTGTAAAAAACCACTCGTCAACAACGAGAACGAGACCGGCAACAAGCGGACGTCATGGCAGGCTGCAACTGATCCACGGCCCTACCGTGCGAGTTACCGCCAACGGCAACTTCTTCCACATCTCTGTTTTCCGCTTATAGGCCGGATCGTCGGGCTTCACCAGATGGAGTTCCCTGCCGGGCGGTGTCCAGTACTGCCAATTCAACGGCAGGGCTTGAGCTCCCCACCGTTCCTTGAAAGTGTGCTGACTGCTGCCTACCGTACTCCTTCCAAAATCGAATCCTTTGACGCCAATCCGGCAGTAGTACTCAATGGCCGACCAGTTCAAGAGATAGTTAGGGCTCTTTGAATCGTATTCTCTCAGAGCCGCACCCCACCGTGCGTGGGCACACCCGTTGAAGGCGTAGGCAAAGAATGCCGCCGCGACCTTGCCGTCGCAGTGGGCCATAAAGATCCGGCTCTGCTCCGGAAACGTCTCCATAATGGCCTCGAACAGTTGCCGAGGATAGCATGGGGTGCCGAGTTCTCCCATGCGGATGGTCCACAGACGATAGAAGTCCTCCAGCAGTTCCCGATGCCCGTGAGTGACGGTGATCCCGTTCTTCTCTGCCTGCCTGATGCGGTTCCGGATTTGTGGCCTCAGTTCCTTCCAGACTTGCTGCGGATCGGATGCTAGCCGCAGATGCATGCAGACCTTGTCCGTTCGTATGTGCAGGTCGTAAGGCATGGCTACTGTATTTCTGAACTCCATATACCGACAGGAACAGCGATCGGCCAGTTCGATGGCTTGGTGATACAGTGCCTCCATGACGGCTGGACTCGTCGCGAGGGGTCCGCCATAGTCGCTGAATGCCTGAGATACCATCCGGTTGCCAAAAAGCCTGCTTCGAATGTGCACTAACGGCAGCACGCCACACACCTGCCCGTTCTCGTGGGCGACCAGATAGTAACCCCGATGGCCGAATGTATTCTGGACCATATTGGTCCACGCCGGCATATGACACAGTTCTGCATCGTCCCTCTGCTGAATGAATTCCTCGCAGGGCAGGCTTGGGTAATCGAGAATTGTCACGTCCATGTTCACACCTCCTCTATAACTGTTGGCAGAAGGGAGCATCATCGCTACATCCTCATCGACGTTCAGCAAGGCACTCCTTCTGTTCGTCCGGGTGACATCACGTGATGCCCGGGCCTAGTTTTTATACCTGTTCTGGCACTCTTCTGAGCCACACCTCTCTCCAGAAGTGAAAACACGACCTGTCACAGCTTCCGAACTCCGCTCCATCGCACGTCGCCCCTTCCAACAACACGGTATTCTTCATATGCCTCAGTTGCCCGTTGCTCTCCAACATAATTGTCTCAACCCTCTTATGGACCCGGCATTTCGTACCACAGTACTTCCGCATGCCGGTCATCCAAAGCAGGCCCTTGTGGCGACGGTGGCCGTCCAGAGTCGCCAGGACATCTTCAACGCACCTGACCTCCACAAGCTCACCGGGTTGCAGGCCTAGTATCTCATCATGATCTGTAGGGTGCCATGCCAGGTCCCGTGAGGACCGTGGCGGGCCTCCGAGCCTGGTCCTCGGTCTGAAGGGCTTGAGAAGGGCCTGCTTGAGACTGGCCCGCCAGCCCAGGTTTTCCAGCCACCATACCATATAGCTCCTGGGCTTCTGATAGATCTTGGCCACTCGGCCCATGATCCTGCGGCTTGAGCTCATGTGGAGACACTCAAGTGTGCCATGGCATGACTTGTGCCCGTCAAACATGTCCAACATTACCTCCAAAAATACCCGACATCCTTTAACGCATTCTCAGCGAACCTATTTGTTTAGCGAACCGCCAAGCAACGGCCTGGGAGACGACCCGAATGCAGAACATGAGCGTATGCCTGGTTCGGGGCACGATCTTTCGCGGCTCCGTT
>Ga0315287_10008058_pt1 | contig 10613 bp, 11 predicted proteins | sample YL17G11_0_MG_FD_205037 | JGI IMG/M metagenome (GOLD analysis project Ga0315287, IMG submission 205037) | Sediment microbial communities from Yellowstone Lake, YNP, Wyoming, USA - YL17G11_0 | ecosystem: Environmental > Aquatic > Freshwater > Lake > Sediment | place: USA: Wyoming | collected...
GTAATTTTATGCTGTACAGACGTTGCATGCAACGTCTGTACAACGCAATAACGAAATGATTGAATTTTTATTTTGGGTCGTAGGCCCATTTCAGGTAAATGGAACCCCATGAAAATCCTGCCCCGAATGAGGTAATGATGATGTTGTCGCCCTTTTTAAGCTGGCTTTCATAATCCCAGAAGCAGAGTGGAATGGTAGCTGCGGTGGTGTTTCCGTACTTTTCTATATTGATCATCACCTGGTCCTTGTTTATCTCCATCCTTCTTGCGGTGGCTTCAATGATCCGCATGTTTGCCTGATGGGGAACAAGGAATTTGATATCATCGTGGGTGAGGTTGTTGCGCTCCATAATTTCAACGGAGACATCTGCCATTTTGGAAACGGCGACTTTAAATACGGCCTGTCCTTCCTGGAAAATATAATGCTGTTTTAAATCAACGGTATCGTGTGTGGGGGGATGAAGCGATCCGCCGGCTTTCATGTGCAGGAACTTGGCTCCCGATCCGTCCACGGCCAGAATCGAATCCACAATGCCATTTTCATCCTCCGAAGGTTCGAGCAATACGGCTGCGGCGCCGTCACCGAAGAGGGGACAGGTGGCACGGTCGGTGTAATCCACTATAGACGACATCATATCGGCGCCTGCTACGATCACCTTTTTGTATCCGCCCGATTCAATGAACCTGCGGCCTGTTTCAAGGGCAAAAACAAAGCCCGAGCAGGCAGCCCCAATATCAAAGCTGAAGGCATTCGTCAAACCCACCTTATCGGAAATCAGGTTGCCGGTTGCAGGGAAATGCATGTCGGCAGTAACGGTGGCGCATATAAGCAACTCAACATCACGGGGATCGGTGCCGGTTTTTTTCAAGAGGTCACGCACGGCCCTGGCACCCAGGGTTGAGGTAGCCTTTCCTTTTTCTTTCAGAATTCTGCGTTCCTTGATACCGATGCGCTGCATGATCCATTCATCGCTGGTATCAACCATTTTACTCAACTCGAAATTATCAAGTACATATTCCGGTACATAACCACCAACTCCGGTTATTGCTGCTCTAATTCTGGTCATTCTTTGAATGCTTCTTTAATTTTTTCACACAAATTGCCTTTAATCACTTCGGCTGCGTGCAGTATGAGATTCTTGATGGCCACCTCGTTCGAAATTCCATGTGCGATGAGCACGGGGGCATTGATACCCAGTACAGGTGTACCGCCGTAGTTCACGAAATTGAATTTTTCGAAAAACGCATCTACGATCTTTCGCTTGCGGAGCATGGTGTAAAATGCTTCGGCTTCCTTGAGCATCACATTGCCTACAAATCCGTCACAGACTATAACATCAGCCTTATCGCCGAAAAGGTCATTTCCTTCCACGTTTCCGATAAAATTAAAATTCAGGGATCCTTTCATCAGCTGATGGGCAGCCTTGGTGACAAGGTTTCCCTTTCCTTCTTCTTCGCCGAGGTTCAGTAAACCTACGCGGGGGGAGGCAATATTCAGCACCTGGCGGGAATATATACTTCCAAGAATGGCATACTGATTCAGTTCGTCCTGGTTGCAATCCGGATTGAGTCCGACATCAAGCAACAGGGTTGGTTTGTCACCTTCACGTGGCACGGTGGCCGCAATACACGGACGAATGATACCGGGTATGGATTTGATCACCTGCATGGCTCCCACCATCATGGCTCCGGTATTGCCTGCACTTGCAAATCCATCGATCTGCCCCTGCGCCAGCAATTTAAAACCTATTACCACACTGGCGTCCTGCTTTTGTGTAAAAGCCCTGGCCGGGTGCTCACCCATGTCGATGAAAGCGGTGGTATGTACAATCTCAAAAACTGCCGGATCAAATTGTTCACGCTGGCAGATCGACCGGATCGCATTTTCATCTCCGATCAGAACCAGCTGTGAACCGGCAGGAAGGCTTTTTACAGCCAGCATGGAACCAAGCACCGTTGCTTCCGGTGCAAAATCCCCGCCCAAAATATCAATACCGATTCTCATTTTCAAGTTGGATCCTTGGCTTCAAGTGTTCCGTATTAAGCGGCAACCTCTTTCTTAACAGCCGGTTTTCCTTTATAATATCCGCATTCGGGACAAACCCTGTGATACTGGGTGGCTGCACCGCAATTCTGACAGGTTGCCAGTGTGGGAACAACTGCCTTATCATGGGATCTTCTTTTGTCTCTTCTTTGTTTCGAATGTCTGCGTTTCGGATTAGGCATACCTTATAAATTATGAATTATGAATTATGAATTATGAATTATGAATTATGAATTATGAATGTTGTCTGTTGTGGGTTGTGATTGTTGTAAGCCCTGGTTCTTGATTCTTCAATCTTAAATCTTCAATCTTCAATCTTAAATCTTTAGTCTTTAATCAAAAGTTCGTTCAGTTTCTTTATCATTTCAGCATCACAGCCTGATTTTCCATCGGGCAAATCGGGATGTACCTTCCGGTAAGGAATGCTGATGCTGATGCATTCGTACAGCGTTTGTTTCAGTTCAAGCCGGTGTTCTTCAGGATCCAGAAAAATGACTTCATCATCTGTTTCCTCTGCATCCCCGAATTTTACAAGCAGCTGCCCCTCATAACCAACGGGCAGCTCAAAATAATCGAGACAACGGTCGCACTGCACCTGCATCAGACCTGACAACGCCAGTTCCAGCTCCATAAATCCCGTTTTTTTGGTAAGTGTTGCCTTTACACTGACCTTGCCTTCGGGAACTTCAAGGTGTTCAAATTCTTCAAAGAACGGTTTGTCAATGACAAATTCAAAATCATGAACACCCTCTTTCAGCCCCTTGAATTGAATAATATATTGATTCTCAAATTTCAACTCCGCCGAATAAAAAAAAGTGGTGCAAAAGTAGGAATTAATTTTACAATTACAAAAGAAAAAAAGGGACAAGGGACAAGGGACGAGGGACAAGTGCGCTAGGGTATTGGGTTGTGTGTGTGTTGGTCATGCCCTAAACTCCCGACCCAAATCCCACTTGTCCCTTGTCCCTATCTTCAGTCAAGCTTTTGCATAAAATGATCCTCCACTGTTTCAATCAGGGTATTGATGAAGAAATCATCCTTAACGACATATTGGATGGCACCATATTTATAAAACTCCCTGATCAGGGCCTTGTCCTTTTCACGGCTGAGAATCACAACGGGAATGGCTGCGTTGTGCAGGTGTACTTTTTTAAGGGTTTCCAGTCCCGACATGGCAGTGGATTCACCTTCGCCGAGGTAATAATCGAGTACAATCAGACTGGGATTCAGCTCGAGATGTTCAAGACAGGCTTCACCCGATGGAAAGGATTGCACATCGAAACCCTCCCTGCATTTAAAGGTGTATTCCATCAGGTTGAGCATCATTTTGTCATCGTCAACGAAAAAAATAAGCTTGTTCTCCATGCGGTTTTTGCCAGTGTAAAAGGATAATGAAAATCAGATCATATAAAGATATACGTTTTTGCAGGAAATGGTTGCGAAAATGTTATTAACAGGGTAGTATTCTTTACAGGATCTTGAAGGCACAGGATCAACAGAAAATGAAAAGGGTTATTCCGGACTGTAACCCTTCAGGTACTGACCCGGAATAACCCTGGTTTAAAACGACAGGGATCAGAATTTCAGGGAAACACCCAGTTTAAGCCAGGCAACTCCGTAACCAAGTTCTGCCATGGCACCGAAACTATCTGAAAAATAATACCTGGCACCTGCGGCAATTTCATAGGCAACACCACTTGTATTAACGGTATAATAATCTTGATAAGCACCATAGGCTTTGTCATTCACAATTTCGGCACCAATCATGACAGCACCATATAGGTCAAGTTTTTCTACAAGGTCGGTGAAATGGTAGGTTCCTCTAGCTGCAATGATAAAGCTGGAATACTTCACTCCGTCTCCATAATAATCCCATTTATAAGCTGAATAACCCATATAACCACCTACGCCAAGGTTGCCCGGACCCAGGTCTTCACGCAGGCAGTAGTCGCCGGCAACAAAAATGGGGGGCACGGTTGTACTATAACCCGATCCTCCTGTATAATAAGTTGCTCCGAGTCCGAGTCCGGCACTAAACACAACGTCACCCTTATCAAAGAGCTGGGCATTCAACGTGGTCAGGGGGAGGAATAAGGCCAACGCAATGCCTAATGTGACAATCCTAATTGATTTTTTCATACTGTGTTTTAATTTAGGTTAGTTCTATTCTGGTATGGCAAAAGTAACAAAAGGTTTGCTTGCCATGACAAATAAACGGCATTTTTTGATAATTGTTGGGTTAGGTGGGATTGAACGGCAATAATTACGGATGAATGGAATTTCCGCGGGAATTATGGAACCAAAGATTATCAGGTATTCATTTTAATAATATATTTGTAACAATTAATTTTAAACGCAAAGAATAATGACACAGTTGGTGGGCGAAGTAATTCAAATCATTGGTCCTGTGCTTGATATAAGCTTTGAAAATGCAGGAAATGAAATGCCTGATATTCATGATGCACTTGAAGTGAAAAGAGATGACGGACATGTAATTGTTGTTGAATGCCAGCAGCACATTGGAGAGAATTCCATCCGGGCAATCGCTATGGATTCAACCGACGGACTTCGCAGGGGTATGAAAGCCACCGCTTTGGGAGGTGCTATCAGAATGCCGATCGGTGAGCAGATCCGCGGCAGGCTGCTGAACGTGATCGGTGATCCGATTGACGGACTGAGCAAGGTGGACAAGACCGGCGGTTATGAAATTCATTCGGATCCTCCCAAGTATGATCAGCTTTCTACCGAAACCGAGGTATTGTTTACAGGGATCAAGGTAATCGACTTGCTCGAGCCCTATCCCAAGGGTGGTAAAATCGGGTTGTTTGGTGGTGCCGGTGTGGGCAAAACCGTTATCATCATGGAACTCATCAACAATATTGCAAAGAAATATGCAGGGCTTTCCGTATTTGCCGGTGTGGGTGAAAGAACCCGCGAAGGAAATGACCTGCTGCGCGAAATGATCGAGTCGGGGGTCATCAAATATGGCGAAGCCTTCAAAAAAAGCATGGAAGAAGGCAGCTGGGACCTTTCCCTTGTGGATCCCGAAGCCCTCAAACAATCTCAGGCAACGCTGGTATTCGGACAGATGAATGAACCTCCGGGAGCCCGTGCAACTGTTGCATTATCGGGATTAACCGTGGCGGAATCATTCCGCGACGGTGACGAGGCCTCCGGCGGACGTGACATCCTATTCTTTGTTGACAACATTTTCCGTTTTACCCAGGCAGGATCTGAAGTATCTGCACTTCTTGGCCGTATGCCATCTGCTGTTGGTTACCAGCCCACACTCGCCACCGAAATGGGTATCATGCAGGAACGTATCACCTCCACCAAACGGGGTTCCATTACTTCGGTTCAGGCTATTTATGTGCCTGCCGACGACCTTACCGACCCTGCACCTGCCACCACATTCTCCCACCTCGATGCTACCACGGTGCTCAGCCGAAAGATCTCCGAGCTTGGTATCTACCCGGCCGTGGATCCGCTCGATTCCACTTCCCGCATCCTGGCGCCCGAGGTCATTGGCAAAGAACACTACGAAACCACGAAACGTGTGAAAGAGTTGCTGCAACGTTATAAGGAGTTGCAGGATATTATTGCCATCCTCGGTATGGACGAGCTTTCTGAAAAAGACAAGTTAGTTGTACACAGGGCCCGCAGGGTACAGCGCTTCCTTTCACAACCCTTCCATGTTGCCGAACAGTTTACAGGTACACCGGGCGTATGGGTATCCATCGAAGACACCATCAAAGGATTCAACATGATCATGGATGGGAAAGTGGATCAGTATCCCGAAGCATCTTTCCACATGGTGGGTACCATTGAGGAAGCCATTGCCAAGGGCGAAAAACTGATCGCTCAGGCACAGAAAAGTTAATCCATTAACCGCTGACTGTGAAACTTGAAATCATCACTCCGGAAAAGCGACTTTTTGAAGGAAAAGTAAAGCTTGTGCAGGTACCCGGTGCCAAAGGTTCTTTCGAGATCCTAAAGAACCATGCCCCCATCATTTCCACGCTCACCAGGGGCACCATCAAGGTGATCGGGGAAAACGACGCACAGGAATTTATCGAAATTAATTCCGGAATTATTGAAGTAAAGGCAAACACCATTACCATTCTGGCCGTAACCGGCTAATTGACGCCTTTTTCTGTTTATGAAAATCACGGCCTTCTGTTTCTTGCTATGCTGTGCCCCTGGCATGGCAACGGGACAGGAGGCAGTTTATTTCAACGCAGTTGATGGTGTCACCGTAAGGGGTGACCTCTACCTGCGCAACAATGCCCAGCCTTTCATCATCCTTTGCCATCAGGCCGGTTCAAACCGGACCGAATACAGCGACATTGCCCCCCGCCTGCTGAACCTCAATTGCAATTGCCTGGCCATCGATCTCAGGGCAGGCAGCAAGGTCGGATTCACAGAAAACGAAACCGCCCGGGATGCCCTGTCAAAAAACCACAGCACATCCCTAATCGATGCCCGCGAAGACATTGCAGCAGCCATCCGCTTTGTGCAACACATCAACCAGAAACCCGTAATTCTGTTTGGCAGTTCCTATTCGGCATCCCTCTGCCTGCTGGCTTCCCTTGGCAATCCGAGGGTAAAGGCCGTGGTTGCTTTCAGTCCAGGCGAATATTTTCTGCCGCTGCATGAGGTAAAAGCCGAAATGGGGAAGGTCGATAAACAAGTGTTCATTGGATCCACACAAACCGAGTTTTCCTACATGCAGCAATTGACCCGCGACATTCCCAGCAACTACCTTACCCTTTTTAAACCCGCAGCATACCGGGGGATCCAGGGATCAAAAGCGTTGGGCAGCCAGGCCGAAGGAAACGAGGAATACTGGTTTGCACTGATGATGTTTTTTAAGAAAGTAATGAGTGATGAGTAGGGACAAGGGACAAGGGACAAGGGAGGAGTGAAAAGTGAGGAACGACAAGGCGAGGGGGCGACAAGGCGATAACGTACAACTCACAACAATCACAACTAACCCACAACCCTCACAACCCACAACCAAAGAATCTTCCTTTAGAATTAGAATCATACCATAACCTCCCGGCGGTTTTATCGTATACTTTTCATAATCATTTTTACAACCGGTTTACTTTTTCGTATATTTATCAAAAAGAAGCAGGAATACACAATCTTAACACGCAAAATTCAGTTTATCAGATACCGAATCATATAAACCAATGATCAACTTAAAAATACTATTCGGCTGGGTACCGAAAACAGAAGCATATGAAGCAAGGCAGGATGCTTTGCGTCAGGAATTCAGTGACCTTATTGCTTTCTCCGGTTCAAAGGAACTGGCGGATTATCTTGCGATCGAAAAAACGGTGACTTCACCTGATTTTGCGCGGAAGAAAAAGGCCATTGCGGCACAGAAATTTTCGGGCACAACCGAGTATGCAAAGGAAAAGGAATTCCTTTTCCTGAGAAAGCGCAGTGAGATCAAACGGTATTACAGCCTGAAGGATTCCGTTGCGCTGAAAGATTTTCTTGAATTCGACAAGTCGTATGATGTAAAACATTATCATACCCTCGAGAAACTCATACAATCCGATGAATTCAGGCAGATTAAGCGGCTCGGGAAACGCAAGTTCAGGGCCACACCCGAATTTGAGAAGCTCATGGAATTTAAGGGACTGCAAAAATCCGAACGGTTCCGCGATTATTTTAAGTTTAAGGCATCCAAAGACTATGTAAATTTCACCCTGCTCATCGGCTCCGAAAAAATTGCAGCTTTTGAACAGCTGGGTCAGTTTGTGCAGTCGGAAGCCTTTATAAAAGTGAAGGAGTATATGCTGCTGCCAGGCCGGAAAAAGCTCGAGATATCAGATGAATACATGCTCGAACAGCAGTACCTGGCACTTAAGAAATCAGAAAAATACCTGTGGTATTTCAGTGTGAAGGATTCAAAGAAGTTTTCCGAAATAAAAAAATGGCAGCTTGCCTTTGCCGATGAATTTGATGCGCCCAGGCTCGATAAATTTAAATGGCTGACGCGCTATTTCTGGGGCGAGGCTTTGCTCCACGATTCTTACGTTAACGAAGGTGAAAAGCAGTTTTACCCCGATGAAAAGAACATTGAGGTGGCCAACAGCATCCTGAAAATAAGTACGAAAAAGCAAAAAATCTCTGGAAAAACCTGGAACCCGGCCATCGGATTCTACCCGCGTGATTTTGAATATACTTCGGGCATTATCAATACCGGCGGCAGGTTCCGGCAACAATACGGTCTTTTCGAGGCCAAGATCCGTTTCAACCTGAATTTTCCGGTGAGCCACGGTTTTTGGATGATCTCCGACCTCATGCTTCCCCACATCGACATTGCCAGGGCCGGTAAAAAGATCCGCGTGGGCAGTTATTGGGGCAACCCCAATGTAAAAGGAGGGGTCGACAAGGTGGCCGCTTCACTGAACCGCGGCAGGTATGGCAGTGACTATCATATTTTCTCGCTCGAATGGACCCGCGATAAACTTGTGTGGAAGATCAACGGTGTTACAATCCGCACAGCCACGCAGGGTGTGCCGCATGTGCCCATGTATATTAACATAAGCTCATCCCTGTATAAGGATACCAATGGCACTCCGCTTCCGGCTGAAATGGATGTCGACTGGGTACGGTGCTACAGCCAGGTTTGACAGGTTGTGTTTTTAACAAAAAATATAAAAACGCCTGATTTTCAGGCGTTTTTTTTGGACGCTGTCGGCAGGAGTTTTAGTTTATGCGACGCATCATTTGAAAATTTAAATTTAAATGATAACTTGATGAACCAAATACCGAATCTATGAGATGGACTACCCTGCTTTTGCTTGCGCTTTCCTCAGTTTCTACGGCTGCACAAAACCCCAGAGGCCATGTGCCGGAATGGCTTAAGAATGCAGTCATTTACCAGGTTTACCCGCAGAGTTATAATGATTCCAATGGGGATGGAATTGGTGACCTGCCCGGCATTATTGCCAAGCTTGACTATATCCGGTCGCTGGGCGTAACCGCCATCTGGATCAACCCTTTCTTTGTGTCACCCTTTAATGATGGCGGATATGATGTGGCTGACTATTACAGCGTTGCACCACGCTACGGTACGAATGATGATTTTAAAACCCTGTGCACCGAAGCGGAGAAAAGAGGCCTGCGGGTTATTTTTGACCTTGTTGCCGGACATTGTTCGTGGGAAAACAACTGGTTCATCGAATCGGGCAGGGCAACACGGAACCAATACAGCGACTGGTTTATATGGACCGATAATGTTTGGGAGGAAAGGTATGATGTGATCCGGGGACTCTTTCCCCGTTTTGGAGGATACATGCCGAATTTTTTTGTTTCGCAGCCGGCCTTCAATTACGGATTTGCGCTTCCGGATCCCAAACAACCATGGCAGCAGTCACCGGATGCGCCGGGACCCATGGCAGTGAGGGCGGAAATGAAAAACATTATAAAATACTGGTTTGATCTTGGTGCCGACGGGTTCCGCGCTGATATGGCGTTGTCCCTTGTAAAGGGTGATGTGAACGGCGAATATACATCCGGTATCTGGCAGGATATCAGGGCATGGATCGAAAAGGAATACCCGGATCATGTGCTTATCGGTGAAGGCGGAAAGCCGTTGATCAGTATTAAAAAGGCCGGCTTTCATATTGATTTCACCCTGCCGTGGAATATGCCCGCTTACAACAGCCTCTTCAGGAAAAGCTTTCCAAACGAGGGCGGCACCAACGAGGGCGTGGACCCTTATGGCTTCAGCGTTTTTGATGGCCTGGGCCATGGGAATATCATGGAGTTTCTGGATGAGTTTTCAAGGCATTACGGGGAGATCAAAGACTATGGTTTCATGAGCATTGTTGTAGGGAATCACGACCTTCATCCGAGAATAAGTTACGGAAGATCACGCGACGAGATCCTGCAGGTTTTCCTGTTTACCATGACAATGCCCGGAGTACCGTTCCTTTACTATGGCGATGAAATCGGTATTAGGTCCATCGAAGGACTGCCTGGAAAAGAAGGAAGTTATGACCGGTCTAACATCAGAACCCCCATGCAATGGGACAATACCCGCCCAAACGCCGGATTCTCATCAGCGCCCGAAGAAAAGCTTTACCTGCCGATAGATCCGGACGTTAACAGGCCTGCCGTAGCGCAGGAGGAATCAGACCCCCTGTCGCTGTTAAACCAGACAAGAAAACTTATTGCACTGAAAAGAACACTGAAAGCATTGGAAGCAGATGCATCCTGGAAAATTATCTACGCGAAGCGGGGAGAAATGCCCGTCATCTATGAGCGCATGAAAGGGGATCAACGGTTGATCATTGCAATCAATCCTACCCGTCAGCAGGTTCAGGTGAATATTCCGTCTGGTACCATGAATGCAGAACCCCTCACCCGGTGGGGACAGGAAAAGGCATTCAGGAACAGGGAAGGTTCCTGGACCATTACCCTCACACCGGCCTCCGGAGGAATTTATGAAGTGAGATAACCCAAATGTTTGATCGGGGCTAATCCTTCTCTATTTTCCTCGTATAGGTTTTCTCAGCAGTGATGATCTGTATGATATACGTGCCACT
>Ga0315287_10008060_pt1 | contig 10612 bp, 8 predicted proteins | sample YL17G11_0_MG_FD_205037 | JGI IMG/M metagenome (GOLD analysis project Ga0315287, IMG submission 205037) | Sediment microbial communities from Yellowstone Lake, YNP, Wyoming, USA - YL17G11_0 | ecosystem: Environmental > Aquatic > Freshwater > Lake > Sediment | place: USA: Wyoming | collected...
CGCGCTGCCAGAGGAGCTCCAGGCCAGCCTACCAACGATTGAGGAGATCGAGGCGGAGCTCAGTCGCGAGGAGAATGAACGATGAAGCGACTCACCGCGACGCTGCGGGAGCAGCAGGGCGAGGCCTCCTGCCTGTGCCGAGGTTACGGCAGACAGGCGAAGCTCGATGAGGCCATCGCTAAGAACCTGAAGGAGCTCGGGTATGGCGGGTGACACGACCTCCGCGGTACTTCGCGATCTACTGATTACGACCAAGGACGGAGACTGGGGGAAGGAATCTCCTGAGGAAGGCTTCGTGCCCTATCGCGTGATTCGAGGCACCGACTTTCCCGGCGTTCGCACTGGGGACTCAAGGGCGGTCCCTCTTCGTTACCTCAGCGAGGCAACTGTTCAACGGCGGACGCTCATGCCAGATGACATCCTGCTTGAGACCGCTGGTGGAAGCCCCGGTCGCCCCACTGGGCGTAGTCTCCTCATCACCGAGAAGCTTCTGTCTTCTCTCGACCTACCCGCGACATGCGCGAGCTTCGCTCGCTTCCTCAGAGTCGATCGGAGCAGGGCGGACCCGCGCTACGTCTATTGGCACCTTCAGTATCTCTACGCCTCTGGTCAGATGGAGGAGCATCAGGTTCAACACACAGGCGTTGCGCGCTTTCAGTACACGAAGTTTGCCGAATCCGAGCGGATACCTCTGCCAACCCCCAACGAACAGCGCGCCATCGCCCACATTCTCAGCACGCTGGACGACAAGATCGAGCTGAACCGGCGCATGAATCAGACGCTGGAGGCAATGGCTCAGGCGCTGTTCAAATCGTGGTTCGTCGACTTCGACCCCGTCCGCGCCAAGGCCGAAGGCCGCGACCCCGGCCTCCCTTCGGACGTCGCCGACCTCTTCCCCGACTCCTTCGAGGACTCGGAGTTGGGTGAGATTCCGAAGGGGTGGGCACTGAGGACGCTGGGCTCTGTCTGTGAGCAGCCGCAGTACGGCTACACGGCTTCAGCGTCTGACGAGGCGATCGGCCCGCGGTTCCTCCGGATCACCGACATCAACAAGGAGAACTGGATCAAGTGGGACGAGGTGCCGTTCTGTAGCATCGAAGCCGCCGAGCAGAAGAAGTACGCACTTCGGCCCGGCGATGTCATCATCGCTCGAATGGCCGATCCAGGACACGGCGCGCTGATCGAAGATGCAGTGGATGCTGTCTTTGCTTCTTATCTGATTCGCTTCCGCCCTCACGAGCGCCCGTTCGGGAGGTACCTCCAGTACTGGCTCCGCTCTAAGATGTACTGGGAGCTCGTCCTTTCGCGGCAGTCGGGTACGACGCGGGCGAACCTGAACGCGCGAGTCCTTAGCGAGTTCCCTTTGGTGGTCCCGGACCACCTTATCCGTGGCGCCTTTGCTGAAGAGGCAGAGGTGCTTCGGAGTCGCGTAGCGGCAAACGTCAGGGAGACGGCTGTTCTCGCTGCTGTGCGCAACGCGTTACTGCCCAAGCTCATCTCCGGCGAGCTGCGGCTCAAGGGTGCTGAGCGGTCCATCGGGGGCAAAGACACATGAAGCGCGAGGCAAGACTCCTGCTCGAGAAGGCCTGCGACTCGCTCTTGCTCAGCATTGAACTCTTCAACCGGCCGCACGATCGAGGTCGAGTCAGCGGAACGCTCATCCACCTCGACCATAGCTTCGAGATGCTGCTCAAGGCGGCGATCTTGCACCGGGGCGGCCGGATTCGGGACAGACGTGCGAAGGAGACCATTGGCTTCGACGCCTGCGTACGCCGTTCACTGAGCGATGGGAGGATCAGACTCCTTAGCGAAGAGCAGGCGCTCGTCCTGCAGATACTCAACGGGTTGCGCGATGCGGCGCAGCATCACCTGCTAGAGATATCGGAGGGCCAACTCTACGTCCACGTGCAATCTGGAGTCACGCTGTTCCGTGACCTTCTCAGAAGCGTCTTCGGCCAAGACCTCGCTTGTCATTTACCAACGCGAGTGCTGCCAGTCTCGACTTCGCCGCCAACGGAGCTAGCAGTGCTCTTCGAGTACGAGGTCGAGGAGATCAAGAAGCTCCTTCACCCTGGCAAGCGGCGTCAGGTCGAGGCTATGGCGAGGCTGCGACCGCTCGCGATCCTCGACGGCACGATCCAAGGTGAGAAGGGGCAGCCCAGTGACGCCGACCTGCGACGGATCGGCAAAGACGTCTTGGCTGGGAAGGCTTGGGGCGATGTGTTCAGGGGCGTCTCGGCAATCGAGATCGCTGCGGATGGCGTGGGGCCGAGCCTGTCTCTCCGTCTTTCGAAGAAGGAGGGTATACCGTTCCAGCTCGTTCCCGAGGGGACGTTGAACGCCTCGGTCGTCGCCGTGAAGCGCGTCAACGAGCTCGACTTCTACAACCTCGGGGCGAAGCAGCTCGCTGAGAAGCTTGGACTCACGATGCCGAAAGCTGTCGCAGTTGTAGACTACTTTCGCATTCGCGAGCGGTCAGCCTGCTACAAGGAGTTCAAGATCGGGGGATCTCTTTTCAAGCGATACTCGCAGGAAGCGGTGGATGCCATCGTGACAGAGCTCCAGTCCGCGAGCGTCGAAGAGGTCTGGGATAGGCATCGCAGCAAGGGGCGAGAGGCATGACCAGCGTCTGGTGCGTTCGAGCCAACGGCGGGCAGTTCGCGGAGCACTTCCTGCGCGGGGGGTACGCGGGGATCGGCTGGCATGAGATCGCACGGGATTTGAGTCGTATCCGGAGCAGAGACGAGCTCTATCCCTTGGTGCAGGCGGCCTACCCCGACCAGCAAAGCGCCATCGTCATCGGCAACTACGTCGGCCAGATCGCGCGCTTCCTTTTCGAGACCCAGGCGGGCGACTACGTGATCACGCCCGCCGCTGACACCGAGTGGCTACACTACGGGCCGGTCGCTCCGGATCCGTCCTACTTCTTCGCTGCGGGCGACGACGGCTGCCCGTACCGGCACCGCCGGCGAGTGTCTTGGGTGGACAAGAGACTGAAGCGCGGGGACTTCTCGGTTCCGTTCCAGAACACGATCCGGTCCTCGCTCACCGTCTTTGCGGTCTCGCAGCGGGATGAGTTCTTAACTGCCATCGGAAAGGGGGATCCGGGCGCGGAGACTACAACTGCACACTACGACCCGTACCGTGTCGTGCTGGAGCAGGTCCTCGAGTTGGACGACAAGGAGTTCGAGATCCTGGTGGGCCACTTGCTCACGGCTCTCGGCTTCGAGGGCTCCGAGGTGACGGGGAAGACAGGCGACGGGGGCGTGGACGCGACCGGGGAACTCAACGTGGCCAACCTGGCGAAGGTGAAGGTCTTCGTTCAAGCCAAGCGCTACAAGCTTGGCTCCAAGGTTGCGGCCAGTGTCGTCAAGCAGCTCCGGCAGGCGATCCCGTTCGGTGGCCAGGGTGCCTTTATCACCACGGCGGACTTCCAAGGGGCCGCCGCGGAGGTGGCACTGGAGGTCGGTTTCCCGCGGATCGGCCAGATCAACGGGCGGCAACTCGTGGACCTGCTGATCGAACACTGGGATGACATCCCGCCGGAATTCCGAGAGCGACTGGATCTGAAGCCGGGTCTGGTGCGCGCATGAACTCCTCATTCACCGAATCCATCCTCGAAGTTGCTGGTCGCAGCCTGACCCCTACGGACGCACTATCCCCCATCGAGCACCGACACGCCAGTACACGGAGGAGCCATGACTGAGGTCTTCCCTAACCTCTTCGTAGGCCACCAGGGCGACTTCGAGTACCAGGTCGAAGGAAGAGAAGGCTGGGCCGTTGTCCACGCGTGCAAGGACCCGTACCACCGGAAACTTCTCGGGTACACGACACAGGGCGCTCCCAAGGGTCATCCCGAGTACTTCCTTGCCGTGCGCGGAGACCGCCTGTACCTGAACCTCGTCGATGTCCCCGATCCCAGCTACATCCACGAAGAGCTGGTCGAGGCGGCGATTGCGTTCATTCGCGAGAAGCTGGCGGACGGGAAGAAAGTCCTCGTTCACTGTAACCAGGGAGAATCTCGCGGACCGGGGATCGCGCTCCTCTACTTGCTTCGGCACACCCAGGTCTTCCCAAAGACCTCGCTTGCCGATGCGTTGGGCGTGTTCCAGAGGATCTATCCGGCGTTCCATCCGGGTCCTGGGATTGCCGGATACATCGCGGCACACTGGAATGACTCGGTGCCGAGGGATGACGACGACGTTGACGACGACCACGATGAATAAGATGACGATGACGATGACGCCACACTGCATGAGCGACAGACAGGGAGCGCGCGAATGTCGGCCAGCGTGAAGTTCGACCCTCGCAAGCTGATGGAGCAGGCCGTCGAGGTCATGCGACAGTCGATCGCTGAACCTCGCGCGGACGGCAAGGCCAGCCCGCGAGTGGGCGCGGTTCTATGGAAGCCGGACGGTACGTGGGCATGAGCTTCCTCAAGGACGAACCTCGGTGCTGGTGCGTCGTGCGTCAGACGGGCCATGGCATGAGCGCTTCGTTATTTGAGAGCTTGCCGTCGACCGCAGAGAATTGGGGCTCGGCGGACGGGCGTGCGTGGCCTTGCGAGCTGCCTGTTGAGCGGCCGGAGCTAGATTGCGCTGAAAGGCGCGGGATCATCCGGACATGGAACCGGACATCGTGTCCGGATAGGACACGGAGCGGTTGCGGCACCCCGCAATCCGGCGCGGAAGCGGCCACCCGATACGAGGTGATTCGTCGATGAGCCGCGAGTCAGCGAGCTTGTGTACCCCGCTGTGGATCACGTCATCGTGGCGGGACAGCGGACAGCGCGCCCGCCTGGGTCGTGAATCCCGCCATCTACCCCGCCAGAATGGCGCGACCGTCGGGACCGCACCGGATGGCGATGTGGATGCCCGGGCCAAAGACGTATCCGGCAATGAATTCGGCAACGGTTGCCGGATTCTCGGCACCACACCGAGTGCGGGCACCGCGACCTTCCGACTGGGGTGCGCATGAGTAGAGCGTTCTCGGAATCTATCGTCGAAGAAGCCGCGCTCGGCTGGTTGGAAGAACTGGGCTACGAAATCCTCTACGGCCCCGACATATCGCCTGACGGCGATACCCTCACCCCGACCCTCTCCCAGGGGGAGAGGGGAAACTACTCACAAGTGGTTCTTGAAAATCTCCTACGGAACGCGCTTGCGCGCCTCAACCCGAAGCTTCCGCCTGAGGCGCTCGAAGACGCTTTCCGCAAGCTGACCCGGGCGGATGCTCCAACCCTGATCGAGCGCAACCGCGCGGTGCACCGCATGCTCGTGAAGGGCATCGCGGTCGAGTACCGCCGCAAGGATGGCTCGATCGCCGGCGACCAGGCGAAGCTCATTGACTTCGACAAGCCTGAGAACAACGACTGGCTGGCAGTCAACCAGTTCACGGTCGCAGAAGGGCAGCACGTTCGGCGGCCAGACATCGTCTTGTTCGTCAACGGCCTGCCGCTCGGGGTGATTGAGCTCAAAAACCCAGCGGATGAGAACGCAACGGTGTGGACGGCCTTCAAGCAGCTTCAGACGTATCAGGCCGAGATCCCGGCGCTCTTTGCCTACAACGGGGCGCTCCTTGTCTCGGACGGGACGCTGGCCCGCATCGGCGCCCTAGGCGCAGGGCGCGAATGGTTCAAGCCGTGGCGCACGATCGCCGGGCACGAGGATGCGAGTCCGCAGCTGACCGAGCTTGAGGTGACCTTGCGCGGCGCCTTCGACAAACAACGGTTCCTCGACCTCGTTCGGCACTACACAGTGTTCGAGGACTTTGGCGGCGGGAAGCTGATCAAGAAGATGGCCGGCTACCACCAATTCCACGCGGTGAACGCAGCAGTTGACGAGACGCTGCGCGCCGCGAAACTGGTCAGGGCTGTCGCCGATGTGCCGGGCCGCTACGAGGCAGGCCTTCGACCGGGTGGCGATCCGGGCGATCGACGCGTTGGCGTGGTCTGGCACACGCAGGGCTCCGGCAAGAGCCTGACGATGGCGTTCTACGCCGGGCGCATCATCCTGCGGCCGGAGATGGCGAACCCGACGATTGTCGTCCTCACCGATCGCAATGACCTCGACGATCAACTCTTCAGCACGTTCGCCCGCTGTCGCGAGGTGGTGGGTTGGGCACCCGTGCAGGCAGAGAACCGCGTCGATCTGCGCGCGAAGCTCCGAACCGGCGGCGGCGGCGTGGTGTTCACGACGATCCAGAAGTTTATGCCGCCTTCGGCGGCACCCTCACCCCTGTCCTCTCCCAGTGGGAGAGGAGGAGAATCTGCGGCACTCTCAGTCCAAGCCTCTCCCAGTGGGAGAGGAGGAGAATCTGCGGCGCCCTCAGTCCAACCCTCTCCCAGTGGGAGAGGAGGAGAATCTGCGGCACCCTCACCCGTGTCCTCTCCCAGCGGGAGAGGGGGAGAGTCTGCGGCACCCTCACCCCTATCCTCTCCCAGTGGGAGAGGAGGAGAGGCTGCGGCGCCCTCAGTCCAACCCTCTCCCAGTGGGAGAGGGGGAAGCGAAGCGGAGGGTGAGGGAGACTGGCGCATGCCAGTCTTGTCCGACCGGCGGAACATCGTCGTCCTTGCCGACGAAGCGCACCGCAGCCAGTACGACTTCATCGACGGGTTCGCCCGCCACATGCACGATGCCCTGCCGAACGCGTCGTTCATCGGCTTCACCGGGACGCCGATCGAACTGATGGACAAGAACACGCGTGCCGTGTTCGGCGACTACATCAGTGTCTACGACATCCAGCGGGCGGTCGCCGACGGTGCGACGGTGCCGATCTACTACGAGAGCCGCCTCGCGAAGCTCGCGCTCGTCGAGTCGGAGCGGCCGACGATTGACGAAGACTTCGAGGAGGCAACCGAAGGCGAAGAGGTCGAGCGCAAGGAGAAACTGAAGACGAAGTGGGCGCAGCTCGAAGCCGTGGTCGGTTCGCCAAAACGCCTCGAGGTCATCGCCCGCGACCTCGTAGATCACTTCGAGAAGCGCCTCGCGGCGATGGACGGCAAGGCGATGATCGTCTGCATGAGCCGCCGCATCTGCGTCGAGCTGTATCGCGAGATCGTCGCGCTCCGGCCGGAGTGGCACGGCGAGGACGACGAGCACGGGGCAATCAAGGTCGTGATGACGGGCTCGGCCAGCGATCCCCTCGATTGGCAAGAGCACATCCGCAACAAGCCGCGGCGCGAGGCGCTGGCGGCGCGGTTCCGCGACGCGGCGGATCCGTTCCAGATCGTCCTCGTCCGCGACATGTGGCTGACAGGGTTCGACGCGCCAAGCCTGCACACGATGTACGTCGACAAGCCGATGCGCGGGCATGGCTTGATGCAGGCGATCGCTCGCGTGAACCGCGTGTTTGGCGACAAGCCGGGCGGCCTCGTCGTCGACTACCTCGGCCTCGCCGACGAGCTGCGGCGCGCTCTTGCGACCTACACCGAGAGCGGCGGCACGGGGGAGACGGCGATCGATCAGGCTGAGGCCGTGGCGCTCATGCTCGAGAAACACGAAATCTGTCGCGGACTCTTCCATGGGTTCAGCTGGGCGAAGTGGGTCGCCGGGACGCCGCAAGAGAAGCTCGCACTCCTGCCGGCCGCGCAGGAGCACATCCTGGCGCAGGAGGACGGGAAGGCTCGCCTCTTGCGTGCCGTGACCGAGCTGTCGCAAGCGTTCGCGCTCGCCGTGCCACACGAGCAGGCGCTCGCCATCCGCGACGATGTCGGCTTCTTCCAGGCCGTGCGCGCCGTGCTCGCGAAGGGCGCGACGGTGGACCGCCGGCCCGATGAAGAACTCGACCACGCCATCCGCCAGATCATTTCCGGAGCCATCGTCTCCGACGAAGTCATCGACCTGTTCGCCGCCGCGGGGCTCAAGAAGCCCGACATCTCGATCCTCTCGGATGCGTTCCTCGCCGAGGTGCGCGGCATGCCGCAGAAGAACCTCGCGGTGGAACTCCTGCGGAAGCTCCTCGCGGGGGAGATCAAGGCGCGGTCGAAGCGCAACGTGGTCCAGGCACGCTCGTTCGCCGACCTACTCGACCAGTCGATCCGCAAGTACCAGAACCGCGCGATCGAGACCGTGCAGGTGATCGACGAACTGATCGGGCTGGCCAAAGACATGCGCCAAGCCAACGCGCGCGGCGAAGCGCTCAAGCTTACCGAAGACGAAGTCGCGTTCTACGACGCGCTCGAAACGAACGACAGCGCGGTCAAGGTGCTCGGAGACGAGACGCTGCGGACCATCGCCCGCGAGCTCGCCGACACCGTGCGGAAGAACGTCAAGATTGATTGGACCGTGCGCGAGAACGTGCGAGCCCAGCTGCGCGTGCTCGTCAAGCGCATCCTGCGCAAGTACGGATACCCGCCTGACAAGCAGGAGAAGGCGACCCAGACCGTGCTCGAACAGGCCGAGGTTCTGTCAGAAGGCTGGGCGAAGCCGTAGAGCCTAACGCCTACTTGTGCACCCTCTTCAGGAACTCCTCGATCTCGGGCATGCCGCCCTGGAAGATGAGGTACCCGTCGTGCGGTTCGCGTTCGGTGATCTCACCGGCAATCGGCGTCAACATCAGTTCGCGCACGCGTTCGAGGTCGCTCGTCTGGCCGAGGGCCCACGCAAGCTTGATGTAGGCCACCTCGGGGAGCATGTTCTCGGTTGGGATGATGCCCTTCGCCATCAGGTCGCGCCCGGTGTCGTAGACGAACATGTGGACGTAGCCCCACAGAGTCTGCACGGTCATGTAGATGGCCACGCCGGCGGCCACGGCGCGCTCGATGGCGGGGTAGACGGGCTTGTTGATGTGCCCAAGCCCCGTCCCGGCAATGACGATGCCCTTGTAGCCGTGCTCGACGAGCGAGTCGATGATGTCGGGATGCATGTTGGGGTAGTAGTAGGTCAGCGTCACCCGCTCTTCGAAGAAGGGCAGGATGTCGACGTGCCGGTCCGCACGGCGGCGCGCGTAGTCCTGGCGCAGCGGCTTGACCCCGTCGCGCGTCACGGTGGCGAGCGGGATGTCGCCGATGGTGCGGAACGTCGAGCGGTACGACGAGTGCATCTTGCGGACGCGCGTCGCGCGGTGGAGGAGTCCGTACTCGTCTGAGGTCGGGCCGAACATGCACACCATGACCTCGGCGATGTCCGAGGTCGCAGCCGTGGTCGTCGCGTGGATGAGATTCCGCGCGGCGTCCGACGATGGGCGGTCGGCCGACCGCTGCGAGCCGACCATGACGATCGGCACGGGCGAGTGCTGCACCATGAACGCGAGCGCGCTCGCGGTGTGGTGCATCGTGTCCGTGCCGTGGCCGATGACGATGCCGTCGATCCCGTTCTCGATCTCGCGGCCGATGGCCTTGGCGAGCTCGATGTACTGCGACGGCCCCATGTTCTCGGAGAATACGGCGAACAGCTTCTCGGTCGAGAGGTTGCAGATGTCGGCCAGCTCCGGGACAGCGCCGTACAGCTCGCCGGGCGAGAACGCGGGGATGACAGCGCCGGTGCGGTAGTCGAGACGCGACGCGATCGTGCCTCCCGTGCCGAGGAGTTTCACGTTGGGCTTGTCGGGCGATGTGGGGAACTCTTTCTCGGGAATCTTGTAGTGCGCTTCGCGGCGTCCCAGTTCCTGGATCGCGCGGATCGTCCGCACGTCGATGCCGACGTTGTAGCCCGTGGCAAGCTTGAGGACGAGGTGGCGCGAGTCGTCGAACTCGGAGCGCGGGAGCACGATCCCACGGAAGTGGCCGCGCGTCGACTCGACGTCGACGTCGCTCCAGACCCCCACCTGGAATCGCGTCAGGACGTCGAGAGCCTCGCCCTTGTAGCCCTTGTGGGTGTCGCTCATCGCGTCGCCTCCTCAACCCACGCCGCGACATCGCGCAGCGGGACGTTGCCCATCGCGAGCGGGCGGATGCAGCCCATCAAGGCGCGAATGCGCGCTTCCGGTTCAGGATGGCGAGCGACGAACGCATTGGAGCCACGAGCGATCTCGACGCGGATCTCCTTGGGCGTCGCCTTCCGGTAGCCGACGCGGCCGAGAAGGTCGTCGAACGTTGCGGCCGGTTCGAGGAGCGCGAGCGGCACGAGGAGCCGCAGGATCTCACGAGTGAGGTCGCGCTCGGCGGCCTCAACGACGGCCCAGCGCACGCGCTCGACGTCGATCTCGCGGGCGCCCATCGCGTGCCGGACGTTGTGCCCGAGGAGCGTCGCCGCGAACGCGGAATCGACCTTGCGCTCGACGAGCCAGGCGAGGATCGGCGACAGGTCGCGGCGGAGGATGTACGCGTGCACGTCCGCGGGAGCATTCCAGGCGCGGAGCGCCGCCATCCGGCGATCGACGGACTCCGGCAGGCAGGCGCGCGATCGCTCGATCGCCTCTTCCTTGATCGGAATCGGTGCGGAGTCGGTGTCGGGGTACATGCGGTCCGGGCCCGGCAGCACGCGCTCGAAGATCGTCGTCCCGTTCGGGAGCCCCTTGCGCGTCTCGTTCGGCACCCCCTGGAACGCGAGGTGGCACCGCTCGACAAGCGTGTCGACGGCCGTCGGGAGGTCGGTGGCCGGCCCCCAGACGAGCACGAGCCCGTCGTCTGGCTTCGCGCCGACGCGCGTTGCCAGGGTTCGCCACGCGGCGG
>Ga0315287_10008061_pt1 | contig 10612 bp, 8 predicted proteins | sample YL17G11_0_MG_FD_205037 | JGI IMG/M metagenome (GOLD analysis project Ga0315287, IMG submission 205037) | Sediment microbial communities from Yellowstone Lake, YNP, Wyoming, USA - YL17G11_0 | ecosystem: Environmental > Aquatic > Freshwater > Lake > Sediment | place: USA: Wyoming | collected...
GCACCGGATCGTGGCGGAAGAAGCGATCGACAATTTTACCGCTTATAAGATAGAGGCCCTGCCAAAACCGAATGCTCCGGTGGTCTGGGGAAAAAGATTTTACTGGTCAAGAAAAGGGGATTTTGTCCCCCTGCGGGAAGAATATTACGATGAAAAAGGGAAGCGGATAAAAGTCCTGGATTATAAAGAGATAAAACCGATGGGGGGGCGGGTGATCCCGACCTTGATGACCATGCGGACAATGGGAAAAGAAAACAAGACAACAGCGCTTCGAATAATTGAAGCGCAATTTGATATTCCGGTTTCTGATAACATTTTTTCCCTGCGCAACCTCCAATCACTAAAATAGGACTTAATGTCAAATATATTATTAGCGGTCGGGTTGGTGCTGATGTTGAGCTTAACTGCCAACGGGCTTTCCTTTGACCTCTCAGGTAAATATCTGAACCTTTTTTCCGCCTCTAAGACCCTTTTGCATGAAGAATATAGTCAGGACCTGAACCGATTCCGGTTGGTGATCCGGTCACAGCTTTCAGAGAAATTATCGGCCGATATCCAGTACGATATTGAGGCCTACCTGGGCAGCTGGCTAAAGACCGCGACTTTCACGGCTTTCAAGAACTACCGTCCGCCAACCAAATATGATCTTATTTCCCCGCTGCTTGATTCCGATAATTTATATCTGCGACAAAAACTATACCGTTGTAATTTAAACTATTCTTTGCCGGACGGTGATATTAAGATCGGACGGCAGAAGATCCCCTGGGGAGTGGCACGGGTTTGGAATCCGACCGATCCCTTTAATCCGATCGATTTTGCCAATATCGAGCGTGAAGAAAGAACGGGCGTAGATGCCGTCAGTCTGGATCTCCCCTTAAGCGAACTCGCGGGATTAAATCTGGTTTATGTCGAAGGGATGAACAGTGATAGTGTCGGAGCGAGATTGCGAGCCAATCAAGGGGGAGCGGATTATTCTTGCTCGGCAGCTAAATTGGGCGATAATTATTGGTTGGGTTTTGATCTCGCGGGACAAGTTTGCGGAGCCGGCGTGCGAAGTGAAATTGCATTTACCAAAGCCCGGACCGAAGCTGATTATCTGCGCCTGGTTTTATCTTATGATTATAATTTTACCAACAGTATGTATTTCTTAGCCGAGTTTTATTACAATGGTCAGGGCAAAAACGATACGGCCGATTATCAGTGGAATCGTTTATTTTCCGGAGAGATCTCAAATCTCGCCCGATATTACGGATTTGTGGGCGTGACCTATGATATTTCTCCCCTCCTTAAAGGCGGACTGTATTTCATCTATAATATAGATGATGCCAGCCGTTATGCCAATCCGTTTATGGAGTATTCAATGGCAGAAAATGTGCTCTTTGCTATCGGATCTCATATTATGGGCGGGAAAACGGGGAGTGAATTCGGGGATTTTTCTAATATTTATTATACCCAAATCAAATGCTATCTTTGAAAAAGCGAGGAGTTAAACATGTCGATCATTAGAACGGAAAATCTGGGCCAAGTCTATCGAACGGGAAGAATCGAAGTGGTGGCTTTGCGCATGGTCAATCTAACGATTGAGGGAGGGGATTTTTTTGCGATCGCCGGCCCTTCGGGCTCAGGGAAAACGACTCTGCTCAACGTGATCGGGGCGCTCGATTCGCCGACGCACGGCAGGATATTTCTGGAAGAAGAAGATCTGACCAGCGCCTCTTCCGCCAGACTGGCCGAAATCCGCCTTAAAAAGATCGGATTCGTTTTTCAAGCTTTCAACCTGATCCCGGTTTTGAACGCTTTTGAAAATGTGGAATATGTCCTGTTGCTGCAGGGTGTCCCCGAGCTAGAAAGGAAGAAAAGAGTGCTGGAAGCGCTGATCGAAGTGGGATTGAAAGACTGTATCTACCGAAGGCCGCTGGATTTGAGCAGCGGCCAGCAGCAACGGGTGGCGGTGGCGCGCGCTATTGTTGCCGAGCCCAGGCTGGTTTTGGCGGATGAGCCGACCGCCAACCTGGATTCCAAAACCGGAGCCGGACTGATGGATCTGCTGATCGATCTCAACCAGCGCAAGGGGATCACCTTTGTCTTTTCCACCCATGATCCCATGATCGTGCAGCGCGCCAGAAGGGTGGCTTACCTGAAGGACGGGCAGATCGAAAAATGAAATTTTTCATTAGGATGGCGTGGCGCAATGTCTTCACAAATTGGAGGCGCTCGCTCCTTACGGGGGGGAGTATTGCGGCCGGCCTGGCGGGGCTGATTTTCATCTGGGCCTGTGTCGAAGGGACCAATGAACAGATGATCAACGGCTATGTTGACAATCTTACCGGGCACCTCCAGGTCCACCGGCGGGGATTTTATAAGGATAGGGACATATATTTTGCCCTGGATGATCCGAGAAGCATAATGGCGCAATTATCACGTTTTCCCGGTATTTCCGGCCTGGCGGAGAGGATCGAAGGCAAAGTCTTTCTTTTATTCAGGGAAAGAAGCACGGATGCGGTTTTGATCGGGGTCGAACCGTCCGAAGAAGTTAAAGTCACAAACCTGTGGAAATCTGTCAAAATGGGAAGATATTTACAAACTTCGGACACCTCGGCCATCGTTCTCGGTCAAGACATGAGCCGGCAGCTTAAGGCCAATTTGGGCGACCAGATCGCGGTGGTAACTCAGGCGGCGGATGGGAGCGTGGGCGCGGCCAGATATAAGGTGGTCGGGATCTATTCCCCACGGGGCAGCGATGCCTTTGGCTCGAATTATGCCTTCGTAAATTTGAATGCCGCCCGGGACCTGTTCGCTCTCTGGGGCAGGTCAACCGGAATTGTGATAAGAGCCAATAACCGGTACACGGCTTATTTCCTGTTGAATCTTATAATCAATATGCTCGGTACGCGAGATTTCGAAGTGATGGATTGGTGGCAATTAGTCCCGGATCTGGTCAATTCCTATAACATGCGGAAGGTATTTGCTTATCTCACCTTGCTGACCGTTTTTCTGATCGTAGCCAGCGGCATCACCAATACCATCCTGATGTCGGTGACCGAGCGCATGCGCGAGTTCGGTATCATGATGGCGCTCGGCACAAGAGGCTATCAGATCATTATTATCATAATTCTTGAATCACTTCTGCTGGGAGCGATCAGCATCGTGGTTGGGGGCATAATCGGAGCCGGGATCGTCTCGATCTTTAATATAACCGGCATCAGCTTCAACCCTTACGCCAGATACCTGGAATCGGGAGCGCTCTACTTCCCCCTGGTGGTTTATCCCTTGTTGACGTTTCAGCGGCTGTGTATCTTGTCCGCTATGGTGTTGCTGGTCTCGGTTTTGGCGGCGGTTTATCCTGCCATCAAGGCGTCGCGCTTGCGGCCCATAGCCGCCATCCGGCAGGTGGAAACGATCTGAAATGTTGAATTTAAAAATCGCCTGGAGAAATATCACCCGCCAGATCAATCGATCGGCGATCACGATCTCGATCATCGGGATCGGATTAGCTTTTTTTATCTGGCTCTGGGCGCTGGATGACGGATTTAATAATCAGCTGGTCAATAATGCGACCGGCTACTATTTCGGCCATCTCCAGGTCAGCGCGGCCGGTTTTTATCCGGAATATAATCCTAAGTTTTCAATTGCCGAGCCCGCCAGGATCGGCCGGATTTTAATGAACGACAAAAAGGTCAAGAGCGTTTCTCCCCGGATAGAAGCGCCGGTTTTCTTAAGCAGCGCCACCCGGGCAAAAGGAACGGTACTGATCGGCATCGACCCCGAAAATGAAGCCAAAGTTACCAGTTTTCCGCACAGGATAAAAGCGGGAAAATATTTGGTACAGAGGGACCCCCAGTCCATAATAATCGGAAAGATTATAGCGGAAGAGCTGGGAGTCGAAGTGGGGGATAAAATAGTCGTGACCGCTGCCGCAGCGGATGGCACTATGGCCCAGGAGGCCTTTCGTGTTAAGGGATTGATTGATACCGGGATCCAAAATTTGGACAGCGTCCTGGCTTGTGTCAGCTTGAGCAGCGCGCAGGCTATGCTGGGCCTCAAAAATAAAACTACTTCTTTTGTGATAAAGTTACACGACCAAGGAAAACTCGGTCAAATGGAAAGGGAATTAAAGAAAAAATTGGGGAAGGAGGGGTTTTATGTGCGCAGCTGGCAGGAGATCATGCCTGCCCTCAGCGATGCGATCGGTTTTTTCAAGTCCGTCATGTTGATCATATTGTCGACGGTTTTTACCGTGATGGCGGTCGGGACCGCCAATACGGTGATGATATCGGTGATCGAGCGCACGCGCGAGCTGGGGTTAACAATGGCGCTGGGAACCAGCGGCCGGCAGGTGGTAATAATGGTCGTCTGGGAAACGATCCTGCTCGGAATCTTGGGGATTATCCTGGGGAACGGATTGGGATTGGCGCTCATTTTAATCACCCAGAGAACCGGCATCGATCTCTCGCGCTTTAACATGAAGGTCATTCCGGGCGCAATGTCGATCGTTTATCCGGATATCGTGGTGCCGCATTTGCTTGAGGCCTCCCTGCTGCTTTTGTTGCTGACGGTAATAATTTCTATTTTCCCTGCTATGCGGGCCGTGCGCTTAAAACCGGCCGAGGCGATCAGGTTTATTTAGCAGTGGCGCGATCCAACATTTTCCTTATAAAAAAGTAAAAAGAACGATTAAGCAGAATAATTTTTATCAGTGGGAATCTGATCGCAGCATTAAACAGATTTCTAAATAAATAATGGAATAAACTGCTTTGATCATCAAAAATGAAATTCCCCAGCTTGTTATTGCGGACCGCGGATAGATAAACCCTTTCAAAAGAATCTTGAGGGGTGAAAACAGCTTCCGAGCGCAGATCCATTTTAAGCGCGCCGGTAGGGCAGAACCTGACGCACACGCCGCAGCCCAGGCACAGCTTTTCATTGACTGTGGACTTTTTATTTATCACTGAAATTACGCCGGCTGGGCAGCGTTTCGCGCAGGCGCCGCAACCGGCACAAACGCGGGGATCAGTCCGTGCGATGAACCGGCTGGGACTGATGACCAGGCTATTCCCGAATCTTTTGTAACCGAGCAGAAGATCGCAGCAACAGCCGCAGCAGTTGCAGATAATGGCCCGTTCATCTTTAGTATTATCGGCGATCTGCGCTAACCCTCTCGCGACGCAAAGATCGAGGATCTGGCGCGCTTCTTGCTTGGTAATGACCCGCGCGATGCCGTGTTTTGCCACATATTCAGCGAACCCGTTAAAGGTGAGACAGACGTCCTGCGGATTGTCGCAGGCCATTCCCATATGCTCCATTTTGTGGCGGCAAAAACAGGTCCCGACCGTGATACAGCGGGCGCGCTCGATCGCGTCGCTGGCTTTTTCATAGGGCAGCACCTCCGTGGTAAGCTCCTCCAGCGAGGCTTCCTGCGGCAGGATCCTGGTGACCTGGGGATTAGAAAAAAAACTTTTTGCGAACTTATCATCCAGATTGATGTATTTGTAATACAGCTCGGAAAGTTTTTTGCGGTCGAATTTCCCGTCCAGGCGCATGAGGGAGAATTCAAAAAAGCCCAGGATCGGAGGGGCCAGGAAATATTTGTTGTCACCTTTTTCTTTGAATTCTAAGACCAATCCCTTATCCGCCAGATTCAGAAGGAGGGAGGCCGATTCTGATTCGGGCTTCTTCCATATCCTGGAGATCTCGGCTAAAGAAAAGAAGTTTAAAGGCATAAGCGAGCACAGCTTAGCTTCTTCATCGCTGAACAGGATTTTTAGTATTTCATAAAGCTGATCGGATGCTGGCGCGCCGGGAATAAATTGATCCATTCTCTTTTGCAGTGTCAGATAATTCCTTGGGGTTAGATGGCCCATCGCTGATATTATTATACTATAATAATCGCGGTTATAATTATTAAAAGTATGAGATAATTATTCGGTCCGGAGTGCGGCATATGACAAGGAGATCAATATGAAAGCGATCGATCCGATCTGCCAGATGGAAGTCGATACCGAAACGGCCAAGTTTCAAGCGGCAAAAGATGGGAAGACCTTTTACTTTTGCAGCAAACACTGCCTCGACCAGTTTCTGGATCAAACCCAGGGAAAAGACCTAAAGCCCGCCGGAGTGCTAATAAAAAGAAACAGCGAAAAAATAATCATCAATATTTCCGGCATGAGCTGCGCTTCGTGCGTCATGGCGATCGAGAATGCCCTCCGCTCTTTTAAGGGTGTGATCAGCGCCAATGTCAATTTTGCTTCTGAAAAAGCCACGGTGGAGTACGACCCACAGGTGACTGATGTCCCGGCGCTAGAAAAAATAATCGAGAATACCGGCTATTCGGTGATCAAGCCCAAAGCCGAAGAGAAGAAAAAAGAAGAGGTGTTACGGCTAAAAGTTATCGGGATGGATAACGCCCACTGCGTCGGGACGGTCGGCGGAGCGGTTTCCAGCCTGCCGGGAATAATCGCCAAGGACCTGAGAGCCAACCAGCAAGCGGTCATCAAGTACGATCCTTCTCAAGTTAATCCAAAACAGATCAAACAGGTGATCGAACAAGAAGGCTATACCCCGATCGAAGAAGAAGAGCTGACGGCGGATGTGGAGAAGCAGGCGCGGGAGAAAGAAATTCGCAATTTGCAGAGCCGCCTCATTGGATCGCTCTGCTTAAGCTTGCCACTTCTCTATTACATGCTGCATATGCTTTTTAGCTGGCCTTTGCCGGAATTCTTTATGAAAAATGCGGCGGCGGTCGAATTCCTTTTAACCACTCCAATTCTATTCTTTGGCAGTATTTTCTTTTCCCGCGGGATCATTGCACTGATCAAAACCCGGACCGCTAACATGGACACGCTGGTATCGCTGGGGGTCGGATCCGCCTATCTTTACAGCCTGTATATTACTATTGCCATCTGGCTGGGGAATAGTTCTCTGGGGATGCAGGACCTTTATTATGAAGTGGCTGGCTTCCTGATCACATTTATCCTGCTGGGGAAATATTTTGAAGCGCTGGCCAAAGGGCAGACTTCGGCCGCCATCAAAAAGCTGATCGGCTTGCAGGCCAGGACCGCCGTGGTCATTAAGGACGGCAAGGAAGTGGAGATTGCGATCGAAGCGGTGGAAGTAGGGGACGTCGTTGTGGTCAAACCGGGAGGGAAGATCCCGGTCGATGGAACGGTGGTTGACGGCCATTCTAGCGTCGATGAATCGATGGTGTCTGGTGAAAGCATCCCGGTTGAAAAAAAAGCGGACGACAAGGTGATCGGCGCGACCATCAACAAGACCGGTTCCTTCAAATTTAAGGCCGAAAAGGTCGGTAAGGACACATTCCTGGCGCAGGTGATCAAATTAGTGGAAGAGGCGCAGGGAAGCAAAGCGCCGATCGAAGAGCTGGCGGACATCATTTCGGCTTATTTTGTTCCCGCGGTGGCCCTGATCGGCCTGATCACTTTTATTGTCTGGCTGTCAGTCGGACAGAGCTTCGCTTTCGCGCTGACCGCTATGATCGCGGTTTTGATCATCGCTTGTCCCTGCGCACTTGGCCTGGCAACCCCGACCGCCGTAATGGTGGGGACAGGACTGGGCGCGGAACACGGGATTCTGATCAAAAGCGCGGCGGCGCTCCAGCTGGCGGGGAATTTAAATACTATCGTTTTTGATAAGACCGGGACGCTGACAAGAGGAGAGCCGGAGGTAACGGATATAATTCAAAATCCTAAATCCCAAAACCTGCCTGCCGGCAGGCAGGTCCAAAATCCTAACCAGGAAATATTATTATATGCGGCTGTGGCGGAGAAGAGATCGGAACATCCATTAGGAGAAGCGATTTTAAAGAAAGCGCAGGCCGAGAAGATCGAAGTTCCTGAGCCGGAGAGTTTTAATTCCCTTTCCGGTAAAGGGGTGGAAGCCAAATTAAAAGGGGAAGAAATATTGCTCGGGAACCGGAGCATGCTGCGCGATAATGACATCGATTTTTCCGGCCAGGAAGCAAAGATCCAGGAGCTGGAAGCACAGGGCAAAACGGTGATGCTGGTTGTCAAAAACCGGGAATTGGTCGGATTGATCGCGGTTGCAGATACATTAAAACCATATTCAAAACAAGCTGTTGATCAACTCCACCGGATGGGAAAAGAAGTGATCATGATCACGGGGGACAATAAAAAGACCGGTGAGGCGATCGCCCGGCAGGCGGGGATCGATCGGGTGCTGGCCGAAGTCCTGCCGCAGGACAAAGCGGAAAATATCAGGAAATTGCAAACTGAAGGTAAAAAAGTGGCGATGGTCGGCGATGGGATCAACGATGCGCCGGCGCTGGCCCAGGCGGATATTGGGATCGCGATCGGCTCCGGCACCGATGTTGCGATCGAAGCGGGGGAGATCGTGCTGGTGAAAAATGACTTGCGAGATGTGGTAACGGCTATCGATCTCTCCGCTTACTGCATGCGAAAAATAAAGCAGAATCTTTTCTGGGCTTTTATTTATAATTCCCTGGGGATCCCGATCGCGGCCGGTGTCTTGTATCCCTTCACTGGATTTTTACTCAACCCAGTCATCGCCGGAGCCGCGATGGCCTTCAGCTCGGTTTCGGTCGTTTCCAATTCATTATTGATGCGAAGATTCAAAACTAAGATATGAGGAAGAAATGAAAAAAATACTGTTTTTGTCTTTAGCCATCGTTTTGCTTTTGGCTGGGTTTGCCCTGGCAATGGGAGAAAAGCCAAGAATGAGCGGCAGCGCGGAGATCGGAAAGCTGGCGGCGGATTTTACCCTCACTGATCTTTCGGGCCAGGAAATCAAATTATCCGATTATCGGGGAAAGACGGTGTTTTTAAACTTTTGGGCCACTTGGTGCCCGCCCTGCCGGCAGGAGATGCCTTCAATTCAATCTCTGTACCAAAAAACGGCGGGCAAGGATATGGAAATTCTGGCGGTATCGCTTGACCGTGGTGATATCAGGTCGTTCGTTGAGCAAGGAAAGTACAGCTTTAAAATCTTACCCGATCCCAAAGGTGAGATCGGGCGCCAATACGGTGTTACCGGCATTCCCACTACATTTATAATTGATAAAAATGGGGTAATTAAACAGAGGGCAGTAGGCAGCCGGGACTGGTCGGGCTTTAAGCCATAGCCCGCATGATTAGCGCTTCGGCCTGCTGGAGGCTCCTGGCTTCGGCCATGAGGCGGATAATCGGTTCAGTATTAGAAGCGCGGACATGGATCCAGCTGTCCGGGAAAACCACCTTGACCCCTTCGGTCAAGATCATATCCTCGCCGTTAAAATTCTCTTTAACATGATCGATAAAATCATTCGCTTCTTCGAGGCTCGAGCATTCAACCTTGGTCTTGGCCATTTCGTAATGGGGGAGTTCTTTGATCAGGGCGGAAAGTTTTTTGCCGGAAGCAGCCAGGTAACTCAGGATCAGCGCTGCTCCACTCAGGCTGTCGCGGTTGAAGCCGACCTTGGGGAAAATAACCCCGCCGTTGCCTTCACCGCCGATAAAGCCTTTCAGCGCTTTCAATTCTTCCGAGACATGAACTTCACCCACTTTGGTGCGGATCGCCATTGCCCCATATTCATGGCAGATATCATCGATCAGCCGGCTGGTCGACAGGTTTACGACCACGATCTTCTTTTTAGGGTTAAGAGTGATATTTTTGCTCAACATATATTTGACTGTCAGGGCTAAGGTCGCTTCTTCCCCGACCGCTTCTCCCTGGTCCGAAATTACCGCTAGCCGGTCAGCATCCGAATCCATGGCAAAGCCGACATCGGCTTTTTTGCTCCTGACCAGTTCCGCCAGCTCAACCAGATGTTCCGGGGTCGGCTCAGGGGGGTGGGGGAAGCTCTGTCGCGGATCGCAATTGATAGCGAATATTTTGCAGCCGAGCTTTTCCAGCAGTTTTATCAGCGCGACTGATCCGGCCCCATTGCAGGCGTCGACTGCCACCTTAAATTTTTTGCGGCGGATAAAAAAGGGCGGAACAGCCTTGAGAACCTTTTTAATATGGATAGCGATGGCGCTATGATCGATCGTTACTCCTTTGGCCGGGGCGTAAGTGAATTGTTTGGTATCATAAATCTTGAGCAGGTTTTTAGCCTGGTTTTCATTCAGGAAAATACCATCGCCGCGCATGAATTTAAAACCGTTCCAGGGGAGCGGATTGTGGGAAGCGGTGATCACCATTCCGGCGTCAACCTCGAGTTCGCGCACCATTACGCCGACGGTTGGGGTGGGGCAGATGCCGAGATCAATGATATTGCAGCCGGTTGAGAGCAAGCCGGAGAAGACGATCCCTTTGATGAATTCGGAAGAGCTGCGCGAGTCGGTTCCGATCGCGACCGTGCCCCCCCCTAGATAGGTCCCGAAGGCTTTAGCGAAGTAAAGGCAAACCTCCGGGGTCAGAGAATCCGGTACCGTTCCACGTACTCCAGAAATCGATATTTTTAGCGGCATGGATCAATTATAGCTTAATTGGAGAAGGGGAGGCAAGGGATGGGGAGGTTGACTTCCCCGCCCGCTCAGGTTATATTTCTCCCGGATAGCTTGAAAAGAAAACAGGAGGTAAAAAATGAAGCTGAGAATATTAGGTGTTTTATTCTTGATAGCAGTGATGGTTGTCCCCG
>Ga0315287_10008062_pt1 | contig 10611 bp, 5 predicted proteins | sample YL17G11_0_MG_FD_205037 | JGI IMG/M metagenome (GOLD analysis project Ga0315287, IMG submission 205037) | Sediment microbial communities from Yellowstone Lake, YNP, Wyoming, USA - YL17G11_0 | ecosystem: Environmental > Aquatic > Freshwater > Lake > Sediment | place: USA: Wyoming | collected...
CCCCACCCGCCCCCCCCCGCGGCCAGGAGCGCGTCCTCCTCCTCGCCCGCGCCCCCCGCCCCGCCGCCCGCGGGTTCCCACGCCCCCGGCGCGTCCAGGGCCGCGTCCACCTCGCTGACCGCCCGGTCCCGCTCCGCGCCCCACCAGGCATCCCGCCAGGCGGGGGTGGCCGTGACCAGGGCGAGGACGGAGCCGGGGGGCCAGGGCTCGGGGGCCGCGCCGGGGCCGCCGCCGCCGCCCAGCCCGCGCATTGGGGCCAGGGCGCGCTCAAAGGCCGCCGCCTCCTCCGCAAAGTGAATCCAGAGGGGCGGGGAGGCCAGGGCCGCGAGGCGGGGGAGGACGTGCGGGGAGAGGACGGCCTCGCACAGCGCGCCGCGCACGCCCCGGGCGGCCTCGAAGCCCGCCCCGTACGCCGCCCCGAGGCCGTGCGCATCCAGGCCGGGCTGCAGGGGGGCCGCCCCGGCCGCCGCGGCCGCCGCCGCCCGCAGGGCGGCCGCAAACAGCCATTCCGGCTTGTCCGGCGCGTCGGCGGGGGAGGCCGGGGGCGTGAAGAGGGCGGCCAGGCGGGACCCGAGCGGGGCGGCCAGTTCGGCCGCCCACCACAGGGGCGGGCCCTCCAAAAACAGCGGGGCGGGCGCGGGCGGGGCGTGCCCGCGCCCCTCGCCGCCCTCCTCCTCTTCCGCGGCGGCCGCCAGGCCCGCCCGCGCAAACCGCCCCGGCGTGACCGCCCGTTGCAGGGCCACCAGGGCGGCCACCAGGCGGCAGGCGGCGTCCCCGGCCGCCGGGTGCTCCGCCCACCCTCTCCAGGCGGGGGGTGGTGTGGTGGGGCCGCCCCCGCCCCCCGCGCCGCCGGCGCCGCCGCTGCCGCTCACGAGGGGCGGGGGCCAGCCCGCGGCCGCCGCGGCCGTGCCCAGGGCGGCCCGCAGGGCGCCGGCCAAGCGGTCGGTGGAGGCCCGGGACCGGGCCAGGGCGGCGGCGGCGTGGGCGGTCAGGGCGGCCGGAACCCCTGTCGCAGGGAGCGTGGCGACGCCCTCGCACGCGGCCGCCGCGGCCGCCGCCGCCGCGACCGCCTCGCCCGCCGCGTCCAGGGCGGCGCACGCGCCCGCGGACGCGGACGACGACGCCCGCCCGCCCTCCACCGCCCGCTCCACGGCCCGGGCGTGGCGGTCCAGGTGGCGGGCGAGGGCGACGACGTCCTGGAGCGCCTGCGCGTACTGTTGGGCCCCCCGCAGCGCGGCTAGCTCGGCCGCCAGCCCCGCCACGTCGGATGGGAGGGGGGGGGCGCCGGGGGCGGGCCCGCCGCCGTCTTCGCAGGGACGGGCGGCCGCAGCGGCGGTCGCCTCCGCCGCCCGGGCGCCCGCCAGGGCGGCGAGCCCACGCCGCACCGCCGCTGCCCGCCCCGCCAGCGCCTCCACCTCCGCCCCGACCGCCGCCAGCTGCCTTTCCGCGGCGGGGGAGGCGGGCAGGGAGGACAGGGACAACAGGGCGGCAGGGTAGGGGGGCGGGGCGGCCTGCAGCGGGGGCGGCGGCGGCGGGGCGGGCGCCCAGCCGGGGGCGGGGCCTTGGGGCTGTGGTGGGAGTGGGACGGAGGCAGCACTTTCGCCGCCGCCGCCGCCCCACCCGTTGGCGGCCGCCACCGCGTCACCACCCGACCGCAGGGGCACGCCCCACCCGTTGTCCCGTGGGGGAGGAGGAGGGGGCGCGCGGTGAGGGTCGGCGGCGGAGGGCCCGGCCGCAGCAGGCGGCGCTGGTGGAGGAGGCGGTTGGGGCGGCGGCGGCGCAAAGAGCGGCGGGCCCGCCTCTTCCGTTGGGGCCGCCGCCGCCACCGTCACCCCAGCCCCCCCTACCGTCCACCCGCTCTCTGAAGGGACAGGTAGAGGAGGCGCCTGCTCGCCCCAGACGGGCGCGGGCTCGGAGGACGAGGGCGCCGGGAAGGGCGGCACTGGGGCGGGAGGGGGTGGGGGCGGGGGAGCTGCCAGAGCCTCCGCCCCGCCGCCGCCCTCCCAGCCGCCGCCGTCCTCGCCGCCTCCGCCCCCGCCCCACTCGCCGCCGCCGTCAAAGGGGTCGGACGCAGCAGGGGCGCCCCACTCCCCGGCGCCGCCGTCGAGCGGGTCGAGGGCAGGGGGTGGGGGCAGGGGCGCCTGCTGCGCCTCCTCAGCCACGGCCGGCGCGCCACCCCAGCCCGCAGTAGGCTCAGGCGGCGGCGGTGGCGGCGCGCCCCAGCCGGCTTGCGGGGCGGGAGGTGGCGGCGGCGGCGGCGGCGGTGGCGCCTGGTGTTGCTGCTCAGGCGGCGGCGGCACCGCTCCCCACCCCTCTGCCACCGGCGCCTGCTGCTGGGGCGGCGGTGGCGGCGGCGGCGGGGGCGCGCCCCACCCCTCCGGCGCCTGCTGCAGCTGCTGGACGGGCGGCTCAGGTGCAACAGGCGGTGGCGGCGGGGCGGGCACGCCCCAGCCCTCGGCGGGCGGCGGCGGCGGGGGCGCGCCCCACCCACCAGCAGCCGGGGCGGGCGGTGCAGCCGCCGTCGCCTCACCCCCACCCCACTCACCGGCGGGCGCCGCCGCCGCCGGGGCCCAGTGCTCACCGCCAGCGACAGGTGGCGGGGCCAGGTGGTCCGCGGGCGGCGGCGGCAGTGGTGGCGCCTGGTGGTGGTTGTCATGGTTCCACCCGCCACCCGCTGCCCCGGGTTGAGGAGGGGGAGGGGGGGCGCCAGCAGCAGCAGCAGCGCCCGCCCCGCCGCCCCACCCCGCGGCCGGCTGCTGGGCCGGAGGAGCAGGCGGACCCCACCCGCCAGCAGCGGCCTGCGGCGGCGGGTAGAGCTCCCGCTGCTGCTGCTCAGCGGGTGCCGGCGCGGCCGCAGCCGCCTGTTGGCCCCAGGCGGGCGGTTGGGCAGCGATGCTCTCGGGCGGCACCGCCACGCTCTCAGCGCCCGCCCAGCCGTCACCAGCCCCACCCCAGCCTTCCTGGGCAGGCGGCGGAGGGAGTGGCGCGTATTGCTGCGGCGGGGGCGCGCCCCAGCTGCTTTGCGCGGGCATTGGCGCGGCCGATGGCGCAGCGGCGGGCGGCGGGCCTCCGAAGCCGTCCGCCTGCACCTGGGGCGGGGCGGGCGGGGGCGCGCCCCACCCACCTGGCTGTGCAGTGGTCCCGCCGTCGACGTAGGCATGCGCCCCGGGAGGCGCCCAGCCCCCGCCCTGGGCGGGCGGTGGAGGCTGAGGCGGTCCGCCAAACTCATGCGTCGGCGGGGGGGGCGGCGGCGGCGCCCACCCGCTGGCCGCCGGCGCCTGTGCCTGGTCACCGGGGGGGTGCGAGGGTGGGGCCCAGCCCCCGCCAGGGGGTGGAGGCGCGTACATGGGACAGGCGTGGAGGGAGCGGAGATGGGAAAGAGAGGAGGAGTCCCTCCCTCTCGGTCGATGAAATTTCACTCTACCATTCTTGCTCTCCCATGCGCGTGCACGCGAGTTGTATGTGTTGTCCGTCGTGACGTGCACCCCCTCCAAGTACACGCCCTCAAAGCCCCACCAAGCATGATATTTCGACCAGGCCACCCGTCTCGCCGGCCCCTGCTGGCGGTTGTGCTCGCCCTGGGCGCCATTAGCGCGGTGCGTGTTGCGGGAAAAGTTGTGGGGGGAGAGAAGAATGCTGACAGGTGGCGAGGGGCGCTGTGGACAGTCACGGCACACGCCTTTCGCCCCAGGCCGCCGCCTCAGCATGACACAAGGAGGTGTGGTGGAGCCTGTGCAGTCCATTTGGAGCCCCACATATGCGTGAGCGCGTGTGGTGGGCGTGCCCCGCGCCTGCGCATGAAAAAAATTACAAGAAAAAAAAACGCGCGCATGTGAAGAGCGGCGAGCGGCTCTCTTCACAGCGCGTGCGCGTTCTGGACCAGGGGCCGCCACCCGCGACCCCATGGCGTCCGCCCGCGCCCACTTTCTAACCTGACCTTCCATCCCACCACCCCCACACACACACACACACACACACACACACACACACACACACACACACACACACACACACACACACACACACACACACACACACACACACACACACACACACACACACACACACACCTCCAGGCCGCCTTGCCCACCCCCCTTGCCAAGCCGGACTTGAGTGCCTGGAACGGTACCAAGCCGGACTTTGCCGCCTGGAACGGCACCAACCCGTGCGCGGCCTGGCCCAAGTGGCGGCCGGCGCCGGACGTCCAGGAAACCTGGGACCTGAAGGGCCGGGTGGCGGTCGTCACGGGCGCGTCGTCCGGCATAGGCGCCGCCATCGGGGCCGCCCTGCTCGCGGAGGGCGTCCACGTCATCGGCACGTCCCGCACCCCGGGCACGGCGACCGCCCCCTTCGACCTCCTCCCCCTGGAGCTGAGTGACCCGGCATCGGTGGTGGCGTTCGGGGCGGCGGTCGCCGCCCACCCGGCCGTCGTCGCCCGGGGCGGCCTCGACATCCTGGTCAACAATGCCGGCCGCGCGGTGCTGGGCCCGGTCGGGCCGCCGTCGTCCATCACCGACTACCCAGCCTGGATGGCGGGCGTGTGGGAGGGGCTGCAGACCAATTACCTGGGCGCCGTCCGGGTCACCAACACGCTGTGGCCCCTGCTCCAGGCCCGGGCCAAGGTGGAGGACGCCGGCGGCGTGAAGGCGAAGGCCGCCACCCTGAAGAAGAAGGTGGAGGTGGACAAGCACTACGCGCGCGTCGTGTTCACGGCGTCGCCGATGGCTTGGTCCTCCTCGGCCGCCACGCCCGACCTGTGGGGGTACGCCGCCTCCCAGCGCGCCCTGCTGATCTACGCCAACATGCTGCGGGCGGCGGTGACGTCCACCCCGATATCCTCGCCCCCGTCCGCGGCGTCCAAGGTGAAGCTGTCGGTGCTGGCGCCCATGGCGACCGCGACCCGCCTGGTCGAGGGCGCCCGCCCCATCTTCCTCGACCCCACCGCCGCCGCGACCGACCCGGCCTTTGCGTCCTTCCTGGCCGACATTCGGGTCGCCACGGCGGCCGGCCTGGACCCGGCCTTTGTGGCGAGCGCGTACGTGCAGGTGCTGAAGGAAGACAAACCGGTGCGAATAAGAAAAAAAGAACAGGAGAGAGAGAGAGAGAGAGAGGGCAGAGCAGAGCAGTCCTCCTCAGAGCACATCTCACACACATCCATTACACACAGATTGCGAATGCGGCCATCGGGGCGCCCAGCGGGACGCTGCCCCCCAACGTCACGGTGGTGCCGGGCAGCCCCACCGATCGGTGCGCGCCCCAGGTCACCGCCTTCGCGGAGGTGCTGACCGATGAAAACCTGGATGCCGCCATCATTGCCATCCCGCCCAAGCAGGGCGCCGCCGTCGTCAGCGGCGTCCCGGAAAAGCTGCAGGGCCTGCAAACCGCGCTCGGCCGCCTCGGGCAGGAGGAGGCCGACCAGGATGCCGGGACCCGCCACCGCCGCCGCCGCCTGGCGTCCACCATCAAGGACGATGTGGAGACCTGGGTTGAGGAAGACCGGTCGCCCTGCGCGGCTGTCCCTGTCTTCATGCCCACCCCCAAGTTTGACGCCGCCGCCGCGGCCGCGCGCCTGGCCGGCTCCGTTGCCGTCGTCATCGGCGCGTCCGGCCCGCCCGACAAGGGCGTCGGCCGCGCCCTGGCGGACCAACTGGTCGACGCGGGCGTGACCGTGATCGGCACGTCCCGCAACCCGTCTGACCCGGCCAATGCGGGCATCTCCGCCCGCTACGACCTCCTCCGGCTGGACATGTCGAGCCAGGCGTCCGTCGACGCGTTCGAGGCGGCGGTGGCCGCCCACCCCGCCGTCCGGGCCAAAGGCTTGGCCACCCTCTTCATCAACGGCGCCCGCTTCGCCGCAGGGTCGCCCGGCCCGCCCCCACTGCAAGATGAAGAGATGTACTACAGCGGGGCGGAACTGTCGCTGCAAACCAACTTCCTGGGCCCCCTCCGCGTCACGCACGCCCTGTGGCCCCTCCTGGAAGCGGACGCGGCCGGCGCGGGCCCGGCCTCCGTCCCGCCCGGGCCCCGCCTCATCTGGACCGGGTCCGCGGAAGCGTACGCCATCGGCGGCGCCGACCCCATCTCCTACTCCTACTGGTCGTACGGCGCCGCCAAACGGGCCAGCCTGGCGTATTACAATGCGATGCGGACCGTGCTCACCAACCAGTCGTCGCCCGTCACGACGGCCGCGCTGTACCCCTTTGGCATCAACACCCGCCTGGTCGAAGGCACCCGCCCCATCTTCCTGTCGCCCGTCAACGCCCGGGGCGAGCCGATCGACAACCCCCACTTCTCCCTCGTCATGGGCATGTACCGCTTCTTCCTGTCCATGGCCCTGTCCCCGGCCTTCGTCGCGGCGGGCGACATTGAGCTGGCGACGATGGCCGACCCGCCCATCAATGTGGCGTCCTCCTCCTGGGCGTGGAAGCCGCAGGGCGAGTCCCGCCTGGGCGGGCTGCAGGACCTGTGGGATTCCGTCCACCAGATCGAGGAGCTGCAGTCCGCGTTCCCCTTTGAGCTGGGCAAGGCGGACGCCGCGAAAAAGGCGTGAACAAGGGGGGGAGAGAGAGAGAGGGTGACAGAAAGAGAAGAGGGCGAGAGGGGAGGGCGGCCGGACCGCCTTTCCGTACGAACATTGTCGGTGAGGGAAGTGCGGGAGGGACGCCGAGGAGTTGTGAGAGAGAGGGAGGGAGAGAGAGGGAAAATGAACTTTTGACAGAGAGAGACAAACCACCACTCGACGAGAGAGCGTCGCGCGCTCGCGCTCCCTCGGTCGGAGAGCAACAGAGTAAAGGCAGCTCTAGTTTTTCCCTCATTTTTTTGTAACTCCCCGCGGCGCGCCCCGGACGCGCCCGCCCCACGCACACACCTCGGCCCTGTGCGTGCCCCGCCCGCCCGTGCAGTCACAGCAGCACACACCCGCCATCCCCTCCCCCCCACACACCATGGGCGGCGGCCTCTCCGCCACGGCGGCCGCCCTCCTCCACGCCCGCCCGGGCACGGGCGCGGGCGCGGCTGGCTTCCTGTCCTCCCCTCCCCTCCCTGCTTCCCGCCCGCCGTCGGGCTTGGGCGACCCCTGGCTGCCAGGGCCGCCCTCCCGCCCGCTCTCCCCACCCACGTCATCTGCCCGCTGGTCCGCCGCGGAACGGCGGGCCGCGGTGCAGGGAGGGGTCGGCGGCGCGACAGCTGTGCTCGCGCTCGCGGCCCTGGTCCTCCTTGCTGGCCGCGCCGCCCCGCCCTCCGCTCTCGCCTCCCCTCGCTCCTTCCTCACCGCCTCGGCCGCCCAGGGCAAAGAGCTGGGGCTGTGGGGCGGGGCGTCCGAGGGGAGGGGCCAGGCGGAACAGGCCCCAACCACGCTCCCCACCCCCCAAACCCCGCCCCCCATCCTCGTTTCCTACGCTTTTTACGAAATGGATGCCGGCCAGGCCGCCAACCTCGACTTTTTCATCGCGGTCGGCATGGCCGATGCCGGCACGCCCGGCGTGGCGGGCGGTGGGACAAGCGGGGCAACCCCAACGCGCCGCGCGGACTTTGTCCTGTCCATCTCCGGCCCCGCCTGCACCCCCTGCGCCGGCCTGGCGCGGGGCCTCGCCCGCCTCCCCGTCCCGCCGCCCCTGGCCCGCACCCTCACCGCCGCCTGGGGGCGGGAGGGCCTGACCCTGCTGCGCCGGGCGGAAAATGAGGGCATGGACTTCGGGGCGCACAACGCGAGCCTGGCGTGGGCGGCGGCGGCGGCAGCGGCGGCGGCGGCGGGCGCGCGCGGCGGCGCCCGGCCCGGCCCGCCCGCGCCACCAACCCCTGCCCTCGCCACGGCCGCCCGCTACGGCCACGCCTTCTTCATCTTCCTCAACTCGTCCGCCCGCGGGCCCTTCCTGCCGGCCTATCTCCCCGCCGGCTGGCACTGGACCCGGGCCTTCACGGACGGGCTCGCGCGGGACGGGTGCGGCTGGAATGAGCAGCACGGCGTTGTTGCCCCTGCACCCCCGCCCACCTGCCTCCCGGCCCCGGACGCCCCGCCCGCCGCCGCCGCCGCCGCCGCCCTCGTCGCCGCCTCTTTGGCCTGCCTCCCCGTCGACGATGCGGGCGGCCCCGGCCCCCGCGCCGAGTCCTGGGCGTTCGCCCTGTCCGCCGGCGGGCTGGCGGTGGCGGAGGCGTCTGGCGCGTTTGCGCTCCGCGCCTGCAAGCTCTGCACGGACCCTGGCGCCGGCATCGTCGTCGGCGGCGAGTACGGCCTGTCCGCGTCTATCCTGGCGGCCGGCCAGCGCCTGGTCACCCTGCAGACCCGATACGCGCGGGGCGTCGACTGGGCCGACCCGGCCCACTGGGGGTGCAACGGGTGTGCGCACGCCTCCCGCCAGGGCACCTACGGCCCCGGGCTCGCCCTCCACCCCTTCGAAACGCTCTTCGTCAAGGCCTCCTGGGGCGTTGGCGTGCCGTACCTGGAGCCCTACACGGCCTGGGCGACAGGGCACGCCCGCGGGGACGACCCCGGGACGGGCGCGATGCCGCGGGCGGGGAGAGGGACGGTCGGCGGCGGAGCGGGTGGTGGCGGCCCTGCGGGTGGTGGTGGGGGTCCCGCTGACTGGGAAGGCCCCGCCGCCTGCGACCTGCCCCTGTACCGGTGGGCGGTCTCGGCCGAGGCGACCGCCCCTGGCGCGACGGCGGGGGTGGCGGCCTGTTTCGTGCCGCCCGGGCTGGCCGGGCTGGTGGGGTGAGACGCGTGCGCGGCGGTGGAGAGAGAATGAGAAAGAGGGAAGACAAATGACAAAAACCTCAGTCCCTCTTCACCATTCCCATCATTTCAGCTGAGCTTCGCCAGCACGCTCTTTTCAGCCACAAAACAGATGTCACCGCCGGGGACCTCCACATCGGCGGAGGAGTACTTGAGGAAGAGGACGTCATCGCCGATGGCGACGCCGGACTCGACGCCCGAGCCCACTGCTAAAACGGTCCCGACGATGGCTTCTTGCAACTGCTCCGTCGCCCCGCTCGTCAGTAGGACGCCGCCCGTCGTCTGGGTGGCTTTGGCCTTGGGCCGGATGAGGAGGCGGTCGCCCAGGGGGGCCATGGCAGTCACGTCCAGGTCGGGAGCGGCGGTGGCGGTGGCGGCTGTAGGGAGGGAGGGAGGGGGTTCAAGAAGGAGAGAGGTGTCAGGTGCGGCGGCCGGGCTGTGTGTTAGGGATCCCTTGACGCGCCGTTTTGGTCGCCTGCGTGCCAATTGCGTGACCCTACGCACAGCCGGCGCATACCCAGGCACGCTGACTGCATTCATTCACACTCGAAACGAGAGAGAGAGAGAGGAAGGGTAGTTTGGGCGGAGGAGAGACGCGAGAGGAAGGCCACTCTTCCGCTGGCTAGGCCAAGCAAAAAGAGCGCGGCGAGAGAGGGGGGCGTCGGCTTTCTCCCGGATGCGCATGCACGCGCGTATGCCTGGCACAGACGCACGAGACCTCCTCTCTTAGTGAGTGACGTGTGTGTGTGTGTGCGTGTGGCAAGAGCGAGGACGCGCACCGTCCTCCTCGACCGCAGGAAAAGGAAGAAGAATTCTACGCCGGCGGCTTTTCTTTTATCATCCTAGCCGGAAACGCATAAGCACACACCACCCCGCACAACCACCCCAACTCACCAGTCCGGCCGCCAGCCCGCCGACCCGCCGGCCGGGGCACCAGGGTGGGGCGGGACGCGAGGGCGCGCAGCATGATTTTTTGAGTGAGAAGAGAGACGACTAGTAGTCTTGAGTGTGCGAACTGGACTTAATGCTGAAAAGTGATGATGATGAGGAAGTTAGTTCAACGGGTGCCGTCGCACAACACCTCACGCTCCACCACGCCATGCTCCAGACAGACGCACGTACAAATAATGGATAGGAAAGGGAGAGGGAGAGACAAAGTGCTCACTCTCTTGACTGCCCATCTCTGCCTGGGCTAGCACTGCGCCCCGTTTTTTTTTCTTTCAAAACATAGTAGTCAACGAATAAGGGGTCTACAATGTCAAGGACTCACTCTCTCTCTCTCCTCTCAATTCTCAAGAGGAGAGCAGGGTAGGCGCGGCGCCCGCTGCCGCCCCGGCCACGGGAGAGTTGGAGCCCGAGCCGGAAAAATGGTGCCCCGCCGCGCTCGCGGCGTTGCGGCGGGAGGTGGCGGCGGCGGCCACGGTTGCAGCCGCACCCGCCGCGCCTGCCCCACTGACCCGGCGGGCGCGCGGGGGGCGGCCCGGGCCGGGCGGGCTGGAGACAGGGGCTGCAAGAGGCGGAGCGGCCGCAGCAGCAGCCCGGCGGGGCCGGCGGCCACTGCTGGTAGGAGCCGGCGCCGCTGCCTCGCTCTCCTCCACCCCTGCCGCCGCGAGGATTGCCGCCACGCCCACCCGTCCCGCGCTTCGAGATCGATGCCGCCGGCCCTGGGCGCCGTCGTCGGTGGGGTCGTCGCCCGGGCCGGGCGGGCCGCCGCGGGAGTCGGCCGCCCAGCCCGCGTCATCGGCGTGGTGGCGGCCCACAGGCGGGGAGGGCGCCCGGAAGGCACGCCCGCGCTTGCGGTCGGGGGGCGCCCCACCCGCGGGCGCGGAGACAGGAGGGCCCCGGGCAGCAGGATGGGAAGGGACGGCTTCGGTGGGCGA
>Ga0315287_10008063_pt1 | contig 10611 bp, 1 predicted proteins | sample YL17G11_0_MG_FD_205037 | JGI IMG/M metagenome (GOLD analysis project Ga0315287, IMG submission 205037) | Sediment microbial communities from Yellowstone Lake, YNP, Wyoming, USA - YL17G11_0 | ecosystem: Environmental > Aquatic > Freshwater > Lake > Sediment | place: USA: Wyoming | collected...
CATGCGGTGTCCACCGCCACCGCCGGACCGCGCAGTCCCAGCAGATAGGCGATGCGCCCCACTGTGACACTGTGCGCGTTGCCCGTTGCGGAGTAGGCGTCAATGGTGTTCAGGTTCTGCGCGGCGAGGCTCTGATACTCGTTGTAGTACACGCCGAACATCACCGCTGCGCGCGTCTCCCCGAGCCGATCCGGTGCCAGGCCGGCGTTCTCCAGCGCTTCCCAGGCCACTTCCAGCGCCACCCGCTGTTGCGGGTCCATCGCCACGGCCTCGCGCGGGGAGATGCCGAAGAAGTCGGCGTCGAAGCCGGCGACATCGGACAGGAAGGCACCCCATTTGGTGGGCATGCGGCCCGGCGCCATCGGATCAGGGTCATAGAACGCTTCGGCGTCCCAGCGGTCCGACGGCACCACCGTCACCGCGTCGGTGCCGTTTTCCAGCAATTCCCAGTACTGCTCAGGCCCGATTACGCCGCCGGGCAAACGGCAACCGATCCCGATCACCGCGATCGGTTCGGCACCGGAGATGCGGGACGCTTTCTCGAACTGCTCGGACAGCGCACCGCGCTGCTCGGCCGTCATGGCCGAAATCCTGTCGAAGGTCGTCTTCATCGGGCTTCGCCTTTCAAGCTGGTGCCTTCCACGCTGTCGAACAAAGCGTCCAGCACGCTGAACGCTCCGTCGGATGTCTCCTCGGCGGGCGGCGCCTCGGGTTCGGGCTCCGGTGTCAGCAGACCTGCCACATGCCCGGCGAACGAGGTGAGCGTCGGGTGGTTCCACAGCATCGTCGCCGACAACTCCGTCCGCACCAGCGCCTTGGCGTCGCGCAGCAGAGTCATCGCCATCATCGAATCCAGGCCCAGTTCTGGGAACGGCCGGTCGAAGTCCACCGCGGCCTCCGGCATCCCCAGTTCGCGGGCCAGGATCGCCCGCAGCCTGATCCGAAGTTCCCCGAAGACCTCTTCGGCCGCCATCTTCGACCACTCCGGCACGTCGACCAGCGGCGATGGGACGTCGACATCGGCCAGAGTCGACACCGAATCGACCTGAGCGTACCGCAGTCCGCGGATATCGATGAGGGTGGTGCCGTCCGCCGTGCGTGCGGTGAGGTCGACAACCAGATCTCCGGCGGCGCCGCCGCGGGGCCGGACCTCCACGACAGCGTCCGATGCGAGGAGGTCGGCAGCCAACTCGACGCCGTCGACAGCGGCAGGCAGCATCAGCGAATCCGAGCCGTCCATCAGGCGGGCCAGATGAACCGCGGCGTCGACGAGTGCCACCACCGACGCGTCGGGCAGGCTGACCGCGGCCCGCAGGCCGCCCGGCACCGGTTCGCAGCTGGTCACCGCCCACTCGAACGGCTGCCCCTCCACACCGGACTTGCGCTGGAGTTCGGTGATCGAGGCCGGATCCCAGGAAATCTCGGGCGTAACGCCGGCCCCGGCGTCGGTGCCGGCCGTCTCGCCGGGGAGTGCCCGGATGATCCGGGCGCTGCAGTGTCGTGTCCAGCGGTCCGCAGGGGTGTGCTGCCCGGCACTGGAGAAGACCGTGATCGAATCGTCGGCCCCATCACCCGCCAAGACCACCTGGATCACCCGGGGCGCTTCGACGACGATCGGGTACTCGAACCGGACGTCGCCCAGCATCGGAGCGTCCTGACCTGCAGCCGCCGCTGGGCGCTGTTGGGCGGCTGCCGCCGCTGGGCCCTGTTGGGCGGCTGCCGCCGCTGGGCCCTGTTGGGCGGCTGCCGCCGCTGGGCCCTGTTGGGCGGCTGCCGCCGCAAGGGTCTGCAGCAGAACCGAAACCGGCACCACCTCCACCCCGCGGACGCGGTGTCCACCCGGATACGGTTTGGCGTCGGGCAGCAGCGCCGCCCGCCAGGTGCGCCCGCCCGTGGGCCCAGCGGCCCCGGTGTCGACCGGCTCACCGAGCAGTGTCCCGAACGCCGGCGCGGGTACCTGCGCGATGTCCGCCGCATCGCCGCCGGCGAGCAGCCGGTTGATCACGGGCATCGGGGCCCGCATCCGGTAGGCATCGGCCAGCCGCTGCCAGTCCGCGCCCACCACCACGGACTGGACACCGGCGTCAGGACTGAGGACCACCGGCATCATCCGGATGGCGACCTCGTTCGGCATCGGTTCCAGCCCAGCCGATTTCGTCGACGGCTGCGCGTCGGCCCAGGTCTTCCACAGGCCCCATTCGATGACCGTTGCGGCCAGGCCGAGAGTGCGCCGGGCGTAGGCCAGCGCGCCGAGGAACGTATTGGCCGCCGTGTAGTGGCCCAGCCACCGCGAACCGAGAATGCCGGTGATCGAGGAGAACAGCACGAACCGGCGCACCGGGGTCCGCAGGGTGAGCCGGTGCAGCACGGTCGCGGCATCGAGCTTGGACCGGAACATGGTGCTGACATCGGCTTCGCTCATCTCGGTGAGCAGTGCCTCGCCCCCGGCCAGTGCCGCCAGGTAGACACCCTCCAGCGGCGGCAGGTCGGCGCCGAACCGCTCGAACAGCGCGGTCATCGCCACATCGTCGGCAGCGTCGGCGGCAACCTCGACCAGCGTGGTCCCGAGCGCCTTCAGTTCCGTTGCAAGGTCCGCCAATTGCGTTGCCCCGCTTCGGGACACCGCAACCACGGTGGAAGCGCCCATCTCGGCGAGCTGGCGGATGAGGTACGGCCCGACGTTGCCCGTCGCGCCGATCACCAGATGGCTGGAATGGCCCTCGAACCGGGTGAGGGCCACAGCCGGCACGGGCCGCCGCTGCAGGCGCGGCACATGACGAAGACCACGGCGGTGGACGGCCTGATCGTCGTCGCCCGAATGAATCTCGGCGTTCAGGATCCGCGCGACCAGTTCGGCCGGTGCCGACTCGTCGACGTCGACGATGCCGGCCCAGATCTCCGGGTGCTCCAGCCGGATGGTGCGGCCCATGCCCCACAGCACGGCGTGCGCCGGGTCCGCCCGGTCACCGTCCTCGATCGGCTGGGCGTTGCGGGTCAGGATCATCAGGCTCGGCGGCTCCGCCATGCCGGCCAGGACGGTGAGAAGTCGTCGCGCCGAGTTGAACAGCCGGTAGCCGGGGGCGGCGTCGATCCGGGCCAGCGGTGGCGGCGCGTACACCACGTAGTCGACACCGGTCAGCGCCGCGCGCAGCGCCGCCTCGTCTTGTTCGGCGATGTGCAGCGCCCGGGAATCCCGGCCCAGCAACGCCGCCAGTTCGGTAGCCGCCTCCAGTCCCCCCGCCAGGTCCGTCAGCACCAGCCAACTGCTGTCGCTGGTAGCGGTTGGCAGGTCGCTGACCGGCCAGGTCAGTTCGTGGAACCAATCCCCGGACACACCGGCGGCGGCGGGTGGCTTCGCGGCGCCCGCGTTCTCAGGTGCGGCCGGTGTCGTGTCGAGCCAGTGCCGGGTGTGGTGCCACGGTGTGGCCGGAAGCGCGGGACGCGGTTCGGCGGGGTGCGGCACATCCGGTGGACACACCGTGTGGGTGGCGTTGAGGTTGGCCCGGAAGGTGAACGTGTCGCCCGCGTCACGCTGCAGCGTCCCCAGGGTGTGGTGATGGACGCCGTCGAGGCTCTGGTCGACGGCGTAGCTGAGCAGCGGGTGCGGGCTTATCTCCACGAAGACGGCGTGCCGTGCGCCGGCTGCGGCCACGGCCTGGGTGAACCGGACCGGGTTGCGCAGATTCGCCACCCAGTGGTCGGCACCGAAAACGGCGGTGCCGTCGGTGGGTCGGTCGCCGGTGGTGACGAAGACGGGAATGCGGGGCGGCTGCGGCTGCAGGCCGGCCAATTCGGTCCGCAATTCCGGCAGTACCGGGTCGATGATCGGGTGGTGGGAGGCGACGTCGACTTCTACTCGCCGCGCCAATCTGTCCTGCGCGGAGACCACCGCGATCACGGCGTCCACCTGATCGGGCGGACCGGCGATGACAACTTGCCGCGGGGATGCCTCCACCGCGACGGTGACCCCCGGGTACGCGGCGATCAGGTCCCCGGCGGCGGCAACGTCGAGTTCCAGCACGGCCATGGCGCCCTGACCGGACAGCCGCGACATCAGCCGCGAGCGGGTGGCGATGACCTTCAGCCCGTCGGCGGGGCTCAGCGCCCCGGCCACCACCGCGGCGGTTACCTCGCCCATGGAGTGCCCGATGACCGCATCGGGCTCGATCCCATGGGAGCGCCACAGCGCGGTCAGCGCCAACTGCACGCCGACCAGCACCGGCTGGATCCGGTCGATACCGACGACCGCCTCCCCGGACTCGAGGATCTGGCGCAGCGAGAAGCCGACCTGCTCGACGAACACCGGCTCCAACTCGTCCACCGCCGCTGCGAACGCCGGCTCATCGGCCAACAGCCGCCGGCCCATCCCCGCCCACTGCGAACCCTGACCCGAATAGACGAACACCGTGCCCGACCCGCACGCGCCGGCATGGGGTGCCGCCACGCCGGGAGCCGGGTAGTCGCCGGCCAGAGCGCGCAGTCCCGCCACCGCCTGTTCGCGGTCGCAGGCCGTCACCGTGGCGAACAACGCGTGGCGGGCCCGGTGGTGATTGAGGGTGTGCGCCGCATCGGCCAACCGGACGTCCGCGCCGTCCAACCAGTCGGCCAGGCGCCCGGCCGTAGCGGCGATCCGCAAGGGAGTTCGGCCGGTCACCACCAGGGTGCTGACCGCCGGCTCGGGGTCACCGGGGGCGGGTTCGGCGGCCGGGCCCTGCTCGATGACGATGTGTGCGTTCGTGCCGCTGACCCCGAAGGAGGACACCGCGGCCCGGCGCGGACGGCTGACCTCCGGCCAGGCGAGCGGATCGGAGGCGATGACGAAGCGGGACGCGCCGGGCCCGGCATGCGGGGTGAGCTTGGTGAAGTGCAACTGCCGCGGAATGTGCCCGCGGGAGACGCTCAGGACGGTCTTGACGAACCCGGTGACCCCGGCCGCCGACTCCAGGTGGCCCAGGTTGGTCTTCACCGAGCCCAGCACCAGCGGCGCCGAGCCGCCGCGGTCGCCGTAGACCTCGGCCAGCGCGTCCAGTTCGATCGGATCGCCCAGGCCGGTGCCGGTGCCGTGCGCCTCGATGTAGTCGACCTCGGAAGGGGCCAGGCGTGCCGCGTGCAGCGCCTGGCGCATCAGCGCCTGCTGGGCCGGGCCGTGGGGGACGGTCTGGCCGCTGCTGGCGCCGTCCTGGTTTACCGCCGACCCGCGCACCACGGCCAGCACCGTGTCGCCGTCGCGCTGCGCGTCCGCAAGGCGCTTGAGCACCACGACGGCGCAGCCCTCGCTGCGCACGTAGCCGTTGGCATCGGCGTCGAAGGACTTGCAGGAGCCGTCCGGAGAGAGCATCCCGAACCGCGAGCAGGCGATGCTGTTCTCCGGGCTGAGAATGAGGTTGACCCCGGCCGCCAGCGCGGTGTCACTTTCCCTGCGGCGCAGGCTTTCACACGCCAGGTGGATCGAGACCAGCGACGACGAGCACGCGGTGTCCAGGACCAGCGCCGGGCCCCGCGCGCCCAAGAAGTAGGACAGCCGTCCGGCGGCGAAGTTCGACGCGTTCCCGAACGGGATGTAGGCGTCGATCTGCTCACGGCGCAGCTTGCCTGCCACCGAGTGGTAGTAGTCGTTGGTGGTCAAGCCGATGAAGACGCCGGTCTGCGTGCCGCGAATCGTCTGCGGGTTGATCCCCGCGTTTTCGATTGCCTCCCAGGCGACTTCGAGCAGCAGCCGCTGCTGGGGGTCGATCGCGGCGGCTTCGCGGGGCGCGATGTTGAAGAATTCGGCGTCGAATTCGTCGGGCTGCCAGGAGGTGAGGAACCCGCCCTCCCGGTTGCAGATGGTGCCCGGCACGGTGTGGTCTTCGGAGTAATACTCATCGGCGTCCCAACGGTCGGCCGGCACCCGGGTGACGCCACTGCCGCCCTCGCACAGCAGAGTCCAGAACTCCTCGGCGTTGTTCACCCCGCCGGGCAGCCGGCAGCCGATGCCGACCACGGCGATCGGCTCGGTGGACGCCTTCTCGGCGATCGCCAGGCGCGCGGTCAGATCATCGATCTTGCGCAGCGCGTCGGTGATGATCGCGCGACGGTCAGGCGACGGGGCTGTCATGGGCTCAGCTCAGCCTTTCCGATAGTTGCCGCAGCAATTCGTCCTCGGCGAGGTCACCGTAGTCATCGTCGGTTCCGGTGCGGGTGTCGACGGCGACGGCCGTTTCCGGCAGCCTCGCCGCCAGGTATCCGACGAGTTCGTCGACCGTTGGGTAGTCGAAGATCACCGATGCCGGCAGTTCCTCGCCGATGGAGTCGCTGAGCGATCGCCGAAGCGCCACGCTCATCAGGGAATTCATTCCGGATTGGAAGAATCCGGCGTAGCGATCCAGAAGCTGTGGCGAGGCGAGACCCATGGCCTCGGCGACCAGTGCGCATACCTGATCGGTCAGCATCCGGTGGCGCTGCGCAGGTTCGCAGCCGGCCAGTGCCGCGCGGAACCCGGTCGCAGTGGAGGGTGTTTCGGCTTCGGTGTCGGTCATCATCTCATCGATGATGTGCAGCGCCGCGCGGGTGCGGTAGGCGCCGGCCAGCCGACTCCAGTCGGCGGCGACGATGGCGCAGGCGACCGGCGCGTCGTGGCCGGTGAGCACGGAGAGCGCGCGGATCGCGGTGTCGTCGGGCATGGGCACCAGCCCCGACTCGAGGGTGACCTGCCGTTCGGAGTCGGACTGGTTGTCCGCCAGGGACTTCCACCAGCCCCAGTTGACGGCGGTGGCTGGCAGCCCAGCCGCCCTGCGCGCGTAGGCGAAGGTGTCCAGGAAGGTGGTGGTGGCGGCGTAGTGGCCGAGCCATCGCGATCCGAGCAGCCCGGAGATGGAGGTGAACAGCACGAACTGCCGAACCGGGTGTTTCAGCGAGAGTGTGTGCAACAGCCAGGCGGCGTCCAATTTGGGGCCGAACATGGCCGCGACGTCGTCATCGGTCATGTCCCTCAGCGTCACCGGTCCGCCACCGAAAGCGGCCAGATAGACACCGGCCAGCGGCGGGAGGTCAGCACCGAAGCGGTCGAACAATGCGCTCAGCGCGGCTTCGTCGGAGGCATCCGCCGCGATAGTCACCAGGCGGACTCCCCGCTGCGACAGGGTTTCTGCCAACCCGTCCAGCCGGGAGCCGGGGTTGCGGGAGACGGCTACGATCGTGCTGGCGCCCTGACCGGCGAGGTAGCCGATCAGGTGCGGGCCGATGTTTCCGGTCGCACCGACGACGAGGTGGCTGCCCGCGGGATCGAGCCGAACCGGTGCGGCCGGCGCCGTCGCAGACCGCAGTCGGGCGACCCGTCGGACACCGGCGCGGTAGACGACCTGGTCCTCGGATCCTCCGCCGTGCGCCTCGGCCAACACCCAGGCGGCGACCAATTCGGCGGGCACCGAATCGTCTACGTCGATGACGCGGCCCCAGATCTCCGGATGTTCCAGTGCCAGCGTCCGGCCCAGGCCCCACAACACAGCGTGCGCGGGGTTGGCCCGGTCCCCTGCTCCGGCGGGCGCGGCGTTGCGGGTGAGCATGGTCAGTGTCGGTGGCAGCGGGCGATCGGCCATGGCGGCGGCCAGCTTTCGCGCCGCGGTGAATATCCGCTTACCCGACGCCGGATCCCAGCCGTCGACTCGATCGGGTGCGTAGAGGACATGGGTGGCAGTGGCGAGGTCGGCGATGACCGCGTCGGGGTCGTCGGCCAGTTCCGACGGCCCGACCACGGTCACGGCCGCGTCGCCGCCGAGCCGGCGGGCGATCGCCGCGCCGATCGCGTCCTCGGCAATCACCAGCCAGCTGTGGGCGCCAACGTCGGTGGGCTCGTCGGCCAGCCGGCTTGGCGGCCAATGCAATTCGCAGACCCACTCAGCCGGTACCACTGAGGCCACCGGGTGGCCGCTGCAGGGGATGCTTTCGGCCGCTTGACGTTTCGGCGGCTTGGGCACCCAGTGGGTGCTGTGGCGCCAAGGCGCGGTCGGCACGGCGATGTGAGGCTCCGGCGGATGCGGGGTGAGCGGCGGGCGGCTGGTGTGGGTGGCGTTCACACTGGTGTGGAAGCTCACGGTGTCGTCGGCATCGCGCACCAGGGTGGGCAAGGCGTGGTGGTGGACTTCGCTGAGCGTTTCGTCGATGCTGTGGGTCAGAATCGGGTTGGGGCTGATCTCGATGAAGGTGCCGTGTTCGGCGGCCGCGGCAGTGACCGCCTGGTGAAACCGCACGGGCCGGCGCACATTGGCCACCCAGTAGTCGGCGTCGAGGACCGGGGTTGCGGCCGGGTCGGCAGCCACCGTGGAGAACATCGCGACGTTAGGAACCCGCGGTACCAGATCGGCCAGTTCGGCCTGCAGTGGCTCGCACACCTCGTCCATCAGCGCGGTGTGGGACGCCACCTCCATGTTGACCCGCCGGGCGAACCGGTTGGCCGCGGTGGCGGCGACGAGCAGCGCCTCAATGGCGGCCACCGGTCCGGCCACCACCGTCTGCCGCGGCGAGAGGTACCCGGCGATCTCCACCCCGGGGTAGTCCGCGATCAGCGTCTCGGTCGCGGCGGCTTCAGCGTCCAGCAGTGCGACGGCCCCCTGCCCGGCCAAAGCCGACATCAGCCGCGACCGCGCCGCGATCACCGCGAATCCCTGCGCGGGAGTCAACGCCCCGGCCACCACCGCCGCGCTGACCTCACCCATCGAGTGCCCGATCACCGCGTCGGGATGCACGCCGTAGGAACGCCACAGCGCCGTCAACGCCAACTGCAGCCCCATCACGACCGGCTGCACGCGCGCATCGCCGCGGACCTCTTCACCGTCGGCGAGCACCTGCCGCAGCGAGTAGCCCACCTGCTCGACAAACGCCGGCTCCAGTTGGTCGACGGCGGCGGCGAACGCCGGCTCGTCGGCCAAGAGGCGCCGGCCCATCCCGACCCACTGCGAACCCTGACCGGAGTAGACGAACACCGTGCCCGGCCGGCAGCGACCCGTGTGCGCAGCGACCACCCCCGGCGCGGGCCGGCCCGCGGCCAGCGCCGCCAACCCCGCCGCCGCCTCAGCGCGATCACGGGCGCATACCGTGGCGAAAACCGGATATCGGCTGCGATGGTGGTTGAGAGTGTGTGCCACCTCTTCCAACGTCACCCCTGCGCCGGCGCCGTCCATCCAGTCGGCCAACGCCCCGGCCAAAGATGACACCCGCTCCGGAGTCTTGCCCGACACCACCGCGGTGCACACCGCCGAACCGGAGGCCGGATCCGAATCCCGCTGGGGCTCAGCCGATTCAGGATCCACGACCGGGGGCGCCTCGATCACCACGTGCGCATTGGTTCCGCCGAACCCGAACGACGAAACCCCCGCGATCCGCCGGCCGGCATCTGCACTCTGCCGGGCCGGCCACGGCGTCGGCTCGGCGACCACCTTCAGGCGCAGCTTCTCGAACGGGATGTGGGGATTGGGGTTCTTGTAGTCCCGGTTGGGCGGAATCACGCCCCGGCTCACCGCCAGCACCGCCTTGGCCAGCCCCACGATACCGGCGGCGGCCTCAAGGTGACCGACGTTGGACTTCACCGAGCCGATCAACAGCGGTTCACCGGCCGGCCGTCCCCGGCCCAGCACCGTGCCGAGAGCCCTGGCCTCGATCGGGTCCCCCAGCAGCGTGCCGGTGCCATGCGCCTCGACATAGCCGACCTCGCGCACATCCACCCCGGCATCGGCATACGCAGTCCGCAACACCGCCATCTGCGCCGCCGGATTGGGCGCCATCAAACCGTTGGAGCGGCCGTCCTGATTGACCGCCGACCCCCGCACCACCGCCAACACCCGATCACCGTCACGCATCGCATCAGACAACCGCTTGAGCACCACCACCCCGGCGCCCTCGCTGCGCACGAAACCGTCGGCCGCAGCATCGAAGGCGTGGCAGCCACCCGAGTGCGACAACACCTCGGCCACATCGAAACTGCGCGTCGGAGCCGGAGTCAGCAGCACGTTGACCCCGGCGGCCAACGCCGTGTCCGACTCCCCCGACCGCAGACTCTGACAGGCCATGTGCACCGCCACCAACGACGACGAACAGGCCGTGTCCACCGTCACCGACGGACCACGCAAATCAAAGAAATACGACAACCGGTTGGCGATGATGCTCAACGCCCCGCCGGTTCCCGACCAGGCATCCACCGCGGTCAGATCCGCTGTCGCGATCGGCCAGTACTCGGCCGAGCAGGCCCCGGCGAACACCCCGGTTCGGGTCTCGGCCAGCGAATCCGCGGGTATTCCGGCGTCGTCGAGGGCCTCCTGGGTCACTTCCAGCAGCAACCGCTGCTGGGGATCCATCTTGTCGGCCTCCCCCGCCGGGATCTCGAAGAACTCCGCGTCGAAGGCGGCGACATCCTCCAGATAGCCGCCCCACCGGGTGGTCGCCGCAATGACCGCCGCCTCTTCTGGCGAACCGTCCTGCAACTGCGACCACCGATCCTTGGGTACCTCGCGCACCCCCGACTGGCCGGCGGCCAGGGAGTCCCACAAATCGTCCAGACCTGACACCCCGCCCGGGAACCGGCACCCCACCCCGATCACCGCGATCGGCTCGCGCCTGTAGAACCCGGCCCCCGTATCG
>Ga0315287_10008064_pt1 | contig 10610 bp, 9 predicted proteins | sample YL17G11_0_MG_FD_205037 | JGI IMG/M metagenome (GOLD analysis project Ga0315287, IMG submission 205037) | Sediment microbial communities from Yellowstone Lake, YNP, Wyoming, USA - YL17G11_0 | ecosystem: Environmental > Aquatic > Freshwater > Lake > Sediment | place: USA: Wyoming | collected...
GCGGGGCGGGTGATCTCGGCTGCGTACTGGAATCCGATCGGTCCTGCGCTGAGAAGGAAGAACCCGAAGGCGAAACCTGAGGCGAGAAGAAGCGCGTAACCTGTGGCGAAGGTCATCCCGAGCAATCCGGGAATCAACCCCGCCAGGGCCAGGATGATGAACGGTTTGCGTCTCCGGAGAGAATCCGAAAGGAGCGGGACGGCGACGGCCCCAACGATGCCGCCGAGGAGCATCATCCCGCCCGTCAGGCCGGCCTGGGAGATGGAGAAACCGCGCGCCCGGACGATGTCTTCGATCCAGGTCGAGACCCCGTTGAACAGGCCCAGCCCGATGAAGAACATGACGAGCAGGAAGAGGAAATCCCGGTCCCGGAGCATCGACTTCAATCCGTCGAGCATCAGAACCCGTTCGTCGCGGCCGGGCGGAGTCGGCGGGTGCTCGCGGGCCACGGCCAGGAAGACGGCGGCAGCTGCCGCCGTGACAATCCCGTAGATAAGGAGAGTCCGCTCCAAGCCCATCTTCAGGACAAGAGGCGGCGTGAGCAGCATGGCCAACAGAGGTCCCAGGTAGAGGGCCAGCGTCCCCAAGCCCGAGGCGGTGGCCCGTTCCTTTACCGGAAACCAGCGGGCGGCGATCTTCGTGATGGCTCCGATCACGAACGGCTGGCCGAAGGCGATTCCGATTTGGGATATGAACACGATCGTGAGGTTCGACGCAAAAATCCCCCGGGTCAAGCCGAAAACGGCAGACAAAACGGCCCCGATCCCGACCGCGGTTTTGAATCCCCACGTGTCGATGACCCAGGCCGCGGGCAGGAACATCAGGATGTAGACGATCATGAAGCTCATGGAGAGCAGCCCGATCATCAGGTCCGAGGTGTGATAGAACGAGGCGGCCGCGCCGGTGATCGGCGCGAACGTGATCCACAGCACCTGGTTCATGGAGCCGATGAGAACGAAGGCAAGCAACACGACCCAGCGGTAGCCGTAAGTCTTGACTGGTTGTTCTTCCGTCATCCCCGCACTATGGTCCAACGGCAATTTGCTGTCAAGCAGATGCAGGCTCAATAACGAATTGTGTGGTAGATCAGCTCTCTTTGATCTCTCTATTAGGGAATGTTCCGAGAAAATAGGGAGATAACGGCCTCGCTCCTCCTGTCCGGTTCCTCACGGCTTTTCTCATCTATCCGACTCGGCGGCGAAGTACTCGCCCTAATCTCCTCTGATCGCTTGCCGCAAAAGCGATCGGAGGGGATTAGGACTCAAACATCATCGCTCGGCCAGCTCCTTTCCGCGTCGGCTTCCCTCGTCGGACGGTTCGAAAAGCCTAAACCGGACACGTCCGCTCCGGTCATTATCTCCCCATTTTCTTTCCATTCCACGCAAGATGAACCCGAAGACCTCCGCACAATTCGCACTGGAACAGGGGATCCCCCGTGGGAAAAGGAGATTCTGCCGCTCGGGATTATGAACGGGAATTATCAAAAGGACTAAACGGGCGAGGCTGGTTGCGCGTATAATAGTTGAAGCTTGTCAGCAAAAAGGAGACCGAGAATGTACCTCAGGGAATTTTGTGCTCGGTGTGGGATCCGTGCCTTGGCGGTGGCAACAACGTTGGCCCTCTGCGGCGCCCTTTCGGCCCAGGATATCATCGAAAATCCGGCGAAACCCGCGGCCGCGAACGCTGGCCGGGTCCTCAAACTTCAGGAGATTTGGCGGGTCACGGATGCCGCCGGAACGTTTTTTTTCAAGTATCCGAATCGATTGCGAATCGCTCCCAACGGCTCGATATTTCTCCAGGATGACGAGGAACTTTTAAAGTTCTCCGCCGACGGAAAATTCATCGGAAATCTTTTCAAGAAGGGCGAGGGGCCGGGGGAAATGTCGACCTCTTTCTCTTATCAGATCGATGGCCGGGAGCTTGTTATTTATGACGGCAATTTAAGGCGGCTTTGGCGGGCGGATCAAGACGGAAAATTATTGGGCGAAATCCCCGTTGACAAGAAGGTCCAGCGGTTTCTTTTCGGTTTATACCGGAACAATATGATATTTTTCCGGGAGGATGCGCCCATCGTAAAAGACGGAATTCCCGGTTTCGCGGATTTCCCGAACATGATCATGTTGGTTTCGAAAGACGGGAAGTCGGAAACTGATGTCCAACCTTTCTTTTTCAAGCGATATCAGGTGTCCCCCGGCCGAGGGGGAATGAACTGGGGGAACGCCATTAAAGCCGCGAGCGAGGACGGCCGGTTCGTTTATGGCTTTCATGGACGGGAGTATTTAATCGAGGTCATGGATTTGGAGCAGAAGAAAATCATTCGGAGTTTCAAGCGCGACTATCCTCAAATTCCGGAGCCCGAAACCAAGGAGGAGCGGGAATGGCGGGAAAGCGTCAAACTCCCAAAGCCCGAATACAAATCCGCCATCATCAACCTCGTGCCGAACGGCTCCCGGATCTGGGCCGTGACGTCCATTGAGGATCCGGAAAAGGGGAGGCTTTGTGACGTCTTCGACGCCGAGGGAAGGTACGTCGATTGCTTTTATCTGGGGGCCGGACGGACTTTGTTGAGAACGGCGGGCGATGCGATCTTCGTTTTGGAATCCAACAAGGACGAAACTTTTCGGCTGGTGAAATACAAGGTCGTGGACTGACCTCCGCGGGAATTTCCTTTTCGCCCGGTCACTTCAGCGAGAGATAGATCTCCCTCCGATGGCCGATGTGGATGATCAGAATGAGCAGACGGCGCTCCTCTTTCCGGAAAATGATCCGATAACTTCCGGCTTTGAGCCTGTATAGGTCCTCTTCCGCCGCGAGTCTCCTGATGTTGTTTTTCAAGGCTTCCGGATTCTCGGCAAGGATCAAAAGCTTCCCGCGGATGATTTTCTGGTGGGCCCGGTCGATTTTCTTGAAATCGTCCAAGGCTTTCCCGAGAAAGGCGAGTTTGTACACGTCTAAAGACGGAGGGATTTCCAGATTTTTTCCGCATCCACGATCGCGTCCCGGCCCTTGGTCAGGTCTTTCAGGCGCTTCTTGGCCAACTTCAAGTCGAGAAGGTCAAAATAGACGGACAACGCTTTTTCGATGAGATGGCTTTTTTTCTCGCCGAGCTCTTTGGCCATGGTTTCGAGTTCGTTGGAAACGTCTTCGTCCAGGGTGATGTTATGCCGGATCTGCATCGCCTCATTCTCCTCGAAGGATGCACTAATTATACACAAAATATGTGTATAATGGAAAGCGCGTTGTATACGACCGTCAAATAAATAGACGCCGCCCGAAGGTAAAAATTCTCAGAAGAAAGTTTTTCAGACCGAAAAAAGCCGGACGTGGAGCCGCGAGCCCTTCCGTTTCCGGCGGACGAGGTAGCGGACGTTCTCGACGATCGACGGGACGAAGAGAAGCGGCAGCAGGGCCAGGAATTTTTGGACGAATTCCTGGGTCGCCGCCGAAAGGGGAAGATCGGTCGGGATCCGGAATAGCGGGGTGATCGATGTGGAGAAAATCCGGCCGGAAATCCTCCGGCTCGATCGTCCTTTGTCATGTCTCCTAAAGCGGGGAAAAGGTTCAGGGAAAAAATTCGCTTGACAAATCGAATAATTGTATTATAAATATAATACAGATAATAAGGAGCCGGACATGATCAGAATCAAGGTCGACATCGCCTCCCCGGTTCCCGCCTACCAGCAGGTCATCCAGGCTCTCAAGCTCGAGATTCTGTCGGGGCGCTTAAACGACGGCGACCGCCTGCCCCCGATCCGCGATCTGGCCAAGATCCTCAAGCTCAATCCCAACACTGTCGCAAAAGCCTACTACACTTTGGAGCATGAGGGTTTCAGCGAGAGCCGTCCGGGGAGCGGGAATTGGGTCAAACGAAGGGCCCCGGACCTTGACGGGCTGAGGCGGAACATGCTGGAGGGCGAAACGAAGGACTATCTGGACAAGGCGTTTTCTCTGGGGGCTTCGATCGACGATATACGCCAATCCATCGAAAGGATCATCCGCCATGAGTGACACGATATTTGAAGCGCGGGGATTGACCGTCCGGTACGGACGAAAAGCCGCCGTCAGCGATGTCACCGTTGCTTTCGCCCGGGGCGAGACGACGATGATCGCCGGATCGAACGGCGCCGGGAAAAGCACTTTTCTCCGGTGCCTGGCCGGGGTGATCGTCCCGGATCGGGGCGAAGTCGTCCGCGGCTTGGGTTTGATTCCGGAAAAGATCGGCTTCATTTCCGACCGTCTGAGCCTCTACGAAAATTGGACTCTGGGCGAGGCCTGGCGGTTTCACCGGGATGAGTTCCGGATCGAAGCCCGGGATTTGCCGAAACTCGAGGGCTTCGAACTCGAGTCCGGGCGGAAGATCAAGAGTCTTTCGGTCGGCGAACGCACGCTGTTCCATCTTTCGCTCCTTCTGGCCCAGCGGCCGGACGTCCTGCTCGTGGATGAAGTTGTCCACGCGCTCGACCCGTTCTTGCGCGAGAAGTTCCTGGAAGCCGTCATCGGGGCCATGGACGAGCTCCACACCGCGGTGATCATGGTCAATCATATTCTCTCGGATACGGCCCAGATCCCGGAACGCGTCCTGATCATGGACGAAGGCCGGTTCATCCTGGACGAGCGGCGCGAGGACCTGATGGGGAGGGTCAAGAAAGTCTCCGGCGAAGGGGCGCTTCCGTCGGACATCCCCTGTCTCTTCGCGGCGTCCTCGGAGTTCCGCCGGGACCGGTACATCTATCCCTTCCGGGAAGAAATGCGGCGGAGCGCCGCCGTAGACTTCGAGGACATCGGTTTGGACGAGATCGTCAAGGCTTTCATCGGAGGCGCTTATGTTCAAAAAAGAGCTCGCTGAAGTCCTCAAGCAAACGGCTTGGTTTGTGGTAGCCATTTGTATCCTCCCCGGGCTGTTGACCTTATTGAAAGTAGTTTCGGAGCCGTATCTCGCGGTTTTTGCCTCCACCCTCCAGGCCGGGCTCGCCTTCTGGTCCGTGTTCCTCGGCGCGTCATTGTTCGGGCGAGAGCGCGGGCAAGGGGCGATGGAATATGCTCTGTCTTTCCCCTATTCCCGCTTCGGACTTTTGGCCCGGCTGGCCGGCCCGCGGCTGATCGTCTTGACCGCTTTGTCGATCACGGCCTGGGCGATGGGTTTTATTCCCCCGGTCTTGATCGCCGGCGTCTGTCTGCCCCTCTTCCTGATCTCGCTGTCTCTCTCGACCGTCGTCGAGAATTTTATCGCCCTTTGTCTGATCTCCTTTGCCGGCTGGTATGCGCTCGCCTTTGTCGTTTTTCGATTGATATGGAACGTCCCCGTCCGTTCAGTCAGTTTCGGCATGCTATCGGCCTTCGTCCTTCCTCAAGCCGATATCGGACCTTACCGGTCATCCGGCGTCCCCCTGATTTTCGTCATTCAGATCCTATTTCCGATCCTTCCTTTCATTGTCGCGCTGGCTGCGTCATTCCCCCGATTCGACCTTCGACGCTCCGCAGCTTTCCGTAAGCGATATGGGCTGGGGTTCGCTTCGTGCTTGGTCTTATGCTCCCTACTTGTTCCTCTTGGCCGGAGCGTCGTCCTGGCGAACATCGGATATAAGGATTTCTTTTTAACCGACGACTTGACTCTTATCGAATGGAAAACGCTCGCGAAAACGCTCAAAATTCATACCGCCGGTTCAACGCGAAAAGGGCGCTTGGATTCGCCCATGTATTGGCCGATTTGGGATGAGAACAAAGCTCTTTTTTTCAGGGATATCGATGGCAGTCTTCAGAAGATGGATTTAGCGGGCGGCCGTTCCGCGTTGGTTCAAAGGTACAACCGGAATCAACGATCCTATTGGAATTTCTCCGCTTATGAGTCGACGCTTATCTTCATCGAGACTGGATCCCGGCCGGACGAGATTCAGCTCGTGCTTGCGGACGAGCGGACGAATAAGCAGGACCGCCGGGCCTTTAGTCATCCCTCCTTCCGCAAGGGAGATTTGAGATTGATCGGAACCGGCCTCCGAGAGAGAATCCGTTATTGGATCTGCACCGCTACGGATAGATCCAAGAAATCCTCGCTTCGGTTGTGGGACGACGGCCGCGTTGAGGAGATCCTGGTGAGAGGCCGGCTGGAAACAATCAATACGCCGCATGTCGTCAACGGTCTTTTGATATTCTCCGGACCGGAACCGATGTTCGTTCTCCAAGACACCGGAACGTCCTTTGAAATGAAAAAAGAATTTCCCGCGGAGGAAGGATTCCATGCCTGGGACGGCCTTCTCGAGCGGACAAAATTGGATCTGCCGGCGGTTCCGTTTATTTATGGGAAGAGAGGGAAAAACCTTGCCCGGATGAATACGAGCACTTTGGAGGTTGAAAATATCGGAGTTTGGTCGTCCAGCGGGGATGATGCCTGGGGCTATGTTTTCAGGAAGATGGGCCAGGCTTATTTTATCGGCGGTTCACGGACGAAAAAAAATCTGGATGTCTATGCCTTGGGTGAGGACGGAATGCGGTTGATCCGAAGCTTTCCGGATACGGACATCAATCGGCGGGGAACGAGATATGAGATTTTTGATTCCGGAATCGTCCTCACCAAAGGAAAACGCACAGGTGTTTACGCGTTCCCCGATCTTCGGGAACTCAAATTCCAGGGAGTCAAGAGCCTGCGCCAGGAGAAATAGAGGATGGGTTATTCAGTGATGCCGGGCGGCGCGGCGCGCGAGGAGCCTTAAATATTGTGGGCCATGGGTGATCGACTCCTCGCGCGAGGGCGCGACCGAGGAGAGATCGTAAACGGCGGCAAATAGGCTTGGGACATATGACGAAACCGGTCCCTCGACTGATCCGCAAAAGGCGATACATGGGAGATGAGCCTCTCGAGCGAGGGCGGCGATCCCGGCCGTTGTTTTTCCGTGCCGCGATTGGGCGTCCAAACGGCCTTCCCCGGTGATGATCAGGTCGGCTTTTTTAACCCGTTCCTGAAGATGAGCCACCTCGATGACGGCCTCGATGCCCGGACGGAGTACCGCGCCGAGAAACGCGGCTAGGCCGAAACCGAGTCCGCCGGCCGCACCTGAGCCGGGGATGTTGCGCAAACGGCGGCCGACGGCTGTTTCGACCACGTCGGCGAATCGGCTTCCGATTTCGTCAAGCCAGGCGACGGTTTCCTCGTCCGCTCCCTTTTGCGGCCCGTAGACCGCGGCCGCTCCGGTCAGTCCGAGCAGGGGATTATCCACATCGCAGATCGCCTCGATCCGGACGTTTTTCAGCCGGGGGTCAAGGCCGGCGAGGTCGACGGCGCGGATGGCCGCCAAGTCGACGGGATTTGGCCCGAGTTCGCGGCCCCGATCGTCGAGAAAACGGACGCCGAGCGCAGCGGTCATCCCCGCGCCCCAATCGTTGGTGGCCGATCCGCCGATTCCGATCAACAGCTTCTCGGGCCGGCGGTCAAGAGCGGCCGAAATCTGGTGGCCGAGGCCGGACGTGTCTGATCGTCGGATATTTTCCCGTCCGCGGACCAGCGTCAGGCCGCAGGATTGGGCCGCCTCGATGACCGCCGTCGATCTTCCGGGGAGAAGCAGGAACTCGGCTGTAACCGGGACCCCGAGGGGATCAGGACAAAGGACAAGGACTTTCTCACCTCCGACAGCCGCGGCGAACGCGGCCACCGTCCCTTCACCGCCGTCGGCGATGGGGACGATGTCGAACGCGGCCGGAATCCCGATTTCTGCGAATCCCTCCCCGAGGCCGCCGGCGATCGCCGCGCCCGCTTCGGCCGAAGTCATCGATCCCTTGAAGCTGTCGGCGGCGATCAGAACACGAATCATTTCAATCCTCTCCGTGAAAATCCAGGGATGTTTGTCGAGGGAAAAATCGTGAATTCCCCGGTTTCGAGATAGGCGACGACCTTGACTCTACTTTTGGAGATATGTGTTGTTGCTATGAGGGCAGCCTTGTCCGTCCTCATTTCCTTTTTGAGTGAAGCCTCGCTGGCAATCACTGGGTTTTCCATGAGTGCGACCATGTCCGTTTTCAGAGAGTATTCTAAAAGCGCGCTCCTTTGTTGGCCGGGGATAGAGGCCACGGCGTCATTCCGCGAGGTTTTGATCAAAGGGAACGCAGTAGGGTCCTTCCGGGAATACGGCGAGAGTTGAGCCGGCCGCGAGAACGCGGGCGAGGAGGCTTTGGACTTTGGGGCCGACTTCCCCGGGAGCGGCGGCGTGACCGTTGACGGTCATGAAATCGAGCGTGTCTTGGGTCAATCCATCGGAGACGAAATGCAGGCCCCGCGGCCCGACTTTGTCCAGAGCCCGGGCCTGCATCTGAAGTTCCCATTGGTCCTTGGTGAAAACGCCCGGGCGGCGGATGTCGGTGAGAAATTCCCGCCAACGCCCCGCGTATCGTTTCAGGAGGCCGATGTACTCGGGACTGCCGACGCCCTCGGCGCAGCCGCCGAAAGCGATGATCGTCCCGCCCTGGCGGACGGCGGGCAAGCCGGAGACAAAGCCTTTGACGCATTGATAAAAGGTCACGTCGAGTGGATATCCCCCACTTGAGGTCAATAGAACGTCCGCCGGTTGTTGAACGGAACGGACGGCGCAGGTCCGGACGAACGCGCAGGCGGCGTCGTGGGCGGGTTCCAATCCGCCGGCGAACACCCGGACGACGCGGCGCGACTTTTCGAGGACGACATTTACGGTAAAATCGACGCCCGCCTGGCGGGCGACCGAGAGCGATTCCTCATGGAGAGGATTCCCCGACAGAACGGCGTTCGTCGCCTTCGGATCGGCCAAGAACGGCTCGCCGTGGAAGTTGCAAATCGTGTCGAGCGAAGAGAGGCCGGGGCAAACGCCTTTCCGGCCGCCCGAAAAGCCGGCCATGAAGTGCGGTTCGACGAGCCCGGTTACGATCCTAAAACCGGCCTCGACGAACCGGCGGTTGAGGCGGATCGTTGCGCCCGAAGCGCTCCGTCCGGGAATGGGAGCCAATCCGGCGTCATCCTCGGCCCGATGATCCTCGATGCGGAAGCGGCCGACCGTTTCTGGGCCGAACATCTCCCGGCGTTCTGCCTGGGTGCTCGGCCGGTGCATGCCGGTGGCGACGAGGATAAGAATCTCCGAACGGTTGACGCCCGCGGATTCGATTTCCGCGAGAAGCGCGGGTAGAAACGTCGCATAAGGAATGGGCCGGGTGAGATCGGAAACGACGACGACGACATCGCCCGGCCGCCGCGAGGCGAGCACGGCCCGGAGCGGCGCTGCCCCGAGAGGGGCGCGGACGGCGTCGAGGACGAGAAACGCAGCGGTTGCCGCCGGCGCCGGATAAGTCGAGACGAAAAGTTCGGCGCTGTCGGGAATTCGAAGCTCGAATTCCTCGCGACCGGAGGAGGCGGTGACGTTCATCGTATGACGATCCGGGCCGTGGTTAGGCCCCGAGTTCCTGAAGGGCCGCGTCCAAAGCTTCGATCTGGCTTTGGAACTCGCGGAGTTTTTGCTTTTCTTTTTCGACGACGTCGGCCGGGGCCCGGGCGACGAAGCCCGCGTTGGCGAGTTTCGTTTCGGTTTTTTGGGCGTCCTCGACGAGCTTGGCCCGCTTGGCCGCCAGACGCTCACGCTCCTTGGCCGAATCGACGAGCCCGGGGACGAAGATTTCCATCCCCCCGACGACTTGAACGACCGCGGCCGCCGGCCGGGCGATATCGGGACCGACCTGGAGCGATTCCAACCCGGCCAAATGCAGGACCAGCGGACGGAGGCGTTCGAGGACGGAAACCTCGGTTCCGGACGCTTTGACGAAGGCCGCGAGCTTCATGCTCGGGGAGATGCCGTTATGCGCCCGCATATCGCGGACCGCGCGGACCAGGCCGAAGGTGACGGAAAAATCCGCCTCGACCGCTTCGTCCTCCCAGCGCGGATTGGGTGCGGGCCAGGCGGCCTGGAGGAGAAGTTCGGACGTCCGAATCGGCGTCAGGAGTCCGCGGACCGGACATTGCGCGTTCAAGCGCTCCCACAAGACCTCGGTGATGAACGGAACGAAGGGGTGGAAGAGCCGCAGGACGTGGTCGAAGGCCAGGGCCAGGACGGCTCGGGCGACGGGCGCCGTTTCCTCGTCGTGCATCCGGGGTTTGACGATCTCGAGGTAGCGGTCGCAGAGATCGCCCCAGAAAAAGTCCCGAGCCGCGCCGACGGCGGCCGAGGGATTGTAGGCCCGGAGTTCCTCGTCCACTTTACGGACGACTTTAGAGAGACGGGAGAGGAGCCAGCGGTCTTCCTCGGCCAGAACGGATCCGAGAAGCGGCCGGAAGGCGTGTTCGCCCAGATTCTGGAACATGAACCGGGCCGCGTTCCACAGCTTGGTGCAGAAGGCCCGGCCGATCTCGAAGCGCTCACTGATGATCTTGGCCGCCGGAAGGTCGGGCATGGTGCCGAGGACGTCGAATTCCTTTCCGGTTTTCGGGTCGATGTAAGTAAAAATGGACCGTCCGTGTTTGGCCGTTGTCAGGTCAACAAGTTCGCCGGTGTAAGGCGAGATGGCCTGCACCGGGAGGCGGATATCCTGCGTCCCCGTCTGCATGTCGCAGAGGACGTAGCGCATCGCGTCCGTGCCGTACTTTTCGATGATGTCTTCCGGGTCGA
>Ga0315287_10008065_pt1 | contig 10610 bp, 9 predicted proteins | sample YL17G11_0_MG_FD_205037 | JGI IMG/M metagenome (GOLD analysis project Ga0315287, IMG submission 205037) | Sediment microbial communities from Yellowstone Lake, YNP, Wyoming, USA - YL17G11_0 | ecosystem: Environmental > Aquatic > Freshwater > Lake > Sediment | place: USA: Wyoming | collected...
CTTGCCGATCACCGCGACGAGCGCACCCCCGCCGTGGGAGAGGCACACGTCGAGGTGGGGGTGACGGTCGAGCACGCCACCGAACACGAGGGTGGCCAGCGCCAGGGTCTCCTCGTAGGCGAATGCGAGCCACAGGTCGGCGTCGAAACGGCGCACCCGCGGGTCGGCCAGCGGGTGGTCGATGCCCGGCGGGGCGGGGTGCAGGAAGAGGGGCACGTCGAGCTCCACGCACGCCGCGTAGAGCTCGTCCATGCGGGGGTCGTCCAACAGGACCGCCGCGCCGTGGCCGGCGTCGGTGCCCACGTAGCCGCCGAGCAGGCCCAACTCCCCCACCGCCCGGCGCAGCTCGGCCGTCGCCGCGGCCGGGTCCTGCAGCGGGAGCTGCGCCGTGCCGCCGAGGCGGTCGGGGTGTGAGGCCACCAGTGCGGCCATCTCGTCGTTGTGCCACCGCGCGAAGTCGGCCGCCACGTCGGGTTCGATGTGGTGCAGGTAGGTGAGCGGATTGGGTGACAGCAGCTGCCACGTGATGCCCAGCGCCTCCATGGCCTCGAGGCGGCGCTGCACGTCCATGAACGGGCTGCCCCGGTAGCGCACGCCCTCCAGCGTGTAGCCCCCCACCCGGAACGTGGGGCAGTCGGGGTCGTCGACCAGCTCGGGGCCGTATGCTCCGGCGCGGCCCAGCACGCCTTCGAGCACGACGTGGGCGTGGAGATCGAGCATCAGCGGGTGGGGGGCCTCGATGGGTCGCGGTGCGTGGCGGCCTCAGCCGAACAGCACGGGATAGGTGCCCCAGTAGGGGCGGGCGGTCGTGGTGTCCATCTGCGGTGGGCTCACCGGATCGGGCCGGGCGCCGTGGTTGACCATCCACTGCACCGCCACCGGCACCAGGCCGTGCAGGTGCGCGTCGAGGTCGTCGCCCTCTTCGAACGGCAGCCCCCCGGCGAGGTCCTGGCCGATGCAGGCGTGCATGCCCGAGCCGAAGCTCAGGCCCCACGGCGACACGCCGTCGGGCAACTGCCGGAACGGGTTGAAGTCGCCGGCGTCGTCGCCGAACACCGAAGGGTCGCGGTTGACCGAGGTGAGGTCGATCACCACCTTGGCCCCCTCGGGGATCTCCGTGCCCGAGCGCAGGGCCACGTCGGCCAGCGCCCAGCGCATGGCCACCGGGGAGGACGGCTCCAGGCGGATCGACTCGTGCATGCACCGCTGCACCACGATCGGGTCGGTGCGGATGGCGGCCTCGTCGTCGGGGTGGTCGCCGATCCACGAGAAGATCCGGTGCAGCGTGCGCACGAACGCCGTCGCGGAGGTGTGGGCACCGGCCAGCAGGTAGAAGGCCGTCTCCCGGCGGATGGTCTCGTGCGGCAGGAGCAGGTCGTCCTCGTTGCGCAACAGCGTGGTCAGCACGTCGACGGGCACAGCGGACTCGTCGATCTCCCCCGCCGCGGCCTGCTGCAGCGCCGTGCGTCGCCGCTCGATCGAGGGCAACAGGAACTCGGCGTCGAACGCTTCGAGCTGGGCCGCCACCTCGGCGGCCTTGGCCGCCTTGTCGCCGGTGTAATGGGCCAGGGTGGCCCCCTCGATGAAGGTCATCAGGTACCCGTACAGGTGGAAGGTCTCCTCGGGGGTGCCGAGCGGCCGGTCGACCCCGGCGGTGGTGGCTGCGAGGTTCATCATCAGCTGGTGGCTGAGCTTCACCAGCTCGCAACCCCCGGCCTCCACGTGGGGCAGGATCGTCGCCTCGATCACCGCGGGAAAGCGGCGCTTCTCGTAGTCCTCCATGCGGTCCCGGCGGAACAGCCGGTTCTCCAGGCGGCGCCGGGAACGGTGCTCGTCGCCGTGGAGGTTGACGATCACGTCGGCCATGATCACCTCGCCCGCGTCGTAGAGCGCCTGGCGCAGCTCCTTCTGGCGGTAGGCATCCTTCGCCTCGTCGTAGGTCGTGATCGTGACGATCTCTGGGTCGGTCATCGTGGTCCCCCGGTATGTGCGTGACTGTGGCGTGTGCTGTCATCACCTGAACAGGTGGGTGGCGCAGGCTTGTGGTCCCGCGGGATGGTTGCGCTGTGAGCTCCGTTGCCAAGTACCACGACCTCAGACCGCCCGGCGCTTGTGGCGCGAGGCCACATACTCGTCGACCCACGCCCTGGTGCTGCGCCACTGACCGTCGGCCCCCTTCTGCGCCCGAAGGCGGCCCCGGTGTGCCGCGACCCGCAGTGCCCCTTCGGACAGGCTGTCCCTGACCAGGGCTGCGAGCGGAACGAGCCGGTTGGGCCCTGCCACGGCGGGCACCACGAACCGGTACAGGTTGTCGAGCACAGCCCGTGCCAGCATCTCGCCCAGCGGGCCCGGGTCGCCGGCGTCTGCGGCACGAAGTCCGCGGAGGTACTTGTCGCGGTCACGCTTGTAGATGACTGCCGGGGCGTAGCCGAGCCGCACCAGCATGAGGTTCAACAGCAGTCGGCCCGTGCGGCCGTTGCCGTCGAGGAACGGGTGGACCTGCTCGAATTCGTGGTGGGCCACGGCAAGCGCCTCCATGGGCCGCGGGGCGGCGGGGATGCCGGCCAGGTCGTCGAGCCAGGATCGGATCTCGGCCGGCACGTCGTTCCACGGGGAAGGCGTCATCCCACCGGGAAACGGCTGGATGTCGTGCTCACGGAAGCTGCCGGGGGCTTCGCGTGGAGTCGCACCGGGGTGGGGCGAAACCTCCCACACCGGGCCGAGCGCGCTCCGGTGGACCTGGCGGACTTCGGTCAGGGTGAGCAGGTCACCGGTGCCCCAGGCCCCCGGCTCGAGGGCCTGCCCGTACACCCACCGTGCCGCCGTGGCGTAGCCGCGCACCTCCATGTACTCCTTGAGCTCCTTGTTGCCGACCGCCCGCCCCTCGGCAAGGAGCTGCTCGACCTGCTTCAGCACCAGGGTGTTGCCTTCGATCGCGGTCGAGTGATGGGCCTCCTCGTACCAGATGGAGTCCCAGATCCCCTCGGCCTCCGAAGGGTTGGGCAGACCGCCCATGCGGGTCCGCAGGTCCTCGAACGCCTCATCGAGCCTGCGGTGGATGTCCTCTCGCCGGGGCCTTCCTGCCATGGGGGATCTCCCATTCTTGCGCGACCACCGACGGGGACTACGTACCGTACACCTGAGCATTTGCGCGGTGTGATCAGGAAGAATTATACCGTACAACTCCGGGCTGGCGGTCATCCCCGGCCCCTCCGTCTGCCTCCGGCCGACCCGGAAACTGCCGTGCTCATGCGTTGGTCACCCCGAGGCCGAGGCCCCCGTCGACGGTGAGCACCGCTCCGGTCGTCCACTCGGCGCGGGCCAGGTACTCGAAGGCCTCGGCGATCTCGGTGGGCGTGCCGATGCGGTTGAGCACGTGCGCCGGGGCCAGACCCGCGAGGCGGTCATGGTTCTCCTCCACGCTCGCCAACCCGGCGCGCACGTTGATCTCCGACTCGACCGCCCCCGGCCGCACGCAGCCCACGCGGATCCCCCGCGGGCCGAGTTCGGCGGCGAGCACGCCGGTGAGGGCCTCGAGCGCACCCTTGGTGGCCGCGTACGGCGACGCCCCCGGGAAGGCCCGTTGGGTGTGCACCGAGCCGACGAACAGCACACAGCCCTGCGACCGCTCCAGCAGGGGCACGGCCAGGCCGGTCAGCATCATCCCCGCGACAACGTTGGCGTGGAAGAGGCCGAGCAACTCGGCCTCGTCGAGGGACTCGATCGGGCCGCGGTACATGTTGCCGGCGTTGGAGACCAGGGTGTCGAGGCGGCCGCCGCCGTGGCGCGCGGCGGTGTCAACCATCGCGCGGCGGTCGGCGTCGACGGTCACGTCGCCGGCCACCCACGCGCAGCGATCGCCCAGCCGCCCGGCTACGGCCCGGACCCTGTCGGCCCGCCGCCCGGTGATGGTGACGAGCGCGCCCCGGGCGACGAAGTGCCGGGCCGTGCCCTCGCCGATGCCCGACCCGCCGCCCGTCACGAGCACCGACATCCCCTCGATCTCACGCATCCACGTCTCCCTGCTCGGCGGCGGCGCGGCCGGCGCCGGTGAGCCACGCCACCGCGGCACGCAGGATGCAACGGTGCGACGGATGGTCGAACGATGCCGCACCGTGGCCGAGGGTGGAGGTGACCACCTTGCCCTCCCCCACCCGCCGGGCCCACAGCAGCGGGTGGTCCGCTCCGTCCCAGCGCGACACGGTGAGCGGCTCCACGTCGTCGGCCAGCCACATGCGCCCGTAGGCCTCGTCGGTGACGGTGAAGCGGTCGACCCCGGAGTCGAGGAGCGCCTCGGTGACGGGATGCCGGGCGACCACCTGCACCTCCATCCCCCCGAGCGGCGGATGGCCCGAGCGGTCCCAGTCCCAACGGGCCCCCACCACCTCACCCCACCCGGGCCAGTCGTCGAAGCAGATCGGCGCGGCGTGCAGGGCCAGCAGGTTGCCACCGCCGCGCACCCACGCCGGGAACGCCTCGCGCACCTCGGCCGAGGTGGCATAGGCATGCTCGGCGCGCAGGTCGTCGTACTTCGGGGCCAGCATCCGCCACCGAAGGGTGTTGCACACCCACAACTCGGGTGACCACACGCCGAGCAGGTCGGCGGCCTCCTCGGGGGACTCGGTGACCTCCACGTCGAAGCCACTCATCGCCAGCAACTCGGCCAGGCGGGGCGTGGTCTCGTGGAAGGGATGGGGCCCGCCCGACAGCACCAGCGCCCGGGGTGGCACGATCGTCGCAGCGCCCGACTCCACCGACGGATCAGCCATCGGTCCCCCCGACCCCGTCGACGTTGGCGGGCCGGGGCAGGTTGGCGATCACCGAGCTCACCACTCCCCCGTCGGCCACGAGGTTCTGGCCCGTCACGAAGGCGGCGTCGTCGGATCCCAGCCACAGCACCACCCGGGCGATGTCGTCGGGGGTGCCGAGCCGGCGCAGGGGCACCGCACCACTGCGGGCCGCCCGGGTGGCGGGATCGGCGTACAGCGGCTCCGACATGCCCCCGTCGATGAAGCCGGGCGCCACGGCGTTGACCCGGACACCCGAGGGGCCGAACTCGATGGCCATCTGGGCGGTGAGCAGGGCGACGGCCGCCTTGGACGAGCCGTAGCCCCCGGCGTACGGGCCGGGGGCGACGCCGTTGATGGACGTCAGGTTGACGATGGCCCCGCGACCCCGCTCCGCCATGCGTACCGCCGCAGTGCGGCCCACCACGAACGTGCCGGTGAGGTTGACGTCCAGCGTCAGCCGCCAGTCCGCCACGCTCAGCTCGGCCAGCGGCCCGAAGCGCACGATGCCGGCGTTGTTCACCACGAGGTCGGGCGCCGCACCCACCTCCGCCTCGAACGCGTCGAAGGCGGCGACCACGGCGGCCTCGTCATTGACGGCGGCGGGCAGGGCCACCGCACCCGGCAGCGATGCCGCCACCCGGGCCGCGGCGTCGGAGTCGACGTCGAGCACCCCCACCCGGTAGCCCCGCGCCGCGGCCTGCCGGCAGATCTCCTCGCCGATGCCGCGGCCACCACCGGTCACGATCGCGCCCCGGGCGTCGGCAACGACAGCAGCCCCGACAGGGCTGTCGGCAGGGCCGGGGTCGGGACGGTCGGTGGTCATGGAGCGGTCGGTGGTCATGGAGCGGTCGGTGGTCATGGAGCGGTCCTGGTCGGATGGGTCGGTCCTGGTCGGATGGGTCGGTCCGGCGCTCACGACCCCGTGAACACCACGGGATAGGAGCTGAAGTGGGTGCGCGAGGTGGACATGTCGGCCGCCGGCGGCCGATCGGGGTCGGGCCGGCCACCGTGGCGCAGCAAGGTCGACACCATCACCGCCACCGTGCCGAACAGGTGGTCGTCACCGGCGGTGGCGCCCCTGCCGGCGGCTGGGAGGGCGGCCGGGCACTCGAGCCCCCCGTCGAGCTCCATGCCCACGCAGGCGTGCACCCCGCCGCCGAAGCTGTGGCCCCACGCCGGCACCCCGTCGGCCGTGACGCGCCACGGGTTGAACGCCGCCGCGTCGTCGCCGAAGTGCTCCACCGAGCGGTTGGCCGTCGCAAGGTCGAGCACCAGCAACTCCCCCGCCGCCACCTCGGTGCCGTCGGAGAGCGTGATGTCGCTCACCGGGCGACGCCACGCCACCGGGCTGGCCGGGTTGAGCCGAAGTGACTCGTGCACGCACCGCTGGACGAACAACGGGTCGTCCCCGGCGCGGTCGAGGTCGTCGGGGTGGCTCCGGGACCAGCGGAACAGCTCGTCGACGGTGTGGGTGAAGGCATTTGCGGTGGAGTGCGAGCCGGCCTGCAGGTAGAACGCCACCTCACGGCGCACCACGTCGATGGGCAGGTGCAGGTCGTCCGCGTTGCGCAGCAACGTGGTGAGCACATCCGCGGGAACGGAACCGTCGTCGGGCGTGCCGCCGTCGGCGGCCCCGGCCAGCAGGGCGCGGCGCCGGGCCACCGACGGGGCGAAGAACTCCTCCTCGAACGCGGCCATGGCCCCGGCCAGCTCGGCGTCGAGCTCGGCGCGGGGCCGGGTGGAGTGCACCGCGGTGGCACCCTCGGAGAACGTCCGCACGATGCGATAGAGGTGCTCCGTCTCCTCGGTGGTGCCCGCAGAACGGTCGATCCCGGCGATGAACGCCGTGAGGTTCATCGTGGTGCGGTAGCCGATGGGGATGAGGTCGCCCCGGCCGGCGGCCAGGTACGGGGCGAAGGCCTCGTCGATGGTGGCGCCCAGGACCTCGCGCTCCCAGTGGGCGAACACGTCGCGACGGAACAGCCGGTTCTCGAGGCGGCGTCGCTCGCGGTGGGCCGGGCCGTGCAGGGTGAGCAGGCAGTCGGCCATCACCGCCGCACCCTCGTCGTAGAGGGCCTGGCGCAGATCCTTGCGCCGCAGCGCCTCGCGCACCCCCTCCCACGACGACAAGGTGACCGGGGCGCTCGGGGGCCCGGCGCCCTGGTGGCCGGCCGGCCCCGCAGGCCCCGACGACACGTCGGTCACGGGTTCACCAGGTCCCAGGTGAGGGTCTCCGTGGCCCAGCTGCCCACCCTCGACCCCGCCATCGGCTGCTTCTGGGGCCACGGGCGGTCAAGGTCGACCTGCACGCCCCGTGACACCACGGCCCTCAGCCGGCCGCGGTCACCGAGGATGCGGACGTCGGCCGACGGGTCACCGTCGAGCACCAACAGGTCGGCCCGGCATCCCTCGGCCACGAGGCCCAGCTCGCCGTCGGCCTGCAGGGCCAGGGCGTTGTTGGCGGTGGCGCACGTGATGGCCTGCAGCGGGGTGAGCCCCAGCTCCTCGACGAAGACCTCCATCTCCCGGGCGTGCCAGTGGCCGTAGGGCGTGAGCACGAAGCCCGACTCCGAACCGCACATGAGGCGCACGCCGTCGTCGTGCGCCCGGCGCATCATCGCCGCGGTGGCCTCGATCTCGCCGCGGAAGATGTCGACCATGTTGGTGGCCGCGCCCACCTTGGCGCCGTGGTCGCAGAGGTTTGCCAGGAACGTGAACACGGGGCACAGCGCCGAGCCGGACCCGAGCACCGCCTCGAGGGCCTCGTCGTCCATGAACGAGGCGTGGTAGATGATGTCGACCCCGGCGAGGGCCGCGTCGCGGGTGGACCCCGCGTTGCGGCAGTGGGCGGTGACGGGGATGCCGAGGTCGTGGGCGGTGTCGCACACCGCCTGCATCTCGTCGCGGGTCCACACCTGCAACTCGCCCGCCCGGGTGGGGATCGAGCCGGTGGCGTGGATCTTGATGAAGTCGGCCCCCTCCTTGATCTGGCGACGGGTGGCCAGCACCATCTCGTCGATCGTCCGCACGACCTCCGCATATCCCACCTCGCCCTCGTCGGGGATGAGGCGGCCCGCGGTGCCCCCGACGGAGGTGAGCAGGGCGGCGATGCCCGTGGAGATGCGGGGGCCCTCGATGAGCCCCGAGGCCACCGCGTCGCGGATGGCGGGGCCCATGCGGAAGATGGTGTCGGGATCGGCCACGGAGGTGACCCCGGCCATGAGGAGCTTGGGCAGGTGGTGGGCGGTGGCCAAGGCGGCGAGCGTGGGATCTCGGTGGAAGAACAGCTCGTCGTTGCTGCGGGGCTCGTCGAAGGTGAGGTGGCAGTGGGCGTCGATGAGGCCGGGCATGACGGTCAGGCCCGTGGCGTCGATGCGGGCGGCGCCGGCCGGGGCCCCGGCCGGCGCCTCCGGGCCGACCGCCACGATCCGGTCGCCCTCGACGAGCACGTCGGCCGGCCGCGGCGCGGCGCCGGTACCGTCGATCAGACTGCCGCCCTCGATCAGCAGCGCCGGTGAGTTGCCCATGTGATACGTCCCCCTGGATCGGCGGAGGGCCCTCATCCCCGGGCCCGTCGACCCCGGCATCCTACTCACCGGCAGGCCCAGGTGAACAGTGTTCGCTGCGCTGTTCCCCCTCGACCACCGGGTCGTCTCCACCGGCGTGAAAACAATTTCGTGACAACGGTCACCCCGGTGCTCTATCGTGTCCTATCACCAACGCAAGTTGGTTGTCGGTCGAGTGGCTCGCCACTCCCGGCAGCCGGACAAGGGCCCGGTGCGAACGGTTCGGGGGGTTCGTTCGCACCGGGCCTCCGGCTTTTTCGCCGCACCCTGTCCGCTGGGCCTGCCCCGCACGGGCACGGGTGACAGACTGCACGGCGTGACCGTAGAGAAGCTCCAGTCCGTCGACGCCTTCGTCGTGATCGACCTCCCCGGCGCCGATTCGTCCGACGGGATCGTGCGCTGCGCCCGCAAGGTGCTCGTCGACTCCACCAGGGCCCTCGCCCGCGTGCGCACCTACGCCTGGGCCCTCCTCGGCGAGAAGGTCAGCGGCGCGTCGGCAGGGATCAACGCGGTGGGCGAGGCCCGCGACGCTGCCGTTGCGGCGTTCGCCGCCGAGCTGGCGCCCCGCATCGCCGCCGGTACCCTCACGCTCGCCCCCGGCAAGGGGCTCAACGACTCCGAGCTCGCAGGCCTTGGTGCCGTCGTACCGCCCGACACCGTGGCCTTCGCCGCCGGGGTCACGGCGTCGGCCGGGGCCGCCACCGGGGGCCTCGACGGCCGCCGCGTCGCGATCGAGTTCGACGCGGGCGCCGGTGAGGCCCTCACCGCCGCCCTCGGGGCCGCGGGCGCCGAGGTGGTCGCCTCCGGGGCCGACGCGCTGACGACCGAGGCCGACGTGCTGCTGTTCGGCTCGAAGGTGGGCGTGGTCGACCACCACCTCGCCGCCGAACTGCCCCACCGGGTGCTGGTGCCCACGGGCGACCTGGCCTTCACCCCCCGCGCCCTGGCGGTGGCCTCTCGGCGCGACATCACGGTGCTGCCCGACTTCCTCACCACCGCGGGCCCGCTGGCCGCGAGGGCCGGCCGCGACCCCGGCGAGGCGTTGGCCGCGCTGACCGCCGAGGTACTGGCCCACGCCGAGGGCCCGGTGCTGGGCGCCTGCATCCGGGCCGAGGCCTTCCTGAGCACCTGGGTCGACGAGCTCCCGTTCGGGCGGCCCATCGGCTGAGCCGCGCCGGTCCCATGCCTCCCGCCACCGTTCGCGCCAACCTCACGAAGTTCGCCTGGCTCTCCATCGCGGCGGCGGTGGTGACGATGGGCATCAAGTTCGTCTCCTACCTGATCACCGGCTCGGTCGGCCTGCTGTCCGACGCACTGGAGTCGTCGGTCAACCTGGTGGCGGCCATCGGCGCCCTCGTGGCCCTCACGATCGCGGCGCGCCCCGCGGACGCCGAGCACGCCTACGGCCACGCCAAGGCCGAGTACTTCTCGGCGCTGGCCGAAGGGATCATGATCATCCTGGCCGCCGCCACCATCGTCTGGACCGCCGTGGAGCGCCTCCTGCACCCACAGGCGCTGGAGCAGGTGGGCATCGGCCTCGCCGTGTCGATGGTGGCGGCAGCCATCAACCTCGTCGTCGCCCAGGTGCTGCGCCGGGCCGGGCGGGCCCACCGCTCGATCACCCTCGAGGCCGACGGCAAGCACCTGATGACCGACGTGTGGACCAGCGTGGGGGTGCTGGTGGGCGTCGGCCTGGTGGCCCTCACCGGCATCGAGCGCCTCGACCCCGTGGTCGCCATAGCCGTGGCCATCAACATCGTCGTGTCCGGCGTCGGCCTCGTGCGCCGCTCCACCCAGGGGCTCATGGACGCCGCCCTGCCCGAGGAGCAGCGTGACGCCGTCGCCGCCGTGCTCGCGACCCACGCGAACTCGAGCACCCAGTTCCACGGCCTGCGCACCCGCCAGGCCGGCCACCGCTCGTTCATGTCGGTGCACGTGCTCGTGCCCGGCGCCTGGACGGTGCAGCGGGCCCACGACCTGGCCGAGCGGGTGGAGCGCGACCTGCGGGCCACCGTGCCCGACCTCACCGTGGTGACCCACATCGAGCCGCTCGAGGACCCCCGCTCGTTCGCCGACGAGCAGCTCGACCGCCGCGACACGCCGCCCTCGGCCCACCACACCCACGAACAGCCCGAGGTGTGAGCCGAGCTCCTTCGATGCCAGTCACCCACACCGCACAGTCGGCCCACCCCACGAACTGTCCGGCCCGGCTGACAACCCGAGTCACCCACACCGCACAGTCGGCCCACCCCAC
>Ga0315287_10008067_pt1 | contig 10608 bp, 7 predicted proteins | sample YL17G11_0_MG_FD_205037 | JGI IMG/M metagenome (GOLD analysis project Ga0315287, IMG submission 205037) | Sediment microbial communities from Yellowstone Lake, YNP, Wyoming, USA - YL17G11_0 | ecosystem: Environmental > Aquatic > Freshwater > Lake > Sediment | place: USA: Wyoming | collected...
AGACCGCTTGGACCGCCGGCTGCGCGAGTTGGTACAAGACCGCTTCCGGCAAGGTCGTCAACAACTGGTCCGGCTTCACGACCGACTACTGGCGGCGCACGCGCCACCCGAACTGGCACGACTACCGCTTCGTGCGCGGCTGACCGCGACATTGATTGCGACGAGCAATCGCTGCGCAATTTGGCCGTAGGTCGGCGCGTGCAACGGAGGATGTATCCTTGGCCGCCATGATCGCCGCGGTGATCCCGTGCTTTCGCGTGAAGCGACACATCCTGGGCGTGCTCGCCGCGATCCCTGCCGCGGTCGATCGCATCTACGTGGTGGATGACGGCTGTCCCGAGGGCAGCGGCGCGGCGGTCGAGTCTGGCTGCTCCGATCCGCGTGTTCGCGTGCTGCGCCACGAGCGCAACCAGGGCGTCGGCGGAGCAACGCTCACCGGCTATCGCGCCGCGCTCGAGGACGGCGCCACCGTGATCGTGCGTCTCGATGGCGACGGCCAGATGGATCCCGCGCTGATCCCGCGCCTCGTGGGGCCAATCCTCGAAGGCTCGGCCGACTACGCGAAAGGCAATCGTTTCTTCGAGCTGGAAGGGCTGCGCGCGATGCCTCCGTTGCGACTCTTCGGCAACTCGATGCTGTCGTTCGCGAGCAAGCTCTCGTCCGGCTATTGGAACGTCTTCGATCCCACCAACGGTTTCACCGCGATCCACGCGATGGTGTTGCGGCAGCTGCCGCTCGACAAGCTGTCGCACGGCTGGTTCTTCGAGTCGGACCTGCTGTTCCGGCTCGGAACGATCCGCGCGGTGGTCTGCGACGTCCCGATCCCGGCGCGCTACGGGGACGAAGAGAGTTCGCTGGTGATCCGCCGCGTAGTCCTCTCGTTCGCTTGGAAGCACCTCGCGAACACTGCGAAGCGGATCTTCTACGGCTACTACCTGCGCAACTTCAACATCGCGTCGATCGAGATCGCGCTCGGCATTCCGCTCGTCGCGTTCGGCGCCTGGATCGGCGTCACGCACTGGATCGACGGCCATCTGCACGCGACCCCCGCCACCAGCGGCACCGTGATGCTGGCGGCGCTGCCGGTGCTGGTCGGAATCCAGCTCGTGCTCGCGTTCCTCTCGTACGACCTGCAGAACGTCCCGCGCGACGTGCTGCACCGGCGCCTCGTGGTCGGAGGACCGGAGCCACGCGGTTGATCCCGCCGACGACGACAGAATCGGCGCGTGTTCTCGTGCCCGGCAGCGGCCTGATGGGGCAAACGCCGGGGCTGCTCCGGATTCTCGTCGGTGTCACGCTGCTCTTCGCCGTTCTCGTAGCGCTCCGCGTGCACGGCTTCTCGCTATCGCGGTGGCACGACCGCATCGACGGGAGCGAGCCCGACGAGGTCCTTCTCGGTCATGTGCAGGAGGAGCGCTGGGACGACTGGCTCGTCCAGCTCCCTCTGGCACTCGCGCAGATCGCCCATGACCCGCAATTCCCGGTCGTGAATCGCGACATTGGCATCGGCCAGAACATGCTGATACCGATCGCCGCTCCCGTCTGGCATCCACTCGCGCTGTTCCGGCCGACGCTCTGGGGGTTCTTCCTCGGACCCGACGTCGGACTCGCGTGGATGTGGTGGAGTCAGCTGCTCGGTCTCTTCGCGGTGTGGTTCACGGTCTTCGCGATCGTAACGCGCGGGTATCTCGGACTTTCGGCGGCGGGTGCGCTGTTGCTCGTCTTCGCGCCGCTCTTTCAGCTCTACTCCTTCAACGCGGCTCCGTTCGCGATTTGGATGGGACTCGCCTGGATCGCGGCAACGCGCGTGCTTTCGGCTTCGCGACGGCGTCCGCTCCTCGTGAGCGGGTGTCTGCTCGGATGGAGCGGCGCATGCTTCTTGCTCGCGACCTATCCGCCCTACCAGATTCCCCTCGCCTACCTCTTCCTCGCGTTGCTCGGGGGCTTCGCGTGGCAGCGGCGAGACGAACTCCAGCTCCGCGCCGAACTTCCAACCCGCATACTCGCGATCGCGATCGCGATCGCGATCGCCGGTGCGGCCGTCGGAGGCCTATGGGTCGAAGCGCGCGACACCATCGAGATCATGCGCGCGACGGAATACCCGGGCAGACGCATAGAGGTAGGGGGCGGCATTCCCTTCTGGCATCTCGTGAACCCGAACTTCTGGATTCCCTTCCAGGTGAGCAAGTTCGGACCGCTCGGCCCCTACATCTCGAGCTCCGCGTCGTTCTGGATCACCTGGCCGGTCGTCGCCGCCGCGGCGCTCTGGCGCACGGCGACGCGCCGCGAGAGGTTCGATCCGATCGTGCTGATCCTCGTGATGTACTGCGCAGCGATCTCGACCTACTGCGTCTGGGGCATTTCCAGGTCGGCCGCGAGGGCTTCGCTCTTCGCAGCCGTGCCCGCGCACCGCGCGATGCTCGGTCTCGGCCTCGGCGACGTATTGCTGCTGGTCGCCTTCCTCGGCCAGCCCGGCGACCCGAATTCCAAGGCTCCGCACAGCGACGCGATCCTCGCCGTGCTCTGGGCTGCGGTCCTCGGCGCGTGTGCCCTGGCGCTGCACAACGGGCTTCCCGAGACGAAGCCGCTCTGGATGGTCGCGGGGGTGATCGTGAACGGCGCGCTGGCGTTCGCGATCCTGAGACGGGCGCGACCGGCCGCCGTTGCGACGCTCATTGCCGGCGCCCTTGCGCTGTCCACGCTCTGGTTCAATCCGCTTGCCGTGGGCGGCTCCCACTACCTCCTCGACAACGACCTATCCAAGATGATCGTCGACCTCGACCGGCGTGCGGGCGGCCGGAGCACCTGGATCAGCTACGGCGACCAGACGATCTCGAACCTGTTCCGCGTGCTCGGCGTCCGCGCCCTCGACGGTGCCCAACCCGCTCCGCAGCTCGAGATGTGGGAGTCGTTCGATCCAACCGGCGTCTATCGCTCTCGATACAACCGCTTCGCGCATGTCTTCGTCGGGCTCGCAAACACGGGCCAGCGTTTCTGGTCGACGCCAGATGAACTCATGATCGAACTCGATCCGGAAGGCCCGGAGGTCGAGCGGCTCGGCGTCACCCACCTGCTCGTGCGCACCGATAATCTGCGGATGGCGATCCGATTCGGGCACTACCAGCCAGTCGCGCGTGCCGGTTACTACACCGCCTACGAGCTCCCGCTTCGACGCCGCACCGCGCCCAGCGACGGAAAGTGACCTGGCACGAGCGACCGCATCGCCGCCACCGCGACGGCTATCCGCGGCGCCCCACGACGACGAACTCGTTGTGCGGGAACACGCGACCGATGACTCGAGGGAACGGGAACGAGTACGCGCGCAGCGGCTCGCAGCCGACCTCGCCGAGCAGTGCGTGCAGCGCGGCGAAGTCGAGGAACTCGACGTGACTCGGGTCCGAGCGGAAGCCGGCTTCCTGCGGCGTGATCAGCAGCAGCTTCCCGCCCGGGCGCAGGTGGTGGAGCCACTGCGATACCAACGCGGTCGCAGCGGCGCGCGTCATGTGTTCGAGCACGTGCGCGAACAGCAGCGCGTCGAAGGGCTGCTCCGCGTCGGGCGACGCGAGCAACGCATCGGGCAAGAAGGCGCGAAAGCCGCGCGCGCGCGCGATCTCGACGGCGTGCTCGTTGTGGTCGATCCCGACGGCCGCCGGACCAAGCGAAGCGAGATTGCGCCCGATCCCGCAGCCGATCTCGAGCGTGCGGCCCAGCGCGAGTCGCTGGAGATTCCAGCGATAGGGCCGTTGCACGTCGAACCAGCGCTTCCAGCGCGCGCCCGCGAGGCGCTCGAGGCGCTCGGCGTAGGCGGCTTGTCGGGTATCGCGCGGCGGCTCCACGCGGCGGATTGTAGTCTCCGCGTCGCGATGAGCACCGCCGCAGCCATCACCTTCGCGATTCCGTTCCACCGCGGTCTCGCCTATCTGCGGGAAACAATCGAGAGCGTGCGGGCCCAGCGCGTCTCCGCGTGGCGATGCATCGTGCTCGACGATCGCGGCGAGCCGGGCGGCGTCGCAGAACTCGTCGCCAGTTTCGGCGACGCGCGCATCACGTACCACGACAACCAGACGACGCTCGGAATCGTCGGAAACTGGAACCGCGGCCTCGACCTCGCCACGACAGAGTTGGTCACGCTGCTCCACGCCGACGACCGCCTGCTGCCGGACTACTGCGACGTGATCTTCGCGCTGGCCGATGCGCACCCGCGTGCGGTCGCGCTGTGCTGCGACGCGGAGATCGTCGATGCGCAGGGTCGCCCGCGTTTTTCGCTCGCCGACGCGGTGAAGCGCCGCCTCGTCCCGCGCGGCGAACCGTGGCAGATCGAAGGCGAATCGGGCTTGCGTGTACTCGCGCGCGGCGACTTCGTGATGTGTCCGACGCTCGCGTGGCGACGCGAGCGACTCGGCGCGCGCCGCTTCGAAGCCGGCTTGAAGCAGGCGCAAGACCTGGAAATGCTGTCGCGCCTACTGCTCGACGGCGAGACGATCGCCGGCACGCGACGGCGCGCGTACGCGTACCGGCGTCACGCCGAGAGCGCGACCGCGGTTCAGACCGAAGACCTTTCGCGCTTCGAAGAAGAAGTCGCGGTAATGGACCGCATCGCCACGCACGCGCGCGAGCGAGGCTTTCTCGACGCCGCGCGCGTCGCCGAACGCAAGGCGATCGTGCGCCTGCACCTCGCGGTCCGAATCGCCGCCGACCTCGCCTCCCTGCGAGGTCGCGCCGCCCTGCGCAAATTGCGCTTCCTCGCTGGCATCGCGGGAGAAAGGGGACGGTCCTCGAAGTGACTTGGCGCTGGACTCTAGGGACAGGCTTGCCGAGGTGTGTCCCTCAACTCCTCAGCCCGTCCTCGCCCAGGACCGTCCCCTTTCTCCCCTTTCTCCCCTTTCTCCTACTTTGGGACGCGGTAGAGGTGGTTTGGGCCGATCGTCGCGAGCGGCTCGAAGCTGCTCAGGCGCTCGAACGCCGCGGCGTCGCCTTCGCGGACCAGCACGTGCGTGACGCCGAGTGCGCGGAACTCGTCCGAGTCGGGGCGGATCTGCACGATCACGTAGTCCTGCGAATGGAGTTGGAAGCGCGGCGCACCGGACGGCACGGCGACGAACGCGATGTGCGCGTAGCGGTTGTAGACGTTGCGGAAGCGACCTTCGGGGTCGATGCGCTTCCACAACTCCAGCTGCGGGATCGGGTGGACGCCGTTCAGCGCGCGCACGCCGATCGCGCGGAACAGGTTCGGTAGATCGTCGCGACCGAACGCGACCCAAGTGGTGTCGCCGCCTTCCGCGCGATCGATCTCGGTGATCTTCTGGGCAAGCGCGTTGTCGCGCAGATAGGCGGCGCCGCCGACCGCAAGTGGGTTGAACCAGAGCGTGCTGATCGCCGACAGCGCGACGAGCGCCAACAGTGCGCGACGCGGCATCTGCAACAAGAACGCTGCAAGCACAGCATTCCCGAACGCGAACGCGAGCAGCACCGGAAGCCGCGCATCGGGCAGCTCGCGCGCGAGCCAAATCGAGCAGCCCGCCAGCACCGCGAACCACGCGAGCGCGATCGCCAGAACGCGCATGCGCTCGTCGCGTCGCGCAGGAGCGCTGCAGGCGGCGAAGCGCACCAGCAGAATCGCATCGGCGATGCCAATCCCGATCACGGCCCGCCTGCCGGGCACGAAGCCGAGCGCCGTCACGCGCGCGAGGAACGGTGGAATTCCAATCAGCGCGTAGAGCGTCAGCAGGACCGCGTAGAACGCGACGGCCGCCATCAGCGCATCGATGCGCTCGCCACGCACGCGGCGCCAGATCAACAACGCGAGTGGCACCGGTGACAACATCCAGAACGACGCGGCTTCGCAGATGTTGAAGAGCGGGCCCCACTGCTCGGCCCACAGCGGTGCACCGAGATTCGCGTTCCACATCTCCGCGAGATTGCGCTCGGCCCCGGTCGACATCCGCCGGCCGGGGTACGCGGTGTTGCGCATCATCGCGATCGCGTCGCTCGCCTCGGATGCAAACGCGGCGACCGCCGCGAGGGCGCAGACGCCAGCGGCTGCGAGCGCGATCGCGCGCAGCGCGACGTGAGTGCGCAGCGGCAACTCGTCGCGCGCATCGAGCAGAAAGCCCACGACGAGCGCAACGTAGAGCCAACCGAGCGTCACCTGATACGGCGGATAGATCGACAGCGCGAACCATGCGCCCGCCAGTGCGAGCGCGATCGCGGCGGCGACGATCACACGCTTCTCGCGTGCGCGCGCGAGCGCGACCGTCGCGAGGAACGCCGCGCCCATGCTGGCCACCTGTGGCGCGCTATTGAACGCCCAGAACTGGAAGAACGGCGCGCACGCGAGCAGTGCAGCGCCGGTCGCCGCGGGTGCCAGGCGCCCGCGCGTCACCACTGCCAGCACCGCGAACCAGACACCGAAGAGCCCGAGCACGCGACTCCACCACAGCCACGCGATTCCGGTGTCGGGGCCGAGCAGGAAACCCCACATCGTCGGGCGGAACAGCGCGACCCAGTGTGCAACGAGCGCGTCAACCGGCAGCAACATATTCTGCCCGAGACCGACGCTCGGATTCACCACCGGGAAGCGCGGCGTCTGCGCGGTCTGCGCGAGCAGCAGCGGGAGCTGCACCTTCCAGTCATCGGAGCGGATCAACCGCGGCTCGCCGAGTAGAATTTCGCTGGGAGCGCTGCCGTCGATCACCTCGTGCCACTGCGCGAGCGAGAATCCGTGCAAGCGCAGCGCGACGAGAATCGCGAAGAGCAGTAGCAGCGTCGCAGCGATCGCGACGGCAGTCTTGCGCCGTGCTTTCAGCGCGATCGGGGATCGCGTAGGATCGCCGCCGTCATCGAAAGGAGATCCCATGAGCCTTCGCGTCCGCCTCGTCTCGGTCTCGGCTCTCGCCGTCGCGCTGGTTGTGCTCGCCGCGCTGCCTGCTGCATATGCGGAAGAGGCCGCGGCCAAACCCGTGACTGCTGCGACCGCCGGCGCGATCGTGCGCACGCCGCGTCCCGCCGACGCCAAGCTTTACATCATCTCGCCCGCGAACGGCGAAACGGTTTCGAGTCCGGTGACGGTGCGCTTCGGGCTCATCGGCATGGGTGTCGCGCCGGCCGGCGTCGCGTCACCGAACACCGGTCACCATCACCTGGTCATCGACTCGCCGCTGCCGGCGCTCGACGGGCCCCAGCCGAAGGACGACAAGCACCTCCACTTCGGCGGCGGCCAGACCGAGACCAAGGTCACACTCACGCCGGGCAAGCACACGCTCCAACTGGTGCTCGCCGACAAGGACCACGTGCCGCACGAACCGCCGCTGGTCTCGGAGCCGATCACGATCACGGTGAAGTAGCGGGCGCGAGCGCCGCGGCGTAGCCCTCGCGGAACGTCGGGAACCGGAAGCGGTAGCCGGTTGCGCGCAGCCGGGCATTCGAGCATCGCTTGTTCGAGCTGGGTCGATCGCCGCCGCGCGTGCCCGCGGCCGGCTCGCCGCCGCGGATCGGCGGCTGCGCAACGCCCAATTGCGACGCGAGCCAGCGCAGCACGACCGCCTCGTCACTCGGTTCGTCGTCGACGCCGAGATAGAGCGGTTCCAGCGCGCGACCCGCGAGCGCCAGCGCCACCAGATGTGCAAGCGCGCCCGCAGCGTCGTCGCGGTGGATCCGATTGCCGAAGCGCGGTGGGCCCGGGCGGATCGTCGCGCGACCGCTGCGCACGTTCTCGACGAGGCGCGTGCGACCGGGACCGTAGATGCCGCCGAGGCGCAGCGACGCCGCGGGCAAGCCGCTCGTCGCGAGCACGGCTTCGGCTTCGAGCATCCTCAGTCCCCGGAAGTCGCGCGGCTCCGTCGCAGTCGATTCATCGACCCACGAGCCGTCGTCCTGTGCATAGACCGCGGTGCTCGAAGTGAACAGCACGGCGGCGGGCTTGGCGGCTCGCGCGTGCAGCGCGTCGACCACGTTGCGCAGGCCGTTCAGGTAGGCGCGGCGATAGGAATCGTCGTCGCCGTGATCCGCCGCTGCGGCGTAGATCACGATGTCGAGCGAGCCACCGATGCGCGCGAGTGCGGCAGCGAGCGCATTCGCGTCACCGAGATCGGCTTGGACGGGTGTCACGCCGTCGGGTAGGCCCCTCGGCTGACGCTTCAGCCCGAAGACGTCGTGGCCGACGTCGCGCAGCTGCGCGGCCAACGCCGCACCGACGTAGCCGCAGCCCGCGACGAGACACCGCGCGCGTTCAGCCGCCGTAGAGGCCACCGTTCACGTGGATCACGGAGCCCTGGATGTAGCCGCCGCGCGTTGCGAGGAACGCCACCACTTCGGCCACTTCTTCGGGTGTGCCCATCCGGCCGAGCGGGATGCGCTCGAGGATGCGCTCCTTCGCCGGTTCGGGCAGCGCGGCGGTCATGTCGGTTTCGATGAAACCGGGCGCCACCGAGTTCACCAGGATGTTGCGATCGGCGAGTTCCAGCGCGAGCGAGCGTGTCAGCGCGTCGAGTCCCGCCTTCGCCATCGTATACGGCGATTGCCCGCGGTTCCCGATGTGTCCCACCACGCTCGAGATCTGGATGATGCGCCCCACCTTCTGCTTCATCATGAACTTGCGCAGCACGAGCTTGGTCAAGTACCAGGTGCCGCGCGACAGCGCGGCCACGGCATCGTAGTCGTCGAGCTTCATCACCGGCGTCGGCGCGTTGCGCGTGAGACCGGCGTTGTTGACGAGCACGTCGATGCGGCCAGCTCGTTCGCCGACCTCCGCGAGCAGCGCATCGATCGCGGCGGGGTCGGCGAGGTCGGCGCGCAGCGCGAAGGCGTCGGGCAACTCGCCCGCGAGCTTCGCCGCGGCGTCGGCGCTGCCGTTGTAGTGGATCGCGACGCGGAAGCCTTCGGCCGCGAGTGCCCGCGCGCAGGCGGCGCCGATCCCGCGCGCGGCGCCGGTCACGAGTGCGACGGGCTTCTCGGTCACGCGCGCAGCCTAGCAGCCGTCCACAGCGCCGATCCCTACTTCGGCGAGCAGCGCGACGAGGTCTTCGGGTTCAGCCAGCACCACGCGCGAGCCGGGCGGCAGCGCGTCGCCGAGGCGGCGGAAGTAGCGCTTCTCCGGTCGCGCCTCGACCAGTACGACGATCCCGCGATCGTCTTCGCTGCGGATCAAGCGCCCCACCATCTGCTTCAAATTCAGCAGCATCTTGCCAAGCGCGAAACGCTCGAACGCGTCGATGCCCTCGCGTTTCAAACGCAGCTCGCGGCGGCGGCGCAATTCGGTGGGCACTTCGAAGGGCAGCTTCTCGATCACGACGGCCTGGAGCTGTTCGCCCGGCAGGTCGAGTCCCTGCCAGAACTTGCGTGCGCCGAGCAGCACCGCGCCCCCCTGGCGGAAGCGCTCGACCAGCGCGCTCGGGTCGTCGGAGGCGCGGCGCGGCGCGAGCACCTCGATGCCGTCGTCGCGAAGCCGCTCGGCGAGCAGCGCGGCGACGTCGTTCATGCGGCGCAAGCTGGTGAATAGGCCGAGCGTGCGACCGCCGAGATGACGCGCGAGGACTTCGAGTACGTCCACCGTTTCGCCCACCAGGTCGGCGCCGCCGGAGAGCGCCGCGACGCGCATGTGTTTCTCATACGGGAACGGGCTCGGCACCGATAGCGTTTCCACTTCCGTTCCTCCACCGGTCACGCCGACCTCGCCGAGCGCCGCGAACGCGTCGCCGCCGATGAAGAGGCTCGCGGAGACGCCAGCGAACGACTCGAGCCGCTCGAGGAAGTTCTCGCGAAACGCGGCGGCCGGTGAGACCAGGCGCACCGCGAGTCGCCAGCGATCCCACGGCGGATCGATGCCATCGAAGGACGCGACCGAGTCTTCGGAGCCCTGGAATGCCAGTCGCAACGCACTCGCGGCGCCACGCAGTTCGGTGGCGTTGCGCGAGATCGCGCCGGCGGTCTCTTCCGGATCGATCGCCGCTTCCATTTCGCGCGATACTTCGTCGATGCGCAGTGCCGCGATCTCCGCGCAATGCGCCGCCGCGTCGAAATGCGGCCCGGCGTGTTCGGGCACCTGGACCTCACCGAACTCGCTCGCGAATGACTCGAGCGAGCGGCCGAGCGCGACGAGTTCCTGCTGCACGGCGCGCCGCCACGCGAGTGTGTCCTTGCGCGACGAGTGACTAGCTTTCGCTGGCAACATCCCTCCCGCGTAGCGAGGCGAAGCCGAGCGGCGAGGATCATGAGCTGGACGGCCAAAGACGTCGTCGATGCGTTCGAGCACCTCGTCAGGACGCACGGTCAGCGCGTACACCTCGTCGGCGACGTCGGAGAGCTCGTGCGCTTCGTCGACGATCGCGTGCGCGAATGCCGGGTAATCGGGCGGCCAGCGCAGCAGCAGATCGTGATTCGCGACGACCAGGTGCGCCTGCGCGAGCGCTGCGCGACGGCGGCCGAACGCGCAATGCGCGTGCATCGCACACTGTTCGCGCGTGCACTGCTCGGCACGCGTCGCGACCGAGCGGCGCAACAGATCGAGCAGCGGCGGGTGACGTCGCAACCAGGCGGCGGGCATCGAACCGAGTTCGCCGTGCGGACGGATCGACGCGCACGCGGCGAGCACCGCGTAGGCCTGGCGCTGCT
>Ga0315287_10008071_pt1 | contig 10607 bp, 9 predicted proteins | sample YL17G11_0_MG_FD_205037 | JGI IMG/M metagenome (GOLD analysis project Ga0315287, IMG submission 205037) | Sediment microbial communities from Yellowstone Lake, YNP, Wyoming, USA - YL17G11_0 | ecosystem: Environmental > Aquatic > Freshwater > Lake > Sediment | place: USA: Wyoming | collected...
AGAGGAAATTTCCACTCGATTGAAGGCCTACATGGAAAATCCTACGGTATCTATTGGGGTGAAAGAGGTCAATAGCTATGCCATTTTCGTGTTGGGCGAAGTAGTCCATCCGGGCCGCTTTCCCCTGAAGAGTAAGACAACGTTGCTTCAGGCGGTGACGCTGGCCAGCGGATTTACGCAGGTGGCGTCCAGGAACAAGATCGTCATCTTCCGTTTTGCCAAGGACGGAGACCCCTTGATGAAGATCAAGGCAAGTTACGACGACATTGTCTTGCGGGATGGGACCAATCAGAACATCGAGTTGAAGCCCGGCGATACCATCGTCGTGCCGTCCGAGTCGATGGTGATCATTCCAAGCCGGTAGTGCCGACCTGGCGCATTCTCAACTTAACCAAGAGATAGCAAGATGATTAATGTTTGCCAGGTCGTTTCGAGAAGGGGAAATCTGATGCGCGCCCTAACCAGTTGGTTCCTCATTGCAATCATGTTGTGTGGTGCGATTGGCTGCGTAGAAGAGCAGGTCAACTACAAGGTCGACATGGTTCCGCCTGGTGAGTTTCTTTTGGGTCCAGAGGACGTGCTGATCGTGACGGTCTGGAAAAACCAGGATCTTTCTCGGGAAGTGGTGATTCGTCCGGATGGAATGATCTCGATGCCGCTGATCGGCGATGTGCCTGCAGCGAATCTGACGGCGAATAGTCTCGCCAAACGCATCAGCGATCGACTGATGGAGTATATGGCGTCTCCCATTGTGTCCGTGCAACTCAAAGAAGTGAATAGCTACTTTATCTATGTGTTGGGGGAGGTGACGAGGCCCGGCAAGTATCCGCTGAAGTCCTATGCCAACGTCATGCAAGGCATCTCTTTAGGCGGGGGATTTAGCCCATTCGCCAAGAAGAGCAAGATAAAGGTGTTACGTGTCACGGAGGACAGCTCTAGCGAAAAACATCAGATCGAAATTCCCGTCCAGTATGAGGATATTCTGAGGGGAAATGCCACGCTAGGCAATTTTTATCTCAGGTCGGGCGACGTCATCGTGGTGCCCTAGTTGAGTAGGGGGAGACATGATCACTGGGTCGCAGGGATGGTCCTTGTATGCACACTAGGGCTAGTGCCCGTCGGCTATGCTCAGATGGGCGGAGGTATGCGCGGGGGTATGGGGGGTACTCCAGGGACGGTTTTTGGGGGAGCCAATGATCCAAGCATGGTTCCGATCACCGAGGGGTTTCGCGTCATCCCTTCGATTGCCGTGGCGGGACGGTACGACAGCAATGTGTTCTTTCAAGCTAAGGTACCAGGGTTAGACCGGAGCGACTATGTGACGACAGCGGCGCCTCAAATTCGAGCCCTCTATGGCGGAAGCGCGATGACGGTGAATGCCACGGTCGGTGCGAACGCAGAGTACTACACAAAGAATACCAATTTTAACTACGTTGGGACAAATGGATCATTGTTTCTTGATCTGAGCCCGATGTTAGACCGGCTGTGGAGGGGAACGACCTTTACGGTCGTAGATCAGTTTATATATACCCCTCAACCTCCCAGTTTTTTAATGGGCAATCAAGAGGGTGATACCACAAATCCATTTCTGAGAGGTCAACAAGTGGGTCGCGTGAGTGTAACGAGTAATTATGTTGGTACCACGTTGAGCGCGCCGCTCACCCAGACTCTCAGTCTGAGAGGGAGCTATTCATACGGATTTTTAAAATTTGGAACGTCCGAAGTACAGCAGGCCGGTGCCTTGCTGAATTCTACTTATCAGACATTCACTGTTGGCATGTCCAAGCAGCTGTCCCCTCAAGATTCTGTGAGTCTGAACTACTTCGATTCGGAATACCGGTATGAGCAGTCTGGAACCTTTACAAACAGAGGTGGATTTATCGATTGGACGCACCTGTTCAGTCCAACTATGACGCTGGATTCATTAGCTGGAGCGTCGGTATTACAGGGACAATCTTCTGGGCTTTCGAACGTTCAGACGACTATCGCTCCCCGGGGCAGGGTGGCGTTGACATGGAGAGATAGTACAACCTCGCTATCCATGGCCTACGGATTGGCACTTTCGCCGAGTTATCAGTTTCAGGCTCAGCCCCTGCTCACGAACATCGTCACGTTCTCGGTGACCCAAGTGACGTCGATTCCGGAGTTAGTGGGGGTGGCCAGTGTCAACTATGGCCGGGGCGATGAAATTGGCTCAAATTCCGTGAATGCCATCTCGTATACGTCCTATGCGGCAACGGGGGGCGTTCTGTATAAATTTACACCGCAGACGTTTCTCACCTTCCTGTATCTGTATGCAAATTATGATAATCGATTTGGAGCGACGAATAATAGTTTTGATCGTCATGTGGTATCGGTAAGCCTCGCTCAGGCATTTTACTAAACCATCTCAGACATTCCCTATGAATATGCAAGCGCTTAATCGAGAAGACTTCCTTAAAGCATCACTCAAGCGAAAGTGGTGGATCCTTGCCAGTGTGGTCCTGTGTGTGGCCTTGGCGTATGTAGCATCTATATATTTCCCCAAGACCTTCAAATCGACCGTCATCGTGACGATTGACAGCCCGAAGATTGCCAAGGAGTACGTCAAAGGGTTATCGCAAGCCCAAGAGGGAAGGTACAATGATGACCCAACGACTATCATCGTGCAGCAGATCACGGTTGCACTCACAAACAAATCCATTCTCATGCCGATTCTTGACACCCTTAAGCCCTATTCAGTTGTTGAGGCTGAAGGAAATTCTTCGGACCAGCTGATAAAACGACTGCGCAAAGCCATTGCGCTTGGAAAACCGAAAGAAAAAGAGGGAGTCGGTGGAGTCGGTGTCGCAATATCATATACCCATTCGGACCCTCATGTGGCTCAAGCGGTGACGGCTCTTTTAGCTGTGATGCTGCAAGAAGACAATCTCAAGCGACGCGAAGGCATCGTGGAGACCACCACGGAATTTCTTTCTGCTGAGCTTGATCGGCTAAAAGGGGATCTTGAAGTCAAAGAACGAGCGATCTCGGATTTCAAAAGAGCTCATATAGGAGAGCTGCCGCAGCAGCTGGAAACCAATCTCCGTGCTCTCGACCGGTTACAGATAGACCTCACGAATTCCACTGAATCGTTGAATAGGATGGTGGAACGGCTTACCGCGCTGGAAAAGGCGATCAAGGAATTTTCTGATCTTGCTCCGACCGGGATTATCCCGTTTGATAGAGAACGGCGAGTGGGAGATGCCAGGCCGATTGATTCCCGGGCCACCAGACTTCGAGAGCTGAAGCAAAGGTTGAATGAACTCTTGGGAACCTACAAGGAGAACTATCCGGACGTGGTGCATGCAAAAGAAGAGATTCGTCGGTTGGAGTCAGCGCCACAAGTTGATGTGAGTCAGCCCAGTGTGAATGAGCCAGCAGCAGGGAAAACCGATGACAGTGCTGGGATCGGCCGCAAGCCAACCGATCCATACTTACGCGAGCTGATGAAAGAGCGCAGCGAAGCGAAGAGTGAAATAGCATTTCTCAAGGAAAAGCAAGCCCATACTACTATGCAGGTCAAGGAACTCGAGGCCCATGTCCAACGTATGCCCGCGACGGAGCAGAGTTTAGCGGTGCTGCTCAGAGACTATGAGAATATGCAGAAAGGCTATCAAGCCCTTCTTGATAAGAAGACGAATGTCGCAATTTTAGAGAGCTATGAGAATCGCCAGTTCGGTGAACAATATCGGATCATCGAGCCAGCAAATTTTCCCGAGGGGCCAGAACCACCGACGCGACTTCATTTCCTGCTTGGTGGTTTAGTGTTGGGCTGCCTCATCGGGTTCGGATCAGCCATTGGGATGGAAATCATGAAAACTGGGTTCCGCCGGCCGGAGGAAGTTGAAAGCCATCTTGGCCTTCCTGTCCTCGCTTCTATTCCCGCATTTGCAAGTGCGATGAGCGGAGTTGGCATGATGCAGTCACGAGCATTGCTGGCTGGTCCAGGCATGGCTGCAGGTACAACTGGAGATACACCGTCCTATCTTGGGTATCGAAAGAGGGGAGTGGGTGTGAAGTCCGGCAAGAGGGGGTCTCTCAATTTTGAGGAGGACCTGCCACCGAAATTTCACTTGATTGCGAAGTGGGGGCCCGCCTCGTTGATGGCTGAGCAATATCGAGTGGCAGCCACACGATTGATCCTCATGACGGGCGAAAAGAAGAATGTGGTGACGCTTGTGACCAGTAGCATGATGGGTGAAGGGAAAACAACGACCGCAGTCAATCTCGCGTATATTTTCGCCCATGATCTGAGCAAGTCTACCTTGCTTATCGATTGCGATTTTAAACGCCCAATGGTGCATGAATATATGGGAATTCCCGCAGGGCCTGGCTTGGGTGATGTGCTACAGGGGGGTGAGATTCTTGAGAATTGCATCCATCAGTGCGACGGTGTGCCGCTATGGATTTTGCCATCTGGATCTCCCAGGATCAGGCCAGCCGGACTGTCGGGCATTCAGCATGTAAAGAAAATCTTGCCGGAGCTCAGAACACGATACGACTATGTGATTTTGGATGGGCCCCCGGTGATGCCATTGGCGGACGTGAACATTCTCAGTGGTATGACAGATATGACGGTCTTCGTGGTTCGTGCCGGCGGGACAAGTCAGGACGTCGCTAAAAAGGCGTTGAGAATGCTCGGCGAGAACAGCAATGCTGCCGGCGTTATTATGACGCAGGTGGAAATGGAGTATGCCCCGTATTTCACGTATGCAGCGGCCTATACAAATGAAGACAGCGGAAGTCGAGCATAACAAGTTTCGCGAAGAGCCCATGCTGGCGCCCAACCTTTTCACTGACCGAGTGAGGGCGCCATGGCGCATGCCAGGTCTCAAGAGGCGGCTCATTATTCTTGGGACCGGGCAGTTGGCCGTTGACTTGTGTCAAGTCATCCTGTCGCAAAACAGGTGGTTGGTTGATATCGTCGGATTCCTGGATGGGAAGGTTGAGCGAGTAGGGGAACGGCTTGTCAATCCAGGTATTATCGGTACGTATGATCAGTTAGCTCAGGTGGTTGAGCAGCATCACGTAGATACTATTGTCGTGTGCCTGGAGGACCGTCGTTCGATTCTGCCGGTTCAGGAGCTTCTTGATTTTAAGGCGATGGGATTGAACATTTTTGACGGCCATCACCTGTTTGAAGAGGCGTCTGGGCGCCTCTCGATCGATTCGCTTCGTCCGAGCGCATTAATTTTCTCGACGGGGTTTCGCCGCCGGCTGACATCGCTGGTGGGTAAGAGACTTTTCGATGTGGTGGTGTCTGCGGTGGGGCTGGTGCTGTTGATTCCTTTCTTTGCCCTCATTGCCGTGCTCATTCGAGTGGACTCACCGGGGCCGGTATTTTACCGCCAAGTCCGCGTCGGGCTACGCGGTCGGCCCTATATGATCTGGAAGTTTCGTTCGATGCGGCAAGATGCCGAGAAGTCCGGGCCTCGCTGGGCTCAAGCTAACGACCCGCGCATCTCTCGCGTCGGATGGTGGTTGCGCAAAACTCGTATCGATGAGATTCCACAGTTAGTGAATGTGCTCAGGGGGGACATGAGTCTTGTCGGGCCGCGTCCGGAGCGTCCGGTATTTGTGCAGGATTTACGGACGATTATTCCCTATTACGATATCCGGCATACGGTCAGACCCGGTGTGACTGGGTGGGCTCAAGTAAAGTTTCGCTATGGGGCCTCGCAGGAAGATTCTCACACGAAACTGCAATATGATTTATACTATGTGAAGAATCTTTCACTTCTTCTTGACCTGAGAATTCTAGTGCACACGATTCGGGTCGTGATGCTCGGGGAAGGCGCACATTGATCCATTCGGGCGAGACAGCTCAGGGAAGGCCGAGGCATGCTCTGTCGATTGATGTCGAGGAACATTTTCAGGTTGCGGCATTCTGGTCGGTTGCGAGAAGACGCGAGTGGGACAATCTGGCGAGCCGGGTCGAGTGCAATACCAGGAAAATCACCGATCTGTTGTCGGAGCATTCGACCAGGGCCACGTTTTTTGTTCTCGGGTGGGTCGCAGAACGGCATCCGGATTTAGTGAAAGATCTGGCACAACAGGGTCATGAGATTGCTTCGCATGGATATGGCCACGAACTTGTGCATACACAGACTCCTACGCAATTTCGGGAGGATATCAGGCGATCAAAACAAATCTTGGAAGATCTCACTGGCAGACCGGTTGTGGGATACCGTGCGCCGAGTTTCTCGATTACGTCTCAAACGGAATGGGCCATTTCCGTGTTGATTGAGGAAGGGTATCGATACGATTCCAGTATCTATAATCGGTTCCGAGGCACACAGGGGATCAGAGTGACCAGGGATGGAACGTATCAGCTTAAGACCGAGGTCGGCACCATTTGGGAGGTGTCTCCGTCAACGATGAACGCCTGTGGCCTTCAGCTGCCTGTCGCCGGTGGTGGATACTTTCGTCTCTTCCCCTACGAAGCCTCGAAAATGTTTCTGAAGAATATTGAGAAGCAAGGATCGCAGCTGGTCATGTATCTCCACCCTTGGGAACTTGATCCCGAGCAGCCGCGCATGGATGGGCCAGTGCTTTCAAAGATTCGTCACTATCTAAACCTCGGTAAGACGGAACAGCGCCTAAGGCGGTTACTAAAAGATTTCTCCTTTGCGCCCATCAATGAAGTCATTCGCCCTATTCGGGATCTCATTGAAGGACAGGGAGAGCGTTCTCACGCAATCGTGCAAGGAGAAGGTCGTCGTTCTTGCCAGCTCTAAATTGTGGAAGCGAACGATCATTATGAAGTGGTAGGGAGAATATGAACTTCTGGTACGCCGTGAATACCAAAACGCGTTGCGAGGCCTTTGCGTGCGCCAGCCTTGATCGCCTGGGCGTGGAAGTCTTTCTTCCGATGCTGAGGGAGCGGAAAGTGCTCCGAGGAGAGTGTCGTCCAAAGACATCGCCCTTGTTTCCAAGGTATCTCTTTGCGAAGTTTGACGTGTCGAGCCAGTTGCGAGCGGTGAGCTATGCCCGAGGGGTCAAGAGTATCGTGACATTTGGCAGCAGTCCTTCCATGGTTGATGAGTCGATCATTCATGCTATTCAGAGTCAGCTCACAGATGGAGTCATTGAGCTTTCTGAGGACCGATTTTCTCCTGGGCAGATCGTGCGAATACAGGATGGGCCATTGTGTGGGTTGGAAGCGGTCTTCGAAAAGAAATTGAATGGGACGAGCCGAGCAGTGTTGCTTCTCAAGGCCATCTCCTTTCAGGCTCGAGTGATTCTTGAGTCTCGAAACGTCGCAAATATGTAAGATTCTTGGTGGCGTACCCTTGACCTACTAGAGTGTTGTTTAGGATAAGCAAAGTTCCGACCCCATGCGTCGTAGCACCGCTGGTGGTGTTAGTCGTGCGGGAATCTGCTTCAAAATACATGATGAGTGCCGGCGTTTGGCGCCGGAATGGCGGCAGCTTGTCAGCAAGAATGTAGGCATATGTACATACTTGGCATTTCTGCTTATTACCACGATAGCGCCGCGTGCCTGGTACGCGACGGCGAGATTGTTGCAGCAGCACAAGAAGAGAGGTTTACCCGAAAGAAACACGACCCGGGATTCCCGCGCCGAGCGGTTGCGTATTGTCTGGCCCAGGCCGGGATTGGCGTCAAGGATCTGAAATATGTCGTGTTTTATGACAAGCCGCTCATCAAGTTTGAGCGGTTGCTGGAAACTTATCTGGGATTCGCTCCCAAAGGCATCCAATCGTTCCTGGCTGCCATGCCTGTCTGGTTAAAAGAGAAACTCTTTTTACGTACGTTGCTGCGTAAGGAAGTGTTGGCCTGTTCGAACGGCCTCAAGAAGTCGGAATTACCGGAGTTCCTCTTTGGCGAGCATCACGAGTCCCACGCCGCGTCAGCCTTTTACGCCTCCCCCTATGAGCGGGCGGGTGTGCTGTGCATGGATGGGGTCGGGGAGTGGGCAACCACATCGGCTTGGCTGGGGGAGGGAAACAAATTAACCCCGCTGTGGGACATTCCGTTTCCTCACTCGATCGGTCTCCTGTATTCAGCCTTCACCTATTACACGGGGTTCAAAGTCAACTCCGGTGAATACAAAGTCATGGGGTTGGCTCCGTACGGAGAGCCCAAGTATGTCAAAGCTATTTACGAACATCTGATTGATCTCAAGCCGGACGGTACGTTCAGAATGAACATGGAGTATTTCAATTACTGCACCGGCTTGACGATGACGAGCCGCAAATTTGACGATGTGTTCGGCGGCCCCCCCCGTAAGGCAGAGTCGAAGTTCGGTCAGCGCGAGATGGATTTGGCTCGATCGATTCAAGAAGTGACGGAAGAGGTCATGCTGCGGCTGTCGAGGACGATGCACCATGAAACGGGAGTGGACTATCTCTGCTTGGCAGGCGGCGTCGCACTCAATTGTGTCGGAAACGGGAGGGTGCTCCGAGAGGGACCGTTTAAAGGGATCTGGATTCAGCCGGCAGCCGGCGATGCAGGCGGGGCGTTAGGTGCTGCACTGAGTGCCTGGCACCAGTATGAGAACAAGCCCAGGACCGCAGACAATATCCACGACAACATGAAGGGGAGCTATCTGGGGCCTGCATTCAGCAATGAGGATGTCGAAGCTAGGCTGAAGACCCTGGGGGCTGTGTATCATAAACTTGATGAAAAGGAGTTGTATGGCCGGGTGGCCGATGAACTGGCCGCTGGAAAAGTCGTGGGGTGGCATCAGGGGCGTATGGAGTTTGGACCGCGATCTCTTGGCGGGCGCAGCATTCTCGGGGATGCGCGGAACACGAACATGCAGTCCGTGTTGAACCTCAAGATTAAGTACCGTGAGTCGTTCAGACCATTTGCACCGTCCGTGTTGAGAGAACGGGTGTCGGACTATTTCCAGATGAACTGTGATAGTCCCTACATGCTGCTTGTAGCACCGGTTCTTGAAAAACGACGACTCCCGTTCGACCCGGGCCAGAAAGCGCTCTGGGGTATCGATCTGCTCAATGTGCCACGCTCGGATATCCCCTCCGTCACACACATCGATTATTCTGCCAGAATTCAGACGGTGCACGAGGAGACGAATCCCCGGTACTACAGGCTGCTCAAGGCGTTTGAGGAAAAGACGGGGTATGCCACCTGCGTGAATACGTCGTTCAATGTGCGGGGCGAGCCCATTGTGTGTACGCCGGAAGATGCCTATCGCTGCTTCATGCGGACGGAGATGGATATGCTGGTGATCGAGAATTACGTGCTGAGGAAAGAGAATCAGAAGCCCCTTGAAGGGGATTCTGATTGGAAGAAAGAATTTGAACTCGACTAGCTGAATGGGGGAGAGGAATCATGGAGCACGCAGCCACACGCAAAGAGCTCCGTCAATTCGGATTGTTGGTCGGAGCGATTTTCACCGTGATCGGTCTTTGGCCTCTCGTATTTCGCGGGGAGCCGTTGCGCCTGTGGGCAGTCGGAGTCGGAGGCCTCCTCATCGCGTGCGGTGGAGCTGTGCCATCTGTATTAGCACCCGTGCATAAAGGGTGGATGTGGGTCGGGCATATTTTGGGATGGATTAACACCAGGATTCTGCTCGGCATCGTGTTTTATGCCCTGCTGACTCCCATGGGACTGGTGTTCCGTCTCATGGGGAAGGATACGATGAGGCAGGCCTTTGCTGAGTCGAGTACGACCTACCGGGTGGTTCGATCTCCAAGACCCCATTCCCATATGAAATACCAGTTTTAAGCCGGTGCTCGTCAATAGGAGGTGCGCATGGGCGATTTCGTGATGGAACTCTGGGCCTTCATGAAGGAGCGGAAGAAATTCTGGCTCCTTCCGATCATTGTAGTGCTCGTACTCCTTGGAAGCCTGATTGTCCTGACCCAGGGATCGGCGGTTGCTCCATTTATCTATACCTTGTTTTGAAGGCATCAAGGCTGGCAGAAGCAGCAGGTGGTTTATATAACCTAGGTGTTTGTACGCCACTAATGCTTGTTATGTTAATTCTAAAAAGCATCCTACTTGCTCTATTTGCAACAAGCCAAGTGATGCAATTCCAGATGGCTCAAAGGGAACAGTGTTTGAAACGGAATGCACAATAAAGAGCGATGCTCTAGTTTGAAGACTCTTGCGCGAAGGAAGTTTGTGCGGGATTCGCTCTCAAATGTCCTGCTCCGCAGCCCATCCAATGTCGGGATGAAGGAAGCCAACCAGTCAAACTACTAGCCCCTACGTAGTGTAAAGCCGCATTTCATTCTTACTCGGCACTATATACCTCCTCCCAGGATCTTGTTGGATTGATGTGGGGCAAGGTGCAGAGATCAGGGCAAAACGGATTATGTGTGGCATTGCAGGAATCGTAAAAAAAACTGGCACTGCCGTTGAGAAGCCGCTGCTCCAGCGGATGATCGGCATGGTCAATCATCGAGGGCCGGATGCGGCAGGATTCCACCTGTCAGGATCTGTGGGGCTTGCCCACGCGAGGCTCAGCATTATTGACCTTGGTGGTGGGCATCAGCCGATGTCTAATGAAGATAAAACCATATGGATCACCTTCAATGGTGAGATTTTCAATTATGTTGAATTGCGCGAAGATCTCATCAAGAGAGGACATCGGT
>Ga0315287_10008075_pt1 | contig 10602 bp, 20 predicted proteins | sample YL17G11_0_MG_FD_205037 | JGI IMG/M metagenome (GOLD analysis project Ga0315287, IMG submission 205037) | Sediment microbial communities from Yellowstone Lake, YNP, Wyoming, USA - YL17G11_0 | ecosystem: Environmental > Aquatic > Freshwater > Lake > Sediment | place: USA: Wyoming | collected...
GGCAGCTCTGCGGGCGCATGGGAGCCCCCAGCGACTACCTCCTCGCGCTCCCCGCCAAGCTCCAGCTCGCCTGCGCCAACTACGGCATGACCAAGCTCGCCGACCGCGCCGGACTCGTGCGCCTCGCCGGAACGGAAGCCCGCGCCATCGTCTCCGACCGCTACGCCAAGCTCGACGACGAGATCGTCCTGGAGGCACTCTACGACACCCTCGGACGCCTCGGACTCGCACAGTCCATCCGCGTCCGCTCCCTCGCCACCGGCGGCATGACCGCCCTGCGCATGACGTTCCCCACCGAGGCCATCGAGGTCAAGCGGGACAACGCCGTCGGCGACGTCTTCGAGTACGGGCTCGACATCACGAACGGTGAACTCGGAGCACGCTCCGTCGGCATCACGTCCTCGACGTACCGCCTGGTGTGCCTGAACGGAATGCGCTCGTGGAAGAGCGAGGCGAACATGCGCTTCCGTCACGTCGGCGATACGAACCGACTGCGTGAGGCGTTCCTTGATGGGGTGCCGATTGCCATCGCAGAAGCCCGAGGTCAGATCGAGCAGTGGAAACGCTCGATCGAGATGCTCGTCAGCGACGTCTTCGAAGAGATCGAGGCCCTTCGCACCTTCGGCATGACCGCCGCCGACTCGCGCAGCGTGGCGACGACCTTCGCGGCGACGAACGGTCTGCGCTTGCCTGCGAAGTCCAGTGCGGAAGACATCTCGGAGCTTCTCTCGGGGGTGGACGATCCCACGGTCTTCAATGTCGCCAACGCCATCACGCGGACGGCGCAGCTTCACGCGGACAACCCGGAGCGCCGCTTCGAGATGGAGGAGATGGCCCACCGCTACCTCACCCGCCGCGTCGGACACGCCGTCGCTGTCGACTGAACACGCTGGGCGGAGCTTCGGCTCCGCCGTTGCGCTCTGTGCACGGTCCCGTAGGGAAGGATCGTGTGCAGAGCGCAGGGTCGAAAAAGCAAAGGGGAACCATGTCCGTCATCAAGTATCTCAAGTCCATGAATCCGAAAGCGTTCGTCGAGAAGTTGCTCGCAGAGGCCAAGAAGTCGCCCTCCGCCTGCTACTCGGTAGTGATCATGCGGCCCTCGCTGGCACTGATCCAAGAACTGAAGTCGCGGGTCGACTGCGAGCGGCAGCGCAACATGCGACCGGCAACCGTGAAGAACTACACGAAGGACATGGACAGGAAGCTCTGGCAGATGACGGGCGCGGGCTACATCCTCGGCATCACCGGGCGACTGCTGGACGGACAGCACCGTGCGGAGGCTCAGTTGCGTCTCGGTGTGCCTGTCTCCGAAATCGTCCTGACCATCACGAAAGACCCGGACGCCTACTCGGGTATGGATCTGGGGTCGAGGCGTACTCTCCGAGACCTCTACAAGAACCGCACAGGGAAGGACGTGGCGCGAGGGACGCTATCGGGGATCGTCTGCGAGACGCTTGACTTTCCGAGCCAGCAGCGAGACTCCCCGCGATACGAAGAGAGACTCGTGATGGACTACGATCTGATCCAAGAGTCCGCGATGCTCCCCCGCAAGATGCGAGTAGGTGAGGTCGCAGCCGCCCTGCGTAGCTGTCGGCTCGACATGGACCTCGCGCTCCCGTTTTTCAGGGCAGCGAAGCAAGGTGCTGAAGTGTTGGAGGAATGTGGACCGCAGATCGTCCCACTGATCCTCCTACACAACGCCTGGTCTCTGGTCTCGAAGGAGGTGAACGGGGACAACACCACGATCCGTCTCGCCTACCTCGGTCTGACGGCTTTCCGGGCGTACTACGAGAACCGCACCCTGTCGACGGCGGCGCTGAGAACGCCGAAGGGAGGTTGGAAGGGGTTGGCTGAACCGCCGATCACGCTCGACTACATCAAGAGCGAGAGGAAGAACGGACATCGTCGTCGTAAGGCGATTCCGGTGGGCTAGGGCGTGGACAACGACACCGAAATGCAGCTCGTGTGGCTGCTTCCGGACATCCGTCGTAAGACGGCGCACGTCTACTACGACTACATCAAATCACCCAGCGGACAACCGTTCCTCTCGGGACGCTCGTCATGCGGCGCGAATCGCGACGAGCGCCTGCGAATCCCGGCGGACGAGCTGGGCGACCGGAAGTGCAAGAGCTGCCTACGGAACGTCGAGCGAAATGCGCGCAGAGATCGAGAACGCGCAGAGGTATTCGAAAAGTACGGCATACCCGAAGGATCGCGATGAAAGCCTACAAGATCGTACTGCTGTTCCTCGACTTCGACAACGTCGGCCCCGACGGAGCTGCGCAGCTCATCGAGGACGCACGACTGCCCAACCACATCGACCCTGGAACCGTCATGTCGATCGAAGAACGCGACATCGGGGAGTGGAGCGACGATCACCCTCTGAACGGCCGCGACACGAAGCAAGCCGCGTTCGACGAGATGTTCGAGAACGAAGTCGAGCCGACGTGACTGACCCCCGCTTCACCATCTACCTGAAGGACTCGTTCGAGTGGCTCAAGAGCTTGCCGGATGCGTCCGTCGATCTTGTCGTCACCGACCCTCCCTACAGCAGCTTGGAGAAGCACCGTGCCACGGGGACGACCACGCGCCTGAAGGTGAGCAAGGGCTCCAGCAACGAGTGGTTCGGGGTGATCGGCAACGACCGCCTGCTGGAGCTGATGCGCGAGTGCTACCGCGTTCTGCGCAACGACCGGCACTGCTACGTCTTCACCGACCCCGAGACGCTTTTCTTCCTGAAGCCGGCGGCCGAGGAAGCGGGGTTCGAGTTCCGGCGAATCATCGTGTGGGACAAGGTTCTCATCGGCATGGGCTACGGCTACCGACGGCAGACTGAATTCGTACTCTATCTGCTGAAAGGTAAGCGACAGGTCGCAGATCTCGGGACCAGCGACCTCCTACGGTGTAAGCGCGTCTCGAAGGGCTACCCTACCGAAAAACCCGTCGAGCTGATCGAAACCTTCATCCGCCAAAGCGCGAAGCCGGGCGAGCTGGTCATCGATCCCTTCCTCGGCTCGGGCTCCACCGGCGTCGCCGCGCTGCGTCGTGGTTGTCGGTTCCTGGGCTGCGACATCTCCCCGAAGAGCATCGCGACGGCGATGCCGAGGCTCATTGCAGAAGACGAACCGCACTTCAACGTAGACGGCGTGGAAGCTCTCTCGGATTCCGTCGCCGCCTCCCTGCTCGACGTCCCGCCTGCGGCTCCGCAGACGCCCTGGGACGAGCTGGAGACAGATGCGACAGAGCCGCTCGGCGAGTGCGCGTGCGACGGCACAGGAGAATGCTCTTGGTGCGAGAGAGGCGTCGAAGAATCCGCTAGAGTGCGGCAGATGGAAGAGCAGCTGCGCCACGAGTACGAACTCCGCAAAGAGACGGAGTGGCGATGAGCCGCCGTCACCCGAACAACGGCCCGTCGGACATCGGGGCTATCCGAGACGCTCGCAGTGGTCGCGCGGACGCGGGGTCACGGCCGCAGAAGCGACACCGCCGCCGACAGAACCGCGCTCGCGGTGTCGATCACGAAGCACAGCGTCTCGACGCCATCGCTCGCTGGCTTGTCTCAGACGAAAAATAAGACTTGACGCACGAGACTGGCCTGCTATGCTTGTTGTGTCGGGTCGATGAGACGGCCTGGCGGTGGAGGAAAAAATGCGAGTCAAAGTCTTCTTCGTTCGGGATGACGCGGGGCGTGAAGCACGGATGGCTGCCATGGGCGGCGCAGGGCTCATGTTCTGCCAGTACGAGAGCGTGGCCGTCGTGGAGGTCGAGTGCCTCGGAGCGGCCTTCGAAGCCACTCAGAACTTCGACGCGCCTTGGTCCTCGCGGGCGGGCACCGAAATGCTGATCGAGCGCGGGGTGCGCTCGTCGTGTGTCGGCGACATGTTCGAGACCCCTGACGGTCTCTTCGTCGTTCAGCCCTGTGGTTTCGCGCGGCACGAGGACGTTCGCCATGGGTGAGCCCTGTCGGGCGGTCCGCGCTGTGGGTGTCACGCCCGTGCCGCCGATCGCAGCGGTCGTCAAGCTCATCGGCACGCCGACGAAGGACTGGGAGGGCAACTGCTTCGGCATCGCCTCACAGCTCGCGCCGCACGTGGGTGGAGTCGCCGTCTACGGCCACTACCTCGGACCTGTAGCGAAGAAGGGGTACTGGGCGGAGCACGCCGGACAGATGTTTCAGAGGCACGGGTGGATCGTGGTGCCCGATGGCACCGACAACGAGACCATCATCGACCCGACACGCTGGTCCTTCGAGGCGAAAAAACCCTACATCTGGACGGGGAAGAACGACGGTTCGTACGACGAAGGGGGCAACAAGTTCCGTGGGGCGATGCTTGCCGATCCCAGAGATCTGCCCAGCGACAACAGAGACGTCGTCGAGTTCTACATGAGCTGCGAAGAAGCCTTCAACCGCGTGGGGCGCCTCGTCGGAGACACGTTCTGCTACGGCGAGGACGATCCCTACCTCGACAGGAGCCTGATCCGCTATCTCGCCAATGTGCCGCCAGACGCGATCGGGTGGTTCTGGGTAGCGGAGGTCTACGACAAAATCATCGAAGCCGGTGAACTCGTCTCCATCCCCATCGACAACCTCAAGATGGTCCACCGCCGACGCAAGCTGCGTAAGCTACCGCTCGACTTCTTCGCAACAGAAAAAACTCCATGACCGACGACAAGAACACGACAGGCCGCAGCGTGCATCAGAGCATCAAGACGCTGGAGGATGCTGTCGGCACCTTCCTCGCCGACTACGATGACTATCTCGTTCGGCAGAAGACGAACAAGTACAGTAGCGGCGAGAACCGAATCGCAGCAAGCGACGTCGCTCCGATGTTCCACAAGCTGAAAGCTGCGCTCAACGCCAGCACGGGGGACGCCAGGAAGGTTCCGCGCAAGGGGTACGAGCGCAAGACGCGGCCACGCTACGGGAGCGATGAGATCGAGGAGACGCATGAGAGCTACGGGCTCGTGCAGATCTCCCGAGGCTCCTCATCGGGGCAGCGTCTCTTCGGCTCCTCGGTCATGCACCAACACGTCTTCACGCTCAGGGTCCTGCGCGGCATGCGCGTTGCGACGGATCACGGGGAGCGCTTCCCCTCCGACGGGCGCGTGCCGATCGTCGAGGTGGCGCTGACGCCGGCACAGTTCGTCGAGATGATCACCACGATGAACAGTGGCGAAGGCATCCCGTGCACCATCGAACACGTCGAGGGCGTGCGCATGGACAGAACGCCCGACGACGCCGGCTCCGAGCTGAAGGTGATGTCGGATCTCTTCAAGGAGCGTCTTGCTGGAGTCGTGAAGGAACTCGACGCCCACGACGCGTCTCTCGGCACACTGCTGGAAAAGAAGACCTTCACGAAGGCGGACAAGGAACAGATCCGCAGCGTCGTCAACGCTGCCGCCAGGCTCCTCAGCGACTCGGCCCCGTTCGTGGTCAAGACCTTCGGCGAGCACGTCGAGAAGGCCGCAGCCAAGGGCAAGCTCGAAGTCGAAGCCTTCATCGCAACGGCCCTGCACAAGGTGGGGATCAAGGCCATCCGCGACGCTGGCGGTACGTTGCTGCTGGGGTCGGGAGAAGACGAAAAATGACAGGCGAACGCGTCATCGCATTCGAGAGACAGATCCGAATCTACATCGCAGGTAGCTCCGCCGAACTCGGCCGTTGCGAGCGCGCCCACGCGTACGCTCTGAGCATCGGTCTCCCGAGCACGCTCGACTGGACAGGCAACATCCGCAACGCCATCGCGGCAGGACTGCGCGAGCACGAACTGCCCTACGAAGAACGGTCGCGGTTGTCCCGTGCAGACCTCGATGCCGTTCTTCGCGCCGAGGCTCTCGTGTTGCTCGCACCCGAGAAAGGCTCGCAGTCGCGCGGCTGCTGGGTGGAGCTGGGCTTCGCAATCTGCTTGGCCATGCTCCATCGCGGAGGCTACGAACTCCCGAAAAAGCCCATCTTCGTCATCCGCACACCCGAGACAGCCTACGAGTCACTCTTCGAGGTCGAAGGCACACAGGTGCTCGCGAACAACGACCGCCACGGGTTCGATCTGGTACGGGGCCTGCTGCACGGTGCGCCGTAAGAAGCACGGCGGCACAGAACTTTTGATTTGCGATAAGACTTGACAGACGAGGCGTACTGTGATAGTCTGTGTTGTCGGGTCGGTGAGACGACCGGCGGAGGAGAACCCATGAGTCGAGAAGAGAAGAGTCATGCGAAACTCATCGCCCTGCGCGAGCTGAAGGGTGCCAAGGCGCTGCTCGGCTCTGGCTGGGACCACGTGAGCGATGAGATCCGCTGGAGCTTGCTCTGTGCCGGGATTCTCAGCGTCATCATCGGACAGCACGCTCTCTCGGATGAGGATGCAACCACCGAAGAACTCGCTCGCGTGGCCACGTACGCGCAAGAGCTATGGATCGCCGCGCGTGTCTTGCAAGATCGGAACTGGCGGCCATGACCGATCTTGAACTCACAGGGCTCTACACCGAGCGAGCGCAGTGCGTGCTCGCTCTCGCGCGTGCGGCGAAGGCTGCGGGTTGCGTCGTCGGCTTCCGCAACGACCCCGCACTTGACGAAGTGGAAGCAGCGCGATGGCCCGTGCTCTTCATCGACTTGCCGACCGGGCAGGTGAGCTGGCACCTGACCATCGAGGACCGCCGCAGCGCAGCGGACATCGACATCTACCTCGGCGAGTGGGACCGGCACGACACGGCCGAGAAGTACCGCCGGCTCGCTGCGTGGCAACCGGCTTGTCAGTCGCAAGAACACGAACGCTGCGCAGGCTGTGATGGATGTGTCATTTGCGGCGAATGCATCGAAGGCTGACGGATGAACCTGCGTCTCGAAACCGTCTCCCCGCGAGAACTCAAGCACCTGCCGATGTCGCAGCACATGCGCACGTTCCTGCGACGCCGAACCACACTGAGTCGAGCAACTGATGTCGTCGTCGCTCGCGTAAGCGGTCAGATCGTAGGCGTGTTCCTCTACCACTACGCCGCTCGCGTTCTCACAGACCAGGGCATCTACGTCGAAAAAGCCTTCCGAGGCAACGGCGTCGCGACCAAAATGTACCTGCACGCCCACGCCAACAAGGCGACGCGCAGAAGGACCGACGTCACTGCGCTCGGCCCGAGTGGTGCCAAGTTCATCTCGAAGATGCGCGAGATTTTGCCTTCCGTGCATCTCACGATCCACCGCTGAAAGAAGTCGCAATGCACGCCACCCGCCCCTCCCGCTACACCATCGAATGGGACAGCCAGACGAAGTACGCACAGCTCCGCCGTCGAGCGGAGGCTGACGGCACCTTCAGCGACAACCACGAGGATTGGTACGATCCCTCAGACATCGCCGAGGAAATGGACGCGGGTGACGACCTCGCGCAGGCTCGCCTGGCGGCGCGTGAGGTCGCGACCACGATGGCGCACTACAACCAGGCTCGCATCGGCGAGCGTGTCGGAATCTACCAAGAGGGTGGGTTCTGGGACTGCCACGAGGTCCGCGAAATCGAGACCGTCGAGGCGTACGACCTGCCCTGACGAAAAAATCGACAGGCTCCCGTCGAATCTACTTGACGCACGCGGCGGACGTGATAGTATCAGGTATCGGGTCGGTGAGACGGCCCGGAAAACAGGAGAGATGTCATGGGTCAGATCAACTACGCGGCGCAGATCGCAAAGATCCAAGAGCAGCTCGTGTTCTGCTGCAACTTCGCCACCATGGAGGAACTGAAGACGCGGCTCGCCAAGGCGCAGGCGCGACTCGCCGATGACGCGCAACTCGCGAGCACCGTCGAGGGCTACGAGACCTCCTTCCCTGCCGGTGGTACGAGGCCCGGACTGTCCGAGCGTCGGAGCTACATCGCGGCCCGTCGGGAGATCGCTCGCCGCGCTCGTGGAGGTGTCAAGTGACCCACCGACCTACCGAAGCGGCCTCACGAGAACGACGCCACTTCGAGCAGACGTTCGCTAAGTATGTCAACGCGCTCGACGCGCTCGACAACGTGACGGAGCGGATCGCAGAGCAGCGTCGTCGCGACAAGCACGCCACGAGGATCTTCCGCACGCTGCGCTGTCGCAAGCACGACGTCGCGCGGCTCGCCACGATCCTCCGTACCCGCTACGCCCTGCCATGCGCGACCGAGGTGGCGGCGTGAGTGATCGAACCGAAAGGACTGACATGACGCCCAAATTCTTCGAGTTCACAGAGCCCGAGCAGGTCGTCGTCGGCGCGTGCGTGGTGCTGCGCAGTGAAGCGGCGAACCCGGCGTGGAACCCCTTCGCGACGAGCGTGGTCACGGGGATCAACAAGGACGGGATCGGTGACGACTTCCGGTCTTACACACTCTCGCGTCCCCACGGCGCCGTCAGCAAGCACGGCACGTTCTACACCGCGATCGAGATCTACGACACCGTGCTGGGCTTCGCCCGCTTCTGTGAAAACTTCGTCGGGTACACGACGGGTGCGAGCGGCAAGCTCATGGTCGCGAAGACGTGATGGACAAGCTCTGCAACGCCCCCACAAGCAAATTTCTGGTCGCCTGCGGGAACAAAGGGCAGGCTCGCTACGGTGGGAAGTGCCACATCCATCGGGAGCCAACGCCCGAGGAACGCGCAGTGGCGCGAGTCAAAGCGGTAGCCGCCCGGAAAGCCGAGTTCGCGGAGATGGAGCACCATCTCGATCTCGCGGAGGCGCGGGGCGGTTTTCTCAGGCAAGCCCTCGCGCGAGGGCTTGCGGCGCCGGAGACGGTGCAAGAGTTCGAGCGGTTCAAGAAGCTCTCCGAAAAGGGGTGACACATGGCGACTCTCATCAAGGTGAACGGCGAGAGCCTCGAAATCGAGGCCACGGAGCTGAAGCAGATGCAGGAGGCCGTCGGCGGCTACATCGAGATGGTGGACTTCCCCGACGGGTCGCTGATGGTCTGCAACGAGGAAGGAAAGCTCGATGGGCTGCCGATGAATCCGGCGGCGACGGCGATTTTTCGCCTCAAGCTGCGTGGCACGCCGGATTGGATTGCCGGGCCGGCGATCTTTTTCTCTCGCGCAGAGAATGAGCGAATGCAGGCCGAGGAATGACGACGTGTGCGAAGTGCGGGGCAACCGAGGACGATCAGACTCTCGTATATGCGGGAGGCGGCCCTCTGGTCTGCTACCGAGACGGCGAGTGCGCCCTGCGCGTCTCCCTCCGCGACGTGACGGAAGAGGCACGCAAGTCGCTCGTGGCGCTGCACGACCTGCGCGCGGCGGTGCTGGCGGTGGTCACTGTAATGGGCGAGCAGAGCAACGACGTGCTCTCCTTGGTGTGGGCCGCCTCCCTGCGCCGCGCTGTGGGCGAGCGACCGTGACGACCGTACGTCCCGTCCCAGGCAAGCGCGTCATGGACTTGACCCACAACCGGGTTGTGACGGTGCGACGCTACGGGTCCGACGTGTCGGGCGAGTACGTCGAGGTCCGCCTCGGCGGCAGCTACGGTGCGCACGTGCGGCTGCCTCTGTCGTGTGTTCGATCGCTGACTCCGGAAGAGCGCGAGGAACTGGGACGGTATCAGGTATCGGGTCGGTGAGACGGCCTCGGTTGACGTAGACTGAAATAAAGACTTGACAGACAGGGCCTACTGCGCTAGATTTGTCTGGTAGTCAAAAGTTCCGAAGCAGAGAGCAGCCTTCGCTAGGAGTAGGCGTCAGGCCACGTCGAAACTGCGGATTGGCCAATCTAGGTGCAGACCGGGTTCAACTCCCGGCGCGCAAGCTGTCCCTTACGGAAGGGGTGCACGGCGAAGGTTGCTCTCTGACTCGGACCAAGGAACACCACCATGACCAAGCGTGTCAAGAAAATCCTGCTCTGTGAGCGATGCGGGGAAGACGCAGGACACCCCCCTCACGGCGGGAGACACAGCTGCATCACCTGCAAGCGCCTGTGCTGCAACGACTGCTGCCCTCGCCACGGCGAGTGGTATGAGGGCGAGACTTGGTGGCAGTGCCACGACGGCGGCAACTGCGTCGGCCGCGACAGGCAGCCCAGCGAGTACGCCCCGGCGAGGGAGCCCTCTTCGTTCGCGGAGGTGCTCGCAGACATCAGGTGCATGTCCGGTACAGAGCCCACCCCCGCGCAGCTCCGAGTCTACAAGCAGAGGTGGACGAAGCAAAACAAGATCGCTCTCGCCGAGGCTGCTCAACACAACGCACTGGTCGCGGAGAATTTGAAGCGACAGGCGGCGCGTTTGGCCGGAGCCGAATGCCTCCTCTGTGACGAACTCGACTCAGACCATCCGACAGCGGACGGTCACGACGTGTGCCGAGAACTCGACATGGGACGCACGTGAGCAAGAAAATCCAGCGAAGTCTGCTGCCCGCGTGGACGCCCTTCCAGGAGGCGTTTTTTCCTCCGGGTGCGACTGCGAACCTCATCGAGTCGGAGCCGGGGTTCATCGGTGTTTTTCGGAACAGCCGCTATCAGGTGCAGATGCGCACCTACTCGTCTCCGATCGGTGAAATGCTCTGGTTGTCCATCGTCTCGATCGACCGTTCGGCGAGGCACGACTGGCGAGATCTCCAGCGCATCAAGAACGAGCTGTGCGGTGAGGAACGCGAGGCTCTCGAACTTTTCCCC
>Ga0315287_10008076_pt1 | contig 10601 bp, 7 predicted proteins | sample YL17G11_0_MG_FD_205037 | JGI IMG/M metagenome (GOLD analysis project Ga0315287, IMG submission 205037) | Sediment microbial communities from Yellowstone Lake, YNP, Wyoming, USA - YL17G11_0 | ecosystem: Environmental > Aquatic > Freshwater > Lake > Sediment | place: USA: Wyoming | collected...
CCATTTTGATAAACGAAACCAAAAATCGGTTAAGCCGAATAATTTATAATAACCGACGGTCAAATCAAGCACGCCGCGAAATTCCTGTTTTATTTGGTCCTTGCGGCAATATATGTGGGCGTCGTTCATGGTCATGCCGCGCACGCGCAACAGGCCGGCCAAAGTTCCGGACAATTCATTGCGATAAAGCGTGCCATATTCGGCGAAGCGCACCGGCAGTTCGCGATAAGAACGCGGGCTGTGGCCATAGATGCGATGATGATGCGGACAATTCATCGCTTTCAGATAATAAACGCCGTCGTCCATTTCCATCGGCGGATACATGCTGTCTTTGTAATAAGGCAGATGACCCGAGGTTAAAAATAATTCCTCTTTGGCCAGATGCGGCGTGGAAACGCGAGCATAGCCGGCCGCCCGCTCTTTTTCAACAGCCAGTTTTTCAATTTCACTTTTGATGATTGTGCCGTTCGGCTGCCACATCGCCAGACCCTTGCCAACCATTTCATCAATGAAAAATAATTCCTGTTCGGCTCCGATTTTCCGATGGTCGCGTTTTTCCGCCTCGGCCAATAAAACCAAATAATCATCCAATTCTTTTTGTTTTTCAAAACACACGCCATAAACGCGGGTCAGCTGCGGATTCTCATTTTTTCCGCGCCAATAAGCGCCGGCTAATTTTGTCAATTTGAAAGCGCCGATGTCTTTGGTTGTTTTCAGATGCGGACCGCGGCACAAATCAACAAAATCGCCGAGGGTGTAAAGCGAAACACTGTCTCCGGACTCCAGCAGTCGGTCTTCGGCAGAGTCGCCGTCAACTTTTGTCGTGCCTTTGGTTTTTAAATCATTCAGCAATTCAACTTTAAATATCTGCCCGGCTTTTTTGAAAAAATCTATCGCCTCGTCCAGCGACATTTCGGATTTTTCAAAAGCCAATTTTTCTTTAGCCATTTCTTTGGCTGTTTCTTCTATTTTAATCAAGTCGGCCTCGCCCACTGGCGCGCTAAAATCAATGTCATAGTAAAAACCATTTTCTATCGCCGGCCCGACGCCAAATTTGGCCTTGGGATAAAGCTTTAAAACCGCTGCCGCGACCAAGTGGGCGCAGGAATGACGCATTGTTTCAATATCTTTTTCAAACATAAAAACATTAAAAATACCAAGGTTTACTTAATTTTACCCTAAAATAAGCGGTTGAGTCAAGACGCGAGAAACGGCCTCGGTTATGCACAGCCGCTTTTCTCTCTATTTATGGTATAATATAACGGATAAAGGAATCTCGCTCCTAAATTTTTGCGTATGATTGAGCCAATTTTTCTGCCGACTTTTCGACGCGCTTGGGAAATATCCTGGCGGCACAAGGGATTTTGGGCGCTCGGTTTGCTTTCCGCGATTTTTGCCGGTTCGTTCGGCTGGGAAAACTTCATAAGCCGCATTTTCACGGCCGCGGCCGCGGCTAAAACCGTTGTCTGGTGGCCTTTAATCAGTTGGAATTTTAATACTTCACCGACCGGACAAAATCTGCTCGGACTGGTCTGGCTCGGCGGCATTTGTCTGGCGATTTTCGCCCTGGTCATTTTTGTTTCCCTGACCGCAAAAGCAGCCATGTTGGCCGGCGCCGCCGCCTGCCAAAAAAGCGAAAAAGCCCCGGCGCTTCATGAAATCTGGCATCACGGCGCGGCCTGCTTTTGGAAAATGCTGGTAATTGAGCTGGCCAGAAAAATTTTGCTCATCGGGTTGCTTATCGCCTTTGGACTTTTATGGACCAAACTTAATTTCGGCGGGACCTGGGGCGACATACTCGGCGCCGCCCTGCTCGCACTTGCCGTTTTCCTGACGCTGGTCGTCGCCTCGGCCGCCGCCTATGCCGCCGCCTATGCTGTGATTGAAAACCGGCCGCTTTGGGAAAGCATAAAAAACGGTTGGAGACTTCTGGAACATCACTTGCTTGTTTCTTTGGAAATCGGTCTGGCCCTGCTCGTTCTGGAATTCGCGTTTGTCATTCTGGTGCTCGGCCTGCTTTCCTTTTCCTTTATCCCATCTCTATTTGTCTGGCTGGCGGCCGGTTTTCTCGGCAATCCCAATCTGGCCCTGGCTGGTTTATTTTTCGGTTTCCTGCTTTTCCTGTTAATTATCGCACTAGCCGGCGGGCTGTACTCATCTTTCCAAACCTGTGTTTGGGCATGCCTATTCTTAAAAATGCGCCGTGGCGGAATATACAGTCGTTTTTTCCATTGGTTCAGCCATCTCTTTAGCAGATAATTATGCCGGACTTCCCTTCCATCAGCGACCTGATAAAGAAAAAGATAACCGGCCCCAAGGGGGCCCTTTCGGGGCGCGCCGCATCGGCCGGCCAAAAAACCACTCAAGAAAAATTTGAAGAAAAGATGAGCGACCTGGATTTGAAAGCCAAGGAAGACATCGCGGCGCAACAGGCCGCCTCGCTTAGTTTGCCTTATATCAATCTGACCGGTTTTCCCGTTTCGGCCGAGGCACTACGGGCCGTGCCCGAAGCGGAAGCGAGCGAGAAAAAATTCGTCTGCTTTTACATTTCGCCTGAAATAATAAAACTCGGCTGTTTAAAACTGACCGAGGCAGTCAAAGAACACGCCTACCAGCTCGGTGAAAGGCACCACGCCAAACCGGAAATTTATCTCATTTCCGAACATAGCTTAGCCACGGCGTTGAAACTTTACGCCCATTTGCCAATTATAAAACCAATCAGCAAAGACATTAACATCACTGACGAGGAACTGAACAAATTTCAGGCGAGCATTGAAAACCTGCAATCGCTTGAAGCGCAATTTAAAAATATTTCCATCACCGACATTCTGACTTTGATGATTGCCGCCGCTTTGAAAACAAACTCTTCGGATATCCACGTTGAGGCCGAAGAAAAAGGCATCTCCGTCCGCTACCGCATTGATGGCGTTCTGCATGATGTCGCCGATTTGCCAAAAGAACAATGGAAGCGCTTCGTCTCGCGCATCAAACTGCTGGCCGCTTTGAAAATCAATGTTGAAGACAAACCGCAAGACGGACGCGTTACACTGCGTCTTGAATCGGGAAGTATTGACGTGCGTATTTCCACACTGCCGACGACTTTCGGAGAAAGCATTGTCATGAGAATTTTACACAGCGGTTCAAAAGGCGTCACCTATGACGAACTTGGCCTGCGCGGCGGGGCCTATGACCGGCTAAAACGGGAAGTGGAGCGGCCCAATGGCATGATTATCACCACTGGTCCGACCGGTTCCGGTAAAACAACAACCATGTACGCCATTTTGCGTACTTTGAACAAACCGGGAGTAAAAATCATAACTTTGGAAGACCCGGTGGAAATTAAAATGGAAGGCATCAACCAGAGTCAGGTTGACCCGAGCCATGATTACACTTTTGCCAAAGGCCTGCGCTCAATTCTGCGCCAGGACCCGGACATCTGCATGGTCGGAGAAATCCGCGATTTGGAAACGGCTGAAATCGCCATTCAGGCCGCACTTACCGGCCACCTGATGCTCTCCACTATCCACACCAATTCCGCTTCAGGCGCCATCCCCCGCTTTCTTTCCATGGGCGTCAAACCGTTTTTGCTGGCGCCGGCCATGAACGCGATTATCGGCCAGCGGCTCGTCCGCCGCGTCTGCCCCGACTGCCTTGAAGAAGACAAACCAACGGCCGAACATCTGGAGCGAGCGAAAAAAATTCTCTCTGAACTGCCTGAAGCGGAAAAGAAAAAAACTGATTTATCAAAATTAAAATTCTACCGTGGCCGCGGTTGTCCGGCCTGCAGCGGTCTGGGCTACAAAGGCCGCGTCGGCATTTACGAAATTTTCACCATGAATAAAGAAATTGAGCAACTGATTCTCTCAGGCCAAGTTTCTGAATATGTCATTCAGGACATTGCCGTAAAAAACGGCATGATCACCATGGCCCAGGACGGCCTGCTCAAAGCGCTGGATAAAACCACCACCATGGATGAGGTCTTCAGGGTTTCAGAATAAATAATTTTTTGATAATATGATCGCCAGACGCTTACAGACGCGAGAAACGCCGGAGCTTTCCGGGAGAACTTACCGCTTTATCGCCTTTTCTTTCCTGGCTATCATCCTCGTGCTCGGCGGAGTTATTGTTTTCGCCGCTTTCAAAAAAACCGAGATTATCATTCTGGCCAAAGAGGACGCCAAGACAGTCAATTTTGTCGTTAACGCTGAAAAACAAAAAGGCGCCGAGCGTTCGCTGGTTGCTTTAGTCACTTCCACTAAATTTTCCTGGCAGGAAAATTTTCACGCCACGGCCATGAAAAAAGTTGACGGCACGGCGCGCGGCGAAGCAACTATTTATAACAAAACCAACGAAGAACAAACCCTGGTAAAAACGACTCGCCTGCTTACGCCCGATGGCGTTCTTTTCCGGTTGTCCGAACGGGTTACAATACCGGCCGGCGGACAAGTAACCGCGCCTGTTTACGCTGACCAAGCCGGAGCAAAAAGCGACATTGGACCGAGCCAGTTCACCATTCCCGGCCTGTCGCAGGAAAGACAAAAATTCGTTTATGCCGAAAACTTGAAACCGATGAGCGGCGGCACGGGCGAGGCCGGCGTTATAAGCGAAACGGATTTAGCCGCGGCTAAAAATGAATTCTTAGAAAAAGCCAAAACTGCTTTCCTGGATAAATTCTCTCCGGCAAAATACGGAAATTTCAACGCCGTGGCCGTAACCGTCAGCGACAACAAAGCCGTCGCCTCAAGCCAGGCCGGCGATGAGGTCTCTGAATTTACGGTTTCCGGCGATATCACCCTGACCCTAGTGCTTTACCGACAGGAAGAAATGAACGAACTGGTTGGAAAAGAAGTTGACAAGGGTATTGACAACGCGGCGGAAAAAATTCTTTCCGCCAAACCGGAGCCACGGGTGGAAATTGCCGCCGCCGACCTGGCCAACGCCAGCGCCCAGCTGGCCGTGGCGGCGGAAACGCTGGTGACTCTTGACGCTAACGCCCCGCTATTGGCTAAAGAAAATTTTGTCGGACGAAGCAAAAGCGAATTGGAAAGATACATCGTTTCCCTGCCCCATGTAAGCGGCATGAGCATCAAATTCACCCCTTCCTGGGCGAACAAGACGCCCGGCTCAGCGGATAAAATAAAAATCGTGGTGAAAAACGTGGAGTAAAATAAAACAAAAAAAAGACCCCTCTTTTTTCCTCCCCTTACCAAGGGGAGGACTAAGGTGGGGTCAAAACCCCCGGCCTTGGGCTGGGGGTTTTTGCGTTTAAGCCATTATCTCTTTTATTTCTTCCTGCTCAATCGTTTCTTTTACCATCAGGACGGCAACCATCTTTTCCAATTTCTCATGATGACTCGCCAGCAGGCCGGCCGCTTTTTCTTCGGCTTCTTTTAGAAAATTACTCACTTCTGTATCAATCGCTTCAGCCGTCCGGTCGCTGTAATCGCGCTCCTCGTGAATTTCGCGGCCGAGGAAAATAAAATCATCATGTTCGCCGAATGTCCGCGGACCGAGCGCGCTCATGCCATAACGCGTTACCATGTCGTGAGCGATTTTGGTCGCTTCGCGCAAATCAGCCGACGGACCGGTGGAAACATCAGCCGCGCCAAAAATCATTTTTTCAACGGCATAACCGCCCAAAGACATGGCCAGTTCGTCTTTAAATTCAGCCAGGGTGCGGTAGTGGCGGTCCGTATCCGGCGTTTTCAAAGTATAGCCGCCGGCCGGGCCGCGGGCGATAATGGAAACCTTGCGCACCGGGTCGCAATTGGGCGAAAGGAAGCCGACAACGGCGTGTCCGGCTTCATGATAAGCAGTCATCTTTTTTTCTTTGTCGGTGATGACGCGGCTCTTGCGTTCCGGCCCGAGCATGACTTTTTCCACGCTTTCCAAAACCTCGGGCATACCGATTTTTTTCAAACCGCGCCGCACGGCCAAAATGGCCGCCTCATTAAGCAGGTTTTCCAAATCAGCGCCGGAAAAGCCGGGCGTCCGCTCGGCCACTTGCCGCAACGAGGCATCGGGCAAAAACGGTTTGCCGGCGGAGTGCACGGCCAAAATTTCCTCGCGCTCTTTGATGTCGGGCAAATCCAGAATGACGCGTCGGTCAAAACGTCCCGGGCGCAAGAGGGCCGGGTCAAGAACGTCGGGGCGGTTTGTGGCGGCGACGACAATCACGCCGATATTCGGGTCAAAACCGTCCATTTCCACCAAAATTTGATTCAGTGTTTGTTCGCGCTCATCATGTCCGCCGCCCAAACCGGCGCCGCGCCGGCGGCCGACGGCGTCAATCTCATCAATGAAAACAATGGCCGGAGCCGCTTTTTTCGCTTTGCTGAACAAATCGCGTACGCGCGAAGCGCCGACGCCGACGAACATTTCCACGAACTCGGAACCGGACATGTGAAAAAACGGAACCTCGGCTTCACCGGCCACGGCTTTGGCCAAAAGTGTTTTGCCCGTGCCCGGCGCGCCCATCAGAAGCAGGCCTTTGGGAATTTTCGCGCCCATGGCGGCGAATTTTTTCGGATGTTTCAAAAAATCCACGATTTCTTTCAGTTCTTCTTTCGCCTCGCGCGCGCCGGCGACGTCCTTGAATGTTTTGCGCTCGCGTTCGTCTTTTTTCCCCTGGCGCGGATTGCTCTGGCCAAAACCCATCGCGCGGTTATTCATCCCTTGCACGCCGCGGCTCATGAAATAAAAGAAAGCGACGATAATCAAAAGCGGCAAGAGTATCGGCAAAAGATTAATCGCCCAAAATTTCCAACCGCTCTCGCTTTTTATTTCCACGGACAATTTTTTTCTCGCCTCTTCTGTCACGCCGTAATTTTTCATCAAATCACCGAATGATTCCTGCGATTCTTTTTTTACTTCCTGCGGCTTGGCGGCCGCGTCGTTCATCTCCACTTTTAGCAAATCCCCTTCAATCACGATTTTTTTGACCGCGCCGGCGTTTATTTCCTCAACCAGTTGTGCCACGCCAACCGTTTCCGGCTTCTTGGTTTCCTCGGTTTTGAAAAAATTCAAAACCGCCGCGGCGATAAATAAAACGGCAAAAACCAGCAAAAAATTCTTGATAAAGTCACGCATAATCATTAAAACATTAAAGCATTAAAACATTCACCCTGTTAAATCCGGCCTTTAGCCGGAGCTCGCCGCAGGCGAGCTATTTAACAGGGTTAAAACAACAAAACAATTATAACCCCGCTGGGACAAAAAAGCAAGAAGCGGCGATGACCGCCGCTTTCTGCTTCTATTATCTGTTGTCTTTTTCCTGTTGTCTATTTTTCTTCCGCCACCGGCTCTTCTTTCTTCTCTTCAATTTTTTCTTCTATCTTCTCTTCAACCTTTTCCTCTATTATTTTTTCTTCCACTTTCTCTTCCGCTTTTTCTTCTTTCTCTTCAATTACTTCAATTTTGCGACCGGATTTGCCTTTAACGCCTGCTAAACGCAAGCCAAGGCGATGTTCGGCCGGCTCCAAGGAAACAACTACAAAATCCGTTTCCTGCCCGATTTTGAATTTCTCGCGCAAATCGCCGCTGTATGATTCATCAAACAATTCAGAGATATGAGCCAGGCCGTGAATTTCTTTATCCAAACTTATCATCAGGCCAAAGGGTTCAATTTTCAAAATCTTGCCCTTGACTGTGTCATCAACCTTATATTTGTCTTTAACCTTTTTCCACGGGTCTTCAACCAAACGCTTGACCGAGAGATAAATTTTTGACCGGTCCAGCTGAATAATCTGGGCGCGAACCCTGTCTCCGACTTTGAGCACATCGCGCGGATGGTCAATTCTCTGCCAGGCGATTTCCGAAATATGCACCAGTCCTTCCAGCCCTTCGCCAAATTTGACGAAAACGCCGAACGAAGTGATGGCGCTGACTTCGCCCTCAACAATCTCACCGATTTTATACGATTCCAAAACGGCTTTCTGCGAATCTTCCCAGACGGCTTTTTCCGAAACAATGACTTTTTCTTCGCGTTCGTTCAGGTCAATCACCTTGACTTCCATTTCCCGTCCGATAAGCGTTTGAAGTTTTTCCAAAATACGGCTTTTGTCGCCGCCGGCAACCCGCGGATAATTATCCGGGCTCAACTGCGAGACCGGCATAAAACCGGAAATAGCGCCGACCTGCATCAGCAAACCGCCCTTGTTGGCCGACAAAATTTTGGCTTTCAGGGTAATACCCTGCTTCATCCATTTGTTAAGATTGTCCCAGACGCGACGCAAACCGGCGACGCGGAACGATAATTCCATTTCGCCATTTTCATTTTCCAAATCTATCACCATCGCCTCAATTTCGTCGCCCGTCTTAAGGTTGGAATATTCAGACGATTCGCTAAAAAGTTCATCGCCGCGAACCACGGCCGTGGTCAAATTTTCAAGGTCAATTCGCACTTCACCTTTGTCAGCGGAAATAATTTTGCCCTTGACCATGTCGCCGACCTTGGGAATGTTGAATGGGTGGTTTTGCAGGAGGGTTTTGAAATCCTCGCCGCTCGTTTCCACCGGTTTTTTATCAGTCATAAAAACAAAAAAAATCTCTTAACCCGCCTTGCGGCCGGGGTTTCTCCTCTAAAACGGGAGAAAATTTATTAAACTGATTGTGTGAATGATTATACCTGATGGGTAAATTTTTGTCAACCCTGTTAAATAATTCGCCTTTGACGAATTGCCACCCCCTTAAGTGGCATTTAACAGGGTCAAGTGGCGTTTTTTGGCTTATCTTAGCCAAAACACAAAGCTGACTTATCCCCAGAAAAGCCACTCCAAGCGCTTGAAATAGGGCCCAAAAAATGATAAAATGGTACCAATGAACAATTAACAATTAGCAAGTAACAAGGCCGCCAAAACCCGCTAATTGCCGGCTGTTAATTGTTAATTTCTATTTGTTAATTGTTAATCGTTATTTGTTAGTTGTTATGCACATCAACTGGCTCGGACAAACTTGCGTTAAACTGCAAACCAAAAATCTGAAAGACGAAGACGTGGTTATTCTTATTGACGCCTACAAACCGCCCAGCGGCGACTTCCCGCGCAGTTTCACTCCGCAACTGGCCATTTTTTCCATTGGCGACCGCGCGGCCAAAGCGACTTTGAGCCAAAACCCGTTGGTCATTGACACGCTCGGCGAATGCGAAAGCCGCGACGCCATGGTCTATTCACTGGCCGGTCCGGAAAACAGCGCTGACCTGATTTTCAAAATTATTGCCGAGGGCATGACCATCGTTCACCTGGGAAGAATAAACCGCAAGCTGACCTCTGACACAATCGGACAAATCGGCTCGCCGGACATTCTTTTTTTGCCGGTCGGCGGCGCGCCCTATCTTGACCCGGAAGTGGCGGCGCAAATCGTTACCACTCTGGAACCGAGAATCGTCATCCCGCTTGGCCATCACTGCGACACTGACCCGAAGGCCGGTCCGGTTTCCGACTTTATAAAAAATATGGGCCTTAAGCCGGAAGCGACCGAGAAAAAAATTATCGTCAAGAAAAAGGACTTGCCGCAGGAAGAAACCAAGTTGATAATTTTGGAAAAAAGTTATTAAAATTTTATGACCAGCGGCAAAACGCCGAATTCCGGTTCTGATCCGGCCGGCCGCAAAAAGGCATGGCTCATTTTCGGTGTTTCAGCCATCACCCTTATCATTTTCTGTCTTTGGGGCTGGTCCTGGAAAAAAATGGTTGAGAACTTTTCCTGGAAAAACAGCCGCGAAGGCCAAATAGCGGGCGAGGTATCTGCCGAATGGAACCGCGTGGCTGAATTGAAAACACAAGTGGCCGAAGAACGCCGCCTCTTGCAAAACACCCTGGAAAAACTAGCTAATCAAAGCGCCGCGGCCGCGACTTCAACCCTAGCCGCGACCACTACTGCTGCTTTCGCCTCCACTACCCCGACTACCACACCATAAACAACATTTATGAATCAGGAAAAAATGCCACTGCCGGCCGGACAAATCGGCAAACTTTCTCCGGCGCCCATCGCCGAAGAAGTGAAACAATCATATTTGGAATACGCCATGAGCGTAATTATTTCGCGCGCCCTGCCGGATGTGCGCGACGGTTTCAAACCGGTCCACCGCCGCATTCTTTACGCCATGTGGGACGTCGGCCTGAAACATAGCGCCAAATATCGCAAATCAGCCCATGTCGTCGGCGAGGTGATGGCAAAATACCATCCGCACGGCGATGCCGCTATTTATGACGCCATGGTCCGCTTGGCACAGGACTTTTCCATGGGCCAGACGTTGGTTGACGGCCAGGGAAACTTCGGCTCAATGGACGGCGACTCGGCCGCGGCCATGCGCTACACTGAAGCCCGCCTTTCCGCGCTGGCCGAAGAAATGCTTGTTGACATTGAAAAAAACACAGTGGATTTTCTGCCGACCTACGACGGCTCGCATCAGGAACCGGGCATCCTGCCATCCAAAGTCCCGAACCTACTGCTGAACGGCGGCATGGGTATTGCCGTCGGCATGGCCACTTCCATCCCGCCGCACAATCTCGGCGAGGTCTGCGACGGCGTCATCGCACTAATTGATAAACCAAAAACCACGATTGAAGAAATTTGCGAAATAATCAAAGGACCGGACTTCC
>Ga0315287_10008077_pt1 | contig 10600 bp, 7 predicted proteins | sample YL17G11_0_MG_FD_205037 | JGI IMG/M metagenome (GOLD analysis project Ga0315287, IMG submission 205037) | Sediment microbial communities from Yellowstone Lake, YNP, Wyoming, USA - YL17G11_0 | ecosystem: Environmental > Aquatic > Freshwater > Lake > Sediment | place: USA: Wyoming | collected...
GACGGGGTAGCTCTTTGACTGGATCTGGTCGCGGATCGGGATCATGGCGTATAAGCGATGGCTCAGGGCTAAAGGCTAAAGGCTAAAGGCTAAAGGCTAAAGGCTAAAGGCTAAAGGCTAAAGGCTGTACTATTACCCAACGTTCCTTTAGCCCTTTGCCTTTCGCCATATGCCAGTCACCTTATCTCACAAAACGCATTTTTCGCCAAACGGTTTCCGGGGAAAAAAATGTTGACACACCGTATGGCTCTTTCTATACTCCCAGTGCCTGAATGTAAAATATCGAAATATCAAATATCTGTAACCATTTATGAATCATCGCTGATGTTCAGTCAACGTCTATCCGTTCAGTGGGAATCCTTCATCATACGGATTATTCTTCCGACCCTGCTGTGCGTCGCCCTGTTCGTGTCCGCCATCTTTATCCTCTTCATTCCCGCCATTGAAAAAAACAGCATGGACCACAAGCGGGAGATGATCCGCGAGCTTACCCATTCGGCCTGGAACATCCTTGCCAAGTTCGAACACGATGAACGGGAAGGGCGGCTCACCCGGGAAGAGGCCCAAAGACAGGCCGTTGAGCAGATCCGAAACATGCACTACGGCCAGCAGATGGCGGAGTATTTCTGGATCAACGACATGCATCCGCGGCTGGTGATTCATCCGTACCGGAACGACCTCATCGGGAAAGATTTGCGGGACTATGCGGACCCCGTCGGAAAGCTAGTCTTCGTCGAATTCGTCGATGTGGTGAAGCGGCACGGGTCCGGCTATGTCGACTACATGTGGCCGTCGCGGGAAAACGAAGCGCTCATCCTGCCGAAAGTCTCCTACGTGAAGGGATTCGCCCCGTGGGGCTGGATCATCGGTACCGGCATCTACGTCGACAGCATCCGGGCCGAGGTGGAGATCATCACGCGGGAAGTCATCGTGGTCTGCATGATCATCCTTCTCATCATGGGTCTTCTGTTCTTCATCATCATTCGACACAGTTTTGTCGCCCATCAGCAGCAGTTGATTGCCGAGAAGGAACTGAAAGAAACCCTGTCAAGCCTGTCGATGCAGGAAAAAATGGCTTCACTGGGACGGCTTTCGGCGACAGTGGCCCATGAGATCAACAACCCCCTTTCAGGGATCCTTTCCTATGCCCGGCTCTCAACGAAAGTTCTGAAGGCAAAAGAAATCAACGAAGAGACCCTTGATGCGGTCAAAGAGAACCTTTCCTTCATCGCCTCCGAAGCCAGGCGATGCGGTGATATCGCAAAAAATCTGCTGGTGTTCGCCCGCAGAAAATCCGGTAAAATCAGGGAGGAACATCTCAGCGAAATCATCGAGGTCAGCACAAAGGTCATGGCCCACACGGCGAAGTTGAAAGGCATGGAGATGCACACGATGCTGGATGGAGGGGACGACGATGTCGAGTGCGACGCCGGCGCCCTGCAGCAGATCATCGTCGCGCTGGTCGCAAACGCCGTCGAGTCGTCGTCCGCAGGCGGAAAGATCCTCATCGCCACGGATTACCATGCCCGCGATCACGTCAAGATCATGGTGAAGGATTCCGGAGAAGGCATTCGCCCGGAGGTGATGCCGCACATCTTCGATCCGTTCTTCTCCACCCGGGATTCGGACAAGAGCCTCGGCCTCGGGCTGTCGGTCGTGTACGGCATCGTCAAGAATCATTACGGGGAGATCGTCGTGGACTCCCGGCCCAGGGAGGGGGCGATGTTCACGATCACGCTGCCGCGGAAACACCCCTCCACCCGACCCCTGACACTGTAAAGGAGATGCTCGATGAAACCGGAAGATACGGCGATCCTCATTGTGGACGATGAAGTCTCGGTACGGGAATCCCTGCGCAAATGGTTCCAGCTCGACGGTTATCGGGTCGATACAGCCGAAAATGCCGTCGAGGCGCTCAAGAAGCTGCAGGAGCAGTCCTGGGACATCATCTTCCTGGACATCAAGATGCCGGGCATGGACGGGCTGGAGCTCCAGAGGCGGATCAAGCAGATCGACAAGGACGTGGTGACGATCATGATCACCGCCTTTGCGTCCGTCGACACGAGCATTCAGGCATTGAAGGAAGGGGCCTTCGACTACGTCGTCAAGCCCATAGACCCCGATGACATGAGCCATCTCATCCGAAACGCCATCGATCACCGGAGGCTGCTCTCGGAGAACCTGCGGCTGCGCCGCCAGATCGAGGAGATCTCCTCGCCCGACAAGATCATCGGCGAGAGCCAGGCCTTGAAACAGGTCATGCAGCGGGTGTCCGCCGTGGCCGAAACCGATTCGACGGTGATGATCCGGGGCGAGAGCGGAACGGGCAAGGAACTGGTCGCGCGGGCCATTCACAGCAGCAGCAACCGGAGATATTTCCCGATCGTCACCATCAACTGCGGGGCTTATGCCGAAGGCCTTCTTGAGAGCGAACTGTTCGGCCATGAGAAGGGGTCTTTTACCGGGGCGCTGTACCAGAGAAGAGGACGGCTGGAAATGGCCGACAAGGGCACGGTGTTCCTGGACGAGATCGGGAACATCGGGGAGAAGATGCAGATGGACCTGCTGCGCGTGATTGAAACGAGGCAGTTTACGCGCCTGGGCGGCGACAAGATGATCAATGTCGATTTCCGCATCATCTGCGCGACCAACAAGGACCTGGAGAAGGCTGTCCGGGAAGGATCGTTCCGGGAGGATCTCTATTACCGCCTCAATGTGTTCAGCATTGTCCTTCCGCCTCTTCGCGATCGGGCATCGGACATTCCACTGATCGCGCAGCATTTTATGCTTAAATTTGCGCAATCGATGAACAAGAATGTGACGGAGTTCTCGCCGAACGCGCTGGAGATGCTGACGAAATACGAATGGCCGGGAAACGTCCGGGAGCTTCGCAACGTCGTCGAGCGCGCCATGGTCACGGCGAAGGGAAGGCGCATCGAGGCGGACGAGCTCTCGTTTCCTTTCTCGTCCTCCTCGTCGGACTTCTTCGGGGACGATTCCCTCGAGGAAGTGGAGAAGAAGCACATCCGGAACATCCTCGACCGCACGAACGGAAATGTCGCCCAGGCGGCGCAGATCCTGAAGATCAGCCGCCTGACCCTGTACAACAAGATCGAGAAGTTCCAGCTCAAAAAGAAGGAGTCCTGAAAGACTGTCCCCATGGATTACGTCTACATCGTGCCCGTCGGAAGCATGAAGGGCGACTTCTGGATCGATCCGCTGGCGCACGCCATCATGCGGACGTTCGGGCTGAAAACACGGTATCGTCTGTTCGACATCGACCTCTCCAGGGCGTACGATGCGCGGCGCAGGCAGTACGACTCCGCCGAAATCCTCCGCCAGCTGATCGCCGCCCTTCCCCCCGACGGATGCAGGGTCCTGGGGGTTGCCGAGGTCGACCTTTTCATCCCGATCCTCACGTTCGTCTTCGGCGAGGCCCAGCTCAACGGGGCGGGCTCGGTCGCCTCCCTGCACCGGCTGCACAATGAATTCTACGGGCTGCCTGCCGACAAGCACCTGATGCTGGAGAGGCTGCTGAAAGAGGCCGTGCACGAGCTGGGGCACACCTTCGGGCTGATCCACTGCTACGAGCCGCGCTGCGTGCTGAAGTCGTCCACCTACGTCGAGGACATCGATCAGAAGTCGGGCGAATTCTGCGATGCCTGCATGGGGAAGATCCGGGCGAATGTGGCTGCCTGCCGTAGGCAGGGCAAGGCAGAGGCCGTTAAAACGGACAGGGGGAACGCCGTGAAAAGTTACGACGTCCCCCCCATCGTCTAAAGGGTTATGACTGAGTTCGAGTGTCTTACTTGGTCTTGTCCTTCTCGATCTTCTCACCACCGTCCGCCATGGCAAAACCCAGCGCGGGCTCGAACCTCGCCTCGGGAACCGTGGCAGGCTCCGGAGCCTTCAGGGTCAGCGTCACCGCGGCGCCGACCGCGAGCAGCACGGCCGCCGTCAAGAAGGAGTAGGTGAATGTGCCCGTCTGCGTATACAGCATCTGGGAGACCCTCGTCAGGATGAACCCGCCCAGGCCCCAGGACGTGAAGAGGATACCGTAGTTGACGCCGAAGGACTTCAGGCCCCACCACGTCTTCGCGTAGGAGGGGAAGATGGCGAGGTTCGTCCCGTAGTTGAAGCCGATGAACGTGGCGAGCAGCACGATCATGAGCGGGCCCGTTCCCTGCGACCCCACGGTGGGGATGGCGATGAGCATCAGGATGGCCTGCAGGGCGAGCATCGTGGCGAGCGTTGCATTGCGGCCGATTTTGTCCGACACGATTCCCGCGACGACACGTCCGCCGGCATTGCCGATGGCCATGATGGCAACGGCCAGGAACGCCGCCTCGCCCATGCTCTTCTTCGCCATGCCGGCCACGCTTCCGATCACCATCAGTCCGACACCGGCGCCGATGAAGAAGATGAACCAGAGTTTCCAGAACACGGGGGTCCGGATCACTTCGGACGGAAGGGCCTCGGTCTGGGAGGCCTTCTTGGCCTGGCTTGTCGCGGCCGCGCTTCCCCCGGGCACGAACCCCTTCGGGGGGTTCATGAGCAGCATGGAGAACGAGCCCACGACGATGAAGAACGACACGCCGAAGAACATCATGGCTTTCTGCAGGCCCCATACTCCCACGAGATAGGAGGACAGGGGGGCGATGTAGACGGAAGCCAGGCCGAAACCCCCCACGACCAGTCCTGCGATCAGGCCGGTCTTTTCCGCGGGGAACCATTTCAGCGCCGGCGGGGTCGCGGCGGAGTAGCCGAATCCGATGCCGGATCCCGTCAGAACGCCGAAGCCGAGGACCCAGCTGAGGTAGTCAGTCGTCTGGGATATCCAGAGCAGTCCGACACCGACCAGGACGGCGCCGATGAAGGCCGTCAGCCTGGGCCCGAATTTGTCCTGGCATTTTCCGGCGGGAATCATGGAGAAGGCAAACATCAGGCAGCAGACCGCGTAGGGGTCGTTCAGCGATGCCAGGTTCCAGTTGAAGGACCCTTCTCCGCCCTTCTCGATGGATTGCTTGATTGCGCCCTGAAAGATGCTCCAGGTGTAGAGAATTCCCAGGGCAAGGTTGATTCCGATGCCGGCCAGTGCGACGGTCCATCCTTTGTTCTTTACCGCTTGTGACATGCTGCCTCCTCGTATCCTTATCCTTCATATAGTATGACTGATTCGTGCCATCTGGCACCGCTTCCCTGTTCAAGGAGCATGCCAGAATAACAGAAAAGGCGGGAGGATAAATTTATATATAATAAATGATTACAGCAAGTTGAGTATTTAACAGGCATGAGGAGGAAGGGAGCGGAAGTGCAGAAAATGCGGATGTGTTAATTATTTATACACTTCTTGGCTGTCTTGGAGAGCGTCAGGAAATGGCCAGTGATGTAGAGTGGTTATAAATCGGCCGAGTGTTAATAAATTATACACTGGATTATGCAGAATTGATCGCCGGGGAGGCGGATCGGGGCAGGATCGGCCTGACGGCGGACGCGTCAGCCGACAGGCATGGGTGACGGGAGAAAAAGAAACGCTTCCCGCCCGTCAGGGCGGGAAGACCATTACTAGAAGAGATGGTAGTAGTCGCGATAGAGCCGCTCGCTGCTCTCGATGAACTTCGCCACGTAGATGGCTTCCTGGGCCTTCAGGGCCATGTTGCTGAATTTCATGGAGTTGTTGACCTCGGAGGTCACGTCGGCTTGGAATGTCAGACGCGGGTCGTTCTTCGAAACCTTCACGGGGTAGAACCGCAGCTGGTCCCGGTAGGAGTACGAGGTGAGGACGGAGACGTCCCTGTCGAAGACATGATCGACATTTCTCAGCATGGTGAGAATGCGCGAGCCGATGTTGTCGTTGAAGTCGTCCCAGCGCACCAGCTCGCCGCTCAGGACGATGTTGATGTGGAGCAGCGGCCCGTGGCCCTGCTTGTGCTTTTTCCGGTTCTTCTCCAGGACGGCCTTGGCGACGTTGAGCGCGTCCACGTCGTCGCCCCGGCCGGTCTTGACCATGATGCCCCTGTTGCGCGCCACGGCCTCGAAGCCGCCTCCGTAGCAGATGATCTCTTCGGCGTGGTCGATGCGACAATCGAGCTCTTCCGGTGTCAAATGGGCGACGAGATTGATGCTGTACAGGGAGTACGTGATGTTCCAGATGATCTGATAGAAGATCGGGCCCAGAAGCGTATCGGGCATGGCTACCCTGTCGAGGGTCACAAAGAGATAGTCGACGATGTCCGGACGGATGATCCGCTTCAGGTCGCCCTTGTCCTTCCGGATCATCGTGGTGATCACGCGAAGCAGGTAGTTCTGCATGTTGAGACAGGTCTGGAAGTTACCGAAAAACTCAGGCCGGGTTCCTGCGAGCAGTTCGCCCGGAGTCTTGTCGTTGACGTTTCGCGATGCGGCGACGTCGTCGATCCGGTTGACCAGGAAAAAATCGTGGAAGACGTCGCGGGGCTGTTTCAGGTTGCAGTACCGGATGACCTCTTCGGCATCGATCCGGGTTCCTCCGGGGAAGATCAGCGTGTCGGCCATGATGTCGGTGTTGGTGGACGCGCCCATCACGTAGAGTTCTGTCTCCCGGTAGGTCTTTTTCACGCCCGCCATCTGGGTCTCGACGGCGTTGAGGGCGTCGGCGTCTATCGATTTGTGGGCAGCGCATCCATGGCCCAGGGCGGACCAGTGCATGTAGGCCATGAAGACGGCCGGCGTCCCGGGGGTGTTGAACGTGGCGTCCTCCACGGCGCGATCGAGGCGGTTCCAGTACCAGAAATTGCTCAGGTCCAGGGACACTTTGTTGCCGTCCGTCCGCCCGAACTTTATGGCCGTCGGAGGGTAGCCCATGGACTTGCTGCCGTGCACCCGCCCGTCGATGCACTTCATGGCAACGACTTTGGGCGCCCGGGCGGTGAACTCGGCAATGACATTATGCATCCGCTCGAGGGTGTCCGTGTCCTGGATGTTGTCCGAAAGGTATCTGTGAAAATAGTCGTGGGCCGTTCTCATCGAATTTCCCTCAGGCTGTCGTTGTGCTGGACCGGGCTTTCCCGGCCGATGATCCCTTTGCGGGAATAGCACAGGGGCAGGGTCGTGTAAATCAAATTTTTCGAAACAAGGAATCAGTCACCGCCGGATGTGTCTTTGCTCGAAGCCCGCACAAGGCGGTCCATGACTGCCCGACCCAGCCCTTTCTCTTCCACGCGTTCCACGAGGATGATGTCGGTTTCAAGCTTGTCCATCTCGCGCAGCATGCGGAAAAGCAACCGGGAGTACTGGTCGATGCCGGGGGGAACCACGTTGCCCGCGTCGCTTCGCAGCGTCGCGGGAACCGCAATGGAATGGACGATGAAGCCCACCTTCTTTCCGGCCGCCGAATGAAGCCGGTAGAGGTGTTCGAATGTCCGGGCATCGCCTTGATCGACGAGGATGAGCCGCGCCCGTGGGGCGTAGTGACGGTGACGGGTTCCGGGAGATCGCCTGAGCAGGCTATCCTCCTCGCCGGTCTGCACGGGACCGACGCATTGCTCGATCCGTTCGCGAGTGAGGCCCCCGAAACGCAAAATCAGCGGCGGTTGCGACGTCACATCGACGACCGTCGATTCGACACCGATTCTTGCGGGACCCGCGTCCAGGATGAGGTCTATCTTCCCGTTCAAATCGTCGTATACGTGCTGGGCCGTCGTGGGGCTCGGTCCTCCCGAAATGTTCGCGCTCGGCCCGACGATCGGGCTGCCGAGCCCTCGGATCAGCTCCAGCGTCACGGGGTTGTCGGGCATCCGTATTGCGACGGTATCGAGCCCCGCAGTGACGATATCGGGCAGACGATTGGATCCGTTCACCACAAGCGTCAGCGGTCCGGGCCAGAACGATTCGGACAGCAGTTTTCCGGCCCGGGGCAATTCATCGGTGAGCGTTGCGAGTTGATCGTACGCGGCGATATGGACAATGAGCGGATTGTCCGCCGGCCGTCCTTTGACCTCGAATACTTTTTTTACCGCGGGGCCGTTGAAGGCATCGGCGCCGAGCCCGTAGACGGTTTCCGTCGGAAATGCCACCAGCCCACCCGATCGCAGAATCCCGGATGCAAGGCGGATGGCCTCCGGGTCGGGATTTGCGGGAGATAGGGTGATGATCTTCGTTTCCAACAAGCTGTCTTCTCTCCGGCCGTTCGCGTAAAGGGAGCTTTTCCACGAAACGGGTTTTGCCCCGCTACCCCGGCGAAAGGAAGATCGAGCGGCGCAGGCGGAGAGTACGATATCTGAAATCACGGAGATGATCAAGGATTCCGAGAAGGGCGGCGAAAAGAGGAGGGCCCGGGGCTTTCGCCCCGGGCCCTTTTGAAGTCTGATGGACTCCGCCCGTTACAGGCCGGAGACTGTTGTGACTAGGCCTTCTTTGCAGGCGGCTTGAGCATGAAGACCAGCACCGCGGCGACGAAGGAGAGAATGGCCGTGGTCATGAAGGAGGCCACGAATCCGCCCGTGGCGTCCCTGATCTTGCCGGCCAGCAGCGGCGCGCCGACGGCGGCCACACCGAAGAACAGCAGAAGCAGGCCGTAGATCATGCCGGCGGCCTTGGTCCCGAAGTAATCGGCGACGAGTGCCGGGAACACGCCGAGGTACCCGCCGTAGCTCAGGGCGATGATGAAGATGAGACCGAGGATCGTGTACTCCTTGGCCGCGGCCAGGAAGAGCATGCAGGTGCCCGCGATGAGGAGCAGCATAAGGATGGTCTTCGTCCGTCCCAGCTTGTCCGACATGGCGCCCCAGAACAGGCGGCCGCCGGAATTGGCTGCCGCGATGACCATGACGGCCGAGGTGGCCACTGCATCGGTAAGGCCGCCCTGGAGGCCGAGCACCTTAGCGAAGGGGATGATCATCAGGCCGGTGGAGCAGGCCATGCCGAGCACGAGCCCCATGACCCAGAACTGCCAGGTCTTGGAGGCCTCACTCGCCGTGTAGGGAGTAGCGGCCATTCCAGCAGCAGCCGCAGCCGAGGGCTTCCAGCCGGCCGGTGCAAAACCGGGCTGAGGGATCCGGAAGAAGAATCCGCAACCCATCGTAACGACGAAGAAGATGACCGAGAAAATCTGGAAGGTAACCAGAACGCCGTAATCGGCAACCCAGACCCGGGCGAGAGGTGTAAAGATCAGGCCGCCGAACCCGAGGGCCGCGACGACGATGCCCGTGACCAGGCCTCTCCTGTCGGGGAACCACTTCTGGCAGGTGACGATGATCGTCGGGTAGGTGGCGCCCATGCCGCCGCCGCCGATGACGCCGTAGGTCAGATAGAGCCACCAGGGCTTGTCGGCCGTGGTGTAGCCCGCCATCCAGAAGCCGATGGACAGGATGACCGCCGCGGTCATGAGCACTCTCTTGGGGCCGAGCTTGTCCTGGTACATGCCGCCGATGACGGATCCGATCGTGAATACGGCAAGGCAGAAGGAGAACGTGAGAGCCGCTGTGGCATGGTTCCACCCGAACAGCTTGACGACGGCAGGCTGGAACACGCCCCAGATGTACACGGATCCCAGGCAGAGCTGAATCATGACGCCCAGGGCGACCGGTATCCATCGATTGTAGCTTTGATCATCACTCATGTCATAACCCTCCTTTGTTGATCGTGATAAGAATGCGAAAAGTGAAATACGAATACGATAATGAGTTCAAGGGCAAAAAAACGAGATTCACCTCCTTTCTGCAATTATTTTCCGTATAAATAACCTCGCATAAACTCCACCCCACACTTCCTGGTTATAAGTAGAAGAAAGTCAGGGTTGGCTCCATTTGTCAGGGCAAGAAAATTTGCAGACGATCCTTCGCTTCGCCTGCTCAAAGTGTGTGGGACGTCCTGTTGCCGCTCCGGGAACCTTGCCGACGTAATTCGGCAGATCGCGGACGTTAACGTCGCCCCGTTACATAACGGAGAAGGCTGCATGGAAGAGGAAAGAAAGGGTGTTTACAGTGTCCCGGGAGAATGGTGAAGTGTGATCTACGAAGGGCGATTGCGCGTTTTCGGTCTGGGGTTCGGCATACCCGGTAAATGAAATGAAAAGAAAGAATCAGACCGGGAAGAGTTATGAAATCGGGAAACCGGTCTTGTCCGGGGAGCCTCGCGCATGCAAAAATATGATAAGAAACCAGCTAGCATTCGCCACTCATGTCGGGATACTCAATGCGCTTCTCCTGTTGCGCTATGTAAAGAGCTGTCGAATTTCGAAGAGCACCGAAAATCGAAAAACAGGCCGGTTGGACCGGTGTTTTTATTCATTCTTAACAAAGCGCCGAGACTCTTGCTGAAACCGAGAATCTCGCCATATCGCGTTTCGGCGATGCTGCCGGAGTGTTTAAAAAAAGAACTATTCCCGCCTGTACTTATCAAACGGGAGAAGTCCTTGTCAAGGATAATGTTCCGATCGGACCCGTTCTGAACGCCGTTAAAAAGATCCTTTGAAGCCGAGGCATCGAAAAGAGGGAGCCCGGGCCGAAGCCCGGGCTCTTCTGCAAAGGGTTGAACGAATGAATTACTTTGCGGACTGGTAGGGATCCCAATCGAATCCCGAGGTCTCGCCGTGCAGCGGAAGCTTGTAGTTCCTTCTCTC
>Ga0315287_10008078_pt1 | contig 10599 bp, 12 predicted proteins | sample YL17G11_0_MG_FD_205037 | JGI IMG/M metagenome (GOLD analysis project Ga0315287, IMG submission 205037) | Sediment microbial communities from Yellowstone Lake, YNP, Wyoming, USA - YL17G11_0 | ecosystem: Environmental > Aquatic > Freshwater > Lake > Sediment | place: USA: Wyoming | collected...
AACACGATGCGCTTCGGCTTCTCGGTGCGGGCCTTGCGCATGACAAAGTGCATGACCTTGCGCGATGGGCCCAGCATCCGCTCCAGCGATTCGCGGTAAGCGTCCCAGTCCGTGATCGGCTTGCGGGCGATGCCCGTGTCGCACGCCGCCTTCGCCACGGCCGGCGCCTCCCACGTGAGGACGCGCGGATCGAACGGCTTCGGAATCAGGTACTCCCGGCCGAACGACATCTTGCTCACGCCGTACGCCTTCAGCACCTCCTCGGGCACGTCCTCCTTCGCGAGCTTCGCGAGGGCGTGCGACGCGGCCATCTTCATCGCTTCGTTGATCGCCTTCGCCCTGACGTCGAGGGCGCCGCGGAAGATGAACGGGAAGCCGAGGACATTGTTCACCTGGTTCGGGTAGTCCGACCGGCCCGTCGCCATGATGACGTCCTTGCGCGTCGCCACCGCGAGCGGGTACGGGATCTCCGGATCCGGGTTCGCCATCGCGAACACCAGCGGGTTCGACGCCATCGTCTTCAGCATCTCCGGCGTGACCAGATCCTTCGCCGAGACGCCGACGAACACGTCCGCGTCCTTCAGGGCGTCGGCCAGCGAGCGCGCCTTCGTGTCGACGGCGTAGCGCTGCTTGTACGGGTTCATCTTCTCGGTGCGGCCGTCCCAGATCACGCCGACCGTGTCGACGAAGAGAATGTTCTCGCGCTTCACGCCGAGGTTCAGGTAGAGGTTCGCGCAGGCGATGCCGGCCGCGCCGGCGCCCGCAAAGACCACCTTCACCTGGTCGACCTTCTTGTTCACGATCTCGAGGCCGTTGATCAGCGCCGCGCCGGAGATGATGGCGGTGCCGTGCTGGTCATCGTGGAAGATCGGGATGTCGCAGATCTTCTTCAGCTCTTCCTCGATATAGAAGCACTCGGGCGCCTTGATGTCCTCGAGGTTGATCCCGCCGAAGGTCGGCTCGAGCGCCTTCACGATCTCGACGATCTTCTTGGGGTCCTTCTCGTTCAGCTCGATGTCGAAGACATCGACGTTCGCGAACCTCTTGAACAGGACGCCCTTGCCTTCCATGACCGGCTTACCGGCCAGGGCGCCGATATCGCCCAACCCGAGGACCGCCGTGCCGTTCGACACGACCGCCACGAGGTTGCCCTTGCTGGTGTACTTGTAGGCGAGCTCGGGATCCTTCTCGATCGCCAGGCAGGGGCGCGCGACGCCCGGCGTGTAGGCCAGGGACAGATCGCGCTGGGTCAGGCACGGTTTCGAGGTGATGACCTCAATCTTCCCGGGCCGGGGTTTCTCGTGATACTCGAAGACATCTTCGTCCGTGATCTTGATCATGACAGTCGCCTCACCGGAATGAAGGGAATGGATGCGAAACGGGGGGCGTACGCACGGTCGCCCCGGGGCGCGCGATTCCAGGACGGCGCCCGCTGGGCAGTGCATAGAGTACCCGATTTCCGAGTAGCCCGCGCGTGATTTCGGCGTGCGGGCCGCCGGACCTTCGCCTGATAATCCGGTCGACGAAGTGGGATTCATACGCCGGTCACGTCGGAGTTACGCCCGACGAAGCCGGCAAGGTAAAATCCCTGTTCAGCCCCGCGTGTCCGAAAGGCCGGTGATGAAGACGTTCTCGATCAAGGTCGACCCGCTCACCAACGAGGAGTACTGGGAGGTCTACCTGCGCGGCCAGCAGCTGCTCAGCGACCCCCTGCTCAACAAGGCCTCGGCGTTCTCCGACGAAGAGCGTTTCGCGCTCGATCTGGTCGGGCTCGTGCGCTCGGGCGTCTCGACCCTCGACACGCAGGAAGCGCGCGCGATTGACGCGTACCGCCGGAAGCAGAACGACAACCTGGAGCTGTATATCTACCTTCAGGGCCTCATGGACCGGAACGAGGTGCTCTTCTACCGCCTCCTGGTGGACAACCTCGCCGAGATGGTGCCCATCGTCTACACGCCGACCGTCGGCCAGGCCTGCCAGCAGTTGAGCCGGATCACGCGGCGCTACCGCGGCGTGTACCTCAGCCCGGACACGATCAGCCGCATCGACCAGATCTTCCAGAGCATCTCGCTGCCCACTGTCTCGCTCATCGTCGTCACCGACGGCGAGCGCATCCTCGGCCTGGGCGACCTCGGGTCGGACGGCATGGGCATCCCCGTCGGCAAGGTGAAGCTCTACGTGGCCGCCGGCGGCCTGCACCCGGCCTGCTGCCTGCCGATGTGCCTCGACGTGGGCACCAACAACGACGCCCTGCTGAAGGACCCGCTCTACCTGGGTTGGCGCCACCCGCGGCTCGAAGGCGACCAGTACTGGGAGTTCATCGAGAAGTTCGTGCTCGGCGTGAAGCGCAGCTTCCCCGAAGCCCTCGTGCAGTGGGAGGACTTCGCGAAGCACAAGGCGTTCACGCTGCTCGAACGCTACCAGGATCGCATCCTGTCGTTCGACGACGACATCCAGGGCACGGGAGCGGTGGCGCTCGCGGCGCTCATGACGGCGATGCGCATCAAGCAGCAGCGGTTCGCCGACCAGCGCTTCGCCATCGTGGGCATGGGCCAGGCCGGCGTCGGCATCGCGATGAACATCCGCGCCCAGCTGAGGGCGGAGGGCCTCAGCGACGAGGAGGCCCGCGCGCGCATCTTCGCCGGGGATCAGCTTGGCCTGCTCGTCGACGACATGCCCGGCCTGTCGAAGTGGCAGCGGCCGTTCGCGCAGCCGCGCGCGGCTGTCGCGGGGTGGACGCTCCGAAAGCCTGGCGAGATCCGGCTCATGGACGCCATGATCAACGCGAAGCCGACTGTGCTCATCGGCGTCACGGCGCAGACCGGGCTCTTCAGCGGCGACGTGCTCTCGACGATGGCGTCCTACGAGAAGCAGCCGATCGTTCTGGCGCTCTCGAACCCGACCAGCAAGTGCGAGTGCACCGCGGACGAAGTGGCGAAGGCCACGAACGGCACCGGCCTCATGGCTGCGGGAAGCCCGTTCCCGGACATCGCGTGGAACGGTCGCACGCTGGTGACGTCACAGTGCAACAATCTCTACATCTTCCCGGGCGTGGGCCTGGGCGCGCTCGTGGCGAAGGCGCCGAAGGTGACGCACGAGATGTTCCTCGCGGCCAGCCGGGCGCTCAGCGCGATGGTCACGCCGGAGCAGGAGGCCCGAGGGTACCTGCTGCCGCCGATGACCGACATCCGGCGCGTGTCGCGCGTGGTGGCCAGGGCGGTCGCCGTCCAGGCCCGCAACGCCGGACTGGGACGCCTGCTCGACGATGCGAAGTACGATGAGGTGATAGCCCGGGCTCAGTGGGAGCCCAAGTACGCGCCCTACCGGCCAGGCAAACAGAACTACTAGGAACCAGGAGGCCCCATGCTGAAGGAGTTCAAGGCGTTCGCGATGCGCGGCAACGTGATGGACCTCGCCGTGGGCGTGGTCATCGGCGCCGCGTTCGGCAAGATCGTCGGCTCGCTGGTCGACGACGTGCTGATGCCGGTCATCGGCCTGCTCATCGGCCGTGTCGACTTCAGCAACCTGTTCATCACGCTCGCCAGCGGGGCGTTTGCGACCATCGCCGAAGCCAAGAAGGCCGGCGTCGCCACGCTGAACTACGGCCTCTTCCTGAACACGATCATCCAGTTCCTGATCGTGGCGTTTGCCATCTTCATGGTGGTGAAGCAGATGAACCGGCTGCAAGCGCCCCCGCCGGCCGCGGCCCCGACGACGAAGGACTGCCCCTTCTGCGCGACGGCGATCCCGCTGGCCGCGAAGAAGTGCCCGCACTGCACGTCGGGGCTGTAGGGACCTTCGGGGCTCGGGATTCGGGATTCGGGATTCGGGATTCGGCCGCCTTCGCCAAGGCTACGGCACCCACGGGGCTGGGCAGTGTGGCACTCGTGAGTGCTGGCTTCAGCCGGCGCCTGACAACAGCGCCGCGATGACGGCCTGCGTATCCTCGAGCGTCTCGAACACGACGTCGGCACCGGCATCGTGCAGGGTCCCGCTGTCATCGCCCCCGGTGGCCACGGCCACGCAGGCCGCCTCGTTCGCCTGCGCGCACTCGACATCCCGCACGGTGTCCCCGACGATGACGACGTCCCGCGGCGCGACGGGCGGGCAGCCCAGTGCGGCCGCGCGCCCGACGGCGACGGGCACCAGTGCGGCGCGCTCGCGTGCATCCTCCCCGAACGCGCCGCAGTGGAACGGCTGCCACAAGTCGAAGTGTGTCAGCTTGATCTCGGCGCCCTTCGAATAGTTCCCCGTCAGCAGCGCCAGGAACACGTCGTCTCGTGGCGACAACGCGGTCACCAGATTCCGCACGCCGGGCAGCGGTCCTCGCCAGCGCCGCATCCCGTGATGCGGGTCATTCGCCAGGCCGCCTGCCAGCGGCTTGAGAATCTCTTCCGCGAGCAGCCGCAGATACATGCGCTCGAAGGCGGCCACCTGGCCATCTCCCGCCACCACGCCGGTCTGTGCCAGCGCTTCGTCGAGCAGGCGCGGATCCGTCCCGCCCGCCATCTTCACGCCGCGAAACGCGTCCTCCACGCCCCACACCTCGAGGAAGGCGCGGTTCATCGCCCGCACACCGGCGCCGCCGGTGAGGACGAGCGTGCCATCGATATCGAAGAGCAGCAGCTTCACGTTGGCCTCAGCACGCCAGTCTGTCACAATGGGCAGTGCGGGTCGAGGCAACGCCCCGCTCACGCAACACCACAGGAGAAGCACCATGACGTCACGTTTCCTCGTGGCCGGGCTATCGGCGCTGGCCGTGGCCGCGGTCACGGTTTCCGCGCAGATGCCCGCTCACACGATGAATCACTCGGCGGATCAGGCCACCGGCCAGTCCGCCACCGGCGCGCAGGTCGCGGCGCGCGCGACGGCTGAGATCAAGGGCACCGGCATCAGCGGCACGGCCGAGTTCGTCGAGTACAGAGTGCCGGACGAGGACAAGCTCAACCCGGCCGGCTGGAAGTTCGGCGAGGTCGAGGTGACCGTGCGCGTCACCGGCCTGAAGCCAGGCCTGCACGGCATGCACCTGCACGCCATCGGCACGTGCGAGCCCAACTTCGCGGCGGCCGGCGGCCACTTCGATCCAGGCCCGGCCGGCAACGTCGACGTGGACATGAACCACCCGTTCCACATGGGCGACCTGCCGAACGTGAGCGTCGATGCCAGCGGCGTCGGCACCGCGAAGGCGCGGACGACCCGCGTGTCGCTGACCGACGGACCGCTCAGCGTCTTCGACGCCGACGGCACCGCGATCATCATCCACGCGGACCAGGACAAGGGCATCACGGGCGAGGCCAAGACGGGTGTGGGCGGCGGCGCGCGCATCGCGTGCGGCGTGCTCGTGAAGCGGTAGCTCACTAGGGGCTAGAAACTAGGCGCTAGGCGCTGGTTCGATTGAGAACCGGAGTGCTCAGTCACCGCGATGGCCCCGGCGAGTCCCGAGCCAGGAACCGGCGCCAGCCCGCTCGCTCCTTCAGTTCGCCCGTGGCCGCGCTGAGAGCCAGCACGCGGCCGGCGGCGGCCCGGGCGAACGCCTCGTCGGCGGTGACAACCAGCACCGCCAGTCCGCGGGCCCGCGCGGCGGCGCCAACCCTGCGCGCCAGCGCCGGGGCATCCTTCGGCGCGAACGCGTTCGCGTGCTCCAGCACCAGCAGTGCCGGATTCAGCGCCAGCGCCTTCGCGAGATGACACAGGGGCCGAAGGCGGGCCGGCGCCTCCGCCACGCGCCGGTCGAGCCAGTCCGGCTCGATGCCCGCCTCGGCGGCCAGCCGACGAACGTCCGCCATCACCTCGTCCGACACCGGTTCGATCGACAGCGTGTAGGCCATCGCGATGTTCTGGGCGACGGTCAGGTCGTCGAGCAGCACGGCTCGCGCAGACACGATGCCGAGGCGCTCGAGCAGCGCAAGCCATTCATCGGGGTCGTTAATCGACGCCGTGTCCGTGCCAAACAGCGCCACGCGCCCCTGCTCCGGCAGTGAGGCCCCGGTCAGCAGATTGACGAAGACTTCGGCCGCCGCCGCGTCCAGTCCGAGCAGGGCGACGCGATCGCCCGCGCCCATGACGAGACGATCGACGCGCAGCGGCCGCAGGCCGCCGTACGTCTTCAGGACGCTTGTCATCTCCAACAGGGGCGCCGTCACGACCGCCGGCCCTCCGGGCTCGCGGGCGTGTGCGCCGCGCCCGGCTTGCGCGCGACCAGCCGGGCCAGCGCGGCGGGCGCGTCCACTTCTTCCGAGAACAGAATGTCCCAGCCGCCGAACGCACCCGCCAGTTCACCGGGCTGGAGCAGATGGTCCGGCGATGATGGCCCGCGCCCGAGTTTCACCTGCTGGACCGTGAACGTTTCGTAGATGACGAAGCCGCCCGGCGCCACCAACCGCCGCACGTCATCCCATCGCGCCCGCAGCAGGAACCGCGTGCAGAGGAGCAGGTCGAAGTGCCCGGCCGGCATCGGGTAGGTGTCCAGATCGGCGGCCCATGTATGCACCGCCACTCCCGCCGCGCAGGCGAGGCGACGGGCCAGACGCACACGTTCGACGGATCGATCGACGCCGAACGTCATGAAGCCCGCGCGGGCGATCGGGAGCGCGTGGCGCCCCTCGCCCATCGCGAGGTCCAGCGCCCGGGGCGCGCGGCCGTTCACGCCGATCGCGCCGGCGACTCGCGGCAGCCATTCGGCGACGAACGGGGAGATGGCCGGGCCAGGCAGGACACCACTCACGAGATCGATTGTATGGAATCTTCCACGGGGAGCCTAGCGGAAGCGGCCGGCGTGTGGTGCCGCGGGTGTTCGACGGCATGACGCTCCACATGAGCCGCTCGACGCGGTGACATGATCGCCCAGACCGTCCGGAGCGTCGGCTCCAGGCGGTTGCTATGCCGCAGTTGGCTTGTCCCACACAATGGTGTAACGCCAGAGCCAGTGGTGAAACACACGAGCATCGGGAAGCAGGCGGTGTGCCAGGGCGTGTGCCTGGTGAAGTGTGAGGTATGTCTCTCCAGCCCCGTGCCGTTCCCAGGCGTCCCGTACCTCCCGTGGACTGCGTAGTCGCCCCGTCCGCAGGAAACGGCCTGCAGCCACCTGCGACAACGCGGCGAACGACCGCAGGTGATCCAGCATCCCCGAGTTGGTCCGAAGATCGTGTATGACGAGTCGCCCTGCCGGCCGAAGCAACGTCACCATTCGTGACACCGCGACCTCCTCCGGCAAGTGGTGCAGCGTGGCCGCCGAGACAACACAGTCAAACTGCTGTGACCCGAAATCATGCTCCAGGAAGTCGCCGCACAGAAACGATACCCTCGATACTGCCTGTGACCGTCGTCGCGCTCGCGCGATCATCTCAGGCGAGAGGTCCACGGCGGTCAGCTGGCGCGTGTCGGTCACGAGCGCCGCCGTGAGCTGTCCCAGGCCGCACCCCACCTCCAGCACGTCTACCGCGCCAGCGGGCACGTTCGCCACGACGAAAGAGTCGTAACGATCCGTGCGAGTCTCTCGACAATCCCCAAGCCGGGCAATGGTGTCAAAATCACGGCGGAGTTTTTCAGTATTCATTCCACACGCGAGCGGCATGACGCCCAAGTGGCTTCGCCGCGCCTGTGTCTGTCGCGTCCGCTCGTGTGCGCCCAGCATCGGCTGCGGCGCGCATCGCCGTTAACTGCATGCTGTTGTGAGGCGCCTTCCGCTCGCGGGCGAATGTCCATCGTCTCTCTGTTGCTGCGGATGCGGATCGCAGATGTTCGGCGGCTTCCCAGCCTACTTGAAGATCAGACGCGACACTTTCGTTTCGAGACTCCAGTCGATCATCGCGAGCGCAGTCAGGTCGAACGCGGCGTGCCCAACCATGAACATCCAGATCCGACCTGTCGCTGCGAAGGTCGTTCCGAGCACAAGCCCGACGATCGTCGCGTGTACGACGCCGGCGACGCGCGGCAGCCAGTCGGCGACGAACGGGGAGATGGCCGAGCCCGGCAGGACACCGCTCACGGGATCGATTGTATGGAATCTTCCACGGGGAGCCTAGCGGAAGCGGCCGCCCGCCGGCCGCCCCTCGAGGCGCGCCTCCCCGATCTGGTGTTCCGTGTCGCCGCCTTGAAGTGCAGCGGGCCTCGACGCCTGGCCGTCATCAGGCGCCGGCGAGCGTCAGCACGCGATCGCGTGGTGCGATTCAGCCTCTCGGAGCCTGCTGGAGCATCCGCTCGATCGATTCCAGCTTGAGCCGCATCGCGTCCTGGCTGGCTCGAATGCGATGCAGTGTGACAAGGGCCCAGACGGCGGCGGCGACTGGAGCGACCCAGATCGTCCCGATCGCCAGGACCATGACCAGTTCTGGCATTCCCACGCTCAGTTCACACCTCCGCCGCCGACGCGAGCGTCCATGTGATGGACCTTCCCGGTGAACCCGTGCGGCGGAAGCCACTTCGCCATCGCGTCCGGGTCGAGGAATGCCCGATAGACACGGTCGGGCGTCGCGCGGAGCACACGATGGAGGCGGACGGTGTTGGTGAGATCGTTCATGTTCACGCGCTCCCGTCATGTCGGGTGTGGGACGTCAACGCCCTGGATGCCCTGTCACGCCAGTTCGGCGCCGCCCCATGCACTCAGATCCAGTTCGCCGTCTTGAGTCCGGTGACCCGCTGGAAGTGCTTCGTGTTCTTCGTGACCAGGGTCACACCACACGAGAGCGCATGCGCCGCGATCAGCGTGTCGAACGTGCCGATGGGCTCGCCGCGCCTTGCCAATGCACTCGCCACGGGGCCGAACCGGTCGGCAGCAGCCTGGTCGAATGGCAGCACGGCCACGGACTCGACGAACGTGTCGATGACACCGTGCAGCTTCCTCGATCCCTTCGCATCGGCACCAAACCGCAGTTCGGACAGGGTGATCGCACTGATACACAGTTGGGAGGGCCGGTGTTCGAGCACCCGGGCCGACACACCGCCCTGGCCCCGCAGTGCCCAACTCACGGTGTCGGTGTCGAGCAGGAACTCGGGCATCATGCCAGCGGATTCCTGAGGTGTCGCACGGGACGCTGCACAGGCCGCGGAATGTCGTCTCGCCACGCGCCCAGGCATGCGCGGAACTCGTCTGGCCATTCATCGGCGGGCTCGAGAATGACGCGCCGGCCCTCCCGTCGAGCCAGCACTTCGTCAAGGGCAGGAAACCGGCAGGCCTTGGGCAATCGAACGGCCTGGCTGCCGCCGTTCTGAAACAGCTTGGCGCGTGCACCACTCATGGCAGTAGTCTAGACTGATGTCTATACTGAGTCAAGATCCCCGCGATCGACAGCTTGCCGATCATCCGCCGAACATCCAATCGGTGGCGATCCAGAATTGCACGGAACGCACCCACGAGAACACGTGCCCCGCGACGACGCTAGAGGGAGCGCCCCGCGCGCCGGCACAGGGCCTCGAAGTCCCCCGCCGGCAGCGCGACGAGGCCCAGGCCATACGCGTGATGCGATCTGGCGCCATGGTAGTCGGACCCGCCGGTCACCGCCAGACCGCACGCCCGCGCGAGGTCCCGATAGCGCGCCGAGTCCGCGTCGGTGTGATCGGCATGGTAGACCTCGATCGCGTCGAGGCCGGCGGCCACCAGTTCGGGGATCAGGCCGTCCTCCTTCGTGACGCCGGGATGAGCGAGCGATGACACGCCGCCAGCGCGCCGGATGACCCGCACGACATCGGCAGGCGTGGCGCCTGACCGGGGCACGTACGCGGGCTGCCCCTCGCCGAGGAACCGGTCGAAGGCGTCCTGCTCGCTCGCCACGTGGCCAGCCTCGACCATGGCGGACGCGATGTGCGGGCGGACGACGGGCCTGCCCTTCGAACGGGCGATGAGCGCCTCCATGTCGAGCCGCGCGCCGAGATCCTCCAGGCGCGCGGCGATGGCACGGGCGCGGCGCACGCGGTCCTCGCGCTGCGCGTCGAGAAACGCCGCGAACTCGGAGGACTGCGTGTCGACGAAGTAACCCAGGACGTGGATGTCCCGCTCGCGCCACGCCGCCGTGATCTCGATGCCAGCCACGAAGCCCAGGCCGGCCGCCAGGGCCGCCGCCGCCCCCTCGGCCAGGCCGGCCACCGTGTCGTGATCGGTGACGCCGATCGTTGTCAGGCCAGCGGCGCGGCACACGGCCACCAGCTCGGCAGGCGTGTCCGTGCCGTCCGAGGCCGTGGTGTGGAGGTGGAGGTCGATCATCGAATTGCCGGAGTCAGGGGCTAGGGATCAGGCGCTAGGCGCTAGTCACGCACGGGAGAGCCGCTACGGCTTCTTGCGTATCGCCCTGGCGCGCTTCGACGCAGCCCGCTTGCGCGGCGCCTTGGCGGCGCCCTTCGTGAGCAGAATGTACTCCCGCAGCAGGAGATCGAGGTGCCCGCGCTCCTCGTCGGCGAACTCCAGGAAGATCTGCTTGCCTTCCGAGTCCTCGAACCGTTCACCGTAGCGCTTGAAGAACCGGTGCGACGATCGCTCGCAGCGGATGCCGATCTTCAGCGCCTGCCGATCGTCGATGCCGCTCGAGATCTCCTCGGCGGCCTGCGCGAACAGGCCGTTCGCCGCGCCCTTGAAGAAGAGGAACGTCGGCCGGGACTCGAGCTGCG
>Ga0315287_10008081_pt1 | contig 10599 bp, 8 predicted proteins | sample YL17G11_0_MG_FD_205037 | JGI IMG/M metagenome (GOLD analysis project Ga0315287, IMG submission 205037) | Sediment microbial communities from Yellowstone Lake, YNP, Wyoming, USA - YL17G11_0 | ecosystem: Environmental > Aquatic > Freshwater > Lake > Sediment | place: USA: Wyoming | collected...
ACGGGGCCAACGAGTTGATGGCCGGCCTGCTGGCGCTGACCGCGCTGCTGCACCTGCTGGGCGCGCTGAAGCATCACTTCTTCGATCGCGACGACGTGCTGCGCCGGATGCTGCCGTTCGTGCGTGGTCTCGCGCCGCTGCTGGCGGTGCTGGGCGTCGCGGTGGTCGCCGCCGCGAGCGCAGGCCCCGTTGTCGCGGCGACCTCCGCACGGGCGTCCATGCCCGCCGCCGCCGGCCGGGACGCCACCGGCGTCCGCTACGTCCTGGATCCCACCCGCAGCACCTTGGAGTTCCGCTTCCGCCAGGCCGGCGCGACCGCGACAGGTCGCTTCACGCGCTACCGCGTCACCCTGGAGTGGCCGGGCACAGTCACATCCCCGGGCAACGCGAAGCTCGAGGTCGAGATCGACACGGCGTCGCTCGACACGGCGGATGCCGACCGCGATGGCACGCTGCGCGGCGCCGACCTGTTCGCGGTCGAGCGTTTCCCGCAGGCGCGATTCACGGCCAGGGAGCTCGTTCCCACCGCCCCCAGCGGCATCCTGATGGCCCGGGGCCTGCTGCAGATCCGCGACCGCTCGCGCGCGCTGGCCGTGCCGCTGAACGTTCGCTTCGCCACCGAGTCCGGGCGCCGCGTGGCCTACCTGCGCGGCGAGGCGCCGCTGAAGCGCCTCGAGTTCGGCGTCGGTCAGGGCGAGTGGCAATCCACGCAATGGGTGGACGACGAGGTCGTCGTCCACTGGGATCTGCGCCTGCAGGAGAGTCCGAGTCCATGAAGCCCCTGTCCATCGGCGGCGTCGAGGTCGCCACCGTCGTCGAGTCGCTGCGCGTGCCGATGTCGTTCGCCGAGTTCCTGCCCGACGCCGCCGCCGCGCGCGAGGTGCTGGAGGCGGCGCGCCCCTGGCTCGAGCCGCGCTTCGCCGACCTCGACGCAGGCGTGGGCTTCCTCGACTTCCACAGCTATCTGGTGCGCACGCCGCGCCACACCATCGTGATCGACACCTGCATCGGCGACGACAAGGAACGCGGCGGCCACAAGTTCTTCCACCGGCTGAAGACGCCCTGGCTCGCGAACCTGCGCGCCGCCGGCGTCGCCCCCGAGCAGGTCGACTTCGTGATGTGCACCCACATGCACGCCGACCACATCGGCTGGAACACGCGCCTGGTCGACGGCCGCTGGGTGCCGACCTTCCCCAAGGCGCGCTACGTGTTCGCGCGCACGGAGTACGAGCTTCGCCGCCGCAGCTGGGAGGGCGACGCCAACGCGGGCTATGGCGCGTTCGCCGACAGCGTGCTGCCGGTGGTCGAGAGCGGCCAGGCGCTGATCGTCGACGACGGCCACGAGCTCGACGGGCAGTTCACGCTGCAGCCCGCGCCCGGCCATACGCCCGGCAACATCGTGATCCAGCTGCACTCGCGCGGCGAGCGCGGCGTGTTCTGCGGCGACGTGCTGCATCACCCGATCCAGGTCGCGCACCCCGAATGGTCGGCGGCCTTCTGCGAGGACCGCGTGCAGTCGGCGCTCACCCGCCAGCAGTTCGTCGCCGCGCACGCCGACACCGGCACGATCGTGATCCCCGCGCATTTTCCCGCGCCGACCGCCGGCCGCATCCGCGCGGACGGTTCGCGCTGGCGCTACGACTTCCTCGACTGAATGCCGCAGTCGTTCGATGAAGTCGGCGAATGCGTCGAAGCGGCGCTGCGCCGAGTCGGCCGCAAGGTGGTGCTGGCGGTGCCGCTTGCGCTCGGCAAGCCCGTGCCTCTCATCGACGAATTCTGGCGTCGCGCGCTGCGCGACCCCGGCCTCGACCTGACGATCGTCACCGCCCTCACGTTGCGCCGGCCGCTGCCCTCGGGCGACCTGGAGCGGCGCTTCGCCGCACCGCTGGTCGAGCGCGTGTTCGGCGACTACCGCGAGCCCGAGTACCTCGCCGCGCAGCGCAGCGGCGCGCTGCCGTCGAACGTGCGCGTGATCGAGTTCTATCTCGAGCCCGGCGCCGCGCTCGACGTCGCCGCGGCGCAGACCCACTACCTCAGCAGCAACTACACCCACGTGGCCCGCGACCTCGCGGCGCGCGGCGTGAACGTCATCGCGCAGCTGGTCGCGCGCCGCAACGTCGACGGCCAGCCGCGGCTGTCGCTCGGCTCGAACCCCGACGTCACGCTCGACCTGCTGCCGCGGCTCGAGGCGGCGCGGCGCGCGGGGCGCGAGATCGTCACGATCGCGGCCGTGCACGCGCAGATGCCGTTCATGTACGGCTCGGCCGAGGTCGCAGCCGACACCTTCGACTTCGTGCTCGAGAACCCGCGCTACGACGCGACGCTGTTCGGCCCGCCCAATGCCCCGCTCTCGAGCGTCGACCATGCGATCGGCCTGCATGCCAGCGCGCTGCTGCGCGACGGCGGTACGCTGCAGATCGGCATCGGCGAACTCGGCGATGCGCTGTGCTACGCGCTGCTGCTGCGCCACCAGCAGAACCAGGCGTGGGTGCAGGCGCTGCGCGACGTCGGCACCGAGCGCAGCGCCGCGGCGCTGGTCGACGCCGAGGGCGGTCGCGAGCCGTTCCGCACCGGGCTCTTCGGCTCGACCGAGATGTTCGTCGACCAGATGCTCGACCTGTATCGCGCCGGGATCCTGCGCCGCTGCGTCTACGACTCGCTGCCGCTGTCGCGGCTGATCGCCACCGGCCATGCCGGCGACCGCTTCGACGAGCGTATCCTCGGCGACCTGCCGCACGTCGGCATCGGGCCGCGGCTCGACGCCGCGCAATTCGAGCACTTGCGACACTTCGGGGTGTTCCGCCAGGACTGCGCCTGGCGCGACGGGCGCATCGTCTCCCCCGAGGGCGAATCGATCCCGGCGGATCTCGCCGACCCGAAGGCCGTGGCCGGGCTCGCCGCGCACTGTCTCGGCCGCGAGTTGCGTAACGGCCATGTGGTGCACGCCGGCTTCTTCCTCGGTCCGCGCAACTTCTACGCCGCGCTGCGCGAGATGCCCGAGGGCGAGCTGCGGCGTTTCGACATGCGCGGCGTCGGCTGGATCAACCAGCTCTACGGGCCCGATGCCGAGCTGCGCGTGCTGCAGCGGCGCGACGCGCGCTTCGTCAATACGACCATGATGGTGACGATGCTCGGCGCCGCGATCTCCGACACCCTCGAGGACGGTCGCGTGGTCAGCGGCGTCGGCGGCCAGTACAACTTCGTAGCGATGGCGCATGCGCTGCCCGGCGCCCGCTCGGTCGTCTGCGTGCGCGCGACGCGCACGAAGGGTGGCCAGGTGCGCTCCAACCTCGTCTGGAGCTACGGCAACAGCACCGTACCGCGCCATCTGCGTGACCTCGTGGTCACGGAGTACGGCATCGCCGACCTGCGCGGCCGCACCGATGGCGAATGCGTCGCCGCACTGCTGAACGTCGCCGATTCGCGCTTCCAGGCGGAGTTGCTGGCGCAGGCCAAGGCGGCCAGGAAGCTGCCGGCCGACTACGCCGTCCCCGAGGCGTTCCGTCACAACACCCCGCGCCAGCTCGAACGCGCACTCGCCTCGCACCGGCAGGCCGGCCTGTTCAGCGACTACCCGTTCGGCACCGAACTGACCGAGGAGGAGATCATCCTGACTCGCGCACTCCGCCACCTGCGCGACGCGACGGGTTCGCGCTGGAAGGGGCTGCGCACCGTCGCCGCGGCAGCCTTCGAACGTGACGCCGACGAGGACCGAGCGGCCCTGCGCCGCATGGGTCTGGAGCGACCTGTGGACCGCCGCGGCCGCCTCCTGCGGCGCCTGCTAGTCTGGGCCCTGCACCGGACGCGCGCCGGAGCCGGCGGCCCCCCGTAATGGTCGTGCGCCCGGCAAGGAGACTGACATGACGATACTGACCCTGGTCGCGGGTCTCGTGCTGCTGGTCGCCGGCGGCGAGTTGCTGGTCCGCGGCGCCTCGAAGCTCGCCCTGTCCCTCGGCATCTCGCCGCTGGTGGTCGGCCTGACGGTCGTCGCCTTCGGCACCAGCTCGCCCGAGCTCGCCGTCTCGGTGCAGGCAGTGCAGTCGGGCAACGTCGACATCGCGCTCGGCAACGTCGTCGGCAGCAACATCTTCAACGTGCTGTTCATACTCGGCCTCTCGGCGCTGATCACGCCCCTGGTCGTGAACGCGCAGATGATTCGCCAGGAAGTGCCGGTGATGATCGGCGTCTCGCTGCTGTTGCTCGGCATGGCACTCGACGGCGGCATCGGCCGGAGCGAAGGCGTGCTGCTGGGCGGCCTGCTGGTCGTCTACACGGCGCTGCTGATCTGGCAAAGCCGGCGCGAAACGCAGGCAACGCGCGACGAGTACGCCGCCGAGGGCCACGTGGCGGCGGCGCGCGGCAGCCGCGCCGGCCTCGCATCGCAGCTCGGGTTGATCCTCGCCGGCCTCGTGCTGCTGGTGTTCGGCTCGCGCCTGCTGGTCGAGGCCGCCACCACGATCGCGCGCTCCTTCGGGGTCTCGGAACTCGTGATCGGCCTGACCATCGTCGCCGCCGGCACCTCGCTGCCCGAGGTTGCCGCCTCAGTGACGGCCGCGATCCGCGGCCAGCGCGACATCGCGGTCGGCAACGTGGTCGGCAGCAACACCTTCAACATCCTCGGCGTGCTCGGCGTCTCGGCCTGGATCTCGCCACAGGCGCTGCCGGTCGCACCGTCGATGCTGGCGTTCGACCTGCCCGTGATGCTCGCGGTCGCGATCGCCTGCCTGCCGGTGTTCTTCACGGGTCGCACGATCGCGCGCTGGGAAGGCGGCGTGTTTCTCGCCTACTACGTCGCCTACACGGCCTGGCTGTTGTTGCAGTCGCAGCAGCACGACGCGCTCGGCTCGTACGGGCTCGCGATGCAGTCGGTGGTGATGCCGCTGACCGCGCTGACACTGCTGGTGGTCACCGTGCGGGCCTGGAAGGCGCGCGGGAAGGCGCCTGCATGACGCTGGCGCTCGCCGTCGGCCTGCCGTTCCTCGCGGCGCTGCTGCTGTTCGCGCTGCCGAACCGCGCGCGCAACGCGGCTGCGGCGCTCGCCGGCGGCGTCACGCTGCTCGTGCTCGCCGTACTCGGCGCGCAGCTGCCCGCCGTGCTCGGCGGCCACGTGGTCGAGGTCGGCTGGCCGTGGCTGCCGCTCAGCGGCGCGGACTTCGGCTTTCGCGCCGACGGTCTCGCGCTGGTGTTCGCACTGCTGGTCGCCGCGATCGGCGCGCTGGTGATCCTCTACGCGCGTTACTATCTCGCGGCCGACGACCCGATGGCGCGCTTCTACGCGTTCTTCATGCTGTTCATGGGCGCGATGCTCGGCCTGGTGCTCGCCGGCAACCTGCTGCTGCTGGTGGTGTTCTGGGAGCTGACCAGCCTCGCCTCGTTCCTGCTGATCGGCTACTGGCAGCAGCGCGCGGATGCGCGGCAGGGCGCCAGGATGGCGCTCACCGTCACCGGCGCCGGGGGGCTCTGCCTGCTCGGCGGCGTGCTGCTGCTCGGCCGCATGGCCGGCAGCTTCGACCTCGACGTCGTGCTGGCCTCGGGCGGGGCGATCCGCGCGCACCCGGCCTACCTGCCGATGCTCGCGCTGGTGCTGCTCGGCGCATTCGCCAAGTCGGCGCAGTTCCCGCTGCATTTCTGGCTGCCGCAGGCGATGGCCGCGCCGACTCCGGTGTCCGCCTACCTGCACTCGGCCACGATGGTGAAGGCCGGCGTGTTCCTGCTGGCGCGCCTGCACCCGGCGATCGCGGGGACCGACGCGTGGTTCTACATCGTCACGACGACCGGCCTCGCGACGCTGGTGGTCGGCGCCTGGACCGCGGTCTACCAGCACGACCTCAAGGGCCTGCTGGCGTATTCGACCATCAGCCACCTCGGCCTGATCACGATGCTGCTCGGCCTCGATACGCCGCTCGCGTCCGTGGCCGCCGTGTTCCATATCCTCAACCACGCCACGTTCAAGGCCGCGCTGTTCATGGCCGCGGGCATCATCGACCACGAATGCGGCACGCGCGACATGCGGCGCGTCAACGGACTCTGGAAGTACATGCCGGTCACGGCCGTGCTGGCGATCGTCGCCGCCGCCGCGATGGCCGGCGTGCCGCTGCTGAACGGCTTCCTCTCCAAGGAGATGTTCTTCGCCGAAACCTTGCAGATCGATTCGCACGGCATGCTGCGGATCGCCGTGCCGGTCATCGCGACACTCGCGGCCGCCTTGTCGGTGGCCTACTCGGCGCGCTTCATCCACGACGTGTTCTGGAATGGCGAGCCGCGCGACCTGCCCCGGACGCCGCACGAGCCGCCGTTCTGGATGATGGTGCCCGCCGGAATGCTGGCGCTGTGGTGCCTGCTGGTCGGGGTACTGCCGTCCGCCGCGATCGGCGCCGCGCTGGCCGTGGCCGCACAGCCGGTCGTCGGCGGGCCGATGCCCGCCTACACGCTCGCGGTCTGGCACGGCCTGAACCTGCCGGTGGCCATGAGCGCGCTGGCGATCACCGTCGGCGCCGCGTTCTACGTCTCGCTGCAACGCCTCTACCGCCTGCACGAACACGTGCACCTGCCGCGCGGCGGCAAGGAGCTGTTCGACGCGCTGCTCGGCGCCGTGCTCGACGCGGCCCGCGTCGTCAGCGGCGCCGTCGTCGACGGCCGACTGCAGCGCTACCTCGTGCTCGCGCTCTGCGCGACGCTGCTGGCCGTCGGCTGGCCGCTGCTGGCACGGGGCGGGCTCGTGCCCGCCACGGGTCTCGACGATCTCGCGCCCGTATTGCCGCCGCTCGCGCTGCTCGCCTGGCTGCTGGGCAGCGTCGGCGCACTCGGTACCGTCCTCTGGCACCGCCGCCGCTTCGTCGCGACGCTGTTCCTCGGCCTGACGGGGCTGGTGGTCAGCCTCGTGTTCGCGCTGCTGTCGGCGCCCGACGTCGCGCTGACGCAGCTGCTGGTCGAGGTCGCCTCGGTGCTGCTCGCGATGCTCGCGCTCTACTTCCTGCCGTCGACCTCACCACCCGAGCCGGGGCGCCTGCGAGCCTGGCGCGATGCGGCGCTGGCCGGAATCGCAGGCCTCGGCGTCGCGGCGCTGGCCTGGGCGGTGCTGGTGCGCGCGCCGGAGGCGTCCATCGCGCCGTGGTACCTGGCGAACGCGATCCCCGGCGCGGCCGGCGCGAACGCGGTCAACGTGATCATCGTCGACTTCCGCGGCCTCGACACGCTCGGCGAGATCGCGGTGCTCGGCATGGCGGCGCTGCTGGTGTATGGGCTGCTCTCCAACCTGCGCGGCGGCGGCTGGCGGGGTGCCGAGCCGGCCACCGCGCCCACGCCACTCGAGGCCCGCCCCCTGCTGCTCGAGACCGTCGGCCCCGTGCTGCTGCCACTCGCGGCGGTCATCGCCACCTGGTTCTTCGTCCGCGGCCACAACGACCCGGGCGGCGGCTTCATCGGCGGCCTGACGCTCGCGCTCGGCCTGCTGGTGCCCTACCTCGGCCGCGGCACGGCGTGGGTCGACGCGCACTCGCAGCTCGATCCGCTGCGCTGGATCGGCGCCGGGCTCGCGATCGCCACGCTCGCGGGCCTCGCGAGCTTCGCGGTCGGTCATCCGTTCCTGACCAGCCACTACTTCGGCGGCGAACTGCCGCTGCTCGGCAAGGTCTCGCTGGCCTCGGCGATGTTCTTCGATTTCGGCGTGTTCGCCACGGTGACTGGCGCAACCCTGCTGGCGCTGACCACGCTCGGCCGGATGGGGACTCGCTGATGGTCCTGCTGTTCGCCAGCGGCATCGGCCTGCTCACCGCGACGGGCCTCTGGCTGATGCTGCGTGCGCGCAGCTTCGACCTGGTGCTGGGCCTGACGCTGCTGTCCTATGCGGTGAACCTGTTCGTGCTGGCGATGGCCCGCGCCTCGGTCGACGCCGCACCGCTGCTGCGCGATCCGCGTCTCGCGCCGACGCTCGAGCACTACGCCGATCCCCTGCCCCAGGCCCTGGTGCTGACCGCGATCGTGATCAGCTTCGCGATGACCGCGGTGCTGCTCGCGCTCGCGGTGCGCAGCCGCGCCGAGCAGGGCGACGATCACGTCGACGGTCGCGATGGCGATGGCCATAGCGATAGCTCTGGCAGTATCGATAGCACTGGCAGTGGCGATGCGGGCGACAGGCGCGCCGACCGGGGCAGGCGATGAACGCCGGGTCGCTCACCGCCCAGCTGCCGATGCTCCCGGTGGCGATCCCGCTGCTGACCGGCGCGATACTCGTGCTGCTCGGGCGCCGTGCGAGCGCGGCCGCCGGCCCGATCGGCTTCGCGGCGCTGCTCGCCTTGCTCGCCTGCGCCGGCGCGCTCTGCGCCCGCACCGCCGACGGCAGCGTGCTCGCCTATCTCGCCGGCAACTGGCCCGCGCCCTTCGGTATCGCGTTGGCCGTCGATCGCCTCGGCGCCGCGATGCTGCTGGTCACGTCGGTGGTCGCGATCGCCTGCCAGCTCGCCGCCGCCGACGGCCTCGCGCAGCGCCGGCCGCGGTTCTTCGCGCTGCTGCAGTTTCAGGTGACCGGGCTCAACGGCGCCTTCCTGACGGCCGATCTCTTCAACCTGTTCGTGTTCTTCGAGGTGCTGCTGATCGCCTCGTATGCGCTGCTGCTGCTGGCGGACGATCGCGCCGCGGTGCGCGCCGGCGTGCACTACGTCGTCGTGAACCTGTTCGGCTCGGCACTCTTCCTGATGGCCGCCGCCCTGCTCTACGGCGTGCTCGGCACGCTGAACATGGCGGACCTCGCGCTGCGCGTGGCGAGCGTCGCGCCGGCGGATCGCGCGCTCGTCGAGGCCGCCGGCCTGATGCTGCTGGTCGCCTTCGGCATCAAGGCCGCCGCGCTGCCGCTCGGCTTCTGGCTGCCTGCGACCTATGGCGCCGCCACCGCGCCGGTCGCCGCCCTGTTCGCGGTGATGACCAAGGTCGGCATCTACGCGATCCTGCGCGTCGGCACGCTGGTGTTCGGCGGCACCGCGGCAGGGCTCGGGCCCCTGCTGGTCGCCGTCGGCCTGGCGACCCTCGGTTTCGCAGCCTTCGCGGGCCTCGCCGCGCGCGATCTGCGCTCGCTCGCCGCCTGGATGATCGCCGGCTCCGCGGGCACCCTGCTGACCCTGGTCGGCGTCGGAACGCCGGCCAGCCTCGGCGCCGCGCTGTTCTACCTGCCGCACGCCACGTTCGCCGCAGCGGCGCTGATGCTGCTCGCCGGCCTGCTCACGGCCGCGCGCGGCCCCGGCCTCGCCGACCGCTTCGAAGCCGGTGCGCGCCCGGCGGGCGCCGTGCTGCTCGGTACGGTGTTCGTGATCTGCAGTGTCGCCAGCGCCGGTCTGCCACCCTTCTCCGGCTTCGTCGCCAAGGTGATCCTGCTCGACAGCGTCGCGACCGCGCCCGCCGCGGTCGCGGTCTGGACCGTCGTGCTCGCGGCGAGCCTCGCCTGGGTCGTGGCGCTGTCGCGCGCCGGCAGCCGCGTGTTCTGGAAGTCGGCGACGAATGCGGACGGGAGCCCGGGCGCAGACCCGGCCGCACCGCGCAGGGGACGAGACGGCGCGCTCGCCGAGGCGCGACACGATCCGCAGCACGGCACCCTGTCCGCCGTGGTCCTGCTCGCCGCCGCCGGCGTGCTGATCGTCGTGTTCGCGACGCCGCTCGCCGCGCATTTCGGGCGCGCCGGCCTGCAGCTCGCGGCGCCCGACGATTACCGGGAGGCCGTGCTCGGCCAGGTGCCGGTCCGGCGGCTCGTCGTCGAGGACGGCGCCGTCGTCGCGCCATCAGCCATGTCAGGCGAACGCCGATGACGACCCCGCAGTTCCGCCCCGTCGGCGGCGCCGTCGTCTTCGCCACCTGGCTGGTGCTGAACGGCTCGATCAGCCCCGGTCACCTCGTCTTCGGCGCCGTGCTCGCGCTCGCGATTCCGGCGCTCCTCGGCGCACTGTGGCCCGCCGATCTCGCGGTCCGGCATCCGACGCGGGCGCTGCGCTTGCTCGGGGTCCTGCTGCGCGACATCGTCGTCGCGAACCTGCAGGTGGCCGCCCGCATCCTCGGGCCGGAGTCGGCACTGCGGCCGAGGTTCGTCTGGCTGCCCGTGGACCTGGAGAACCCGTACGCGATCTCGACCCTGGCGGCGATGGTGACGCTGACACCCGGCACGGTGTCGGCGGACATCACGCCCGACCGCCGCTGGCTGCTCGTCCACGCACTCGACGTCGCCGATGAGGCCGCGCTCATCGCCGACATCAAGCAACGCTACGAGCGACCGCTCGCGGAGATCCTGCCGTGAGCGTCGTCGTCGCCCTCGCCGCCGAACTCTCGCTCGCGATCCTCGGGCTTGCCCTGCTGCTGTGCGCGTTCCGCCTCGTGCGCGGCCCGACCGCGGCCGACCGCATCCTCGCGCTCGACACCCTGTACGTGGAGACGCTCGCGCTGCTCGTCGTCGCCGGCGTGCGCTTCGCCGAGCGCTCGTTCTTCGACGCCGCGCTGGTGATCGCGCTGTTCGGTTTCGTCGGCACCGTCGCACTGGCGCAGTACCGCCTGCGGGGAGACATCGTTGACTGACCCCGCCGCCACGCCCCTCGACTGGGCGATCGCCGTGCTGCTGGTGGC
>Ga0315287_10008084_pt1 | contig 10598 bp, 10 predicted proteins | sample YL17G11_0_MG_FD_205037 | JGI IMG/M metagenome (GOLD analysis project Ga0315287, IMG submission 205037) | Sediment microbial communities from Yellowstone Lake, YNP, Wyoming, USA - YL17G11_0 | ecosystem: Environmental > Aquatic > Freshwater > Lake > Sediment | place: USA: Wyoming | collected...
TGCTGCGCCTGGCGCCGTCCGGCACCCGGACGTGCCGAGCGTACGAGCAGGCCATGATCGCCTGACAGGATCACGAGAGCACCGCAAACGGGAGGCTACTAGCCGGGAGGCCGAACAAGGTGACGCAACGCAGCTGACCCTCGTTGTGCCCTCCCGCGGATGAACCTATGGTGAACACTACATCCAGTTCGGACCGCGGAGAACGAGTCGATCTCCCGTCCGCGTACGAATCGCTCGCTGCAGGCCAGCGATTGACGCTCCAGCAGGCCAAGGATGCGACGGCCGATCGCCGGGAGCGGTATATCAACGCCAATCGCTACTACTACGGTGCGCTGCGCGATCTGATCACCTTCCTCGTGGAAAGCGACAAGCGAGTCCTCAGCCTCCCATGCGATATCGGCCAGTACCTCGAATGGGTACGCCCGACTCGTGGAGTGGGCATCGACAACTCGGTACGCCTCGTCGAAATAGCGCAGCAGCGGAACCCCCAATTCACGTTTCAGGTTGGCTCGCCGGAAGAGACGCGGCTGAACCAGACATTCGACTACATCCTGGTGGTCAACGGCGTCAACAAGTTCTTCGACATTCAGGCCACCTTTGCGGGGCTGCGTCGGAATTGCGAATCCCAGACGCGAGTGGTCGTCGTGTTCTACAACTTCCTCTGGCAGTCGCTCGTCGTACTGGCCGAAAAACTCGGTTTAAAGATGCCCGAACCGCCGCAGAACTGGTTGTCCAGTCGGGACGTGGCAGGCATGCTCCGTCTCGAGGGTTTCGAAGTCGTCCGCAAGTACAGCACGATACTGATGCCGGTCTACATTCCGATGGTGTCATGGCTGCTGAATCGCGTCATCGCGAGACTCCCGGGATTCCACCGACTGTGTTTCGTACAGGCACTGGTCGCCAGACCGGTTCCGCTGCCAGACCCTGAACAGTCGCGCGCTGCGCCGTCAGTGTCGATCGTGATTCCCTGCCGCAACGAGCGGGACAACATCGAGGCGGCCGTGATTCGAACGCCCGACATGGGGTCCCACACGGAACTCATTTTCTGCGATGACAAGTCCACGGACGGCACGGCTGACGAAGTGCGGCGAATGCAGGCATGTTACCCGCACCGCGACATCAGGCTTGTTGACGGTCCTGGAATCGGCAAGGCAGACAACGTGTGGACCGGTTTCGACGCCGCCAGAGGGGACATCCTGATGATTCTCGACGCGGATCTCACGGTTCCGCCCGAGGAACTGCCGAGGTTCTATGCGGCGCTTGTGGCCGATCGTGGCGAGTTCATCAACGGCTCCCGCATGGTCTACCCCATGCAGCACGAGTCGATGCGGAGTCTAAACGTCCTCGGGAACAAGGCTTTCAGCCTGGTGTTTTCGCACATCCTGCGCCAGGGCCTAAAGGACACGCTGTGTGGGACCAAGGCGCTCTGGCGTCGCGACTACGAGAGGATTCGGCCTCTTCGTGGCCGCTGGGGCATACGCGATCGATGGGGAGACTACGAGTTGATCTTCGGAGCGGCACGCACCAACCTTCACATCGTCGACCTGCCGGTACACTATCTCGAGCGATTGCACGGCGTAACCAAGATGACTGGCCGCTTCGCAAACGGTATCGTGATGCTGCGGATGTGCGTTGCCGCCTACCGACAGTTCCGGTAGTCCGCAACCGGGCCGGCAGCGAGCGTTCCCCAGTGTCGAAGCACGGGGCTACTCACACAAGGATTTCGCATGGATCGGGATCGATGATCGCAGCGAGTGGACTGAGGAGGTCGTGGCATGAAGGTCCTCGTCACGGGAAGTGCAGGACTCGTCGGATCGGAGGCGGTCCGGTTCTACGCAGGCACGGGGTGGGACGTCTGTGGCATGGACAACAACTTCCGGAGGGTGTTCTTCGGAGACGCCGGCGACACGACTTGGAATCGCGACCGACTTGAGCGTGATGTCGAACGGTACCGACACCTCGACGTCGACATCCGAGACGAGGAAGGGGTCGAGCAGGTCTTCCGTGCTCATCACTTCGACCTTGTCGTCCATTGCGCCGCTCAGCCCTCTCACGACAAGGCCAGCCAGATTCCGCGCCTCGACTTCTCCGTCAACGCATCCGGGACGCTGAACCTGCTGGAAGCGACGCGACAGTTCGCACCAGACGCCGTCTTCATCTACGTCAGCACGAACAAAGTCTACGGAGACGCCCCGAACGAGCTACCCCTGGTGGAACTCGACACGCGGTGGGACTATGCACGGCCGCAGGACTATGATGGCATCAGCGAACAGTGCCGGATCGACCAGACGCTTCACTCGCTCTTCGGCGCATCAAAGCTCGCGGGCGACGTTCTTGCGCAGGAATATGGGCGGTACTTCGGGCTGAAGACCGGCATCTTCCGGGGAGGCTGCCTCACAGGCGCTGCGCACAGCGGCGTCGAACTGCACGGCTTTCTCTCGTATCTGGTCAAGGCGGCCGTGCGCGGGATTCCCTACAAGGTGTACGGATACAAAGCAAAACAGGTTCGCGACAATCTCCATTCGTCAGACGTCGTCAGGGCCTTCGAGGCATTCCGCCAGAACCCGCGACCGGGTGAGGTCTATAACCTAGGTGGAGGGCGAGGGAACTCAGTCTCAATGCAGGAAGCCATTGAACGTGTCGCGGCGATGTCGGGCAGGAAGCTGGACTACCAATACTGCGAGCAACCGCGCATCGGCGATCACACGTGCTACATTTCGGATCTGCGGAAGATCAGGCTGCACTACCCCGACTGGGACGTGCGCGTCGGACTCGACGAGATTCTCCAGGAGATCGTCCGGTCTCATCTCGCCGCCCATGATTCGTCCCGTTCGGTACCGGAAGCTACGCGCGTACCCAATTGACCTTGTTCACTCGCCACCCAGTCTGGCGGTACCAGGTTGCGTGGCTCGACCGGCACCCGCGCGCCGATCGAAACGCCAACCAGGTGGCCGCGCCGGCAAGGATCGCGACGCACTCGGCGTTCGCAGACTGCTAGACTACGGGATTGGACAAACGTGCACACAGCGAGGTGTCCCACGGCCGGGTGCTGGCCGACCACGATCCCGAGGCTATCTGGGGATGGGGGAGTCCAGCCGGTCGTGTCAGGGCTGAGCGCCGCGCAGAGCTGATCAGCCGGGGCGCAGGACTCGCCGCGGGTATGCGGGTGCTCGAAATCGGGTGCGGCACCGGCTTGTTCACGGAGAAGTTCGCAGCGTACGGCCCGAGAATTCTCGCTGTCGACCTCTCGCCGGATCTGCTGGCCATTGCGAGGCGCCGTCAACTTGCCCAGGTGGAATTCCGGGAGCAGGATTTCGAGAGCTGTGACGTCGACGGGCCCTTTGATGCGGTGATCGGGTCGTCGGTCCTGCACCATCTGGATCTGGCCCGCACGTGGCCCAAGGTGCATGCTCTGCTGAAGCCTGGCGGCCGCATGAGTTTCGCCGAGCCCAATCTCATGAATCCGCAAGTGTTCTGCGAACGCCGCTTCCGGCGGTTCTTTCCGTACGTGTCGCCAGACGAGACGGCCTTCCTGCGAACGCGACTGGGGCGTGACCTGGAACAGGTTGGATTCACGGACATCTCGATCACGCCGTTCGACTGGCTGCATCCAGGCACCCCAAAGGCGCTGATCCGCTCCGTACGGCTCGTGGAAGCCGTTCTTGAGCGCGTCTGGATTGTGCGGGAGTTCGCCGGATCTCTCGCGATTAGTGCGACGCGCCCCGCTTGAGACGCAGAGCCGAGAGCACCAGACCGTGAAACGATGGCTTGTCCATCCGCTGATGGCCGACCTCGACGTCGACGACCCGCGGGCCGTCCCGATCCGGGGGCGCATTGTGCGGGAGAAGGTATTCCTGCGGAGAATCTACGAGGAATGGTACGCGATGATTGCCGGGGCGATGCCGCCCGGCGAGGACCCGATTCTCGAACTCGGATCGGGTGGAGGCTTTCTGGAGACCTGGCTTCCGGGCCTGCTGACGTCGGACGTATTTCCGTGTCCGGGAGTGCGCGTCGCGCTGGATGGGCGGGCGCTGCCCCTGGGCCGGAGCAGCCTGCGGGCCATCGTGATGACGGATGTCCTGCACCACATTCCGCAGTCGCGACAGTTCTTTGCAGAAGCGGCGCGGTGCGTGCGCCCCTGCGGCCGACTCGTCATGATCGAGCCGTGGGTAACGCCGTGGTCGTCGTTCGTGTACTCGCGCCTGCACCCTGAACCGTTCGTGCCCGATGCGGTCGACTGGGAGTTCCCGGCGGGCGGACCGCTGTCTGCGGCAAACACCGCACTGCCCTGGATCATCTTCCTGCGGGACCTGAAGAGATTCGAGCGCGAATTCCCGGAGTGGCGCTTGGTCGTGCTGAGACCGCTGATGCCGTTTCGCTACCTGCTGTCCGGAGGCGTGTCCGCGCGCGGCCTGACACCCGCGTGGACGTTCGGCCTGTGGCGGGGCATAGAAAGACTCATCCAGCCATGGAGCCACCGCTTCGGGATGTTCGCTCATGTCGTCCTCGAACGGACCGACGTGGAGCGGAGCTGAGGGCCATAACGAATGAACGTGTGGGGGAGCCGTGTGCGCCCGGTGAGTCCAGACCGCGCACTGGCCGCATTGCTGCTGAAGACGGGCATCATGGGCCGCGCCGAGCGCCAGCTTATCTCGAAGATCGTTGCCCCCGGACACTGCGTCGTCGACGTGGGAGCGAACCAGGGCGTCTTCACGCTGCTTCTCTCGCGACTCGTTGGGCCTGAGGGCAGAGTCCTGGCGCTCGAGCCGGATCCTGCGATGTTCGCGTCCCTCGACGAGAATTGCCTGTGCAACAACGCCCGCAACGTGAGCCGGCTGCAGGCGGCAGCCGGAGCACGGCGCTCGCAGGGAATGTTGCGCCGTTCGGCCTTCAACCGCGGTGACAACCGAATGCTCGCCTCTCAGCGAGGGCCATCGGTGCCCGTGGAGATCGTCTCGCTGGACGACGTCCTGCCGACGGGCAATGTGGACTTCATCAAGATCGACGTTCAGGGATACGAATTGAGCGTCGTCACGGGAATGGAAGCGGTCCTGGAGAGAAGCCCGCGCATTCGCGTGTTCTTCGAGTACTGGCCGGCCGGGTTGCTGGCTGCCGGGTCAGTGCCCTCGGACCTCCTGGAGTTCTTCCGGTCCCGCGGGTTCTCATTGCTTGAACTGTCGCGTGCCGGACTCCGGCCGGTCGCTGACGGTGGGACGGCGCGACCCGCCAGCGTCGCATACTGGTCGTGGCGGAATTTCCTGGCGGTGAGGGAGTCGGACGTGGGTTGCGGGCTTTCGACGGTAAACGTCTCATGACGACCCCATCCCGGACGTTCCGCACGCTTCGCACCATGACCTCGGGCGGCGTGGTGAAGAAGCTCGCCGGCCGTCTCCGCCACCCGTCGATGGCGGTGGCCGACGTCCGCCGGCTGAAGAGCGAGTTCCAGCGGGACGCCGTCCGGTGGTACGCCAGCTACCACGAGAAACGCCAGACGCCCGGCCGCGTCTACCGGATCTGGGGGCGGCACTGCCGGATGTGGCTGCCGATGTCCTTCGGCGAGACCGTCGCGCAGCGGCGGTTCGGTCTGTTCGAGCCCATGACGTTCGACACGTTGCAGCGGATCGTCAAGCCCGGCTTCGCGGTGGTGGAAATCGGGGCCTGCTACGGGGAGTTCACGATTCACCTGTCCCGCCTGGTCGGGCCGGAGGGCCGGGTGTTCTCGTTCGAGCCCTTCCCGAAGTACTTCGCGATTGCCGAGAAGAACGTCGCGCTCAACGAGCTTGCCAATGTGCGCCTGATGAACCAGGCGATCGGCCCGGCCGAGGTCCGAAGCCTCGAGCTCGATCCCGAGGCCAACCACCCGTACGGGTCCCTGAGCCAGATCTCCGGGCTCGATTACGGTGCGCGCACGTTCGCCGGAGGGGCCCCATCCGGCGCGCACGCGTCGGTTCCGTGCGTGCCGCTGTCCCAGTTCCTGCGCGCGGAGCAGGTGGTCCCGGACCTCGTCTTCATGGACATCGAAGGATGCGAGATCCAGGTCTTCCCCGATCTCGAGCCGCTGCTCCGGAGCCCGGGCAAACGGCCGATCGTGTACTTCGAGCTCCATAGCCATTTCTACAAGGACGGGGACCAGGCGGGATTCGAGGCGCTGTTCCGGGAATGCGGCTACTCGATGGAGCGGATCGCCGGGCTCCTGCTCTGTCTTCCGCCGCCGGCCGGTGCCCGGGCGTGAGGCGCGGCTATTCTGGAGTCGCCACACCTCGGGCCGTCGCGTGATGCTCGAGGAACCAGGCGTAGGACTGTTCAATGCCATCCCGCAGCGCAATCCGGTACCGCCATCCGAGGGCGGCCAGCTTCGAGACGTCGAGCAGTTTCCTCGGCGTGCCGTCGGGCTTGGCGGAGTCGAACACGATGTGCGCGACCGGGTAGACCACCTGGCGCACCATGTCCGCGAGTTCGCTGATCGACTAGTCCTCGCCCGTGCCGATGTTGACGTGCTCGGCCTCGTCGTAATGACGCATCAGGAACACACACGCGTCGGCCAGGTCGTCGACATGGAGGAACTCACGCCTGGGCGTGCCGGAGCCCCAGATCGCGACGTCCTTCACGCCCGCCTCCCGCGCGCCGTGGAACCCGCGGATCAAGGCCGGCAGCACGTGAGAGCTTTCGAGGTCGAAATTGTCGTGCGGCCCGTACAGGTTCGTGGGCATCGCGGAGATGAAATCGCACCCGTACTGAAGGCGGTAGGACTCGCACAGTTTGATGCCCGCGATCTTGGCGATCGCGTAGGAGGCATTGGTGGGTTCCAGCGCCCCGGTCAGCAGGTACGACTCCTTGATCGGCTGCGGGCACTCGCGCGGGTAGATGCAAGAGCTGCCGAGGTAGAGGAGCTTCCGCACGCCGTAGAGGTGGGCCGCGTGCACGACCGTGGCGTGGATCATCATGTTGTCGTAGATGAACTCCGCCGGCCGCGTGGAATTCGCCAGGATGCCGCCCACCGTGCCCGCGACGAGGAACACGTGTTCCGGCCGATTGGCGCGGAACCAGTAGTTGACCGCCGCCTGATCGCGCAGATCCAGCTGCTCACGGGTGGCGCCGAGCACCGAGGTGAAGCCCTCCCGCGTCAGGCGCCGGACGATCGCCGATCCGACCAGGCCGCTGTGGCCCGCGACGTAGACCCTCGAGTCACTCCGAAACGGAACCATCGTGAGCCGCCCCCTGGTCGCCTGCGTTGATCCGTTCGTCCACGATGTAGTGGGGTCTGGCTTTGACCTCGTCGAGGATCGCGCCGATGTACGCACCGATCACGCCCAGGAAGATCAGCTGGATGCCGCTCAGGATCGACACGAGAACCGTCAGCGTCGCCCAGCCCTTCGAAAGAGACGCGTGCGTGAAGGACTGCGCGACGGCGAACAGCGCCACCCCGAATCCAAGCGCCGCGAAGACCAGGCCGGCGACGATGGCCGCGTGCAGCGGGCTCTTGCTGAACGAGATGACGCCGTCGAGGCCAAACCGGATCATGCGGCTGACCGAGTACTTGCTGTGACCGGCCTGCCGTGGCCGCGCGCGGAACGGCAGCGCCACGGACTTGAATCCGATCCACCCCATCATCCCGCGGAAGAACAGGTTGCGTTCGCGGATCTGGGTCCGAAAGACGTCGGCCACTCGCCGGGACACCAGGCGGAAGTCCGCGGCGCCATCGATGATGGGCACGTCGGACATCCGGTTGAGCAGCCGGTAGAACAGCGTCGAACTGGTACGCTTGAACCAGCCGATCTCGGGGGTGTCCTGCCGGACTGTGTACACGACGTCGTAGCCGCCCTCGAACAGGGCGAGCATCTCCGGGATGAGCGCCGGGGGATGCTGCAGGTCGCTGTCCATCATGATCACCGCGTCCGAGTCGCACGCGTCGATGCCGGCCAACAGCGCGTTCTGCTGCCCAAAGCGCGACGACAGGGCGAGCACGGTCACCGCCTGGTCGGCAGCGGCAATCTGCTTCACGATGGCCAGCGTGTCGTCTTCGCTGCGTTCGACGACAAACAGGATTCTGGATTCGTACCGATCGGCCAGGCTCGACAGGACGCGCTTCACCTCGGCGTAGAAGGCGGCGATGACCGGTGCTTCATTGTAGGCGGGCGTAATGACGGTGACCGTTTTCATGACCGCGGTCGTCTGGATGAACCGGCCGGAGACGAGGCCGACGCCGCACGGCAAGTCGAGCGCGCCACGTTGTCGCGGATCGCGGCCAGCACCGCTGCGCCGGGTTTCATAAGTGTTCCCTCGCGAGGGCGGCCGAAAAGTCCAGCGATGCCCGCGACGGCGGCGGGCTGATGCGTCCACTTCACGGAAGTACTATGCCTCGTGACCGAGAGTATATAACACCGCGCTCCGCGCCCGGGTCGCCGGACGGGGCGGACCCGGCGGCCGAGAACGTGACGGCAGCGATGTTCCTCGCGCTGGTCGTCTACGTCGTCCTGCTGGCGTTCGGGACAAGCGTGAGCATGAGAGTGCTGGGCAAGGACGTCCAGCTCGCGGACGCCTTCTTCGTGCCCGTCGTGATCGCGCTGGCGTGGATCGCGAGACGCTCGGTCGGGCAGGTCTCGTTGCCGCGAGCCACGCTGGCGGGGTGCGCCATGCTCGTGTTGCTGGTCGTGCTGCTCGCCGCCACAGCCGCCTCACCGGATCCTCGCCTCGGCATCGTCGAGGTGGCTGGCGTCCTGTACCTGATGCTGATGTACCTCTGGGTGAGCCGAACGCCGCTCGGGGAGGCCCGGACGGCAATCGTGGCGCACGCGTGGCTGATGACGAGCGCCGTCCTGTGCGTGGTGACCCTCGGCGGCTTCGTTGCGCAGTCGTTCTTCGGTAGCACGAACGCGCTGGTGAACTACTCTCCGCAGATGAGCACGGTCATTCCGTTCGCCAGGCTCGCCGCGACGTTTCCCACGATGAACATGTTCGCCAGCTTCCTCCACGTCAGCGTCGTTTGCCTGGCCATTGCCGCCGCGGGCGGCGGGCGGCGAGTGGTGTACGTCCTTCTCGGCTGCCTGCTCGCGGTGTCGCTCGTGCTGACCGGGTCGCGAAACCTGCTGGGCGTGCTGGTGACGCTGAGCCTGCTCTTCCTGCCGTTCCGGCGGCGCGTGTGGGCGGCTGTTGCAGGCAGCCTCGCCGTCGGCGCCACCGCCGTCCTGGCCTGCGCGGTGGTCGTGACGACCGTGTGGTGCATCTTTCCGGTGCGCACCGCGTTGGATCCGGAGACCAAGCGGCTCGAGGTCTCCGTGAACACCGCTCCGTCGCTCTACCGCGTGGTCGATGGCATGGCGCTGACCTTCGTCCGCGAGCATCCCGTCCTGGGCCTCGGCCCCGGGATGTTCAATCGCACCATGCTGGAGCGCGTGAACTGGAACGACGTGAAGGACACCTATCTCGCCAAAGGCATCCCCAACACACATGCCTGGCTCGATCCGCACAACACGTATCTCGGGGGGGCGGCCGAAGCCGGTGTGCTGGCCGCGATAGCCATCCTGCTGTCGTTCGGCGGCGTCGCGTGGGCGCTGTGGCGGCGAAGCGGCGCCAGGTGGGACGACCATCAATCTCGGGTGGCCTTCGCGTGTGCCTGCGGCGTGATCGGATTCCTCGTGAACGGCCTGTACATGGACATCCTCACGTCGCGGTACCTGTGGTTCATGATGGGGCTCGGCATGAGCGTCGCCAGCGGTGGCCGTCCGGGTTCCGCGCCGCTCGCGCCACGCGACGAATCAGTGCGTGAGCCGTCCCGTGGGTGAGCGCGGCCCCGCGGATCCCGGTCGCCGGCCGGGCGTCCTGATGGTGACGGGCGCGTACTATCCCGAACTGAGCGGCGCGGGCCTGCAGTGCCGCGAATTGATCCGCCAGCTCGGGGATGCCGCCCGCGTGGCCGTGCTGACGACGACCGCGGATCGGGCGTTACCCTCGGCGGATGAGCGGGACGGCGTGCCGGTGTGGCGGGTCTTCGTGAATCCGCGCAGCCGCTGGTCGAAGCTCGCCGCCGGATTGCGGATGGCGGCCGCGCTCGTCCGCGAGCGGCGACGGTTCTCGATTCTCCACCTGCACGGCTTCTCCCAGAAGTCGATCGTCCTCGTGCTCTTCGGCCTCCTGACCGGCAAGCGCATCGCCGTCAAGCTCACGTCCATCGGCCACGACGACCCGGCGTCCATGCGCGACCGCGGAGGCATGGCCTTCTGGTGCTATTCCCGCGCGCACGTGTTCTTCGGCGTCAGCCCGCGCTTCCGATCGATCTACGAATCGTCCGAACTGCCGCGCGATCGCTTCCGCCTGATTCCGAACGGGGTGGATCTCGCGCGTTTCAGTCCGGCCTCGCCCGCCGACCGCCGCGCGCTGCGCGCCAGGCTGGGCATCGCCGCCGATGTGCCGATGCTGCTCTTTGTCGGCTTCTTTTCGCGCGAGAAGTGCCCGGACGTCCTCTTCGAGGCCTGGACCCGAATGGCGGCTGCCGGCGATCACACCAGCGTGCTGGTCTTCGTCGGAGGAAACCGCCCGGGGTACTACGAGGTGGATTCGTCGCTGGCCGACCAGATCCGCGTGCGTGCCGGCCAGTTGAG
>Ga0315287_10008085_pt1 | contig 10598 bp, 10 predicted proteins | sample YL17G11_0_MG_FD_205037 | JGI IMG/M metagenome (GOLD analysis project Ga0315287, IMG submission 205037) | Sediment microbial communities from Yellowstone Lake, YNP, Wyoming, USA - YL17G11_0 | ecosystem: Environmental > Aquatic > Freshwater > Lake > Sediment | place: USA: Wyoming | collected...
ACTTGAGCTGCGTCAGCTTGGCCATACCGTCCTCGTCGCTGGCCGGAGCCGCTGCCGCGGGAGCCGCCTGAGCCTGTTGAGCCTGTTGATCCTGCTGATACTGCAGATCGTCGATCTGCTGCTGCTGCGCGGCCTCTGCGTCGCGCCCCTGCTGCCTCTTCTTGCCAACGTGGTAGGCCGCTCCGCCTACGACGGCAGCGCGCAAAAGAAATGGCATGCTCTCCTCCTTGGTCCGTTCACCGTCACGAGGCGGGCTCGGCTTCGTAGTCGGCCGCGCACTACCTGCCAGATACCCCGGGGCTGCGTCTCGCAACCACCATCGTTCGACGATGGTAACCAAGGGGTAAGGCAGAAGTCCAGTAGCGGGGTCCAAGGGAGTATCCGGCGCGCGCGGCCGCTCCTGCGCTTCGTGTACCATCGGCGCCATGGACGACCACATCTCCTTCGAGTCCGACGAGCTCGCGGCGATCTACGACGCCGTCTACGCGGACCGCGACGACGCCGGTTTCTGGCAGGCGATGGCCGCCGCCGCGGGTGGCGGCCCGATCCTCGAGCTCGGCTGCGGCACCGGCCGCGTTCTGCTCCCGCTGGCGCGGGCCGGCTTTGAGATCACCGGGCTTGACCTCTCCGCAGTGATGCTGGAACGCTGTCGCGCCAAGCTTCAAGCCGAACCGCCGGAAGTGCGGGGTCGCGTGCGGCTGCTCCCGGCGGACATGACATCATTCGACCTCGGCTGCCGCTTCGCGGCGATCTTCTGCCCGTTCGCCGGCTTTCAACAGTTGCGCACGGTGGAGCAGCAGCTCGCCTGTCTCGAGCGCTGCCGCACCCACCTGCTTCCGCAAGGGAGGCTGGTGCTCGACCTGCCGAACCCTGATCCGGCGCCGGCCGAGTACGCCCGGGACGCGCCGGGGGATGGCGAGGCGACCGCCGAGCTGGTCGAGTGGACAGAGGGCCGGCGGATCCGCTGGTGGATGACCGTCATCGGCTACGACCGCCGGCAACAGGTCAACGAGTGCGAGCTGACCTACGAGATCATCGCGGCCAACGGCGCAGAGCGCCGGCTGACCGATACGATCTCTCTGCGCTACACGTTCCGCTACGAGCTCGAGCATCTGCTCGTGCGCACCGGCTTCCGCGTCGTCGCCCTCTTCGGCGACTACGACCGCTCTCCCTTCGCCGACGAGTCGTCGGCGATGATCGTCGTGGCGGAGCCTTTGGAAGGCTGAGCCCGGAGGCCTATTCCTTGTCGTCGGTCGTGCGCAGCTCGCCGATGCGGCCCTGCGCTGCAGCAGCTCCGCTCCTGCCGCCGCCGGGACCACGCAGAACGTAAGCGAAGCCCACGGCGATCAGTGCGCCGGCGATGGGGCCGACCACATACGCCCAGTAGTTCGTGAAGTCGAGCAAGGCCATATCCGGGCCGAACGAGCGCGCCGGGTTCATCGAGGCGCCGCTGATAGGGCTCGACCAGAGTCCGGCGAGGATGATGTAGCCGCCCACGCCCAGGGCCCCGAAGACGCCGATGTTCTGGGCGCCCGAGGCCGTCCCCAGGATGGTGCTGACGAGACCGACCGTCAGGATGAGTTCCATGAGCATCGCCTGCGTGGCGCTGATGCCCGGGCCGGGCTCGGTGGCGCCGAGCATGCCGAGCTTGCCGAGGACGGCCCAGAGAAACAGGCAGGCGAGGGTCGCGCCGATCAGCTGGACGACGACGTAGCCGGGCACGCGCCGCCAGGGGAAATCGCCGCGGGCCGCGAAAGCGATGGAGACGGCGGGGTTGAGATGCGCCCCTGAGACGGCGCCCATGAAGAGGATGATGGCCATGACCATCAGGCCCGGCGCGGTCACCGCCGCCGCGCGGCTGATGGCGCCGTCGGATTGCGCGTTGACCACGGCGCCGCCGGCCCCGACGAGCACAAGGAAGAACGTGCCCAGCAGCTCGGAGAACAGGCGCCGCCACTCGTGGCGCGGGTCGTCAAAGTCGGCCCGCCTGCCAAACTCGAGCTCGAGGCGGTGGTGGGTGCGGCGCGCGGCATCCTCTCTGTCGGACTGCTCTTCGAGGCTCCCTGTGTGATCGTCTGCCATGTCCTCACCTTCTCTGACACGGTGCGGACGCCCCCGGGGTCCTGCGGGTCCGGGGGCGTCCGCCTCCGCTTGCGCGGGACTCTGGTCCGTCAGTCTTTGGCCGTGTCCTTCTCTGCGTCGGCGAGCTGTTCGTCGAGCTCCTTGCCGTCGACTTCGAGTTCCTTCTCGACCTGTTTCTCCGCCCTGATCCCGGCCTTCTGCAGTTCTTCGTCGAGCTTGTCGCGGCCGATGACGATGAGGGCGGCCTCGCCGGCGTCGAGCAGCTCACCGAGCTCTTTGACGTCGCTTCGCGACATGCCGTCGTGGAAGTGACCGATGACGCCGCCCGCGACGCCGCCCAGGGCGGCCATACCGAGGATGGACGGCGGGAACAGGATGCCGACCACGGCGCCGGCGGCGATGCCCGTCCAGGCGCCGTGCTGGGTGGGCTTCTCCCACTTGCTCACGCTGACTGTGCCGTCGGCCTCTTTGGTGGCCACGGCCGCGTCGTAGGTGCCTATGACCTTCGCGGCGTACAGGTCGCGGACGATCTCCAGGTCCTCGCGGGCGACGACCGGATTGCTGTAGACACCGACGTAGCGGAAGACTGCTTGGTCGGACATTAGAACTCCTTCGATCTGTTGACGTGCTCCGGATTCGTCCGGCACATACCCAACGGGCACTCCGCCGCAACTGTTTATTGGCCGGCCGGCGCCTCAGTCTCCGGCCCCGTGGCAGTGCTTCCACTTGCGCCCGCTGCCGCAGGGGCAAAGGTCGTTGCGCCCGCGCCCGGCGTCCCCCGAGGCGTAGCTCGCCATGAGATTGGCAGGCGCGCGATTTGCCCGCAGCAGACCGCGCATCGCCTCCATCGGGCCCGCAACGTGGTCGAAGAAGGCCTTGTAGCTGGGGCACAGATAGTGCTGGCCGGGCTCGCCGTTCGCGGATGTCGCAAAGCGGTCCTTCGGACAGCCGCCGTAGCAGACAGCGAGCGCTTCGCAGTCCAGGCAGGTCTGCGTGAGCCGGTCGAACTTGTCGTGCCCGAACTTGACCTGCGTCGGCGCGGCGACCAGCTCGGGCATGGGCGTCTCGCCGATGTTGCCGAGCAGGAAGTCCGGCTCGACGAAATGATCGCACGAGTACAGGTCGCCGTTGTGCTCCACAGCGAGCTGGAGGCCGCAGGTCCGGGCGTGCACGCACATCCCGCCCGGCTCCCCGCACCAGTTGGCGAGCGCCGTGTCGAACTCCTGGACGTACACGGTCCCTATGTCGTGGCGTACCCACTCCTCGAAGACGTCGATGAGGAAGCGTCCGTACTGCCCGGGAGCGAGCGAGCGATGCGTGACGAGGTCGCCCGACTGCGTGTACAAAGGCCGCCCCTTGACCCGGCCGCCCCAGCCTGTGTCGGCCACCGGCAGCGTTTCGGGCGTCGCGCGCTCGACGACCGGGATGAACTGGATGAAGCTCGCACCCAGTTCGTCGCGGAGGAAGGCGTACACCTCGCGGCCGTCGTCGCCGTTGACCGAGTGCACCGTCGTCATCGCGTTCCACTCGACCTCGTGGCGCTTGAGGACGTCGAGGCCCTCCATCACCCGGTCGAACGTGGGCCGCCCGCGCTTGTCGACTCGGAATGCGTCGTGCATCGACCGCGGCCCGTCGACTGAGAGCCCGACCAGGAACTCGTGCTCCCCGAGGAAGGCGCCCCACTCGTCGTCCAGCAGCGTGCCGTTCGTCTGCAGCGTGTTGAGGATGCGCTGTCCCGGCCGCGCGTACTTGCGCTCGAGCTCGATCGAGCGGCGGAAGAAGTCGAGGCCCATCAGCGTCGGCTCGCCGCCCTGCCAGGCGACGACGACCTCCGGAACCTCGGCATGAGCCTCCAGGATCTGCCGGATGTACCTCTCCTGCAGCTCCTCCGTCATGCGGAAGCGACTGCCCGTATAGAGCATCTCCTTGGACAGGAAGAAGCAGTACTCGCAGTCGAGATTGCAGACGGCCCCGGTGGGCTTCGCCATCACGTGGAAGGCAAGCGGTCGCGCGTCGTCGGTCAAGGTCTTCCTTTCCTGCCAGGGGCCGGGCCAAGAGGCCCGGCCCCTGGCGCCCTCACTTGCCGCGTGACTACTTGTTCGCCGAGAGCGCGTGCATGAGTTTCTGCACCTGCTCCATCACCTGGGCGTCCTCGGCGCCGAACACCGCGCCGCTGATGCCCACCGTCTCGAGCACCCGGTTGGGGTACTTCTTGTAGGTGGGCAGCAAGCTCAGGGCCTTCGCGCCCATCTGCGGAGCCTGCCATGTCTTCTCCGCCCAGCCGTTCATGAACCGGTCATAACGCTCGCCCGGGTCGGCCCACAGGTCGAACAGCTCCGGGACGACGTTGGTGTACTCCCGCGCGCCGGTCCACCCCGTGCGGATGTTCCAGATGGCCTTCCACTTGCCGAGGCGGATAGCGCCGGGAATGAGCTCGGTCTCGGTCATGTAGAACCAGTGGTCGCGCGTCGAAGGGCCGGTGCCCTCGAGCAGCGTGGTCTGGTCGCAGCTGTCGAAGATCGTCGGCACGCCCTCGCGATCCTCGGTCGGCAGCTCAAGCCCGGCCAGGCTCGCGAAGGTCGCCATGAAGTCCAGCGAGCCCACGATCTCGGAGTTGCGCCGGCCGGCCTCGATGGTGCCGGGCCACCAGGCGATCGCCGGCACGCGGCTGCCGCCCTCGTAGTCGGTGCCCTTGGTCCCCTTGAACGGCGTGTAGCCGCAGTCCGGGTACACGTCCTGCCAGGCGCCGTTGTCGGTCGTCCAGATGACGAGCGTGTCCTGCTCGATGCCCAGTTCGCGGATCTTGTCCATGACGACGCCGACCCAGTGGTCGAGCTCGACGAGGGAGTCGAGGTACTTGCTCTTGGCCATCGACTTGCCCTCGAAGTCGGGGTGCGGCAGGTTCGGCTGGTGCAGCTTGGCCGTGTTCAGGTACATGAAGAACGGCTCGTCGTCCTTAGCGTGCGCGTCCAGATACTTCGTCGCGTAGCCTACCGACTTCTCGTCGATGAACGGGATGTTCTTGGGCGTGATCTTCTCGGCCTCTTTCCACTTTCCGCCGGCCTTGCCCTCGACGGCGCCGATCACGTTACCCCACATCTTCATGGTCTCGGGGTCGTCGAACGGGAAGTCCGGATTGAAACTCGGATCGGTGTAGGTGTAGGCGTTCAGGTGGTACAGCGTGGTGTTGTACATCTCGTCGAAGCCGTGCGCGATCGGCATCGAATAGTCGGCCTCACCCAGGTGCCACTTGCCGATCTGGATGGTGTTGTAGTCGGCCTGCTTGAGGAGGCTGGCCAGCGTCCACTCGGCCGCGGGCAGCCCGCCGCCCTGACCGGGGAACGAAACGGTCGTCATACCGCTGCGGATCGGCAGGCGGCCCGTCACCGCTGCGGCACGTCCGGGCGTGCAGCTGGGCTGGCCGTAGAAGGAGTTGAACTGCAGCCCCTCCGCCGCCATCCTGTCGAGGTTCGGCGTCGGTGCGCCCCGATTCTCGCCGCCGCCATAGCAGCCTAAGTCACCCCAGCCCACGTCGTCGGACATGAACAGGATGATGTTGGGTTTGGAACCCTTCGCCTTGGCCATCCGTGGCCATCCTTTCGTTGCGTCGCTTATCTGCGTCTCTGGTTGGAGTCCTGCTTCTCAGAAGACCTTCGCGAAGTCCTCCTTCATGCTGACCACCGTCCAGCCGCGTGCCTTGGCTGCAGCCAGCGCCTTCTCGGCGCCCGCGTCGTAGGCGAACTCGCGCTCGGAGTCGTCGTGATGGACGAGGAGCGCGAAGCGTGCCGTCTCCAGCATCGGCGCATCGCCGTCGGCATTGCCGCCGGCCAGCAGCGGCTTGCGTCCCGTGCGGGTCCAGATGTGCACAGGCTTGCCGGGACCGTCGTCGACGGGCTGCTCCACCCCGGCGGTCCGGTACAGCTCACCGTCGCGGAACTCGAGCGTGGTCGCCGAGCCGATCACGCGCTCGCGGGCGAGCCCGTAGATCTGCTCGGACACCGGACGCACGAAGTCGCGGCCGCCCGCTGAGCAGATGTAGACCGTGAAGCCGTTTGCTCCGAGGAACGCGAGCAGTTCGCGCATGGGCCGATAGGCGACCTCGGTGTAGGGCACGCCGAGCGTGGGGTGGCGTCCGGCCTTGAAGAAGTCGTTGACGGCTGCCTCGAAGGCCTCGACGGTGATCCCCTGGTAGGCCTCGGTCACGCCCTTAATCAGCTCCGGCACGTGCGCGCAGAGATCCATCAGCCACTCACCGTCGCCGGCGGCAAGGGCTTTGTAGGGCTGCTCCTTGGCCAGCTCCGGGTTGGCACGGATCATCTCCTTCCACCGCCGCAGCACGAAGTCGGCCTGGACGTACATCGGCTTCTCGCACCACAGCGTGCCGTCATTGTCGAATGTGGCGATGCGCTCCGAGGGCGGAACGAACGACTCCCCCGGCTCAGTCACCGACCGCACGAACTCGAGAATCACACGCTTGGCGGCCCCGTCGTTCCAGGACGCCAGTCGGTCGGCCACAGCTGGACCTCCTTTGGCTTGTACGCTTGTCTCAGGTGGCAGGCGCCTTGTCAGGCTCACCGGCGTGGGCGTCGGGCTCGACGATGAGGCCCAGATCACGCAGCTCGCGCTGGGACTTACCCTTGAGCTTGCGCCCGAGCATCGGCCGCCCGTCGTTGTGGATGTAGACGCCGCTCGGTTCTTTGGCCAGCGGCTCTTCCCACGCGAACCACAGCGCCAGGACGCGGAAGATGAAGCCGACGGCGAACGCTACGCCGGCCGCCGGCCAGGAGCTCAGCCCGAGCTGCGTGGCGATGACCCAGGTGATGCCCGTGAACACCGCGTCGGCCACGAACCACTCACCGCGGATGAACTGCTTGGGCGTCACGCCGCTGGCGATGTCGATGTAGAAGCGTCCGGCGGTGGGGCCGACTACGGCAAGGATGAGGATGCCGAGCACCGGCAGCCCGGCCTTCGCCGCCGCCATGCAGCCCGCGATCGCGTACCAAGGCAGCGAGAACGAGGTCATGAACTGGAACAAGCCCTCGCGAAACAGCTGTCCGCCCTTGTAGGCGATGAGGTAGCCGATGATGCCTGCGACCAGGCAGACCATGAAGTAGGCGCTGTTGGTCAGAGCGCTGGGAATGTGCGCCAGCATCACGTCGCGGGTGATGCCGCCGCCCATGCCGCCGAGGAAGGCCATGAGGATGATGCCGACCACCGTCCAGTTGCGGAAGTGGTCGGGGCGCCGCGCAAGCAGCGCCCCGTTCAGCGCATTGGTAGACGCGGCGATCAGGTCGATGGTCGTGAAGTCGCCGTGGAACGACCACTGGAACCACTTGATCGTCGTCGCGAAGAGGCCGGGGTCGATGAGTCCGTGTCCCATCACTCCGCCTTTCGAGTCGGTTTGGCGAAGGCCCGCCGCGTGTCCGGCCGCGTCAGCCACCACACGTTGTACGCGCCGAACGCGCAGTCCAGGACCAGCCAGCCAGCGGGCGCTGACTTGCCGGCGATCCAGAGCACGAACACAGTCAGCGCCAGGGCGAAGACCAGGCCCTGGAAGATCCAGGCGAGGCGGTACGCCCAGGGGCGCAGCCGCCATCCGCCCCACGCGACGACCAGTGCAAGCACGCCGATCGCCGCGTAGAGCGGCTCCAGCGTCGCGCCGCCGAAGTAATTCCGCAGGTCTCCCTGCGAACCCTCGAAGAACGTGCCGAACCGCCAAGCCAGGAAGATCTGGTAGACGCCGAGGAACACCATCCAGCCCACCATGAACGTGAGGTTCTTAGGCCGGGCCCCCTTGTCGGGGGGCCCGGCCTCAGCGTCCTTCTTGGGAGAGCCGGTCACGGATTGCTCATCCGGACTGGTGCTCGAGCCCGTGATCGGGCTGCTGCGGCTCGTCGTGGGACTTGACTAGGACTGTGTTGAACTGCGTGATGGGCCCGACCTGGATATGGGTCTCCGGACTCCACTCGCCTGGCGCAGGCGGGGTATACGGGTCCGGAGTGCCCGGCTTGATCGGTGGCTCCATAGCTAGGGTCTTAAGGAAGGCGCCGGCAGCAGCGGCCATGGGGTGCATCACCCAAGCGTGGGGGAAGCCCACCTCGTGCTCTTCACGCGGGTCCCACTCGAGGTTGTGGAGGTGCGGCATGTTGTAGGGCGACCAGGTGCCGAACATCTCGTCTTGCTTCATCAGGTTCGCCTTCCACTGGCGCCACTTGATCGCCTGCAGCCGGTTGCCCTGGATGCACAGCACGGTGTTGCGCCCGGACTCCTGCGCGTCGCCGAGCAGGAAGTCGCCCATGTCCATGCCGTCGATCTCGCGGTCGGTCGGCACCTCGGCGCCGGCGGCCTTTGCCAGCGTGGGGAACATGTCGACGAGGTGGACCAGCTCGTTGCTGACTTTGCCCGCGGGCACCTTGCCCGGCCAGCGAACGATGCAGGGCGCGCGGTTGGATCCCTCCAGGGACGTGAAGTAGCCGCCGCGCCAGATTCCGGAGAAGCCTTCCCATTGTCCGCCCATCGGATCAGGGTCCATGGCCGGGAAGCGATAGTCGGGGTCTCCGCCGTTGTCGGAGGACCACACCACGATGGTGTCCTCGGCAAGCCCGAGCTCGTCGAGCGCGTCGAGGATGCGGCCGGTGAAGTCGTCCAGCTGGGTGAGCAGGTCGGCCCAGTTGCCGCGCTTGCTCTTGCCCTGGTACTCGGGATCCGGGATCGGCGGGATATGGACCTGGGTGTACGGCAGGTAGACGTAGAAGGGCTTGTCGTCCTTCTTCGCACGGGTCATGAAGTCGACCGCCCAGTCGGTGATCTTGCGGTCGAAGCCGGCACGGAACTCCGCATCGTAGGTGCCGACCGGTTCGGCCTTCTCACCCTTCTTCCGCGAGTAGATGGTCTGCGGCTCCATCGGGATCTTCGCCTCGCCGGCGTAAGGAGTCGCGTCGACCGCGCCGTCGGGGAAGTAGGACTGCATCGTCCAGAGCACCTCATCGGCGGTCCGCGGGCTCCACACGGCCTCGTCGAAGCCGAAGTCGATCGGACTGCGCTGCTCAGGGTCGCTGCCAAGGTGCCATTTGCCCCACATGCCGGTGGCGTATCCGGCGTCGGACAGCGACTGGGCCATGGTGACCTCCCACCTGGTCAGCCCGTCGGGGCCGCCGGTGATCGGCACCGTCTGGGTGCCCGAGCGGCTCGGGTGGCGTCCGGTGAGCAGCGCCGAGCGACTCGGGGTGCATTGCGCCTCGACGTTGAAGTTCAGCAGCTTCAAGCCGTCAGCCGCAAGGGCGTCGATCCGCGGGGTGGGCGCTCCGCGGAGGATCCCGCCTCCGTAGCATCCGACCTCGCCCCAGCCGAGGTTGTCCCAGAAAAAGTAGACGATGTTGGGTTTCTTGTCCGCCGTCGGTGGAGTCATGTCGTCAATCCTTTCTCGCTCTTGGCGAAGCTAGTGGTCGCCCTGGGGCACCTGGGGCACGCCCTGCGAAGGCGTCGGGGCGTGAGGCGCCGGGCTGGTCGCCGCGGCCACGGCCGCCGCGTCGGCGTGCACCTCGGGCGCGGGCGTCGCCGCCACGAGGAGGGGCGCCGGCGGAGCCACCGGAGCCACCCCCTGCTTCTTCTCGAACCGGGCGCCGAGCTCGGCCATGACCACAACCACGACGATGATCGTCACGATCGCGCCAAGCAGCATCATGTCTCCGGCGACCGTGTACTTGCCAAAGGCGAAGATCGCGCAGCAGATGACTGCGCCCGTGTTCTGCTGGGCGACTGCGACCATGGAGACGATCTTCGAGCCTCGGCGGGGGTTGGCCGCGGGGATGGGGCCGAGGATGTACGGCGGGCTGAGCAGGTACCCGACCAGCATCCCGACAAGCGGGAACACGAGTGCGAAGGCCATTTGGCCGTAGCCGGCGATCGAGAGGAAGTCGGCCCACGAGTAGCTGATGAACAGCACGATGTGCGCGACCAGGAAGGTGATGGAGAGCGGCCCGAGCCAGGCTCCGAGCGCCATGGTCAGGCTCAGCGAGCGCGCCCGGATGACGATGCCGATCAGGAATGGCAGGAGCATGAACACGAGCAGAGGCCAGGCGACGTGCCAGATCGAGACGTTCGCGCCGGTGCCGAGGGCCTTCTGCAGGGTCGGCACGGCCAGCGGCAGGATGATGAACGTCGCGATGAGCAGCACCGTCGTCGCGGCGGCGCTGTAGGCGATATTGCCCTTCGCCAGGCTCACGAGCCACGGCACGAAGGGAGCACCGCCACAGATGGCGAGGACGATGACCGCCATCTTGACCTGGTTGTCGAAGGGGAGGAGCGCCGCCAGCCCGATCAAGATAGCCGGAACAAGGACGAACGTGCTGATCAGGAGCATCACGTTCAACTGGGAATGCGCGCGCAGCGGCGCGCTCATCGATTTGCGGGTGACGCCGAGACCTTGCCCCAGCGAAGCCGTGACCACGAAGATCAAGCCGAAGCTGACGATGACGACTAGCAAAGGACTCACTGACTTCTCCTTCTCTTGAAGG
>Ga0315287_10008086_pt1 | contig 10597 bp, 8 predicted proteins | sample YL17G11_0_MG_FD_205037 | JGI IMG/M metagenome (GOLD analysis project Ga0315287, IMG submission 205037) | Sediment microbial communities from Yellowstone Lake, YNP, Wyoming, USA - YL17G11_0 | ecosystem: Environmental > Aquatic > Freshwater > Lake > Sediment | place: USA: Wyoming | collected...
GGCTGTCCGAGCACAGGACCGGGCGCCCGGCGCCGACGGCGAGGTGCAGCACGCCGCTCGCCGACGCGTAGCGCTGCCAGTACGGGAGGAGGATGGCGTCGCACGCGCCGAAGTAGAGCGGGATCTCGTCGTCGCCGACGTAGCGGTCCTCCCACGAGATGTTCCGCATCGGCCCGGCGGCGGCGCGGCAGGTTCGGGTGTATAGCCGGTTGTACCAGAGCCCCCGCCCGGCCGCCCCGACCAGGACCAGGCGGCACCGCGGCGATCTCCTCGCGACGCGCCGAAACGCGCGCACCACGGTGTACAGGTTCTTCTGGGCGTGGATCGCGCCGAAGAACAGGAAGGCGAAGTCGTCCTCCGCGAGCCCGAGCTTCCCGCGCGCCTCGCCCCGGTCCGGGAGCGCCATCAGCTCGGTGCCGTGCGGGACGACGTGCACGGACGGCTCGGGGACGCCGGCCCGGGTCAGGAAGTCGCGGCACAGCGCGCTGTGGACGATGATTTGCGCCCGCCCGGCGAGGTCTCGGTAGAACCGCGCGGGCGAGCCGCCCGAGTGCACCGTGTGGAGCGTGATGAAGATCCGCGTCCCGAGCGCCCGGAGGTCGTCCATCAGCGCGAGGAGCGCGCGGCTGTCGGGATACAGATCCGGCGCGTGCTGGAAGTGGACGCAGTCGGGAACGTCGCGGGCGATCGCGTCCCGGATGCTCGCGCGGTAGTCGCCGCGACGCGAGTAGGCGTCGTGGACCTCGACGGGATCGCGGCCCGGCGCGCCGCCCTCCGAGACGATGACGACCTGCGCGGAGCGGGCGATCTCCCGGGCCAGGTTCGCCGTGTACGTCGCGATGCCGCACGGGAACGGGGGGTAGGTGGAGACCATCGCGAGCTTCATGGCGCCTTCTCCTCGGGCTCGGCGGGCGCCTCGGGCTCGGCGGGCACCTTGCGCTCGAGCCCCAGCGCGATCGGCAGCGCCGTGCCGTTGGTCACGACGTTCCGCAGGCGCACGACGAACTGCAGCATGACGCCGAGCGTGGGATCGAGACCGACGAGCTTGAAGACGACGTACCCGGCGCCCTCGTCGACGCCGATCCGGTTGGGGAAGGCGAGCGTGATGAACGTCGTCAGCCCGAACGTGGAGTAGGCGACGAGCGCCTCCCGGAACCCGCCGCCGCCGAGAATCGCGATGAGGAACCAGAGCGTGAAGAAGTTCACGACGCGCGCCGCGAGCTGGTACCCGACGATCGCGAAGTACCGGCCCCGCTCGCGCGTGTAGAAGTGGCGCACGGTCTGGTCGATCTCGCGCGCCTTGGCGACGAGCTCCTCGGGCGAGCGCCGCAGGAGGTGGAGCCTGACCAGGATCCGCGCGATCTTCTCGGTGAGCCCCAGCATGAGGACGAGCTTGAAGAGGAGGAACATGGAGAAGGAGACGACCGAGAGCAGGACCAGGAGGCCGGCGATCGATTCGGCCTCGCCGCCTTCGGCGATCAGCCAGGCGGCGCAGGACGTCACGAGGATCGCGATCGACTTCGTGAGCTTGGCCAGGTAGTTCCAGAGGATGATCCCGGTGAAGGCGCTCTTCCCGCCGACGAGCTTGCGCAGCAGCGTCGCCTTGAACACCTCGCCGCCCTCGAACGGGACGAACGTGTTGACGAAGGCGCCGGCCTGGTTGATGACGAGCGTCTTGAGCCTTCCGGCGCCCGCGCCGAGGCCCGCGCGGAGAGCCTGGGCGTCGCAGAAGTTCTCGAGGTATCCGGCGGCGATGAGCCCGATCGCGGCGAGCGGTCCGATGCGCGTGATGTAGCGCACGACCTCGTCCCACCCGATCCGCCACATCACGTAGCCGAGGAGGCTGAACGCGAGGGCGAGGACCGCGATCTTCGCCGCGGTGCGTCGCTTACCGCCGGTCATGCGGCCGCGAGCCCCGCGACGAGCTCGGCGCCGCGCCCGCGGCCGGCCGCCTCGAAGCGCCGCGCCGCGCCCTCGCCGAGGTGCAACGTGAGCACGAGCGCCTCGTCCGGCCACAGGTCGTCGAACCTGTCGCACCACTCGACGAGGCAGACGCCGCGGCCGTCGTAGTACTCCCACAGGCCGAGCTCGTAGAGCTCCGCCTTGGCGCCGAGCCGGTACAGATCCATGTGGTACACGGGGAGGCGCCCCCCCGGGTACTCGTTGATCAGGGTGAACGTCGGGGACGTGACCGGGACTGTCTTCGGCACGCCGAGCGCCCGCGCCACGGCCGCCGCGAGGTGCGTCTTGCCGGCGCCGAGATCGCCGCGCAGGCCGACGACATCGCCCGGTGCGAGCAGCGCCGCGAGCCGGCCGCCGAACCGCGCGGTCGCCTCCTCGTCCGCGATGTCGAAGGTCGCGGTGCGCATGGCCGTTTCATACACTAGCCCACCGTTTCGCGATAGAATGAACACCATGACAACGCACGATCGCCTGGAGACGCCATCGGGGCGCATCCACATCGCCGAGTGGGGGCGCGGCCATCCGGTCGTCATGATCCACGGCCTGTTCACGTCCTCCGCATCGTTCGAGAACCTGCTCGCGCGCCTTCCGGAAGGGCGGCGCGGCCTCGCGATCGATCTGCCCGGCTTCGGCGAGTCGACGCCGGCTCCGGGGTTCGAGCCTGGGTGGAAGGGGTTCGCACGCGCGGCGATCGAGGCAGCCGACGCCCTCGGGCTCGGGGAGTTCGACCTCGTGGGCCACTCCATGGGCGGCGGGATCGCTGCGCTCGTCGCCTCGCTCTGCCCGGAGCGGGTGCGCAGGCTCGTGCTCGTCGACGCGGTCGCGCTCCCGTTCGACGTGCCGCTCAAGGGGCGCCTGCCGCTCGTCCCGGTGCTCGGCGAGGCGCTGTTCAAGCTGTACGGCGAGCGGATGTTCATCAACTATTTCAAGGGCGACGTCTTCTTCGACGGCGCGAGGATGGACCGCGAGAAGGTGCTCGTGTGGTACGGGATCTTCGCCTCGAACCGCGCGACCGCCCTGGCCGCGCTCCGCGCGACGGCGGACCCGTCGCCGGTGGCGCGGGCGCTCGGCGGCGTCCGGTCCAAGACGCTCGTGGTCTGGGGCGAGCGCGACGCGATCCTGACGCCGGCGCTCGGCCGGAGCCTCGAGGCGGCGATCCCGGGCGCTCGGCTGCACGTCGTGCCCGATTGCGGCCACGCGCCCCTCGAGGAGCGTCCGGACGAGGCGTGCCCGCCCGTGATCGCGTTCCTCGGCGCGGGCGACTGAACAATCGGCCGCGCCGGATCGTCGGTGAGAGGCACAACGGGGCGCGCGGCCTGAACCGCGCGATAAAGGGGTAGAGATGCGAATCGAGAAGAACGGTTGCCTGGTGCTCTTGTTCGCGGCGCTCGTGGTGCTTGCCTTCGCGGCGTGCGACGGGAGCGGCGGGGGCGGCGGCTCGGATTCGGACTCCGACTCGGACTCGGACTCCGACTCTGACTCTGATTCGGACACGGACGTGGATACGGACACGGATTCGGACACCGATTCCGATACGGATACGGATACGGACACCGACACCGACGCGGACATCCCGTACTGCGTCCAGACGTGCGAGGTGCCAGCGGATTGCGTGCTCTCCACGTCGACGGTCCTCACGGACGAGGACAACTACGACTGCAGCGCCGAAGGGTTCTGCGTGTCCACCGGCTGCAACTCGACCGAGGAGTGCCAGACCGCGTACTCCTCGGACCTGTACGGGTGCACGGACCAGACCGGCTGGGGATCGACCCCGGGGTGCGCACACGTCTGCGACACGGCCGCCGATTGCGACCTCGGCACCCCGCCGTACAGCGCCGACAACTACACGTGCACGACCGGAGGGTTCTGCCGGTACACGGGCTGCAACGACACGACCGAGTGCGAGGAGATGCTCGCGGGCTACGTGTGCGCGGGGATGGCGGGCTTGGATATCGACATGTGCCAACTCTCGTGCGGAGGCCCCGGCGACTGCGGCACCGGCACGCCGGCGTACGACGACGACAACTACGACTGCGTCGACGAAGTGTGCGTCTACACCGGGTGCAACTCGGTCGCGGAGTGCCAGGACAGCTGGGACTCGGGCTACACGTGCACCGGGCTGTGATCTGCCGCGGCGCCGAGATCCTCTGAAACGGCTACTTCCCGACCAGGTGATCGGCGACGCACGCCTCGTAGTCCGCCGCGCCGGCCGTCGGATAGTCCCAGCAATCGTCCACGAGAACGGTCATCGTGTTCATATCGATGAGCGGCAGCGTCGGGTAGCCCAAGAACGACGCGGCCGAGCTGAAGTCGGAGCTGCACTGCCCGGAGGGCGTCGTCCTGACGACGGCGTAGTTCGCTCCGGCCCAGTTCCCGGTCTTCTGGAGCTCCGAAGCCGAGGAGCTCGTTGCGGACTCGATGACTTCGATGATGGAGAGATCGGAATCGTAGGCGGTCTGAATGCTCGCGAGGGTACCTACCTCGCCGGCGCAGGTGCCTCACGACTCCCCGCCCGAGATGACGAGCAGCGCCAGCGACTTGTGCGCGTAGTCGCACAGCAGCGTCTCCACGTCGTCCCCATCGGTGAATGCGTAGTTTCTCGGCACGCTCCCCTCGAGGAAGTTGTTGCTCGCGGTCGGGTACTCGGCGCACATGTCGGCGTCCGTGTCGGTATCCGTGTCGGTGTCGGTGTCCGTGTCGGTATCCGTGTCGGTGTCGGCATCCGTGTCCGTGTCCGAATCGGAATCCGAGTCCGAATCCGAGTCGGAATCGGAATCCGAGCCGCCGCCGTCGTCGTCGCCGCACGCCGTCAGGCCCGGCCAGACGGCGAAAGCCGCGATGCCCAGCAGCACCGAGAGTCCTCTCAGCCTCACCATGATGTCCTCCTCCGATGCCGCGTCCGGGCGGCAGCCGAAACGCCGTTCGCGCGGAACGGCCATGTAATATCCTAGTTCATCAGTGCCCTCCACGCCACGCGGGGTTCAGAAAATTCCGCGCCGCTCCACGAGAGGAGGGGGTGGCGTCCGGCGCCCACCTGGTTGTAACATCGGGCCAACAAACGAAGGGGGTGACCATGAATTGGAAGATCCAGATGGTGCTCGGCATCGCGCTCGCGATCGCCGCGACGGGTTTCGGCTGCTCGGACGACGGGGACAACGGCGGGCCGGACGCCGCGACGGACACGGACACCGACACGGATACGGACACGGATACGGACACGGATACCGATACGGATTCAGATACCGACACGGACACAGACACGGACACGGATTCCGACACCGATACGGACACGGACACGGACACCGATACGGACACGGACACGGATACGGACACGGACACCGATACGGATACGGACGCCGACGCGGGGCCGGCGGACGTCGTCTTCACCATCGACGTCGCGGCGGACGTGCACCCGATCTCGCGCTTCGTCTACGGCACGAACCAGCCGGACTGGACCGGGAGCTCGGCGCACCTGACGCTCGGCCGCTCCGGAGGCAACCGCTGGACCGCGTACAACTGGGAGACCAACGCGTCCAACGCCGGGAGCGACTGGTACTACTCCAACGACGGGTACCTGGGAGGCGGCGACCTGCCGGGCGCGGCGGTGACCGATCGCATCTCCGAGGCCCACGCGGCGGGCGCGGCGGCGCTCGTCACGATCCCGATCGCCGGCTACGTCTCCGCGGACAAGGACGGCAGCGTGGATCTCGGCGATCCCGATCACCTCGCCGAGCGGTTCCTCGTGTCGGAGGCGGTCAAGGGCAGCGCGTTCTCCCTGACCCCGAATACCGGCGACGGCTTCGTGTACCAGGACGAGTTCGTCAACTTCCTCGTCGACGCGTTCCCGGGCGCCGTCTCCGATCCCGTCGAGGCGCTGCTCTTCGATCTCGACAACGAGCCGGACCTCTGGTCGGACACGCACGAGGAGATCCACCCGGCCCCGGTGACCTACGTCGAGCTGCGCGATCTCTCGATAGAGTACGCGGCCGCGATCAAGGACGTGGCGCCGGCGGCGATCGTGCTCGGCTTCGTGAGCTACGGCTGGAACGGCTACGTGAACCTGCAGAACGCCCCGGACGCCGGGACGTACGGCGACTTCATCGACTTCTACCTCGACGCGCTCGCGGACGCCGATGCCGACTCCGGCGCGCGGCTCGTCGACGCGCTCGACCTCCACTGGTACCCCGAGGCGCAGGGCGGCGGCGTGCGGATCATCGAGAACGACGACTCGCCGGCGGTCGCCGAGGCGCGCATGCAGGCGCCGCGATCGCTGTGGGACGCGACGTATACCGAGACGAGCTGGATCACCGAGTGGAGCACCTACGGGCCGATCGAGCTCATCCCGCGGATGATGGAGAAGATCGACGCGCACTACCCGGGCACGGGGCTCGCCCTGTCCGAGTACTACTACGGCGGCCCGAACCACATCTCGGGCGCAATCGCCGAGGCCGACGCGCTCGGCATCATGGGCCGCGAGGGGGTGTTCGCCGCCTGCCTGTGGGACATGTCCGGCGGGGACGCGCCGTTCATCTACGGCGGCATGGCGATGTTCCGCGACTTCGACGGCGCGGGCGCCGCGTTCGGCGACACCTCGATCTCGGCCGGCACGAACGACATCGAGGCGACGTCCGTGTACGCGAGCGTCGACAGCGGGGATCCGGACCGCCTCGTGATCGTCGCCGTCAACAGGAGCGGCGGCGCGTTGAACGCCTCGTTCGAGATCGCGAACGCGGCGTCGATGGGGCTCGGCGTTGGATCGGCGTACGAGCTGACCGCCGCTTCCTCGGATCCCGCGGCCGCGGGCGCCGTGGCGGCCGCCGCCGACGAGTTCACCTACCTCCTGCCGCCGCTCAGCGTGACGACGATCGAGCTCTAAGTCGCGTCGGGCTCGCCCCTGCCGCCGAACATCGAGCGCAGCTCCTTCTTGGAGATCTTCCCGGAGCCGGTCTTGGGCAGGGCGTCCACGAAGAAGACGCGGCGCGGGGTCTTGAAGCCCGCGAGGCGGGGCTTGCAGTGCTCGAAGATCCCTGCCTCGTCCAAGCTCGTGCCCGGCGCGAGGACGATCGCCGCGGCGACGATCTCTCCCCACGTCGGATCCGGGAGGCCGAACGCGGCCGCCTCGAGCACGGCCGGGTGCTCGAAGAGCGCGCTCTCCACCTCGGTCGAGTAGACGTTCTCGCCGCCGGTGAGGATCATGTCCTTCCTGCGATCGACGATGTTCACGTAGCCCTCGGCATCGATCACCGCGAGATCGCCGGTCCTGAGCCAGCCGTCCGAGAACGCCGCGGCCGTGGCCACGGGGTTGTTCCAGTACCCCGGCGTCACGGTCGGGCCGCGCACCAGGATCTCGCCCACGCTCCTGTCGTCGGGCGGCACGGGAGAGCCGTCGTCGTCCACGATCTTCAGCTCCACGCCGCCGAACGGGCGCCCGGTGCGCGCCTTGATCCGAAGCCGCTCCTCGAACGGGAGCGCCTCGAGGTGCGGTGCGAGGAGGCTCACCGTGAGGTACGGGCTCGTCTCGGTCATGCCGTAGGTCTGGACGTAGTCGCACCTGAGGCGCTCGACGATCCGGCGCACGAGCCCGATCGCTATCGGCGCGCCGCCGCTCAGGATGACGCGCAGGCTCGCAAGATCGCGGCCTGCGAGGTCGTCGCGGCCGCACATCATCGCGAGCATCGTGGGGATCAGGTTGCTCGTCGTGATCCGCTGCCGCTCGACGAGCGAGAGCGCCTCGCCGGCGTCGAAGCGACCGCACATGACGTGGCGGCCGCCGACCTCCGTGATCGCAAACGTCGCCCACGCGTCGGCCAGGTGGAACATCGGCGCGAAGTGGCCCCATACGTCGCGAGCGCTCAGGCCCAGCTCGTCGATCGCCCACCTCGCGTGCACGCAGACGTTGCGGTGCGTCAGCATGACGCCCTTGGGATCGCCGGTCGTGCCGCTCGTGTAGTACAGGTGCGCGACCGCGTCCTCGTCGACGGGGGACGGCAGGTACGCCCCGGGGGCTTCCGCCAGCGCCGCCTCGTAGCCGTCGCGCCCAGCGCCGCCCGTCAGGAGCACGTGCTCGATGCCGGGCCCGCCGCCGGTCGCCTCCTGCGCCAGGTCCGAGAACGGGGGCGAGACGATGAGCGCGCGCGCGCCGGAGTCACCCAGGATCCGCCGGATCTCGCGGGCCGTGAGGCGCGTGTTGACGGGCACGAGGATCGCGGCCGCCGCGGCCGCGGCGAAGTACGCCTCGACGAACTCGTGGGAGTTCTCCGCGAGGATGGCGATCCTCTCGCCACGGCCCAAGCCGCGCAGCGCGAGCGCACGCGCCAACGAGCCCGACCGGGCGGCGAGCTCGGCGTAGGTGAAGCTCCTGTCGCCATCGACGACGGCGACGCGATCGCCGAAGGTGGCGGCGGCGCGGGCGAGAATGTCTGCTATCGACACGAACGAGCCTCCCTGAGGATGGTTTGTAGGCGACGCGGCCATCCGCTGCAACCTTGGCGGTTCCGCATTTCCCCTTACTGGAACGAATCCGGCGGTGTACACCGTGGCGCCATGGCTAACGTGCCCTACATCGGCGAGATCCTGTCCCTCTGCGCCGCGCTGTTCTGGGGGATCGCCGTGGTCCTGTTCAAGCGGGCCGGCGAGACGATGCCGCCCCTCGCGCTCAACGCGTTCAAGGGCGCGGTCGGTGTCATCCTCCTCCCGGCGACCCTGGCGGTCGCGGGCATCGACTTCACACCCGAGGTGGCGGTCACGGACTGGGTGCTCCTGCTCGCCTCGGGCGTCGTCGGGATCACCGTGGCCGACACGATGTTCTTCTTCTCGCTCGAGAAGCTGGGCGCCGGGCTCACGGCGGTCGTCGACACCTCCTATACGCCGATTATCGTGGCTCTGAGCGCGATCGTTCTCGACGAGCGATTGACGCCTTTCGTCATCATAGGCGCAGTGCTCATCATGGGGGCGCTCGTCGTCGGCTCCGCCGCGCCGGCAGAGAAGGGGAGGACCCGGAAGGACGTCGTCGCGGGGTTGATCGTCGGGGTGCTCGGGCTCGGGCTCATGGCGGTCGGCATCGTCATGATCAAGGGGGTGCTGGACAAGCCCGAGGTCAACGTCATCTGGGCCACGTGGGTCCGCGTCGTCGGCGGCTTCGTCGGTGTCCTGCCGCTCATCGCGCTCCACCCGAAACGGCGCGCGCTCGTGTCATCGCTGCGGCCGTCGAGGGCGTGGGGGGTCGCCTCGCTGGCCGCGCTGCTCGGAAGCTACATCGCCATGATGGTGTGGGTGGGCGGCATGAAGTACTGCGAGGTCTCGCGCTCCGCGCTCCTGAACCAGCTCTCGACGATCTTCATCTTCCTTTTCGCCACCGTGATCCTCAAGGAGCGGCTCACCCTGCGGCGGGGCCTCGCGATCGCGCTCGCCGTCGCCGGAGCGTACCTCGTGATCATCAGCGCGTAGGCGCGCGGCCCTCCAGGATCCCGGAGACGATGCCGAGAGCCAGGCAGATGCCCATGGCCATGAAGCGCATTTGACAAAGATTCTAGCCGCAGCCCTGCGTGGACCGCAAGTTCGCGGGGGCCGCCCGCGGATACTCACTCCGCCCGGAGCTCGGCGATGCACGCCACCTTCCCCTCGGCCTCGACGATCTCGAGAGAGAGGCGGCCCGTCCTCTTCGCGCCGAGGGGGAGCTCCATGAAGTAGCCGCTCGGTTGGGGGAACCGGTGCGAGACCGACCAGGCGCCGCTCGCGGATCGGCCGCTGACCCGAACCTCGCGGACCGAGGCCCTGGGCGCGCCGTCGCACGGGGACGCGATCCAGAGCTTCTCGACGGGCCGTTCCGGTGCGATCTCGATCTCGAGAGCGGCGCCTTTTGCCCCGCGCCAGCTCGTCGCGAAGTTTTCGTCCGCCGTGCGCCCGATGCCCGCGTTGAGCGGCACGACGCCCGACGAGGGGGGCGAAAGGCGGTCGTAACCGAGCGGGCCGCGTGCGTTTGCGAGGATGGCGATCGCCGCGGCGACCCGGCGCGCGTACTGCTCGGGGGTGGTCGCCTTGAGGGAGCGGTCCGCCAGCCATTGCGCGGCCTCCTCGAACCCGGCGGGCCACGAGATCGCCGGCGCCGTGGCGCGGATGCTCGCCTCGACCTCGGACCAGAAATCGACGAGTGACTGGAGCTCGCGCTGCAACACCTCGTCCTCGTCGCCCGCGGCCTGCGTGCGCACCCGGTCGACGTGGGCGAACAGACCGGTCAGATCCCGGGCGCCTCCGGCCACGGCCTCGCCGATGACGGTGAGCCACGTGTCGTAGAGCCCGCCGACGGCGTCGATGCGCCATCCGGCGGGGTCGCGGCGCGCGAGCATCGCGGCGTGGAGGGGGAAGGCGCGGCGGATGGCGATCTCGCCGAGGCCGACGCCGATCGCCCTCGGGTCGACGCCGCGCGACCGCGCCGCCGTAAGGAGGGCGGTGTCCGCGTCGGTGCCGTACCTTCCCAGCGCCCGGGCCGCCCACGGCGAGATCGCATCGACCCGTTCGACCGCGCGCCTCAGGTGCGCGAGGCCGCGGCCGTCGCGGGCCGCGGCGAGCACGACGGCGCCGCCCAGGGCGACGAGCGGCTCGTGGCTCGCGAGGAGCTCCACCGCAGCGCGGGCGG